>Ga0302325_10000546_pt1 | contig 103558 bp, 98 predicted proteins | sample Palsa_T0_2_FD_201948 | JGI IMG/M metagenome (GOLD analysis project Ga0302325, IMG submission 201948) | Peat permafrost microbial communities from Stordalen Mire near Abisko, Sweden - Palsa_T0_2 | ecosystem: Environmental > Terrestrial > Soil > Palsa > Peat permafrost | place: Sweden: Abisko...
TTCCTGATCGTCACCTCGGTGCTCGTCGTCAGCCTCGGGCGGCTCGGCGACATCTACGGCCGGGTGCGGATCTACAACCTCGGCTTCGTCGTCTTCACCGTGTTCTCGATCCCGCTTTGCATCACCTGGATGTATGGCGCGCCGGCAGCGATCTGGCTGATGGTGTTTCGCGTCTTCCAGGCGCTCGGGGCGGCGATGCTGATCGCCAACTCGGCGGCGATCCTCACCGACGCCTTTCCCCCCAACCAGCGTGGACTCGCGCTCGGAATCAACAACATTGCCGGCATCGTCGGCACGACGATCGGCCTGGTCGTCGGGGGCGTGCTCGCGCCGATCTCCTGGCGTCTGGTCTTCCTCGTCTCCGTCCCGGTCGGCCTATTCGGCACGGTCTGGGCCTACAAGAACCTGCGCGAGCTCGCCGAGCGGCGCGCGGCGCGGATCGACTGGTTGGGAAATCTCGCCTTTGCCGCCGGGCTGGTGTTGGTGCTGGTGGGGATTGCCACCGGCATCCAGCCCTACGGCCACCACGACATGGGCTGGACCAACCCGCGCGTGATCGCCGAGCTCGCCGCCGGTTGCCTGCTGCTCGCGGTGTTTGCCTATATCGAGCTGCACGTCGAGGAGCCGATGTTCGACCTGCGGCTGTTCCGCATCCGCGCCTTCCTCGCTGGCAACATCGCGAGCCTGCTCGGGGCGATCGGCCGCGGTGGCCTGCAGTTCATGCTCGTGATCTGGCTCCAGGGCGTCTGGCTGCCGTTGCACGGTTACAGCCTCGTCTCGACGCCGCTGTGGGCGGGGATTTCGATGCTGCCACTGATCGCCGGCCTTCTCGTCGCCGGCCCGGTGTCGGGCATCCTGTCCGATCGCTTCGGACCACGGCCGTTCGCCGTGACGGGACCACTGATCGCGGCGGTGTCGATGGCGCTGCTCTCGCTGCTGCCTGTGGACTTCCCCTATCCGGCCTTCGCGCTGCTGCTGCTGATGTTCGGCATCGGCAACGGCATGTTCGCCTCACCCAACCGGGCGAACGTGATGAACAGCCTGCCGCCCTGGCGCCGCGGCGTCGGCTCGGGTATGGCGGCGACGTTCCAGAACTCCGGTCAGGTGCTCTCGATCGGGATCTACTTCTCGTTGATGGTCATCGGGCTTTCGGGGAAGCTGCCCGAGGCGATGCAGTCGGGGCTGATCGCTCACGGCGTGCCCGTCGCTGCGGCGATCCGCGTGGCGCACATCTCGCCGGTCGCGACGCTCTTTGCCGCGCTCCTCGGCGCCAACGCCGTCACCGCACACCTTCCGGCTCAAGTCCTGCATTCGCTGAGCCACTCTCAGTACGCGGCGATCTCGAGCCGAAGCTTCTTCCCGCACCTCATCACGCCGGCGTTCTCCGGTGCGCTGACGCTGGCGCTGCGGTTCTCGTTCATCGCGTTCATCATCACGGCGGCGGCGTCGTGGCTGCGCGACAGCACGCAGCAGTGGGAGGAGCCCGCCGGAGTGACGGCGCCACTCGACGTCGACGTGGCCGCGCAGGCCGCGATTCTCAGTCGTTGACGGGGAGCGCGAAGACGATCTTGTTGCGCGCCAGCACGAGGAATTCGCAGTGCAGCACATTGCCCCCGTCGAACGGCTCGATCGTGACGTCGGTGAGCCCGATGAAGTCGCGCTCGGAGGCGCCGAGCATCTCCGAGATACGGTTGCGATTACCGTCCCGTGCCACCGTCACAGCGCCGCTGATCCGATGGCGGTCAGTCTCGATCATCAACCGCTCGGGGCGCTCAGCCATGCCCGGATGTTCCCACGTTCACGCTGGCGGCAGGCGGTAGGGCCGCTCAGCCGGGAATCTTCTCCGGCGCCAGTTCGTCGCCGTGACGCACCTCGCCCAGCGCGATTGGCTCGTTGCGCTGGTCGCGCACGATGTACAGCGGCCGTCGCTTGACCTCGTCGTAGATCCGCCCGACGTACTCGCCGATCACGCCGATCGCGATCAGCTGGATCCCGCCGAGCATCAACACGGCGATCGTGATCGAGCCAAACCCCGGGAGGTAGGAACCGGCGAGACGCAACGCAACAACGATCGGGATCGCCAGAAACGCGACACCCGAGAAAAGGAACCCGAGGTAGGTTGCGAGCTGCAGCGGGACGTGCGAGAACGACGCGATCGCGTCCAGCGAGAAGCGCAGCATCTTGCGCACGGGGTACTTGGTCTCGCCCGCGTAGCGCGCGTCGCGCGAGTAGCCGATCGCGCTCTGGGTGAAGCCAACCCAGACGGTCATGCCGCGGAGGAAGCGGTCGCGCTCGCGCATCGAGAGCAGGGCATCGAGCGCGCGGCGGTCGAGCAGGCGGAAGTCCCCGGAGTTCGGCTCGAGATCGACCTGCGCCAGGCTGCGGAACAGCCGGTAGAACCAGTTGGCTGTGACCAGTTTGAACTTCGATTCGCCTTCGCGCTGCTCGCGCACCATGTAGACGATGTCCGCCCCCTGCTGCCAGCGGGCGACCATCTGCGCGATCAGTTCGGGCGGATCCTGGAGATCGGCATCGAGCATCGCGACAGCCTCACCACGAGCGTGTTCAAGCCCGGCTGTCAGCGCGGCCTGGTGGCCGAAGTTGCGCGAGAGATGGACGACGCGCAGACGCGAGTCGCCCTCGGCCAGGCGATCGAGGATCGCCGACGTGCCGTCAGACGAGCCGTCGTTGACGATGATCAGCTCGTAGTCGAAGGCCGCGAGCGCGACGGTCGCGCGCGCGTAGAACTCCTCGACGAGCGCTTCCTCGTTGTAAACCGGGGCGCATACGCTCAGCAGGCCGAGCGTGCGTTGTGGTTCTGCCGCCATTGCTCCTGCCGTTGTCCTTTTTGACCGCGGGCCACGCGCCCGACGGCGCGCAATGCTAGCCCGCAAATGCCACTTTTGCAGCTATTCCTGATGATCGTAGCGGGCGAGATCAAGCGTAGCTGAAAGCTCTCTCGCAGCGCGCGGGCGCGAAGTCCGGCATCCTTTAGCGCGATGGCTGCCGATTCGCCTCGCCGACGCATCGACGCCACGATCTTTCGGCAGTTCGTCAAGTACGGGATAGTCGGCGTCGGCAACACCGCGCTGACCTTCGTCATCTACACCGTCGGCGTTGAAATCGGCGTCCTCTACCTCCTCGCGCTGGTCGTCGGCTACGTCGCCGGCGGCTTCAACAGCTACATGTTCAATCGCCACTGGACGTTTCGCGCCCGCCATCTCTCGCACGCCAGTTCGGGCGGCCGCTTCGCGCTCGTGCAGGGCTGCGCGATCGCGGCAAACCTCGTCCTCCTCTACGTGCTGGTCCATCACCTGCACGTCGACAAGATCGTCAGTCAAGCGCTGCTCTCGGTGCCGGTCGTCGCGATCACCTTCTTCATCAACCGCAAGTGGACGTTCGGCCGCCGCCCAGGCGAGCCGTTGACGAGCCAGCCCGTCGTTCGATGAGCGACGCGCCGCCTGGCGCGTCAGGCGGGCGCGACCGTCGCTTTACTCTCGCGCTCGTCGCGATCACGCTGCTCGCCGCGGTGCTGCGGCTCGTGCGGCTGCGCTACGTGCCCGACAACGAGTACTACGACGCGGCCGTGCGCTCGATGTCGCTTTCGTTGCACAACTTCCTCTACGGCGCGTTTGAGCCCGGTGCCAGCGCGGCGATCGACAAGCCGCCGCTGGACCTCTGGCTGCAGGTGGTCTCGGTCAAGCTGCTGGGCTTCAGCTCGACGACGTTGAAGCTACCGCAGGCCCTCTGCGGCACGGCGGCGGTGCCGCTGCTCTACGACCTCGTGCGTCGCGTCGCGGGCCGCCTCCCGGCGCTCGCGAGCGCGACCGTGCTGGCGCTGTTGCCGCTGAGCGTCGTCGCCGCGCGGAGCGACACGATGGACGCGGTGATGATGGCGCTGCTCATCGCCACGGCGTGGCTGCTCTTGGCGGGCGTGCAGCGCGGACAGCAGCGCTGGCTGATCGCCGCCGCGGTCCTGCTCGGCCTCGACTTCAACGTCAAGCTGTTCGAAGCGCTGGTCCCCGTTCCGGCGTTCCTGGCGTTCCTCTGGCTGTGCTGGCGCGACCCCGCGCTCCGTGTGCGCCTCGCCCGCCTCGCCGCCGCGAGCACCGTCTTCGCGGCGGTCGCCTGCTCGTGGCTCGTGTTCGTCTCGCTGACGCCGGCCCACGAGCGCCCCTACGCGCTCGGCTCGACCAACGGCAGCGTCTGGAACGCGGTGTTCGTCTACAACGGTCTCGACCGCATCAGCCACGCGGCGCAACCCTCCGGCCTCTCGACGACCGTGATCGCAAGGGCGGCCGCAATCGCGACGACGACGACGGCGCCGACGCGGATCAGCCCAACCCTCGTTGCCACCGCCTCGCCGCCCGGCCCGATCCGCCTCTTTGAGCACAACGCGATCGACTACGGCGGCCTCGTCGGCACGGCGCTGTTCGCCGCGTTGGTGCTTGGCGCGCTCGCCCTCGCGCCGGCGCTTCGCACTCGCCTTCACCTCGGCCGCGACTCGACGTGCCAGGCCGTGATCGAACGCGCTGCGATCCTCGCCGCAGCCATCTGGCTGATCACCGGCTACGCCCTCTTCAGCTTCGCGGGCCGCGTCCATCCGCGCTACCTCGAGGCGTTCACACCCTCGATCGCGATCGTGCTCGGGGCCTCCTTCGTCGTCCTCGCGCGGCGCTCGCGCGAGCCCGCCCAGCGCTACCTCCTGGCGCTGGCACTGCTGGTGTGCGTCGTCGAATCCGCAGCCGGAACCGGCACGATCACGCGCGCCGGGATCTATGCCGTGGCGCTCTTGGCCGTAGCGGTGTGCGTCGGCGCTGTCAGCGTCATCTCGCGCAGCGGCCGCCACGCTAAGCGGCTACCGGCGTGGTGCACACCGAGCGCCCTCGCCACGGCGCTCCTCGCGGCGCTCCTCGTCGTCGTGCTGCTCGACGACGACGTGCGCTCGATCGCCGACAACAGCACCGTCCAGGCCGCCGAGGTGACGCTGTCACCGACGCTCGTCGACCCGCTCTCGAACTACCTGCTGAGTCACGAGGACGGCGCCCGCTACGAGGTCGCGGTCAGCGCGCCGGAGCTCGCCGCGCCGCTCATCATCCGTGGCCTTCGCCCGGTGCTGCTCCTGACCTCGATCAACTCCAAGCCGCTGGTCACCCTCGGCGAGCTGCGCGCCGACGCCGCGCGCGGCGAGGTTCGCTACGTCTTCATCCACGGCGGCTGCCCCTCGGCACAGGACACCAACCTTCCGGCCTGTTCACGCGCCGCAATCTGGGTCCGCGCGCACGCCCGGGACATCACGCCCGTGCTCGGTCTCCACACCAAGCGCGGGCTGCTCTACGAGCTCACCTGAAGCGACGGCCCGCGCCGAAGCAAAGGCCCGCCACGCCCCACCGCCGCGCCGATCAGCGCTTCTCGGCGCGCGCCTTCGCTCGTTCCTCGCGCGAAAGGCGCGGTATCAAAGGCTCGTGAGCTGAGCGGCGCAGCCGGATGAAGCTGATCGTCCCCCAGGTCGCCGGGATCCAAAGCGCGATCGCGTGGTAGGCGACCGAGGCCGCGGTCGCTGTCGTGGCGTTGGCGCCGTAGAGCACGAACATCCCGACGAAGCTCGCCTCGAGCACGCCTACGTTCCCGGGGATCGGCAGCACGTTCGCCAGGTAGCCGATCTGGTAGGCGAGGACGATGACGGCGATCGGCGGCGCGTGCCCAGTCGCGCGAAAGCACGCCCACAGCACGGCGATGTCAAACCACAGGTAGCCGAACGCCCCGAGCAGCCGCCAGTCCGGTGAGGTGAGCAGGCGTCGTGTCGCGCGGATCGTCTCCGCGGTGCCGAACAAGAGCGTCGCAAGACGTCCCTTCTTGCGGGCCCGCGCTCGCCGCTCGGTGAATCGTGGCAGGACGAGAAAGACGGCGAACACGAGGACGCTGAAACCCGCCGGCAGCAGGCTCAGCAGCGGGTTCTGGGGACCGGGGAGGATGCCGAGGCCGAGCAGCGCACCGAACAGGATCAGCGTGATTCCGTTGATCGCGCTGGTCAGCAGGAAGAGCACCGCCGAGCGTTGCGCGATCTGGCCGATCGGCAGGCCGCGCTCACGCAAAAGCCACGCACCGACGGCGATGCTGCCGGCGCCGCCGAGTGAGACGGCAGCACCGAAGGCCATCTCGGTCAGCGCCACGCGGGCACCGAAGACGATCGGCGCGCGGTCAAAGACGGTCAGGAAGATCAGCACGTAGCCGAGGCAGGAGAGGATCTCGAACGCCACCGCGGCGAGCAGCCAACCCGGGGTCATCCGCGTCAGCACATGCCCGACGCCATGCAGACCCGGCACGGCGATCAAGAGGCTGACGGCCAGCACGACGAGCACGACGAGCGTGACAATCCCGTTGCGCAGGCGCCGCGCCTGCGCCTCCGGCCGGAGCTCAGCGGCGTCGCTCGGTCCAGTCGCGCTCACGGTCAGCGCAGCCTACCCAGCAGCCGCTAGGTGACGTGGAAATGCAGGCCGAACACGACGATGAACGGCCAGAGCACTACCGCCAGCGCCGCCGCGAGCACCTGCTTGAGTGCGTCGGCGTGCGCGAAGTAGTGGTGTGCCTGCGCGACGAACGCGCCGATCACCAGGTAGACGATCCCCGGCAGTCCGATTCTCATCCACCCACCGCCCTTCAGCCTCGCGTTGGTTCCCAGGGTCCCGTGCAGCCGAGCAGACGATACTGGCCTCACGCCACCCCCTCGGGCGCGCTGACAATCGCAATAGTCAGGGCTGATCGGCCGGCGGCTGGTCGTCCGCCGCGGACGCGGGCTCCTCAAAGGTCACGCTGATCTTTTCGCGCGGGCTGCGCACCTCCATCTCGGCGAGCGCGCGACGCGCGGCGTCGTCGGCAGGCGTCGCCGGGTCGATCAGGCTGCGCGGCCAGTAACCGCGCGCAAGCACGACGTTGAGCTCGGCGGAGTAGACGACGAGGCGAGCGCCGAGGAAGAGCCACGCGAGCAGACCGATCACCGTGGCGAAGCTGCCATAGGTCTGAGTCGCGCCGTGCAGCACGTGCTTGACGTAGAGCCCGCCGACGCTCTGGAGGATCTCCCAGCCGATGCTTGAAAGGATGATCCCCGGCCACAGGTCATGCGTCGCGATCAGCCGACTGGTGAGCAGCCGGAACGCGGCGAAGAAGAGCAGCAGGTTGCAGGCCAGCGCGATCAGGATCCCGGCGATCACAAGGAGGACGCCGCCGGTCCCTGTGGAGACCAACCCGGTCACGACGGTCGAGACGATCTGCAGGACGCCGAGGATCGCGAGCAGGCCGAGGCCGCGGACTCGCGCGGTGAAGAAGTTCGGGCGGTAGCGGTGGGCTACGCCGTGGACCTGGTTGAACATCGTCTGGACGACGACGGTCACACCGAGGCCCGCGGCCAGCGCGCCGACTGCTCCGACCACGAGGCCGACCGTGCTGCCCTTGAGGTGGCCGAGGTCGAAGGAGGTGCCGATGATCGGGATCTCCTTGAGGCCGGAGTTGAGGATCGTCGTGCGCGCGCTGGGGTCGCTCTGCAGCACGAAGCCGAGGATCGCGACGGCCAGCAGCAGCAGCGGAAACAGCGACAGAAAGGCGTAGTAGGCGATCAGCGCCGCGAGGTTCCCGGCGCCGTCGTCGGAGAACTTCTTCTGCACGGCGAGCGCGATAGCGAGCACTCGGTGACGCTGCTGGAAGCGGTCAAACGAGCGCACTGGCCCAAGCACGTCCATGGCGCGCATTCTGACGCGCCGCGCTCGTCACCGCTCGGGTGCTGAGGCCCGCAGCGCGGTGCTAGGCTCGCTCCCGGATTCGAGGCACGGGCGCCAGAGGGCGGATTGCGTGCACCGCCAGAGGACGGCCACCTGTGCCGCCGGAGTGCGGAGGCGTGCGCCAAATGCGGGACGACGCGGTGCGGTGATGGAGCTCGAGCGGTACCTCATGACGGCTGAGATGCTGGCGCCGGGTGGCGGTGAGCTGATCCGCACGCCCGTCGAGGTGCGGTTCGATCCGCTGACCGGGCACACCACGCGCATCCTGCCGGAGCGCGGTCTGATGCCCTCGGGCGACTTCGATCTCGCGGCCTTCGCTCGCGAAAACCAGACCCACTGTCCTTTCTGCCCTGGGCGCATCGACGAGCTGACGCCGCGCTTGCCGCCGGCGATCCACGCTGCCGGGCACATCACGCGCGGCGAGGCGATCCTCTTTCCGAACCTCCACGCCTACGCATCGCACAGCTCGGTGTCGGTCTACTCGCCGCGACTGCACTACCTGCCGCTCGCCGCGATCACCGAGCAACTGCTCGCCGACAACCTGGCGACCCAGGTGAGCTTCGCGGACGCCGTCATGGCCGCCGACCCCGACGCCAGTTGGGCCTCGATCAACGCCAATCACATGCTGCCAGCGGGCAGCTCGCTCTTTCACCCCCACCTGCAGGGGATCGTCGACGCCCATCCGACGACGCTCCAGCGGCTGCTCGCCGCGGTTCCGGCCGAGCGCTTCGCGGCCTACCTCGAAACCGAGCGGAGCGCCGGCGAGCGCTACCTCGGTGACACCGGGCGGATCGAGTGGCTCGCCAGCTTCGCGCCAATCGCCCCCGCCGAGCTGCGCGCGTTCATCGCCGGTATCGCCTCGCCGGCCGAGCTCGACGACGAGTTGACCCGCGAGCTCGCGCACGGCATCTCGCTCGGGCTTGGCGCCTACGCCGAGATGGGCTTCGAGAGCTTCAACCTCGCGCTCTACGGCGCGCCGCCGGGCACCGCCGGCTACCGCCTGAACCTGCGCCTCGCGGCGCGCTCGAACCTCAAGCCCTTCTATCGCTCCGACTCGACCTTCCTCGAGCGCCTGCACTGGGAGGGTGCGGTCGACCTGAGCCCGGAGCTCGTGGCCGAGCGGATCGGCGAGCGCTTCCGCAGCTAGTCCGCTCGACCGATGAGATTCGCGCCTCGGTGCGGTCATAAAGGGAAAGACCACCCCGGAAGAAATGACGAACGCATGAAGCTGACGACCACGACGCAGGTCTCCGTCGATGGAGTGATGCAGGGAAACGGCGGAGATGAGGACCGCCGGGGCGGATTTGAGCGCGGCGGATGGGGCATGCGGCACCCCGACAGCGAGGTCAGGACGTTCATCGCCGAGCTCTACCAGCGCGCCGACGCGTTCCTGTTCGGCCGCTGGACCTTCGAGCTCTTTGCCGGCTTCTGGGGAGCAATGGAAGCGGGCAGCCACCCCATCGCAGATGCCTTGAACACGCGGCCCAAGTACGTGGCATCGAGCACGCTCACCGACCCGCAGTGGGCGGACACGACCGTGCTCTCCGGAGACGTAGCGGCCGCTGTCGGCGAGCTCAAAGCCAAGCCGGGAGGCGAGCTGCAGGTGCACGGCAGCGGCGCCCTGGCCCGCTGGCTGCTCGAGAACGACCTCGTCGACGAGATGAACCTGCTCATCGTCCCCGTCGTCGTCGGCCAGGGCACGCGGCTCTTCCCCGACACCGGCCCGGACATTGCGCTTGACCTGCTCGACTCGCGAGCCTTCCCGAAAGGCGCAACGCTCCAGATCTACCGGCCGGCCGGCCGCCCGCAGTACGCAACGCCACCGCCGAGGTGAGCAGGTGACGTAGGTGCTGCAGTTACGCGCTGGGTCGGGAAGAGTCCGCGCGGTACCACGCAGGCCGCCCAACAAAGGCGATTCGACGGCCAGGTTGCTAGCGTGTCGCCGGTGAGCGGCGGCGTGAGCGATGTGTGGGGCGAGGCCTTTGGCCTATCGAGGCCGGGCAAGATCGTCTGCGTCGGGCGTAACTACCGCGAGCATGCCGGCGAGGAGGGCGTCGCGCCGCCCGTCGCGCCGCTCTTGTTTGCAAAGTTTGCGAACACGATCGTCGGTCCCGGTGAGCCGATTGAGATTCCGCCCGAGATTGGCCACGTCGACGCCGAGGCCGAGCTGGCGGTCGTGATCGGCAGCGTGGCCCGGCGCGTTTCCGTGGGGCGCGCCCTGAGCGTGATCGCCGGCTACACGGTCGCCAACGACGTCAGTGCCCGCGAAGCGCAGTTCGCCGACGGTCAGTGGTTCAGGGCCAAGGGCTACGACACGTTCTGCCCGATCCTTCCCGCGTTCACGGAGCAGGGGGCGATTGGCGACGGCAGCGGCCTGCGCGTGACGCAGCGGCTGAACGGCGAGCTGCTCCAGGACGCGAGCACCGATTCGCTGATCTTCGACGTGCCGACGCTCGTCGCCTATGTCTCGGCGGTCTGCACGCTCGAAGCGGGCGACCTGATTCTCACGGGCACGCCTGAAGGTGTCGGCTACTTCCGTGAGCCGAAGATCGCGCTCGCCGCGGGCGACGTCGTCGAGGTGGCCGTCGAGGGTATCGGTGCGCTCGTCAACCCGGTGGCGTCCGCCGGAGGCGACTCTCAGCCGGTGTAGCGCAGACCGCTGGCGATGCCGTTGATCGTCTGCAAGCTGACACGGCCGATATCGCTCTCCGCGTCCGCGTCGCCGCGCCGCAGTCGCGCCAGCAGCTCGATCTGGACGAAGGACAGCGGGGCGACGTAGGGGTTCCGACGATCGATCGAGGTTTGCAGGATGAACTCGGAGTCGAGCAGGCGTGCGTTGCCGCGGATCAGGACCAGCTCGCTCTTCGCCCGTTCGAATTCGGCCACGAGCTCGCCCCAGATGCGTTCCCGTTTCTCTTCGTCGTCCCACAGCCGCGTGTAGCGGATCGCAATCGCCGGGACGGCGGTCGCCAGCGCCATCTCGGCGTTGGCCAGCAGCGCCCCGAAGAACGGCCAACTCGTGCTCATCTCGCGCAGCAGCTCGAGGCTGTGGCGCTCACGGGCATCGGCGAGCGCGGTGCCGAGACCGAACCAGGCCGGCAGCATGATCCGCGCCTGCGCCCAGGAGAACACCCAGGGGATCGCGCGCAGGGCGTCGATCCCGCCGTCGAGCTGGCGTCGTGGCGGCCGGGACCCGAGCCGTAGGCGCGAGATCTCTGCCAGTGGCGTCACCGCGGCGAAGAAGGCCGCGAACTCCGGGTCGTCGTGGACGAGCGCACGGTAGGCGCGGGCCGACGTCGCCGCCATGTCCTCGACGACGCGTTCGAACGTCTCATGCCGCTCGCTCTCGCCGAGGGCGCCGGTGGTGAGCGTCGCGCTCGCGGCCAGCTCGAGCTCGCGGTAGGCGATCTCGGCGACCGAGTACTTCGCCGTCAAGACCTCGCCCTGCTCGGTCATCTTCAGCCGGGCGTTCACCGTCCCCGGCGGGAGGGCGAGGATCGCACGGTTTGTCGGACCGCCGCCGCGCCCGATCGCGCCGCCACGGCCGTGGAAGAACACCCATTTCAGCTCGTGCGAGGCGATCACCGCCGCGAGCTGGGTCTGGGCCCGGTAGGCGGCCCACGCGGAAGCGACGTAGCCGACGTCCTTGTTGGAGTCCGAGTAGCCGATCATCACCTCCTGCTCGTCGTCCACGGCGCGCAGCGCGGCGCGATAGGTCGGCTCTGCCAGCAGGCGGTCCATCGTCGCCGGCGCCTCCGCCAGTGTCGTACCGGCTTCGAACAGCGGCACGATGCGAAGCCACGCTCCCTCGCCACCGGCTTCCGCGAGGCTCGCCTCCTTCATCAACAGCAAAACCTCGAGCAGGTCCGACGGCGCTTCGGTGCCCGACACGATGTAGGTCTGCACGGCCCGCCGGTGGTTCCCGGAGAGCGCGTCATGGAGCATCCGGAATGTCTCGACCGTCTCGCGCGTGCCGGGCGAGAAGCCGGCGATGTCGGCGGGAATCAACGGCCGGCGATCGGCGATGTCGTGGGCGAGCAGAGCCATTCGCTCCTCCTCGCTCAGCGTCTCGTAGTCATCGCGGATGCCGAGCACCGAGTAGATCTCAGCGAGCGAGCGCCGGTGAACGCGTGCGTGCTCGCGGATGTCAAGCCGCGCGAAGTGAAAGCCGAACACCTCGACCTGGCGGATCACGTCGTGGAGGTCGCCGGCGGCGGTGTACTCGCCGGCCCCTTCGATCAGCGAACGCTCCACCAGGCGCAGATCGCTGAGCAGCTCCGCCGGCTCGCCGTAGGCTCCGGGTTCGTGCTGGAGAGTCGCGCGCACGCGCTCACGCAGGAAGGTCAGCGCACGGCGATAGGGCTCCTCGGGGTTCAGCGCCGCGAGTTGCGCCGCCAGCTCCGGGAACTGCTCGACTCCTGCCGTGAGGATCGGCTCGATTGCCGGCGCGGGGCCGTTTATGCGAGCCGACAGCGACAACCGCCCGGCGAGCAGCTCGAGACGACTTTCGAGAAAGCGCAGGCACTGTTCGCGCATCAACTCGAGCGCCGCCACCGTGGTGGCCGGCGTGACAAAGGGGTTACCGTCGCGGTCGCCGCCGATCCACGAGCCGAAGCTCAGCAGTGGCGGTACCTCGAAGTGCTCACCGGGGTAGAACTCGGCCAGTGCCTCCTCGAGGTCGCGGTAAAGGCGCGGCACCGTCGTCGCTAGCGTCGTTGAGAAATGGACCAGCCCGCCGCGGACCTCGTCGAGCACGGTGACCGTGGTTGCACGCAGCTCATCCGATCCCCACAGCTCCTGCACCGTCGCGAGCAGCCGCCGCCGGGCGTCGTCGTCGCCATCGCCGGCGCGCTGCGCCGCTTCGTCGAGCTCGCGCAGCACACCGAAAACGCGCGCCAGCTTGTCGATCGTCGTGCGCCGGCGCGCCTCCGTCGGGTGCGCGGTCATCACGAGCCTCAGCTCGGCGTCGCGAAGCAGCAACCGGAGCTCGGCGGCGGTCTTCCCGCGGCCGGCGAGATCGGCGATCGCGCGGCGGACCGAACCCGAGCGCGGCGCCGGCGCGTCCGCCGCGGCGCGCCGGCGAAGCCGCCGCACGCGCTCGTTGTCTTCGGCCAGGTTGACGAGCTGAAACCAGCGCGTCAGCGCCCGCACGAGGACCTCCGCCTGCTCCAGGTCAAGGCCCGCCACGAGCGTCGCCAAGCGCTCCGCGGCCCGCTCGTCACCTTCGCCAACCGCATGCCCGAGCGGGACCGCTTCGTCCAGCAGCGCCACCGCCGTAGGGCCGTCGCTGGCCCGCACGACGTCGTGCAGGACGCCGGTCAGGAGTGCTTCGTCGCTCGCGAAATCGCGCGGCACCGCGCCCGAGGCTTCACCGTTGTTGCTCATCCCTGCACATGCTCACAGTTCGGCTTGGCGGACGTCGCGCAGGAAGCAAAGCCGCACCGGGGCGCGCCGTAGGGTAGGCGGCGCAGTGCCGAAAACGGTGTGATCGGCGCCAGCGCTAGACGCCGGTCTGGGCGGTGATCCGCCCCGCCTTGACCGCCGCCTCGAGCGCCTGGTAGTCGCGCTCGTTCTGCTCCGCGTAGGCGTGTGAGAACTCGACGATCGCGTGATCGAAGGACGAGCCTTGTCCGAGGTAGCTCGCGATCGCGATGCGGTCCCCACTGCGGGCGTGCCCGCGGGCGAGCGCCCAGGCACAGAACCGGCCGTATTGGGCCATCGCCTTCGGCGTCATCTTCGCGATGTTCCCGGCACCCTTCCAGTCGCGCAACTGCCGGACATAGAAGTCGATCGGCTGCCCGTCGAGGCCGGACTCGAGGTGGAGCCAGCCGAGAAAGATGTCGCTGACCGCCTGCACCAGCCGTTGACCGGTCACGACTCGCTCGGCGTGGTTGTGAAATTCGCTGCGCCCGACGAACTCTTCGAGCACCGACGCGTCGGCCTCCTTGAGTTGGAGGAAGAGCGGGTCCGTGCCGTCAAGACCGACGAGCAGCGCAATCCAGGCGCGCGTGCCGACGCTGCCCACGCCAACGACCTTGCGCGCGAAATCAACGGCACGGAACTCTTTGAGCAGGACACGCCGGTCCCATTCCAGCGATGCACGGTAGGAGCGGAGGTGCTCGTGCAGCCCCTCGAACATGTCGTCGCGCTCGCTGCCCTTCGCGAGGTCTGAGATAGGCACGATCAGCGGCGGTTCGGCAACGATCCGTGGCTCACCGTCGACCTCGTGGGTCAGCCTTCCGGCGCTCGCCTTATTCCCGTCTGTGCGCGCCTTCGAGAGCGACTTCTCGGTTTGCTCGACCAACCTCGTGTTGAGCTGTGGCCCCAGCTCCCCGAGCGCCGATGAGACGTCCAGGTGGGCGTACCAGACATCGAGGTTCTTCATGCCGGCGAAGTGCGTCATTGTCGTCCGGTACTCCGCGACGGTGCCGGAGGCGATCTGGTTCTGGTATCTCGGTGCGAAACCGTTCTCGCGCGCCGCGATCACCATGCTCGTGACCAGGCGCTTGACGTCCCACTCCCACGGCCCGGGAAGCGTCTCGTCAAAGTCGTTGACGTCGAACACGAGCCGCCGCTCCGGTGAGGCGAACACACCGAAGTTTGCGACGTGAGCATCGCCACAGCACTGCACCGTCAACCCGGTTCGCGGCGTCGTCGCGAGATCGCTTGCCATGATCTTCGCTGCGCCACGGTAGAAGGCGAACGGCGAGGCGAGCATCCGGCCGTAGCGGATTGGCACGAGCTCCGGGACGCGCGTCGCATCCTGGCTCTCGAGCAGGGCGATCGGATCGGCGCGCGGCGCTCCCGGCTCAAACGCGGCGTGACTGGAGCGCGGCAGCTCCGATCGTGCCGCCTTGCCGCGTGCCGCACGCTCGGCGACGCTCAGCTGCGCGGTCGACGAGGATAAGTGCTCGGTCGACGAGGTCGGTTGCTCGGTCGACGAGGTCGGTTCGCTCGCCATTCCAAGACCATACGCCCCGAGGCTCAGCTGCGCTCCGGCGGCCATCGTGCTCGCTGGCTTGGTGTTGCTAGCGCGGTAGGTGGCGAGCTTCGAAGCGTGGCATGCTGCCGGGTCATGAGCGAAGTGGTTGGGATCGGGATGGAGGAGCCGGCGAACATCAACGGCGCGTTCCCGCGACTCGATGAACCCCATCGCGAGCGGCTGCGCGCGCTCGGGACGGTGCGCGACGTAGAGCCTGGGGATGTGCTGTTCCACGAAGGGGACGCTGGTTATGACTTCTTCGTCGTGGAGTCCGGTGCCGTGGCGATCGTTCAGGGCTACGGCACCCAGAACCGGGTGATCTCAGTCCATGGTGCGCATCGGTTCCTCGGCGAGCTGAACCTTCTGACGGGCTCGCGCGCCCTCTTGAGCGCGGTGGTGCGCGACGGCGGGAGCGTCATCCAAGTGCCCGTCGCCAAGCTGCGCACGCTCACCGCTGAGGACCAGGACCTGAGCAACATCATCCTGCGCGCTTTTCTGGCGCGCCGCTCACTGCTGATCGAGGCCGGAGCCGGCGTCAAGGTGGTCGGCTCGCGCTACTCGCCCGACACCCGCCGTCTGCGCGAGTTCCTCCAGCGCAACCGCATCCCCTACCAGTGGGTTGACCTCGAAACCGACGCCCAAGCCGACATCTTGCTGCGATCGCTCGCCGTTGAGCCCAGCGACACACCGGTCGTCGTCGGCGCCGAGCGCGTGCTGCGCAATCCCACCAACGGCGAGCTTGCGGCGATGCTCGGGCTCGGCTCGCGCGGGGCGCCGCCTGCGATGTGCGATCTCGTGGTCGTCGGCGGCGGTCCTGCAGGGCTCGCCGCAGCGGTCTACGGTGCCTCAGAAGGGCTCGACACCCAGGTCGTGGACGCCGTGGCTTTCGGCGGCCAGGCCAGCACCACCTCGCGGATCGAGAACTATCTCGGCTTCCCCACCGGAATCTCCGGCAGCGAGCTTGCGGAGCGCGCGATGCTGCAGGCGAGGGCGTTCGGCGCACGCCTCGTCGTGCCCGCAGAAGCGGTCAGCTTTGCGCGCGAAGATGGCCACTACGCAATCCAGCTCGCGAGTGGTGACACGGTCAATGGCCGCACGGTGATCGTCGCGACCGGCGCTCAGTACCGCAAGCTGGACGTGCCCGGCATCGAGCGCTTCGAGGGTGATGGCGTCTACTACGCAGCCACCCAGGCCGAGGCGAAGCTGTCCGCGGGTGCGCCGGTTGTGATCGTCGGCGGCGGAAACTCCGCCGGACAGGCCGCGATGTACCTCTCGCGCCAGGCAACACGCTGCTGCCTGTTGATCCGCGCCGGCGATCTCGGCAAGTCGATGTCGCGCTACCTGGTCGACGAGATCGAAGACAGCGACCAGATCGAGGTGCTTCGCTACAGCGAAGTCGTCGAGGTAAGGGGCGAATCCAGCGTTGAGGCTGTCGTTGCTCGCGACACGCAAAGCGGCGAGCGCCAGGAACTCGCAGCCGGGGCGCTGTTTGTGTTCATCGGCGCCTCGCCTCACACCGACTGGCTTCGCGGCGAGGTCGCGATGGACGAAGACTGCTTTCTGCTCACCGGCCGCGACGTCGCGGACGAGGATCTGGCCATCCCCGGTGGCGAGCGACCGTACTTCCTGGAGACGAGCCAGCCCGGTGTGTTCGCCGTCGGCGACGTGCGTTCCGGCTCGATCAAGCGTGTCGCAACAGCTGTCGGCGAGGGCTCGATGGCCGTCCGCCTCGTCCACCAGCGCCTCGCGACCGGCTGAGACGGGCACGCCCAAGAGTCTCATGCTCGGAGCGGGACTCAGGCGAACGCGCGCGCTGGTCACAGTCTTCTTCTTCCTCGACGGCTTTCTGTTTGGGAACTGGGTTGTGTGCGTGCCGCAGATCAAGGCCCATGTGCACGCGTCATCGGGTGGGCTCGGTGTCGCGCTGCTTGGCATCTCGGCCGGCGCGGTGGTGACGATGGTCGCCAGCGGGCGACTGTGCGCGCGGTTTGGCAGCGCGCCGATGACCTTGTTTGCTGCGGCTCTGATGTCGCTCGCGATCATGTTGCCGGCGCGTGTGACGAGCGTCGCTTTGCTGGCCGCGGCGCTGTTTGTCTTCGGTGCCGGCTTCGGCGCTCTCAACGTGGCCGTCAATAGCACAGCGGTCGAGATCACCGGGCGCGTCGGGCGGCCGATAATGCCGAGCTTTCACGCCGCCTTCAGCCTTGGCGGGTTGGGCGGAGCGCTCGTCGGCGGTGCCCTCGCGAGCGTCCTCAGCCCGGCGTGGCACCTCACGCTGGTTGGCGCGCTCGGGCTTGTCGTGACCGCGGTCGCCGGGTCGCTGCTGTTGCGCAGCGCACCAAGCGCGAGCGGTGAGCCCGCAGCCCGTGCCGAGCAGCCCGGCAGCGCTGGCCGCGGCGATTTGGCCGCTCCGCGCCGGACGCTGGCAAGCCGGCCGCGCGTGTTCGTCGCGGTGTTCGGCGTCATTGCACTGTGCTCGTCCTACGGCGAGGGCGCGATGGCTGACTGGGGAGCGCTCCACTTGCGTGACAATCTGCACACGAGCGTCGGGCTCGCGGCGGCCGGCTACGCGAGCTTCTCGGCGGCGATGGTGATCGGGCGGCTCTCGGGCACATGGATGCTCTCTCGCGCAGGTCGCACGTTCGTGCTCGCGGGCGGTGCGCTGCTCGCCGCCGCCGGCATGCTCCTGGCCGCGCTCGTACCGGTGCTGGCGATCGCGATTGTCGGTTTCGTGCTTGTCGGTCTTGGCTTGGCGAATCTGTTTCCCGCGGCGATCGGTCAGGCTGGCGCGCTGACTGGGCCAAGCGGCGTCGCGGTCGCGTCGACGATCGGCTACTTCGGGCTGCTCGCCGGGCCGCCGGCGATCGGCTTCCTCGCCGAGCGCACAGGGCTACCGGCAGCGCTGACCACGGTTTCGATGCTCGCGGCTATCGGAGCCCTGATCGCCATGCTCGTGCATCGCGCGGAAGCGAGTTGGACGGCGCCGTAGGGAGCCAGCGCCCGGCCGCGGCGATCCTCGAGCGGCTGGCGCCTTTCGCTATTTTGGCTTGCGGATGAGCGCGCGAGCTTGGGCGATCTTCGCCACTTTGTCGCTGGTATGGGGGATTCCCTACCTCTTCATCAAGCTCGCCGTAAACGGCGGCGTGACGCCCGGCCTGCTGGCGTGGGGGCGGGTCGTACTGGGGGCGCTGGTGCTGCTGGCGTGGGCCGCGCGCGCGGGAACGCTCCGTTCGCTTCGCGGGCACTGGCGGTGGCTGCTGGCCTACGCGATTGCCGAGATCGCGATTCCGTTTCCGCTGATCGCTGCCGGCGAGCAACGCGTGACATCCTCGCTGGCGGCAATCATCATTGCCGCCGTGCCCTTGCTGGTGGCTCTGCTGGCATTGCGCTTTGACCGGGCCGAGCGCGCCAGCGGGGCGCGCTTGATTGGACTGGTGGTGGGGATGGGCGGCGTCGTGGTGCTGGTCGGCATCGACGCGACGGAGCGATGGTCGACGCTGCTTGGCTCGGGGATGATCCTGCTCGCCGCGGTCGGCTATGCCGCGGGCCCGATGATTCTCAAGCGCCACCTCTTCGACCTCGATCCGCGGGCCGCGATGGGCGCCGGCCTGGGCTTGGCGGCGCTCCTGCTCACGCCTGTGGCGCTGCTTGATATCCCCGCGCGCGTCCCCTCGGCCACGGCGCTCGTCGCGATCGTCGTGCTCGGCGTCGTGTGTACGGCAGTTGGCTTCGCGCTGATGGCCGTGCTCGTGTTCGACATCGGCCCGGGCCGCGCCCTGGTCGTCGCTTACATCAACCCGGTCGTCGCCGTTGCCCTGGGGGTCGTGGTGCTCGGCGAGCAGCCCGGCGCCGCGGCGGTCGCCGGGCTGTTGCTGATCCTCGCCGGCTCTTGGCTCTCGACCGGCGGGCGTCTGCCCCCGGGCATCGCCACGGCGGTAGGTGGCTGGCGCCGCCCCGACGAGCAGGCCCCGCTAGCAGACCACCTGATCAAGTCAGTCCCCGCGGCTAGGTAGGCCACAGCGTGGCGCTGCCGCCACAGCCCGCGAAGGCGCTAGCGTGGCTTCTTGCATAGCTTCGCGCGGACCGGCCTCCGGGGCGCTAGCACCAGGAGGTCAGTCCGCGCGTCGCGAGCTTGGGCTAGTGACCGACGCTTTCGGGCGTCGGGTAGACCTCTTCGACGTACTTGTCGACGCGCTCGGAGGGCAAACGGAAGTACATCGCTGCGTAGAAGATCATCAGGCTGAAGACGGCGACGACGAGGAGATCCCAGTAGAGAGGAAGATCGCCGTTGCCGCCTACGAAGACCGTCTTGAAACTGCCGACCCCGGCGATGATTCCGCCCGAGCCGAACCCGCCGAAGTAGGAGATCACGCCCATACCGATGATGTAGGGCAGGATCCAATACGCCCCCTGCCAGTCGATCTTCGGCTGGTTGGGATTCAACTTGAAGACGCCTGAGAGAAGCATCAGCACGTAGCCGATCACGATCGCGACGATCAGCGTCGTGTAGACCCCCCAGCCCGACCAGTAGACGATCCAGTTCGCGCCGATGAACGAGACCGGCGCCAGCACGTTGGCCGCCGGCAGGTGGTAGGCGCGCGGGAGCTCAGGCTTCGAGAGCCGTAGCGCGGCGAGCGAGAGCGGCGCGCCCGCGTACATCAGCACCGACGCCGCTGTGACGACGCCGACCAGCGTGCTCCAGGCCGGGAACGGCAGCAGGAAGCCGAGGCCGATGATCATCGAAAAGATCACCGCGACCGCCGGAACGCGGGTGCGCCTGGTCGTGCTTTCGAATACCTGCGGGATGTAGCCGTTCTTGCTCAGGCCGAAGAGGATCCGCGAGGCCGATGTGCCGTAGACGAGCCCTGTTCCGGACGGGGAGATCACCGCATCGAGGCGCAGAATGAACGCGAGCCACGCAAGACCCGCGACCTTTGCGACGCTATAGAAGGGAGCCGACGCCAGCGCCGCCTTCAGCGGGCTACTACCCGGCGTCGCTATCTCCGTCCAGGTCTGGCCGTTTGTGAGCAGCTTCGGGCTGATCGCGCCGATGAACGCGACCTGCACGAGCGTGTAGATCGTGGCGCCGATGAAGATCGAGTAGATCACCGCGCGCCCGATGTCGCGTTTCGGGTTAGCCGCCTCGCCACCGAGCTGCACGGCCTGCTCGAAGCCGAGCAGCGAGAAGACGATGCCGCCTCCCGGAATCGCGATCAAGATGTCCTTGACCGCGGCACCCTTGACGAAGAAGCCGCCGCCGGCGCTGAAGTTGTGGCTGTGGAACTTGAACAGCAGGAAGATGATGATCGTGAGGACCGGGATGATCACCTTCCAAGTCGTCACGTAGTTGTTGATCCGCGCGAGCCAGCGAATGCCGTAGAGGTTGATCGCCGTGAACAGGATGAGCAGGCCGATCGCCGCGGCGAAGCCCCAGCTGTGGAGCGTGTTGTTTGGTGGTGGCTGGTACCAGCTACCCAAGCCGGAGTACGAGGACATGTACTGGACGGTCGCGAGAACCTCGATCGGCGCGACGCTCGCCGCCTGGAGGTAGGCCATCCAGCCGAACGTGCCACCGGCGAAGCTGCCGAAGGCGTAGTGGGGGAAGCGGCCGGTGCCGCCCGTGACCGGGAAGAGTCCGCCCAACTCGGCGTGGACAAGCGCCAGTCCGATCACGATGATCGACGCCGCAATCCACGCGAGGATCGCCGATGGACCCGCTATCGATGCTGCGGTGAGCGCTCCGAACAGCCAGCCGGACCCGATGATCGATCCCTCGGATGTCCACAGCAAGCCGAGAAATCCGACGCCACGGACGAGACCGTCAGCCTCGAGGTTGACGCTTGGCGGTGGAGTTGCGACCTCAGCCATCTAACCCTCCCGGTTCGTGCTGATCAGTGCAAACGGCAGTTTTGCGCGCCATCGTAATCAGTTCTGCGCCGGCAATGTTTAAAATTTTTCGCTGGACCGTGAAGCGACGCATGGTTGGCGACAGAACCAGTGTCGAATCGGTGCCATCCTCGGAAAATGCGGGCTTGTCTGGCATGGCCGGCCGTCCAAGATCCGAGCGCCGTGTTTCGCCCACTGTGCAGTGGGGCGGCTTCGCGAGTCGCTCCGGGGGGTTCCCGCAGCCGGCCCAAGCGCGAAGCTAGACTCAGCCGCCATGGCGGCCACGTGGGATGAGTTCGAGCGTCTGCAGCTCGCCGTCGGCCGGGTTACGCTCGTCGAGGACTTTCCCGAGGCCCGTCAGGCGGCGTACAAGCTCACGATCGACTTCGGAACCTTCGGCGTCCGGCACTCGAGCGCGCAGATCACGCACTACACGAAGGCTGAGCTGCTCGGCCGCCAGGTCGTGAGCGTGCTCGGATTTGAACCCAAGCGGATCGCCGGCTTCAAGAGCGAGGTCCTCGTGCTGGGCGCGCTCTCGGAAGAGCACGGGGTCATCTTGCTGGCGCCCGACCGCGAGGTCGAAGACGGCAGCGTGATCGGCTGAGCGCAGCCGCCACGCGGCGAGCTGAACCGCAGCGAGCTAGCGGCCGCCGGCCGGCTACCGAGACGCCTGCTCCTCGCCGAGGACTTTGCGTAGAACCACGAAGTGGAGGTCGTCACGTTTGGGCCTGGCATACCGCACGTCGGCGGGGAAAGGCCTGAGCTCGCCGGTGCGCTCGAAGCCGAGTCGCTCATACCAATGGACCAGTGCCGTCTGCTGGGCGAGCACCGTGATCTCCAGGACATTGGCGCCGAACTCAGCTGTCGCCCAGCGCTCGGCCTCGGCCACCACGCGACGACCCACTCCGCGACCCTGCGCAGTCGGACGCACCGCAAAGGTTCCGAGGAACGCCAAGCGCTCACCGCGGTCCTCCAGCTGACAGCAAGCTAGTAAAGCGTCGCTCTCCTCAAGCACGAGCAGCATCGAGCGTGGGCGCGCGATGACTTCGAGCAGCTGCGTCGCGGCGATCCGCTCCCCCCCAACGAGATCGGCCTCGCTGGCCCAGCCAACGCTTCCGCGATAGGCCGATCGCACGAGCCTCACAAGCTGCGTTGCGTCGCTCGGCACGGCACGCCGGAAACCCTTGACGTCCTTCACGTCTCGGCCTTCACCGACGGATGCCGCGATCCCCGAAGACCACGCGCTGGAGGGCGGGAATGCCGCGTCCGCGAGGCCTCAGTTGACGATAGCGTCGCTCGTCCCGACGTCGAAGAAGTGGAGGCGTTCGGGGTCGAGGTGGAAGCGTGCTCGATCGCCCGCGGCGAGTTTCGCTCGTGCTTCGACGCGGGCTACGCCCTCGCCACCGACGGCGACGAGGCTGCCCTCGCTGAGGCCGGCGGCTTCCTCGCCTTTCGCTTCGCTGAGGTCGATTTGATTGGCGTCGGTGGTGAAGTGGACGAGTCGCTCGGAGCCGAGTGCTTCGACCAGGTCGATGTCGCCTACGAACACGCTCGTGCCTGTCGTGGGCTTGGTGGTGTCGAGTAGCGGGAGGTCCTCGGGTCGGATGCCGACCGCGACGGACCGCCCGGCGTATGCGAGCAGCGCAGGTCGCGCGACGTGAACCGCGTCCGGCAGCGAGATCGTCTGGCTGCCGATGAGCACGGACTTCGCTCCCTCGCCGATCTTGGCCTCGAAGAAGTTCATCGCGGGTGAGCCCATGAAGCCTGCGACGAACAGGTTCCTTGGCCTGTCGTAGAGCGCTTGCGGGTCGTCGCACTGTTGAAGCACGCCGGCGCGCATGACGGCGACGCGGTCGCCCATTGTCATGGCCTCGACCTGGTCGTGGGTGACGTAGAGCGTCGCCACGCCCAGGCGTCGCTGGATGCGGGCGATCTCGGCTCGCATCTGGACACGGAGCTTCGCGTCGAGGTTGGAAAGGGGCTCGTCCATCAGGAAGACGCTCGGCTCGCGTACGATCGCGCGCCCCATCGCGACGCGCTGGCGCTGTCCGCCGGAGAGCTGGCCCGGCTTGCTGTCGATCCATTCGGTGAGGCCGAGAAGCTCGACCGTTTCGTCGACCTTCGCCTTGATCTCCGCCTTAGGCACCTTGCGAAGTTTGAGCGCGAAGCTGATGTTCCCCCTGACGGTCATGTTTGGGTAGAGCGCGTAATTCTGGAAGACCATCGCTATGTCGCGGTCCTTCGGCGCGACGTCGTTGACGACGCGCTCGCCGATGCGCAGATTGCCGTCAGTGATGTCCTCTATTCCCGCAACCATTCGCAGTGCCGTCGTCTTGCCGCATCCAGACGGCCCGACGAGGACCATGAACTCACCGTCGGCGACGTCGAGCGCGAGCTCGTGAACCGCTTCGAAGCCGTTGGGGTAGACCTTGGTTACTTTGTCGAGGCTGATCGACGCCACTTTTCTCCTTTCCTGAGAGGTGCCCGCACGGGTCCGTGAGGGCTCGCATGCAGCACGGCTATCGCGCTCACTTGAGCGCACCGAGGGATAGGCCGCGCACGAGCTGCTTCTGTGCGATCCATCCGGCCGCGATGACCGGTAGGCAGCAGAGCGTTGCCGCTGCCGACAGCTCAGCCCAGTACTGCCCTTCGTTCAACTGGAAGCCACTGAGAAACACCGGCGCGGTCCCGTTGGTGTTGGTCAGGAACAGCGCGAAGAAGAACTCGTTCCAAGTGAAAATGACGCAGATCAGCGCGGTCGCGGCGATGCCCGGAAGGAGGATCGGCAGGATCACGCGCGTGAGCTCGACAAAAACGCCGGCCCCGTCTATCCGTGCCGATTCGAGCAGCTCCTTGGGGATCTCGAGCAGAAACGAGCGGACCATCCACACGGCGAGCGGCAGGTTAAAGCCGGTGTAGAGGATGACCAGCACCCAGTCGTTGTTGAGCAGGCCCAGGTGCGTGGCGATGACATAGATCGGCACGACCGCCGCGACAAACGGCAGCATCTTGGTTGCAAGGAAGAAGAACAGCACGTCCCGCCAGCGCTTCACCGGGCGGATCGCAAGGGCGTAGGCGGCAGGGATGCCCATTGCGAGCACGAGGATCAGCGTCGCGATGGTGACGAACGCCGAGTCCTCGAGCGCGTGGGGGATCCCGCCGGTGAAAGACGTGCTGTTGATCACCTGCGAGAACTCGGTGAGGGTCGGGCGGAAATTCAGCGTGGGCGGGTCTGTGTAGGCGTTGCTCTCCTTCTTGAACGCGGTGATGACCATCCAGAGCACGGGAAAGAAGAGGATGAACGCCAGGATCCAGGTGAAGATGGTCCAGAAGTGCCCGAGCGCCCACTGACGCGTGCCGCGCTTGTGGCGCCGACGGCGGTCGACCCCTGTGGCCATGTCAGGTCCCCTCCGTAGCTTGGAACAGGCCGGAGAGCAGGCGCAGCGCGAAGGCAGCGATGATCTCCGTGGCGATCACGACGATCACGCCGGCGGCGGCGCCCAGCGAGTAATTGTCCGCGTTCGCCACCTGCTTGTATATGTAGTAGGCGAAGTTTGTCGTCCCGTTGCCGTTCCCCCCGCCGCCCTGGGTGAGGATGAAGATCTCGCCAAAGGTCTGGACGATGTAGATCGATCCGAGCAGCAGACCGAGTTCGATGTAGCGACGCAGATGCGGGAAGGTGATCGAGACGAAAGTTTGGAAGGCGTTGGCGCCGTCGACGCCAGCCGCCTCGAGCGCTTCGAGCGACTCGCTCTGTAGCCCGGCGAGCACGATCAGCATCATGAACGGTGTCCACTCCCAGACCAGCACCGCAACGACCGACGGTAAGGCATACGTGCTGGCCCAGGTCACTTGACTGATGCCGAACCACGACACGATCCAGTCCAGAATGCCGAAGTAACTGCCGTAGATCGTCGTCTGAAACAGCAACCCGGTCGCCACCGGGATCACGAGGAACGGTGTGATCAACATCGTGCGGACGATGCCGCGGCCCCGGAACTTGCGATTGATGAGAATCGCGAGCGTCGTCCCGAGCAGCATCGAGAGGATCACCGCTGACGCCGTCATCTCGACGGTGACAAGGGCTGCCTGGCGAAACATTGGGTCCGACAAGACCGTGCTGAAGGAGGAGAACCCGACGAACTTGTTCGACCCCGGCACCAGCGAGTTCCAGCCGCGGAAGCTGTACCACAGGGTCACGAGGAACGGCACCTGTGTGACCACGATCATGTAAAGCAGCGCAGGCATCAGCGGAATCCGCCGAATCCACGCCGTGCGGCGCGCCGAGGAAGGCGAACGCTGCCGGCGGCTCGCGGGAGACCCGCGATCCGCCGGCAGCTGCTGGGCCGTTACGAGAGCGTCACTCATGATCCGAAGACGCTCTTCGCCACCGACACAGTTCGCATCGCGTTACTTCAGTAGTCCCGCCGTCGTGACCGCTGACTTGGCCTCCGACTGGCTCGTCGCCAATGCCTGCGTGACGGTCTCGGTGCCGGCGATCGCGGCCTCGAGATTGTTCGACACCTCGTTGCCGAGGTTGATGAACCAGGGTTCGTCGACGAACTGCACTCCCCCGTAAGGGATCGAGACGTCGGAATCCGTCGCGTGGTTAGGGGTAGCTGTGTTGATGGAGTTCAGCGTGACCTTGTAGAAGGCAGACGCCGCCTTCTGGTAGTTGGGATTCGAGTACGTCGAGTAGCGCGTGCCTGGGTTGATGTCAGCCCAACCAAATGGCTGCCCACCGACCGTCGTCTGCTGGCCGCTGTAGTCGAGGTACTGCTTGCTCGTCGCCCACTCGAGGAACTTGAGGGTGTCCGCCTGCTCCCCCACGCCCTTCGGGATGCTGAGCGACCAGGTGTACAGCCACCCGGAGTGGACGCCAGGGGCGCCGGTAGTTGCGTTCCCTGTTGGCGCGTACGCGTAGCCGGTGTCGGCGCCGACGGTCGGATAGGCCGTTGTGATCAGACCTGCGGCCACCGTCGCGTCATACCACATCGCTGTCTTGCCCTCGCCGTAAAGCGTCTCGCATTGCGGGAAGTTGTCCTGCGACGCGCCCGACTCGCCGTCCGCCTTGATCAGGTTGACGTAGAAGTTCCACGCCTGCTCGTCCGGTGTCGAGGTGAGCTGCGGCTGCCACTTGTCGTTGAACCACGAGCCGCCGAACGTGTTGACGATCGTGTCCATGACCGCGAGGTTGTCGCCCCACCCGTTGACGCCGCGCAGACAGATGCCCGCAACGGACGGCGTGTTGACCTTCGCGGCGATCGCCGCGACTTGCGCCCAGGTCGGGTGCAACGGCATCGTCTCGCCCGCCGCCGCAAGGATGCTCTTGCGGTAGTAGAGCATCGAGGACTCGCCATAGAACGGCACCGAGTACAGGCCGCCCTTGTACGTGAGCGAAGCGCGGATCGGCTTGAGCAGATCGTTGATGTCATAGCTCTTGTCCGCTGTCAGTGCCGGCGTGAGGTTTTGCAGCCAGCCATTCTTCGCCCAAATTGGCGTCTCGTAGTTCGAGATCATCACCGCGTTGAACTCGTTCGCATGCGTCGAGACGTCGGTCTCGACCAGAGCGCGCTCGTTGTTCTCGTTCAGGGTGTCGAAGTCGACCTTGATTCCGGGATACAGCTTGTAGAACTCCCCGATCAGGTTCTCGATGTTGAGCATGTTCGGGTTCGACTCGATGGCGATCTTGATCGTCACCGTCTTAGCGCTCGCCTGCGCGAATCCAGCATAAGTGCCGCCAACTGCGGCAACCAGCGTGACCGCCCCTGCTAGAAGTCCTATCTTCCTACCTCGCGGCGACCTGCCCAGTTTGCGACTCTCTCTCAGTGACCCTGATGAAGCAAACAGATGCCTCATTCTGTACATCGCCTTCTCCTCTCTGGAAATGTCAACGCTGCGGACTTCGCGCGCTCACGGCAGTGGAATGGGCCGCGTGTACGTCTGCTCCCTAGCCAAGCCAAGCCCGCTCAACGCATACCTCTGTCCTTCTCCTCTCTACGACCTCTGCAGATGTTCAGTGCGTATCGCCGAGGACCCACGAGCGTTCCGGCGCTGCCGGGTTCTCGGCCCTCGATTTTGTCCAGCGAACAAGCCCAAGGATGTGCATTTGTGGTATCGGTAACGCAACTGGCGGTAGGTCTACCACAACGCGTTTACGCCTGTCAAGCCCCAACCGCCGGCAACGAAAACCGAGACGACCCAGGTCATTTTGCCGTGGCACGCATACCAAAATGGTCCGGAACGCCTGCTGTTTCGAGCAAAGCGTTGGCGGAGCGCCGGCCGCGCTGCCGGTCGCGAAAAGCCCGGATGCCCGACTTGACGCGCAGCCGTCAGCGCCCTAGAGTGCGGCTCGCTATGGTACCGATACCGTCGGTTTATGTCATAGAAATAACCCCGACATGAGGGTGACTATTCGGGACGTGGCGAGTAAGGTCGGCGTCTCCCCGATGACGGTGTCGCGCGTGATCAATGCCAGTCCGCGGGTCAGCGACGAAACACGCCGTCGTGTCCAGGGCGCGATCGCCGAGCTCGGCTACGTCCCGAACCGGCTCGCTAGCGGCCTGACTCGGCGCACGACCCGCGCATTCGGCGTGATCGTCCCGGATGTCGGGAACCCGTTCTTCACGCTCGTCGTTCGCGGTGCCGAGGAGGCAGCTTGGCGCGCGGGCTACCACGTGATCCTTTGCAATACCCAGGCTGATCTCGAGCGCGAGCGGGGCTACATCGAGGACATGCTCGCGTTTCAGGTCGACGGTCTGCTAGTCGCTGCGGTCAGCGACCAATCGCAGCCCCATCTCAAGCTTTTGACGCGCAACGGCGTGCCGTTCGTGCTGATCGACCGCTCTGTCGCTGGGTTCAAGACCGACCTTGTGCAGGGCGACAGCGTCAGCGGTGCCCGCCAGCTCGTGCAGCACCTGATCGGGCTGGGGCATCGCAGGATCGCGATGATCACCGAATCAGACGAGGTGTCCACAGCCCGAGATCGCCTGCAGGGCTATCGTGAGGCGCTCGAAGCCGCCGAGATCGCCTTCCTTCCAGAGCTCGTGGTCGAGACCAGCACGGTCGATCCGCGACTCGCCTGCCAAGCGACACTGGATTTGCTCGACCTAGCCGAGACGCCCACGGCACTGTTCGCCGTCAACAACATCGCCGTGATCGGTGTTGCGGAAGCCGCTCGCGCGCGCTCGCTCGAGATTCCGCGTGACATTGCCGTCGTTTGCTTTGACGAGGTTGACTACGCCTCTCGCTTCCATCCTTTCCTCACGGTGATGTCGCAGCCCGCTGAGACGTTCGGGACGATCGCGACGCAGCTATTGCTCGACCGTCTAGCGGGACGAGTCGCCGAGCGACGTCGCGTCGTGGTACTGCCCGCGGACCTCGTTGTCCGCGAGTCGTGCGGCGCTCAGCTGCCCGTGTCATGAGCTTCGGAGGCATCGAAGCAGGCGGCACCAAATGGGTCTGCGGGATCGGTGACGGCGTTGGCACGGTGCTCGCGACTGAGACGTTCCCAACGACGACGCCGGAGGAGACGATCGCCCGCGCCGCGCAGTTCTTCAGGAGTGGCGTCCGGATTGACGGTTTGGGTGTGGGCTCGTTTGGCCCGATCGACGTCCATCGTGCATCACCAACGTGGGGGCGAATCACTACGACACCGAAGCCGGGCTGGGCGCGCACTGACGTTGTCACGCCGCTCGGCGCCGCGCTCAAGGTGCCCGTCGCGTTCGATACCGACGTCAATGCCGCCGCGCTCGCTGAATCTCGATGGGGCGCCGCGATCGGGCTTGAGACTTCCTGCTACATCACGGTCGGAACCGGGATCGGTGGCGGTGCAATCGTGAATGGCCAGCTGCTGCACGGCTTGCTTCACCCGGAAATAGGTCATATGCGGATCCCCCATGACAGGTCGCGAGACCCGTTCGACGGCGTCTGCCCTTACCACGGCGACTGCTTCGAGGGACTCGCGTCCGGCGAGGCGATCCGCGCGCGCTGGGGGCGTCCTGGTGAGGAGCTCGCGGCTGACCCGATGGTCTGGGAGCTCGAGAGCGAGTACGTCGCGCTCGGGCTCATGAACGTAATTTGCGCCATTTCTCCGCAAAGAATCGTCGTCGGCGGTGGAGTCCCGAAGCAGCCAACCCTGCTCCCGCTCGTCCGCCGTCGACTGCTCGGGCTCCTTTCGGACTACTTCAACGCGCCGGAGCTAACACGCCCGGACGCGGTCGACACCTACATCGTCGCCCCGGGTCTTGGCGACTTAGCTGGGGTCATTGGCGCCATCGAACTCGCGCGGAGGGCAGCCCAGGACCGCGAACCACGTGCCTAGGTCGAACTTCGTGGAGGAAGCCGGCGAAACCCAGGGCACTCGTGAGCACGACAGTGTGCTCAACCCAGCGCGACGGTCCGTCCTCAGCGCGGCTGGACTGGAGAGGCTCCCGCCCGCAAGGCCGATCGGCACGCCGGCTCGATGAAGCCTTTGTCTCTCGCACCGGGGAGTCTTGGAGCGATCTCCAACGTGGTCCCAACGCCAAGCTATGACCGGCACCGACTGAGCGTCGGGATCGTGCACTTTGGCGTCGGGGGCTTTCACCGCGCGCACCAAGCCATGTACCTCGACCGACTGATGAACGCCGGCGAGGCGCTCGACTGGGCGATCTGCGGCGTGGGTGTGCTGGAGGCAGATCGCGCGATGCGCGATGCGCTCAACGCTCAGGGGTGCCTCTACACGCTGGTCGAGAAGCACAACGACGGGGTACACACGGCGCGAGTGATCGGATCCATCGTCGACTACCTCTACGCGCCCGACGATCCGGTCGCCGTGATCGACCGGCTAGCCGACGAGATGACGCGCGTCGTCTCACTCACAATCACCGAAGGCGGCTACAGCATCGACGACGTGACCGGCGCGTTCAACCCCACTACGGCCGCACTGGTGCGGGATCTCGAGGTCGGAGCGGTGCCGCGAAGCGTCTTCGGCCTGGTCACCGAGGGGTTGGCGAGACGTCGGGCGCGCGGGTCTGCTCCGTTTACCGTCGTCTCGTGCGACAACCTCCAAGGTAACGGCAGGCTCGCGCGGACCGCATTCACGGGGTTCGCACGCCTGCGCGACCCCGAGCTCGCGGATTGGGTCGAGCGAGAGGTCCATTTCCCCAACTCGATGGTTGACCGCATCACGCCCGCCACGACGGACGCCGACCGCGAGGACGTTCGGACTCGGTTCGGGATCGAGGACCGCTGGCCGGTGGTCTGCGAACCGTTCGTCCAATGGGTGCTCGAGGACTCGTTCTCGAGCGGCCGACCACCGTATGAGCTCGCGGGCGTCGAGGTCGTTGACGATGTCGAGCCGTACGAACTGATGAAGTTGCGGCTCCTCAACGCCAGCCACCAGGGCCTCTGCTATTTCGGCCGCTTGTGCGGCTACGAGTTGGTGCACGAGGCGGCTCAGGATCCTCTGTTCCGGCGGTTCCTCCGCGGCTACATGGACCATGAGGCGACTCCCACGCTCCATCAAGTCCCCGGGTTCGATCTCGACGGATACAAAAGCGAGCTCATCGAGCGCTTCTCAAATCCCGAGATCCGCGACACGATCGCGCGACTATGCGCTGAGAGCTCCGACCGGATTCCCAAGTGGCTGCTGCCAGTGGTCCGCATCCAGCTCGACCGGGCCGGCGAGGTGGCGCACTCGGCCGCGATCATTGCCAGCTGGGCGCGGTACGCCGAAGGTGTTGACGAGCAGGGCGCGCCGATCGACGTCGTCGATCGCCAGCGCGACCGGGTCATGGCTCTCGCCAAGCGTCAACGCGAAGATCCGTTGGCGTTCATCGCAAGCCGCGAGCTCTTCGGCGATCTGGTCGAGCAGGAGCCGTTTGTGACTGCCTACCGATCCGCGTTGCGTTCTCTTCACGAAGATGGTGCCCGTGCGACGCTTGCGAGGGTTGTTGAAGCCTACGACTAGGCGGGAGCCTTTCCCAAGTCACGGGCTGGTCAGCGAGGCCTAAGGGGGCACCGCGCGGCGCTCGGCCAGCGTCGGATAGAGCGCTGGAACGACGACCGCAGGCTGTATACGTGCGGGCGAGTGACGCGTCTGGTTGGACGACCCCTGTGCATCACTAATGTTTTGATACATTAGTGCGATGCCAAGCCTGGGCGGATCCGAGGAGCCTGTTGGCAGCGGGCCCGGTGACCGCTTGGTCGGTGAGCTCCGCTTCGATGGCGGCAGCCTCGCGCTTAATCTGATTGCCACCGTCGGACGACGATTTGGGACACCAGTCGAGCGGCTGACTGACCCCGGCCGGCTCGACGCTTGGCTCGGCGGTGTCGGGTTGCGGGTTGGGCCCGGCAGCGCAAACGAGAACGACCTCGCACGCGTTGTTGAGTTCCGGGAGAAGCTCAACGACGTCGTGCGCTCGACGTTCGTTGGTCACACGCCTCCTTCGGCGGCGCTCACCGCCATCAACCAGGCGGCCGCCGTCCCGGCTGAGCTTGGACCGGCACCGGTGGGTGTGGAGCTCGTGCTGCCGCCGGGTGCCGGGTTGGCCGACGCCCTCACCTCGCTGGCAGCGCGGGATGCCATCCTGCTGCTGTCTGGTCCGGCGCGGCTTCAGATCGCAGAGTGCGCAGCCCCGGACTGCCGCATGCTTTTCGTGCGCGCGTCCGAGCGTCGCCGTGCTTGGTGCAGCTCCGCCCACTGCGGCAACCGCAGCCGAGTTGCCGCGCACCACGCTCGCAGGGCCAAGGCGCCCGCAAACGGTGACGGCCATGACAGTTGAGCCGGAGCGACGCTTTCTCATCATTCACGGTGTCGAGAATCACCGCCCCCCGGGGCACTGGCAGCACCACCTGGCCGAGTTACTACGTGCCGACGGCGAAATCGTGCTCTACCCCCAGTTACCCGATGCTGACAGCCCGCACCTCGACCGCTGGCTGACGCTGCTGGCAGCCGAACTCGCACAACTCGGGCGCGGCGAACGCGTCGTGATCTGCCACTCCCTTGCCTGTCTGTTGTGGATGCACCACGCAACGAGTGCGACAGCCGCACAGGCGGTTGACCGGGTCCTGCTCGTGTCGCCGCCGAGCGCGACGCAGCTCTGGCCCGCGATCCAGCACTTCGCGCCGCCTCCAGAGGTGAACCGAGAACACCTCGGTCGGGCAGCACGGTCCGAAACGCGCGTCATCGCGAGCAGCGCCGACCCGTACTGTCCGGAATCCGCGGAGCGTCTCTATGCCGCGCCGCTCGGCCTCGCGATCGATGTGATTGAGACCCCCGGGCACTTCAGCGAGTCCGACGGTTACGGCCCATGGCCCTCGCTCTACGACTGGTGTCGCGATCCAACCACCCGGATACGGGCTAACCGCTGAGTGCCCGACGAAGCTAGCCGGCACGCTCCGCGGACGCGAGCCCACGGCGCGCCCAGAAGGCCATCACGGCGATTCCGCCGCCCAGGAGCGCGAACGCCAGCAGGACATCGACTGGCGAGTTGGCCAGTAATCCACGCGCGGCCTCGAGCACAAAAGTCGCGGGGTTGACGCTCGCGACAGAGTGGATCCAGCCGGTGAGCAGGGATAGGGGCACGTAGATCGGCGCGAGAAAAATGACGACGAAGACCGGCATCTGAATCAGCGCGCCGGCCTGTTCTGTGCGAAGGAACATCGCCACGCCGCAGGCCCATAGGGCCGAGACGGTGTTTGCGAGTATCCCGAGGGCGAGCATGCCAACGAGCTCGGAGCCGTCGGCGGGGACATGCATTCCGGCCAGAAGCGCGGCGATCGTCACGACGGAGCCCGTTACGAACCAGCGCGCGAGCGCTCCGCCGCAGTAGCCGGCGACGATCCCGCTGCGCTGTGGGGCCGTCAACAACAAACGACGCGCAAAACCTGAATCGAAATCGCGCGCCACAGCGAAGCCCGTGAAGACACCACCAAACGCCGCCGACTGCAGGAACACGAAGACGAACTGAAATGCGGTGTAGCCCGGCGGGTAGTTGAAATCTGGGACCTGCGCGATCTTTGAGAGGCCACCAGCGAACGCGGCGAGAAAAAACAGAGGGAAGGCGATCGAAGGCACCAAGATGGCGGGGCTGACGAGGGTGTTGTGAATCGAACGCCAAGCGACGCCACGGGCAACGAACCAGAAGCGCCTCACGTCCGCACCAGCCTGTTCTTAATCGCGATGTTCGCGAGCGTGAGGCTGATGATCACGAGCGCGAGCGCAAACCCGAATCCCATCGCCAGGGCTTGCCCGTTCCATCCGGTGATGACGAGACTTCGCATGCCTTCGATGAGGTAGGAGACCGGGTTGTAGGTCGCCACGTCGTGGAACCACTGGACCCGGAGAAGGGGGCGTGGCAGCGACGATGAGCTGAGGAAAAGCGTCACGAACAGCAAGGGGAAAATGGCTTGAACGGCCTCGCCGCTACCGGAGCGCAAGGCAATCAGCGCGCCGACCCCGGCGAATCCGAACGCGATCAGGATCGAGAGCACTAGCAGCACGAGGGCGCCGCCAACTCCGCTTGCGATGCCAACACCCGCAGCGATCCCGACCAGCAGGTAGACAACCGATTGCAGGACGGCGACCACGACGCCGCCGGCGAGTTGTCCGGCGAGCAGCGCGCTCCCGCGCAGGGGCGTCAACGCGAGACGGTTGAAGAAGCCCGACTCGATGTCGCGTGCGAGATCGATGCCGGCCGTCACCGCGATGAACAGGGCGCCTTGCATGAACGGGACAGCGAGCAGGAACGCGCGATAGCTGACCGGCGGGAAGCCGGGGATCTTCGTCGCGGCGCTCAGCGCACTGCCGTTGATGGCGAAAAGAATCAGGGGAAACAGCATCGGGAAGATGAGCAGCGCGCGCTGGCGCAGCGTGCGTGTGATCGATCGGCGTCCGACAGCTCCGATTTGCGCAAGCAGCCCGCTGGCGTTTGCGGGTTCAACGACCACGGCGCCTCCGACTGCGCTTGGTTGTTTCTTCAGGAGTCGCGTCGGGGTCTTCCTCAGCGGCGCCCTCAAGTTTGCGTCCGGTCTTGGCCAGGAAGACGTCATCGAGTGATGGTTGGTGGAGGTGTAGCGACGCCACGTGAAGGCCCGCCTGGTCGAGGACTCGCACCAGCTCGGCGAGCTGCGCTTCTCCGTCCGGCAACTGCACTGTGAGGCTCCCGCGGCCACCGCGCGTCGGTGAGCCAAACCGTCCCAGCGCTTCCGCGATTGCATCGCCGGTCGCGAGGTCAGCTGGCAGGACCTCGACGGTCGGGCTGCCGATTTCGGCCTTGAGCTTGGCCGGCGTGTCCTCGGCGACGATCTTGCCGTGATCGATGATCCCGACGCGATCAGCCAGCGCATCTGCCTCCTCGAGATATTGGGTGGTCAGAAATACCGTCATTCCCTCGTCGTGGGCGAGCCGCGCGACCTCGTCCCAAAGTGCCGTGCGGCTCTGTAGATCGAGTCCGGTGGTCGGCTCGTCAAGAAACAGGATGCTCGGGCTGTGGACCAGCGCAAGCGCAAGGTCGAGACGCCGTTTCATGCCGCCCGAATATCCGCCCACACGGCGGTTTGCGGCCTCTACGAGCCCGACCCGCTCCAGCAGCTCATCTGCGCGGCGCACGCGCGTCGCCTTTGGAATGCCTTGCAACGTTGCCTGCAGCATCAGGTGCTCGCGGCCGGTGAGGATCGCGTCGAGCGCGGCCTCCTGGAGTGCAGCGCCGATCGATGCCCGGACATGCGCGCCCTCGTGCACGATGTCAAAGCCGCCGACACTCGCACGGCCGCTTGTCGGCGGCAACAACGTCGTCAGCATCAACACCGTTGTTGACTTTCCCGCACCGTTTGGGCCCAGGAAGCCGTAGATCTCGCCGGGCGAGACCTCGAGGTTGATGCCATCTACAGCCCGTGGCCCCTTGCGGAATTCACGTACGAGTTGCTCGACGACGATCGCTGGACCAGGCACGAGTCCTAGGCTACATCAAAAGTGGTGTCTATCAACTGTTGAGCAGGGCAGATATAATTAGCGCCAAGATGGCGGCTGCAATTGGCGAGCAACGAAAGCAGTCAACGGCTGACGAGGCGTGGGAGCTCCTACTGCGACTGATGATGGTCGAGCGTCTGCGGTTCCGTGGAGTCGCCGCCGAGTTGGATCTGCACCCGGCACAGACCGGTGCCTTGGCGCAGATGGAGCCTGACACGCCGATGCCGATGCACGAGTTGGCGGCGAGTCTGCACTGCGACAACTCAAACGTCACGGGACTCGTCGACCGCCTGGAGGCCCGCGGCCTCGTGTCGCGCCGCCCTTACGAGCACGATCGTCGAGTCACACACATCGTCCTCACACCGCTGGGTATCGAGGCCCGGGAGCAAGTGCGGACGCGAATGCGCGCGGCACCACAGGCCTTTTCGCGCCTCTCGCGCGCCGACCAGCGCATGCTCCGCGACGTTCTGCGACGTGCGCTGGGGACCACGGATGCTGCGTGACTTCGGCTGCTAGATCACTGAGCTGAGGGTTCGCCGCAGCTCGCACGTTTGAACCTCCGGACGAGGTCGGGTACTCACCGGGACTGGCGTTCTGGTTCGGCAAGGACTCGCAAGCCCATTCGAACCGCTGTTGCCACGTGCTCAAGGGTTCGATCGGCAAATTGCCCCGGTTTGACGGCGTTTAACGAGCGTTCGGACAGGCCCAGCCGCTCGCCAGCGGCATCCGGACGAATATACGAGCGCCGCTCCGCCTTATGTTGCGTTGCGTCGATAGCAATGACGACGCGGCCCACCGGCTGTTACCTAGCCCGGAGTGCCGCACATCGGGATGCGCTTGTCTCGCCACGCCTGGTGGCTATATCTGACTTTAACGGTGCCGATTTCGGTTGCGTACCTCGCTGGGCCGCTGAACGCTGGCCCTGTCTTCAACGTAGTTGGCTTCAGTTCAGTTATCGCGATCCTCGTGGGTGTGGGCATCCACCGACCTGCTGCCCGCTGGGCTTGGTGTCTGATCGCGCTGGGGCAGGCGCTGTTCGCTGCCGGCGATGTGCTCGCGTACAACTACAAGGCGCTCTTTGGTGGTCCGTTGCCGTTCCCTTCTGTCGCGGATCCGCTGTACCTCGCGGTCTACCCGGTTACGGTCGCGGGGCTACTGCTCTTGATCAGGGCACGAACGCGAGGACGCGACTGGGCCAGTCTCCTCGACGCGACGATCGTCACGATCGGCCTCGCGCTTTTGTCGTGGGTGTTCCTGATTTCGCCGTACGCACACAGCAGTCTCCACCTCGGAGTAAAACTGGTGTCGATCGCTTACCCACTCGGCGACATTCTGGTGCTAGGGGTCGCTGTGCGCATGGCTGTCGGCGCAGGCCGCCGTAGTACTGCGTACTACATGATGATCTCCGCGATCGCGGCGTTGCTGGTCACAGACTCGGTCTATGGCTGGATAGTGCTCCACGGCACCTACCATCCCGGGGATCCACTCGATGGAGGATGGCTCGCCTTCTACATCCTCTGGGGTGCGGCGGCGCTACATCCCTCCATGACGACGGTCTCGCAACCGGCGACCCCCAGGGCCACGCTCACCCCGTTGCGGATCGCCTCGATCGCGGCAGCTGCGCTCGTGGCGCCCGTCATCGAAGTTGTGAAGGCCGCATCCTCGGCCAATTCAGACGGCGTCGTGATCGGCTGCGGCGCGGTCGTGCTCTTCTCGCTCGTCGTGACACGAATGATCATGCTCGCGCGCGAGAGCGCTGCTCTGACAACGCGCGTGTTGCGTACCGAGAGCGAAGCGCGCCTGGGCGCCCTGGTCCAGCACTCGACCGACGTGATCCTCGTCGTTACGCGGGACACCAAGGTCGAGTACGTGAGCCCGTCGATCGCTGCCATCTTCGGGTACCAGCCAGCGACGTTCGTCGGCGAACGCCTGTTTGACTATGTTCCCGGCGAGGATCGAGCGCGTCTGGAACCCGCGCTCGCCGCGCTCATCGCTCGCAACTCGGAGGCGTCTCAGGCTTTCGAATGTCGGGTCCGTCACCGTGATGGCCGCCTCCTTCACGCTGAGTGTCTCATTGCGAATCTCCTGTCGAACCAAGCTGTCCGCGGGATCGTCGTAAATCTGCGCGATGCGACCGAGCGCAATCGCGCTGCCACCGAAGTGGCGGTTGCGCGCGATCAGGCCGTGGAGGCGTCCAACATGAAGTCGGCGTTCCTGGCGAATGTCAGTCATGAGATACGCACGCCACTCAACGGTGTGATTGGCATGAGCGAGCTCATGCTCGACACCAAACTCACCGATGAGCAGCGCTCCTACGCTGAGCAGGTCGCGCGCTCGGGCGAACAGACGCTGTCAATCGTCAACGACATTCTTGATATCTCAAAGATCGAGACCGGCCATCTTGAGCTGGACGTCGCTGACTTCGACCTCCACACAATGTTGAACGAAGCATGCGTCGCAGCGCGCCCGCCGGCTCAGGCAAAAGGGCCACGACTCGACCTGGAGATCGCCACCTCGGTCCCGCACCTCGTACGCGGGGATGCCCGCCGACTGCAGCAAATCGTTGCGAATCTCCTCACCAACGCAGTCAAGTTCACCGCTATAGGCACGATCACGGTTCGCGTCAGCGCGACACCGGCAGCGACACGCGGCAACTTGATCCGGGTGGAGGTCGCAGACACCGGCATTGGGATCGATCCGGCCAGCCTGCAGCGGATGTTCGAGCCGTTTACCCAGGCCGACAACTCAACAACGCGCCTTTACGGCGGGACCGGGCTAGGCCTATCGATCGTCCGCGAGCTCGTCGAGCTCATGGGCGGAACCGTCAGCGCCGAGAGCGAACCGGGACGCGGCAGCAGGTTCTGGTTCGAGATCGAACTATCCCTGCCCCGCGACATGCGACATCGTCTGCCTGCTGACGTTGCTGCGCCGCTGTCATGGTCGAGTCCTCCACTCGTGCTGATTGCGGAGGACAGTCCGGTCAACCGGATAGTCGCTAGCCGTGGGCTCGAGCGCTGTGGCTGTCGCTCCCACGCAGTCGGTGACGGCCAGGAGGCACTTGAAGCTCTCCAGGCACAGCATTACGACGCTGTCCTGATGGACTGCCAGATGCCCATCTTGGACGGCTACAAGGCCACCACGGCGCTGCGCCGTCGCGAGTCAGGTCCGGAACACGTGCCCGTAATCGCAATGACCGCAAATGCGATGGACGGCGACCGCCAGCGATGTCTTGACGCGGGGATGGACGATTACATCACCAAGCCAATGCGACACGCGGACCTCGCCGAAATGCTGCGCAGGTGGATTCCAAACGATCACATCGCCTCAAACGATCACATCGCCTCGAACATGGCCAAACCGTCAGCCGCCCTCGAGCGGTGACGACGGCGAGCGCGTTCCGCTAGAGCATGCTCCCGCCGGGCGGGACGATCCACAAACGGGGTGCCAGTTTGACGAGTAGCTCTGCGTCGAGATCTCCGACGACCGGTGTCGCTGTTTGTTCCAATGTCCGCGCGAGCTCAGCCCACGCCAGCGCAACTGGAGCAACGCGCGCGGTTGGACCCCAACCGGTTGCGGCTCGCAACTCGTCGGCACGCGCCCGAGCGTCGGTGGCCGTGAGCTCGCGAAACGGGACGTTGGAGCCACGGATGAAGACGGTCTGGCTGAGGATGCCTCCGAGGCGTGTCGAAGGATCGGTGTTGGTCATCAGGCTGCTCTGCTTTGCCGCGCAGCGATGACGGCTTGTCCGTAGGCGATCCCACCGTCGTTTGCCGGGAGCAGCTCGGGTGTCAGGACTCTTAGACCAGCCGTGTCAAGCCCCGCTGCCACATCCTCCATGAGCCGCCGGTTCTGGAACACGCCGCCCGAGAGCACCACGAGGTCTGTCGCGCGAGCGGAGGCCGCCTGCTGACAGGCCTGCGTCGTGCCTAGAGCGATCGTGTTATGAAAGCGACTCGCGATGACGCCGACGGGAACCCCTGCGGCGAAGTCGGATGTGATGGCTTTGATGGTCTCACGAGGGTCGAGCACCATCATTCCGTCGCTGTTCTCGAGCTCGACCGGGTAGCGGCCGCGCTCCGCGGAGTCGCACGCCGCCTCCAGCTCGACCGCCGCCTGACCCTCATAGGTAACGGTGGCGCGGACGCCGCACAGGGCCGCTGTGGCGTCGAAGAGGCGGCCCATACTGGTCGTCACCGGCGAGCCGACACCCGTGCGAATGAGGCTCTGGACCGCACGCCACATGGACTCTTCAACGCGACCGATCAAAGCGAGTGGCATTTCCGGCTCTCCACCAACTGCCGCGGCGAGCCATGCACACGCCATCCGCCACGGCTCGCGGATTGCGCGCTCACCCCCAGGGAGTCGGACGGGCATGAGCATGCCGACGCGCCGGAAGTCGACGACGTCGCCGTAGAGGAGTTCGCCCCCCCACAGCGTGCCGTCCGGCCCGAGGCCGGTGCCATCGAAGATCGCGCCCACGGCACTGGCGAGTTCTCCGTGCTCGGCAAGGCAGGCGGCCAGGTGCGCGTGATGGTGCTGGACCGCCACGAGATCGACCCCCGCGCGTTCGAGTGCGTACTTGCTCGACAGGTACTCGGGGTGCAGATCGTGCGCCACGATCCGCGGCTCGACCGCGAACAGCCGCTCGAAATGCTCGATGCCCTCGACGAATGAGCCGAGCGTCTCGTAATTCTTTAGGTCACCGATGTGGTGGCCGACCCAGGCTCGCTCCCCTTTTGCGAGGCAGAAAGTGTTCTTCTGCTCAGCGCCGCAGGCGAGCAGCGGTAGGCGCGTTCCACCTGGCAGAGGCAAGCTCGCCGGCACGTAGCCACGCGAGCGGCGCACGAACGAGGTATGCACGCGTCCGGCGAGTTCAACCGCTCGCACGACGGAGTCGTCGGTCCGCGTCTGGATCGGTCGATTGTGGACGAGGAACAGGTCGGCGAGCGTCGCGAGGCGGACGAGCGCGTCGTCGTCGCGGAAGGCGATCGGTTCGTCGGAGACGTTTCCGCTCGTCATCACGAGCGTCGTGCCGGCGTCGGCGAGCAGCAGGTAGTGAAGCGGCGAGTACGGCAGGATCACGCCGAGCTCTCGGGATGCTGGAGCCACCGAATCCGCGACCGACGCATCCGCCAGGCGCGGCGCAAGGACGATCGGCCGCTCGGGGCGAACCAGCAGCTCGCGCTCCCGCCCGCCCAGTGCCACCAGTGACTCGGCGGCGGCAATCGAGCCGGCCATCAGTGCAAACGGCCTATCTTCGCGATGCTTGCGCGCGCGCAATGCCGCGGTCGCGGTCTCGTCGTCGGCGCGACACGCGAGATGGAAGCCTCCGACGCCTTTGATGGCGACGATCCGTCCGTTTCGGAGGGCCCAAGCAGCGGCTTGAATCGGATCCGCCGCGCCGGCGCTGTCAGCAATCCCGCCGGTGGCGTCGAGCAGCGCGACCGACGGACCGCACTGTGGACATGCGTTTGGCTGCGCGTGGAAGCGTCGGTCGCCGGGGTCGTCGTACTCCCGCTGGCAGCGGCTGCACATCTCAAAACCGGCCATCGTCGTCAGCGGACGGTCATACGGGACGCTGCGGATGATCGTGAACCGCGGGCCGCAGTTCGTGCAGTTGGTAAACGGATAGCGAAACCGTCGATCGGCGGGATCGAAGAGCTCACGCAGGCAGTCCTCGCAGGGTGCGGTATCAGGCGTGACGGGCGCATCCGCGAAATCGCCGCGTGAGCTCTCGAGGATCGTGAACTCGCCGCTGCCAGCCGGCGAGCACTCTTCGCTCTCAACGCGCTCGATCACGGCGAGCGGCGGCGCCTCTTGGCGGAGCCGCGCGAGGAAGCCGGCTACCGCGGCGGGCGCGCCCTCGACTTCGAGGAGCACTCCCTGTGAATCGTTGCGCACGAAGCCTCGGAGGCCGAGCTCGCTCGCCAACCGGTAGACAAACGGACGAAAGCCGACACCCTGAACCGTGCCATGGACCCGCACCCGCGTGCGCCGCGTAGCACGGGTAGGCGTGCCTACGGTCATCGCACGAGCTCCCGGAGCACGTGATAGGCGCTGGCTTGCGCCTCCTGAATCCGCGGTATGTGCTCCGAGCGCGTGATCAGCACATGGTCGGCGAGGCGTTCGCTGGCGATCGCGCCACCGTCATAACCGACCATCGCGATCGTCACGAGCTCGCTTTTGCGCGCCTGCGCCAGCGCCTCGATCACGCTGCGCGAGTTACCCGACGTTGACAGCGCGAGCAGCGCGTCGCCGGCGGTTGCGTAGGCGATCAACTGCCGCGAGAAGATCGCCTCGGGGCCAATGTCATTCGCGATCGCTGTGAGGATTGCGGGGTCTTCGGTAAGGTCGATTGCCGGTCGTCCAGAGCTCGGCGGGTAAGCCGTGCGGAAGTCCGCGACAGCGTCCATCGCGTCGGTTGCGGACCCGCCGTTGCCGAGTGCGAGCAGCTTGCCCCTGCTCGCGAAGCTCGCCTGAAGCGCCGCGCTGGCTTCGATCAACGTCTCACGGTTTTCCGTCAAGGTCTGGGCGCGGAGCGCTCCGATCTCCTCCGCTTTCATCAGCACCGATCGGCCGACGTCGTCGACCACGGACTCGAGATTGTGCTCTTGCTCTGCAAGAAACGGGTAAAGGAAGCTCGAGGCGCCCGCGTCGTGAACGCGGCGGGCATCGCGGCCGGCCAGCAGGCCGCGGTGGTCGAAGAACACGTGCACGAGCTCCCACAGGAGGTGATAGAAGGTCTCGACGAGCTCTTGGCGGATGAACGGGTCGTCGGTCGGAGGTGTGAACTCGTGCTCTGCTCCGGCCGGTGAGAACGCGATCGTCAAGCAGCCTCGCGCGCGAGCGACCGCCAGGGCACGTGCTGCCTCGCCGCCGTCCTCATCGCAACCGAACGCGATCGCGATGTCCTCGCGCCGTGCGAGCAGCGCCAGCTGTTCGGTGAGGTCGCCGCCTTCACCGGCCAAGCCGATGGCGGGGAGGGCACGCTTGCCGACGATCACTGGGTGCACGAACTCCACGGCCACGTGGCGCGCATCCGACCGCGCGGCCGGCGTCCGCCCTAGCGCGACCAGACGCCCACCGCGGGCGAACCGTTCGGCCGTGATGTGACACAGCCTCGCGAGCCGCTCGGATTCGCGCCCAAAGAACTCGTGGTTGGCATCGGTGCGCCGCTCCAGCAGCGCATGCACGAGCTCGCCGGGATCCGCGACGAGCACGACCTCCGTCATGCGGCAACCGGCTCGCGCGCGGCGATCCGCAGCAGCCAATCGCGCCAAGCGTCAATTCCCTCGCCGGTCCGCCCGCTGACGACAATCCGCTCGACATCGGGATGCACCTGGTCGATGTTGTAGAGGAGGCGCTCGAGATCGAAGTCGAGGTGGGGCAACAGGTCGATCTTGTTGACCAGCACGAGCTCGCAGGCCCGGAACATCAGCGGGTACTTGAGCGGTTTGTCCTCGCCTTCGGTCACCGCGCTGACCATCACGCGCGCATCCTCGCCGATGCGGAACTCGGCCGGGCACACGAGGTTGCCGACGTTCTCGACGACCAGCAGGTCAATGTCCTCGAGTGGCAAGCTGGGGATGGCCGACCGGACCATGTTTGCGTCGAGGTGGCATTCGCCGCCGAAGCCGGCGGCGGTGTTGATCTGGGTGACCGGAACATGCAGGCTGGCGAGGCGATCGGCGTCCATCGATCCCTGCACATCGCCCTCGAGGACTCCCACGGCCAAGCCAGGCAGGCTCGTGACGACCCGTTCCAGCAGCGTCGTCTTGCCAGCCCCAGGGGCACCCATGAAGTTGATCACCTTGACGGCGGCGCGGTCGAAGTCGAGCCGGTTGGCGCTGGCGATTGTGTTGTTGGCGTCGAGCGCTTCCTCGACGACCGTCACCTTGGTGCGATGCATGCGGCCTCCTCGATCTCGATTGACTCGACTTCAAACTCGTTCCCGCTCGCCACCGCAACATCCGCGCCGCCGCAGGTCGGGCAGCGGAAGGCGGGCACCTCGATATCCCACTCGGTGCCACACGGCGTGCAGCGCAGCCGGGCATCGACCACCTCCTGCTCGAGCCGCGCCCCTTCGCACGCCGTGCCCCTCGCGACGAACCCGAAGTAGAACTCGAGCGTCTCGGGAACGACCTGGCGCAGCGCTCCGACGCGCAGCGTGACGAGCGCTACGCGCCGCCCGGCGGCGTGCTTCTCCGCCGTTGCGATGATCGCGCTGCTGAGCGAAAGCTCGTGCATGCGCTCACTCTGGCGTGCCGAAGGCGGGCTCTGCGCGCAGCTCGTCGATCGTCTCGACGACGAGCTCGATGGCGCGCTCCACTGCTTCCTCGACCTGCTGCGAGAGCCCTAAGCCGACCTCTTCGACCTCCGCCGGCTCGCAGGCGATGACGATGACGCGACCGGGCCACGCGCCGACCGATTTGACGAAGCGCAGCACCGTCCGCGGGTCCATGCCGTGCGGGTTGATCACCTCACCGTCCTCGATCGCACCCTCTACGGAGGCCTCCTCGGGCTCGATTACGTAGAGCGTTCCCGGGTCGCCGCCCTGCCGACTGACGTCGAGGATCACGAGCGCCTCGTAGCCGCGCATAACCTCGTAGGCCAAGTCAAGCCCGCCCGTGCCGACGTCCATCACGGCCACGTCGGCCGGTAGCTCGCGCTGCGCGAGGCGACGCGCGACCTCGCCGCCAAAGCCGTCATCGCGCAACCACGCGTTACCAACGCCGGCGACAAGGATCCTGCCGATGCGCTCCTCACTCATGGCTGCAACACCTCCACCTCGGGCGCGAAGAAGAACAAGAAGCGGCTCGTATCGCGCATCAGATCCTGCCCCGGGTCGCCGTCGATCGTGACGCCAAGATGGGCCTTGCCGTCGTAGTCGACGAAGATCCGCTCGATCGTCGCGGTGCGCCCTTCGAGCATCCGCGCGTGCAGGTCGGCGTCCGGTCCGGGCCGGATCACGACCTTTGCGCCGCGCCGGAAGGTGACACCGTCGACCTCTGCGGCATCCTCCCCGGCGGTCGGGTCGGCGAGCCCCGGCGGCGGGGTCGGCGGAGTCGTGGACTCGCGTTCGCGCTGGGCGTCAGGATCGCGCAGCGTCACCCGACCATGCAGCGCGATGATGTCTGCGGGCGTCGCCGCTGCGGCGCGGGCGACCATCTCTCGCACGGCTGGATCCTGCTGCTCGATCTCCTCGCGCTCCTCGTCGCTGAGCGCCAGCACGTGCAGCAGCAGGGCTTCTTCGATTTCGGTCGAGTCAAACAGCCCGCCGCGACTCTCGGGCGCGATCTGCGGATGATCGGGCAGGACGATCGCGGCACCGACGATCGTGTCGTCGGCGGGCGTCACGAGCACCGGGAAGGTGTTGACGCTCTCACAGGGGCGTTCGAGCCCGGACACGAAGCGTCCGCCGCTGACTCGCACAATCGGCGTCGTCGAAAGCAGGGAGCGCGCGAGGGCGCCGGCGCGATCGAGGCCGCTGCTGACGAGCGTCCGGTTCTCGACTCGCAGCACGACCTCGTAGAAGCCGTCCTCGAGGCGCTCCGCGCCCAGGCTCAGCGCAACGGCGAGCGGTGGCGCGTCTGCGTAGGAGACCTGACTCTCGCGCTCGGCGGGCGTGACGGCGAGCGCTCCCACCACCGCGCCGCTGAGCGTGATCGTGTGTGCAGCTGCCTGGTGGCGCTCACCGCTCGCCGCCAGAAAGCGCAGCTCGGCACCGAGCACGGCGTCGGCCGGAGCCTCGAGTACGCAGCGCAGCTCGAGATGGTCGAACGTGCTTGTCAGAGTCGCGGCGTAGACCGGGGGGTAGACGATCCCGAACGGCGTCGGCGTCGCGTTCTTGGTGGTACCCGGCGTGTACGGGTACAGGGCATAACCCTCGTAGAGCAGCGATTCGACGAGCTGCTCAACCGAATCAGTCACCTCGCGCCTCGCTCAGCAGCTCGGCGACACAAGCATCGAAGGTCGCGAGCCCGCGATCGACCTTCATGCGCTGGAGTGCCTCGAGTGTCTCGCTGCGCAACCCGACCCAACCGGTGTTCGGGTAGTAGTGCGCAATTGTCTCCGCCCACACGGCGACAGGCATCCGGAAATCCACCGAGCGAGTCCAGGGCACGAGCACCATCTGCAGGCCGCCGTCATCGCCGGGGTAATAGATCATGCCGTTGAAGTGGAGCGCCAACGGTGCCTCGCCGTCGGGCAGTGCATGCAGGTACTTGGCGGCGGTGACCTCGAGGTCGTAGTTGCAAGGAATCGGCACCGCCACGGTTGTCGACCCGGTGAAGGCCGGCACGACCACGTCGAGCTGGGACCAGACGAGGCTGCGCGTCGTAACTGCCCAGCGCTCGGGTGGACCGAAGAGCTCGACCAGTCGGTCGCGGGTCTCATCGTCGTAGACGCGGCGCGCCGGCTCGATCATCAGCTGGATCGTGAGCGCGATCATGTAGACCTGACGACCGCTCGGTTCGCTCACCTGTAGATCCAGGGCGAGCATCGGCGCCGCGGCATAGCGCACCGAGCGAACACCGAGGACGCTGAAGTCGGGGTCCGGTGCGGCCGCCGGCTCGTCAAGCATCGCGTCGGGTGAGCGCACACTCATGCCGCCACCGCTTCGGCGCGCAGCTCTCCGAAGAAGCGCTCGACTGCCTCGTGCACGCCCGGACCGCCCGAGATCCCCTCCCAATTCAGCTTGATCGCACCCGTTAGCGCATAGCACTGGTCGATCGGCGCGATCGCATATGCGGGCGGGTCCGAGAGACGGTTCACGACGAGTCCCTCGATGTCGGGCTCGAGCTCGCGCAGCACCGGGTTGAGCTCACGCATGCGGTTCCAGGACGCAAAATGCAGCTCGCTCTCGGTTGCACCTGCGGGACTTGGATAAAGCGCGACGACGCATGCCGTAACGGTCGAATCCATGAAGAAGGCCAGCCCGATCGGGATCTGAAAGCTCGCCCACAGGTCGTCAGGAACGTCGAGATCGGGCAGCCAGACCGTGCGGTTCCCGGTCGGGCGATATTCGGGGTCGCCCGAGCGCACGTTCCAGCAGCTCTCGCAGGCGCATTCGATCCGGCGCTCTACAAGATGCAAGAGGTGGCGATGGCGCTCGGGGATCGTGATGCCGCACAGATCGCAGACCTCGCCGTCGGCTTCGGGTGCCTGGGGGATCGACGCGGCCGCGCCCGTTGTGTTACCGGCGCCGTCCGAGCGCGTCGCCTCGCCTGCCGTTCGTACCATGCCGCGCAGATCCGCCACCAGCTGCGCGCGCCGGCGCGCGGCGACCGCATCGGCGACCAGCGAGCGCCGCGGCCGCTCCGGGGGGCTCCCGTTTGCGCTCACGGCGCCAGGGCTACCTTGACGCTTCCGAGCTCGCGCAGCAACGGCACCGGGTCGAGCTGAATACGCTCCTGGTCCATCGAACGCCCCGCGCGCGGTAGGAAGAACGAGCGCCCGCAGTGGGGACACGCGAGCGCCCCCTCCAACAGCTCGCCGTCGTGGAGCGTCCCACCGCAAGCCGCGCAGGTGTCGCGATAGGCGAGCAGCGTCCCCGCGACGTTCGCGATCAGCAGGTCACTGCCGGCGATCGTCGCGGTGACCATCGATCCGTCGCGCAGCGACATCGCCGCCTGCACCTCGAACCACGCTGGCGGCTGAGGCGGCGGCGACATGACGACCGACAGGCCGAGCTGCGGCGGCTGACCGGCGTCGGCCATCGGCAGTGCGAGGCCGCTGATCTGCGGTGCCACGCCCTCGACCTCGAGCGCGTCGAGGTCGGGCGCGATCTCTTCGAGTGCCTGCTTGATTGCGAGCTCGAGCGTGACCGACGAAGCCGAGCAGTCCGAGCAGCTGCCGCGCAAGCTGATTCGGGCCACGCCGTCCTGCAATGACAACAGCTCGACGTCGCCTCCGTGGGACTCCATGTAGGGGCGTACGGACTCGAGCGCGCTTCGCACCCGGTCCTCGAGCGGGACCGGGTGCAGGTCGTGGATCAGTAGCAGCGTGGCGACCAGCGGATCCTCCGCGAGCTCGGCGGCGAGCCGTTCGCCGTCTGTTCCACCGGCCAGCAGGGAGGCCAGAATCCGCTCGAGCCCGGCGCCGTACATCTCGACGACGCCGGACACGAGCTCCTGCGCGAGATCGCGCGAAACGGACTCGCCCGCAGATTCGAGCCGCTCCTGCAGTTCCTGGACTCGCGCGAGCAGCCGTTCGGATTCCTCGCCGGCGAGGACCGTCGCATCCATGCGCTCAGGCCATCCCGGTCGGGGTGTGCATGACCTTTCGCACCTTGCCGTTGCCGGTGTACATGTGCACGCCGCACGGCAGACACGGGTCGAACGAGCGGACCGCCCTCATGATGTCAACGCCCTTGAAATTCTCCGGCCCGTTCTCCTCGAAGATCGGCGTGTTCTGTACCGCATCCTCGTAGGGGCCGGGCGTCCCGTACACATCGCGCGGGCTCGCATTCCACGGCGTCGGCGGATAGGGCTGGTAGTTGGCAATCTTGCCGTCGCGAATCACCATGTGATGAGAGAGGACGCCACGAGCTGCCTCATGGAACCCGACGCTGACCGCGCTGTCGGGCACCTTGAACTTGTTCCAGCTCTTCGTCCGGCCCGCTCGCACCTCCTTCAGGGCTCGCTCGAGGCAGTGCAGTCCGACCAGCGCAGAGTACGCCTGGTGATAGGTGCGCGCACGGTCGCGCTCGATCGCGTTGGACTTTTCCGGCACGTGCCACTCGAGCTCCATCTCGGGCAGGTTCGGCGAGCGCGGCAGCACCATCTGGATCGAGTGGCCCGTCGCCTTGAGGTAGCCGAAGTCGACCAGGCCCGCCTTCGCCGTGCACCACTGACGGGCGAACGGCCCACCGCCGGTGTCGCAGCAGACGTGCTTGCCCGTCCGCTTGTCGAACATCCGTGGCGATACGACCCAGGTGTACTTGTCGGTGAAGTCGCGCTTCTGCGGCCGTGGCAGCGTGACCTTGTTCCACGGATGGTTCTTGTCCACTGGGTTGCCGAGCGGATCCTTGTCGACGAACGTCGGCTGATCCTCCCAGCCACCGAAGTACGACGAGCCGAGCAGGATCCTGATCATCAGGTTGATCTCGACGAGATCGGTCGAGATCAGCTCGCCGCCGATCGCTACGCCGGGCGTGATGTAGCGCTTGCGACCCCAATCGGTCATCGTGCGATAGTCGTAGTCGACGTAGTCGGGATCGTCGAAGCTCCCCCAGTTGACCAGGTTCGTTTCGCGATAGCCGACCATGTCGTACCCCGGCAACTCCCGCAGGAAGAAGTCATAGAGGTCGTCGTGCATCGGAACGCTGCGCTTGACGTAGTCGAAATAGCGCATTAGACGAACGTAGTAATCGGTGCAGGTCTGATGCGTGATGTCCGCGCTGCAGCCTCCCGGCATGATCGTCGAGGGGTGCGTGTGGCGGCCGCCGAATAGGCAGTACATCTCGCGCGTGTAGCGCGCGACGTGCAGCGTCTCGAGATAGAACTCGCCCGTGAACGGGTTGAGGGCGCGCATGATGTCGGCGATCGTCTTGTAGCCGTGAATGTCCTGCCCGGGAGCCGACGTGCTTTCGGCCTTGGCCAGGAGCGTCGGGTTCGTCTCCTTGACCATCTGCTCGCAGAAATCCACGTTTGCCATGCAGTCGTTGAAGATCGCATGGTCGAACATGTAGTCGGCTGACTCCGCGAGGTTGAACGCCAGGTCGCCGAGCGGCGGCGGCTTGACGCCGTAGGCCATGTTCTGGTTCAGGCACGAGCAGGTCGCGTGGTTGTCGCCGCAGATCCCGCAGATGCGGCTCGTGATGAAGTGCGCGTCGCGCGGGTCGATCCCCTTCATGAAGATGTCAAAGCCTCGAAACACCATCGAGGTGCTGTAGGCCTTGAGCACCTGCTTATTCGTGAAGTCGATCTCGGTGTGGATGCCGAGGCTGCCGACGATCCGCGTGATCGGATCCCACGACATTTCCTTGACGATCACCTTCTGCTGGGCTGTCGTGTCAACTGCCATCTGATGCTCTCCTCACTCGGCGTTCAGCCGGAAACGAAGTCAACAAAGGTCTTCGAGCTAGGTTGGGTGCGCGCTTACCAGCTCTTCGCGTAGCCGCTGGTGAGCGTGTTGCCCTTGCGACGCCATTCCGGTTCGACGTCGTACTTCTTGGTGACGTTGCGCCTGCGCATCGTCCGCACGATTGGGCCGTACGAGTACTTCATGATCGTGGCGGCGACGGCGCCGTAGGAGTCCTCGTCCATGAACGGCATGAACTTGTCGGGGAAGCCCGGCATCGTGCACGCCATGCAAATGCCACCGACGTTCGGGCAACCACCGATGCCGTTGACCCAGCCGCGCACCGGCACATTGCACTTGACGACCGGCCCTTTGCAGCCGAGCTTGACCAGGCAGCGATGGTCGGATCCGTACTCGGTGGCGAACTCACCCTGCTCGGCGAAGCCCGCCCGGTTGCAGCCCTCGCGCACCGTCCGCCCGAACAGCCATTTCGGGCGCAACGCTTCGTCGAGCTCCGGTGCCGGTGCAAGGCCCGCGAGGTGGAGCGCGAGATACAGCAGCGTCTCGGTCATGTTGTCGGGCTGCGCGGGGCAGCCCGGAATGCAGACGACCGGCAGGTTGGCCTGCGACTTCCAGTTCCATCCGAGGTAGTCCGGCACACCCATCGCGCCGGTCGGGTTGTTCTTCATCGCCGGGATGCCGCCGTAGGTCGCACAGGTTCCGACGGCGACGACCGCTGCGGCCTTCGGCGCGAGGCGATCGAGCCACTCGTTGATCGTGATCGGCTGGCCGTTGTCGGGATTGACGGCAAAGCCGGTCCAATGGCCCTCGCCATTGATCTCCTCGTTGCCGAGTGAGCCCTCGATCACGAGCACGAACGGGTCGAGCTTGCCCTGCTCGGCGTCGAACCATGCCTGGGCGTAGTCCTGACCCGTTGCATAGTCGATCACCTGGTTGTGGATGACGACCTTTGGCATTCCCGGGATCGCCTGCAAGATGATGTCCTCGAGGCTCGGGTTGGTGGCCGAGGTCATCGCCACCGAATCGCCCTCGCAGCTCAGCCCGGTTGTCATCCACAGGACGTGCGCGGTGACCGCCTCTGTCTTCTTATAGTCCGCAAACACCGACGTCGCCATGCTGTCGTCTCCTCTCGCTCTCAACAGATCCGCGGCAGGGGGTCGCCCACCAGCTGGTCCATCACCCGTCTGCCGCCAAAGCTCGTCTCCACGAGCACCATCCCGGGCGGCTCCGTCCGCACCTCGCCGATCTCGGCTGCGTTCTCGCAGCCGTCCACGCTCCGCAGCGCCTGCAGCGCCTCGTCTGCGGCCTCGGCGGCCACGAAGACGACCATCTTGCCTTCGTTGGCCACGTACATCGGGTCGATTCCGAGGATCTCTGCAGCCCCGGCCACGGCCGGGGCGACGGGGATCGCCGCTTCCCGAACGATCATCGCCACGCTGGAGGCACGTGCAAGCTCGTTGAGCACGGAAGCCACGCCGCCGCGTGTCGCATCGCGCATGCAGCGAACGTGTGGGCCGACGGCCGCGAGCAGCGCGTCGACGGCCGGCCACAGCGACCGCGTGTCAGAAACGATCGGGGCCTCGAGCTCGAATTCGCCGCGCGCGAGCATGATCGCCGTGCCGTGCTCACCGATGCTGCCGGACAGGAGAATGCGGTCGCCAGGCTCAAGCGCTGCCGGCGAGAGGCTCGCTCGCGCGTCGCGCTGTCCGATCCCGCTCGTGCAGATGTACATCCCGTCGGCGTGGCCCCGCTCGACCACCTTCGTGTCCCCGGCCACGATCTGCACCTCGGCCACGCGTGCCGCAGCAGCGATCGCCTCAACCTCAGCTCGCAGATCGTCCGCCGCGAGACCCTCCTCGAGGACCAGCGACAGGGTCAGCGCTAGCGGCCGCGCGCCCGCGACCGCGAGGTCGTTGACTGTCCCGTTCACCGCCAGCTCGCCGATCGAGCCACCAGGGAAGCGCAGCGGCTTGACGACGTAGGAGTCAGTCGTAAAGGCCAGCTGCGCGCCGTCAACCGAGATGCTCCCGGCGTCAGCCAGCTCGGCCAGCGTGGCACCCCCGAGGACCGGCACGAACAGACCCTCGATCAGGGTCTGCGTTGCCTTGCCACCCGCACCGTGGGCCATCGTGATCTGTGAATCGCGGAACTTTGCGCGCTTGCCGCGGGCCGTCTCGATGATTCCGAGGATCTTTTGCTCGCGCTCAGAAATCACCGCCTGGTCGGCCATCAGACGACCTCCCGCTCGCGGGCGAAGCGACCGTAGTTGTAGTAGGCGGCGCAGGCCCCTTCGGAGGAGACCATGCATGTCCCGATCGGGCGCTCGGGCGTGCAGGCCGTCCCGAAGACCTTGCACTCCCACGGCTTGATGACGCCCTTGAGCACCTCGCCGCATTGACACGCCTTGGGGTCCGCCACGCGCACGCCGGGGACCTCGAAGCGCAGCTCGGCATCGAGGTCGGCGTAGGCCGCAGACAGCTTGAGCCCGCTGTGCGAGATGAAGCCGAGCCCCCGCCACTCGAAATGCGGCCGCAGCTCGAAGACCTCCGCCATCACTTCGAGGGCGCGGAGGTTGCCCTCGTAGGGGACGACGCGCTTGTACTGGTTCTCGACCTCGCAGCGGCCCTCCGCAAGTTGACGCAGAACCATCGCGATCGCCTGCAGGATGTCGAGCGGCTCGAAGCCCGCAATCGCAACCGGCTTGCCGTAGTCGGCCGGGATGAACTCAAACGGCCGCGCACCGACCACCGTCGATACGTGCCCCGGCCCGATGAAGCCATCGAGCCGCAGATCAGGAGACTCGAGCAGCGCGCGCAGCGGCGGAACGATCGTGACGTGGCTGCACATGCACGAGAAGTTCTTGACGCCCTCGGCACGCGCTCGCTTGAGCGTCAGCGCCGTGGAGGGTGCGGTGGTCTCGAATCCGATCGCGAAGAACACGACCTCGCGGTCCGGGTTCTGCTTGGCGATGCGCAGCGCGTCGAGCGGTGAATAGACCATGCGTACATCGGCGCCCGCCGCCTTGGCCTCGAGCAGGCTCCCATTCGCGCCCGGTACGCGCATCATGTCGCCGAAGCAGGTGAAGATCACGCCCTCGACGTGCGCGAGTGCGATGCCGTCGTCGACGCGTCCCATCGGGATCACGCATACCGGGCAACCGGGGCCGTGAACGAGCTCGACGTTTGCCGGCAGCAGATCGTCGATGCCGTACTTGTAGATCGAATGCGTGTGCCCGCCGCAGACCTCCATCACCTTGTAGTGGCGGCCGGGCTCGACCAGCGAGAGAATCTCGCCCGCGACCGCGCGGCCGAGTTCGGCGTCGCGGAACTCGTCGACGAACCTCACGCCGCGACCTCCTCGCCGTCCGGTGCAAGACGGGCGATCGCGGTGCCAGCGTGAACGAGCACACGCTCGCCCACCGCCACGGGCTCGACGAGCGCGATCTCGACGCTCGACCGCGCGCCGTCCGCGCCGCTGCAGAGTGCAAGGCCGCGCTCGGCATCGATGCTCACGACGGTCATCGGATCACCATCGTCTGCGCAGGTAATGCAGTGTTGGGACGCGCATGTGGAATCGGAGGGGGCCGCCCAGCTCATTCGATCACGCTGGCCTTCAACTCCTCGAGCTCCTGCTCGTAGTCGGCGCCCATCGCCACGAGCAGATCGCGAGTGGCCTTCGCCTCTTCCTCGTCCACCTGGGCGATCGCGAAGCCGACGTGGATTAGCACCCAGTCGCCGGGGCCGACGCAGCTGTCTGCGCTATCGAGCAGACCGATGTTGACGGTGCGGCGAACTCCTGCCACCTCGACCGTCGCCAACCGGTTGTCCTCATCGACAATCTCGACGACCTGACCGGGGATTGCCAAGCACACCGGCCCGTTCTATCACTCGCGATTGCGCAGTTTTGGAGGCAGGTAACGCGGCTTACAAGGTGCGTGGTAACCAGCGTTACACGGCGACATTCCTACACGTGCCGCCCGCTCGCAGGCGCACAAAGAGGCGTACACTCGGCCCGCGCGCTGTCCGGGGGGACACCGAGCCGTGACGTGACACTGGAGAGGTGGTCATGCCGAGCGACGAGCAACACGTTGGCGAGGGTCACACCACAAGGTGGCCGCGGCCGGTGATCGCTCCGACGCGACTTGAGTCGGCGTCGCTCTACACCTACGTCCTCGACGCCGACTCGGACCTCGCCGAGGAGTTCGACATCCGCTCGCTCGTCGCGGCCCGGCAGCTCGCCACGGCGAGGGTGCTGGAGGTCACGGTCGGCGAGTGTGATCTCGCCCCGTGGTTTGACGCCGCGAGCCGCGGGCTCGGCGTGCTGATCCTCGAAGGCGTGGTTGCAATCGAGACGCACGTTGGCGACCGGACGGCGTCGGAGTTGGTCGGCGCGGGAGACCTACTTCAATTTCCTAACCGCGGGACAGACGATCTGCTGGAGCGGAGCTATGGCTGGCGAGCGCTCTGTCCAACCCAGCTCGCGCTGCTGGACGCCGAGTTTGCCGATCGGGTAAGGCCCTGGCCGCAGATCGTGCAGGCCCTCCTGCGCCGCGTCATCCGACGCACAGCGGACGTCGATGCTCTGCGCGCGATCACGTGCCAGCCGCGCCTCGAAGTACGTCTCGTCCTTCTTCTCTGGCATCTGGCGGCGCGCTGGGGACGGGTTGAGCCGACAGGCATCCGGGTGACGCTGCCGCTCACCCACCGCCTGCTCGGCCAGCTCGTCGGGGCAGAACGGCCGTCGATCACGCACGCACTGGCGCGACTGGCCCATGCGGGCTTGGTAACCGGTACCACCTGCGACCTCCATCTCAATGGAACGCTTGATAGGCATCTCGAGATCCTGCTCGAACGCACGAACTCGTCGCGCACACAGGGACTTGACGGCCGCTCCGAACCCCAACGGATCGCATAGCGCGTGGCGGCTCGAGGCGCGGGGGAGAGCTCAGCGGAAACACTCGCGCCCGAGCCAGAATCGGCGGGCGACTCGTTCGTTGCGGCCGGTTCACCGGTCAACGTGCTGTGGATGACGAGCGGTCTCGGCTGTGACGGCGACTCCATCGCGATGACGGCGGCGACGAACCCGAGCCTCGAGGACCTGCTGCGGGGCTGCTTCCCCGGAATGCCGCCGGTCATCATCTACAACCCGGTCTTCGCGTATGAGACGGGCGACGAGTTCATGCGCGCGTGGTTCGATGCCGCCGCCGGGAAGCTTGATCCATTCATCCTCGTGCTCGAAGGCTCGGTACCGAACGAGGAGATAAACGGCGACGGCCACTGGGCCGCCTTCGGCATCGACCCTTCGAGCGGTGAGCCGATAACCACGAACACGTGGATCGATCGTCTCGCACCCAAGGCGGCCGCTGTGCTCGCTGTCGGCACGTGCGCCGCATACGGCGGGATCCCCGCAATGCGCAACAACCCGACTGGCGCGATGGGCCTGCGCGACTACCTCGGCTGGGACTGGACCTCCCGCCGCGCGCTGCCGATCGTCAACTTGGCCGGATGCCCGGTCCAACCGGACAACATCACCGAGACCCTGCTGTGCATGGTCCTGCACCTCGCCGGCATCGGGCCTGCGGTCGCGCTCGATGAGCAGGGCCGGCCGGAGCGGATCTTTGGTCGCACCGCCCACGAGAGCTGCAATCGCGCCGGCCTCGCCGAGCACGGACAGTTCTCGGAGACCCACGGCGACGGGCGCTGCCTGGTAAAGCTCGGCTGCAAGGGACCCGTCGTGAAATGCAACGTCCCGACGCGCGGTTGGATCAACGGCGTCGGCGGCTGCCCGAACGTGGGCGGTATCTGTATGGCCTGCACCATGCCCGGCTTTCCCGACCGCTACATGCCGTTTGTGGAGCCCGACCTCTCAGCGCGGTTGTACACGACTGCGGCCCGCTTCAGCTACGGCCCCGTGCTCAGATACCTCCGCGAGCTGCGGATCCGCACCACATACGACGTTGAGCCGGCCTGGCGGCGTCGCTCCGATCGCCTCGAGACGGGTTACAGCGAGCCTGGTAGTCGCGCGGCCTGACGACCTGAGCCCGCTACGACCCTGACGGCCCGAAGGTGGAGCGCAGCGACCGCGCGAGGCGGCGGGCGCGATCGGTGCCGCGGCGTCCCGCCCAAGGATGGGGCCCGACCGCCCAAGGGTGCCAGCCGAGGGTTCCGTAGTGCTCGCGTAGCAGCGCCTTGAGCTCACCGCGATGCTCACCGCACGCATAGCGGTGCGGGCCGTAAAGGCCCCGCCCGTGCCACGTCAACCAGCGCCCCGGCTCGGCATCGACGTACTCGCCGTGGCGCAGGTCAAGCAGTTGGTGCTCAAGTGCAAGCTGGGTCTCGAGGTCCGGCCGGCAGCCGCAGACCTCACACCGGAACACCACCGCGACGGGCATCGACTCAGGGTAGCGCGAGACCCCGGAGCCAGACGCGTCTATTGAGACAGCTGCTCGGCGAGAGTCGGCCGGTGGCGATGCTCGTGCCGGTCTTCTAGGCCGTGCTCGTGGGCGTGTGGGTGGGAGTGGATGTGGTCGCCGTGGCTGTGCTCGTGCTCGTGCTCGTCATGCTCGTGCTCGCGCGCCGTGTGGGTGTGCTCGTGCGTTGTACCGTCGCTGTGCACGTGCTCATGACTGTGAACGCTCGCTTTGTCGTCGTGCTCGTGTCGCTCGTCCATCGCTCGATCTCCTCGGGCCCGGGGTCTTGTGCCCGTATCACGCAGCTCGCGGGCTGAGCAAGCCGGGCACGTGCCAACGATCGCGTAGTGGGTGAATCGTGCCTCGAAGCCAAACCGCTGCCTGACGCTCGCGCGGACCGGATCGAGGTCTTCGGGGCGGACCGCACGAACCGCACTGCAGCGCTCGCAGTAGAGGTACTCGCGTTCGCCACGGCCGCGCAGGGCGTACAGGCCGGGCCCGTGGCCGAGGTGCACGTGGCTCACGAGGCCATGGCGCTCGAGCGTCTCGAGATTGCGGTACACCGAAGTCAGGTCCAGACTGAGGCGATGCATGATGTGCTCAGCTGATACAGGACCATCCGCCGCGAAGAGCGCCTCGAGCACCAGCCGGCGAGCGGTCGAGAGCCGTAATCCGCGCTCGCGCAGCGCGATCACCGCGTCAGCGATCTCGCGGCAAGCCAGCGGCGGAGCCTCGGAGGCGTTGGTCATCGTGCGTCAACCGCCTTACTCGGCTAGGTCCGGGACACCGGTCGCCAGGGTTCTTGGTTTCAGCCGCGAGCTCCACCTCTCTTCGACGTGGCCGAACTTCCAGAAGGCGAGCGCAGCGGACCACGTAACGACGAACATGCCGACAATCACAAAGCCCGCGGTGTTGATGTTGAACGTCGCCATGTAGTTCCAGAAGCCGCTGTGCAGCCCGCCGAGCTCCATTGGCAGGATGCCGAGGACTTCGATCGTCCCGACAAAGAAGCAGATCGCGACGGATAGGCCGGTTATCGCGAGGTTGTAATAGACCTTTCGCACCGGGTTGAAGAACGCCCACGAGTAGGCGAAGTTCATGAAGATGCCGTCGAGCGTGTCAAACAGACTCATGCCGGCGGTAAACAGGATGGGCAGGCAGAGGATTGCGTAGAAGGGCAGACTCTGCGAGGCAAGCAGCGCGGTCGTTGCGAGCAGCGCGACCTCCGTCGCGGTGTCAAAACCCATGCCGAAGACGACGCCGACCGGGTACATCTGCCATTCCTTGTCGATCGTGCGCATCCACTTGCCGAAGAAGCGGTACATCAGGCCACGGTTTTGCAGCTGCTTCTCGAGTTCGGCCTCGTCGTAGGTTCCTCGGCGCATCGAGCGAAAGACGCGGAAGATGCCGGCGAGGATGACGATGTTGAGCAGGGCGATCAGGTAGAGGAAGGTCGCTGAGGCGACGGTGCCAAAGATGCCGCCGAACTGCTCGAGGTTTGAGCTCTTGTGCGAGACCGCGCCGTAGACGGACTTCTCCGCGACGATGATCCCGACTCCGATCGCGATCACGATCGTCGAGTGCCCGAGCGAAAACCAGTAGCCGATGCTGAGCGGCCGCTTGCCCTCGTTCATCAGCTTGCGGGTCGTGTTGTCGATCGCCGAGATGTGATCGGCGTCGAACGCGTGACGCAAGCCGAGCGTGTACGCGAGGCCGGCAACGCCGATACCGAGGCCCTTGTAATGCGACGGTACGACGACCAGGATGAAGACGCCGAAGCCGACGATGTGCAGGATCGCGACGGTGACGAACATCAACCCGGCGCGAATGCGTTCGCGCGGCGTGAAGTCCTTTGCGACCTGGACGACGTACGAGAGAATCCCGAGGCGTCCGTGGACGGTGGCTGGCGGCGTGTTCGGAGTGCTCACCGAACCATCTCCTCTAGCGTGGGTGTCATCTGGAGTTCGAGCGACACACGGTCGCCTGACCGCCACCTTGAATCTATGTGCTCGATCTTCACTAACGCAAGGTGATCGTGATTACAACGTGCTTGTGATTACCTCGTGACTAGCGGCTGATCGCAACTGAGTCCGCTGAGCGGCCTACGTCCTCCGGTATCACCCTTTGCTCGGCGCGGCGGCCTGCCCACTGTCCCCACCGACTGCGGCCCTCGCTAAATGCGCGTCGAAGGGCTCGACCTCTCCATCGTGCCCGATCACCCACACGGCCTCATCGACGGCGAATGCCTCCCGCGCAGGCGAGTCGAGCGTCGCGGCGGCGAGCAGGGCACCTCCGATCCGGTACACGTCGCGGACGGCGCCGATGCGAAACAGCGCACGCGTCTCATCCAGCACGTCGCCGCTACCGGCGCGCAGCACCGTCCGCAAGCTGTCGCGAATCGCCAACCCTGCCACCGCGGCGGCGATGTTCTCGATCTCGTCGGAGGTGACCGCCACTAGCGCCCTCGCGCGCGCGAGTGACAACCGCTGGAGCACGGCGCGGCTGCTGCCCCGACCAATGACGACGGGAATGCCGTACTGCCGGGCGCGCCGTACGTTGTCGGCCTCCAGATCGCGCTCCACGGCCACGACCGGGACGTCGAGGGAGCGCAGCATCATGCACAGACGCAACCCGACCTGTCCCAGCCCGACCACGACGACGTGGTCCTTACGCGGCATCGCGCGCGGGCCGAGGATTGCGACGAGGCGGCGGTCCAGCAGCCGGTCGATCAAACCGGCGATGAAGACGGCCGTGAAGGCCAGTGCGGCGAGCATCATCGCCGCGGAATACAGCTTCAGCCAGGCCGGCCCGTCATCGACCTTTGCGCTCGGACCCACGGTCACGATCGTCTTTGTCGCCGAGTAAAAGGCGTCGACGACAGACTCGTGCAGTGCGAGGAGGATCGCCAGCGTGTCACCCAAGAGGATTAGGAGGAATCCGACGAGGCCCGCGAGTAGCGTCTTGGCGCTCAGCTCGAAGGGATGCACGAGCGCGTTTAGGCTCCGCAACAGCTGCTCGCCAAAGTTGCGACGGTGCAAAGTGACCGTAGACGCGACCAGCCCGTCCGCGCCGCGTCGAATCCCCACCAACCCCTCGTCCGAACGCCGAACCGAGAGCAACGCGTCGTCCAGGCACGCCGCCGCCAGGGTTGGAGCCACGATGTCGGCCATCGACATGACCCGGACGTTAGGAGCCGCGCGACGGAGCTCCGCGCCGAGGTCGCGGTTGTAGATCGTCACGATCAGCCGGACGCCGGGCCGCAGATGATCGACGACCAGCGCGTGTCGGAACGAGACGCGGTCGTCGCGGGAGACCACCATTACGGCCTCGACGTCAGGACGCATCGCGCTGCGGATATCGCTGTCGCTGGGGTCCGCGAGGTGGAGAACGTTCACGCCTGAGTCAGCGAGGGCACGGCGCGCGACGTCGACCAATGGCCCGTCGCCGATGACGAGAATGCGTTCTCGCGCGCCGTCGCCGTCCGGCGGCCGCTCACTCATGATCTACGTCGGCATGCATATCGAGTGCCGAAACCTGGGGAAGGTTGTGGAACTTCCGAAGATATCCAACTCCTAGGCAGCGGACGGAGCGAAGCACCCAGGCGTAGTGACTCGCGTGAGGGCAGGCACCATTCGGCGTTGCTGGAGCGAGCGCTCTTCGGTGAGCGGCCAACGCGCCGCGCGGCGCAGCGCTGGCGTCACTTATTATCCGCACGTCGAGTCGGGTGCTCTGAGCGTCGCCGGTGTCGCTGCGCTTGTCGTAGTAGTCGTTTTCGCGTTCGTGCTCGGCATATCGGATGCTCCAAACGCGAGCGCGGTGCTGATCGCCTCGCGCGGGGCTTCCTACCGCCGCGCGATGGCCTTCTCGTTCGTCGTGCACGCAGCGGGTGGTCTGCTCGCGGGCCAGGCGGTGGCGTTGACGATGACCACCATCGTCAGGGTGTCTGCAGCTCAGCTCCCTGGGACATATCTGGCGGGCGGCGTCGCGGGCCTCATGTTTACGTTGCTTTTGACGCGCCGAGGGATCCCCGTGAGCGCGAGCATCGCGATCGTTGGAGGACTCGCGGGCGCCGCGGCGGTCGAGGCCGGCTGGCATGCCATCGGCTGGGGCGGCTTTCGCGGCGTACGTCCCTATGGGGTGCTCGGCACACTGCTCGCGATCGTCATCTCCCCGCTGATCGGAGGCCTCCTCGCTGGCGCTCTTCGGCGCTTGCTCGGTCGTTTGTTGCATCGCGCCTCGCGAGATGTGTTGCGCTCATTGAGGCGGATGATCTGGCTGACGGCCGGGCTCGTAGGGCTGGCAGATGGCTCCAACGACGGCCAGAAGGCGATGGGCCTCGCAACCGGAGTGCTCGTCGCCTCAGGCAGCATCCACCATTTCGCCGTTCCGCTCTGGGTGACCGCGACTGTCGCCTTTGCGCTTGCGGCGGGCACGGCGGCGGGCGGCCGACGCATCGTCCGCACAGTGTCTTCGCGCTTTTACCGCGGTGGACCGCTGGACGGCGTCGCAGCGCAGGGCGCCGCAGCCGCGGCGATCCTGGGCGCGGCCTTCGTCGGTGCCCCGGTGAGCACCTCGACCGTCGTCGCGTCGAGCATGATCGGTGTCGGCGCCGCGCGACGACATCGGCACGTCCACTGGCCTACGGTACGTACGGTGGTCACCGCATGGTTCGCTACCGTGCCGGCTTGTGCCGCGCTCGGCGCGGGACTCTTCGAGCTCGGCCGCCTGTCGGGGGCGCTTTAGTGACCGGCCGACTCGAAGGCACGCGACCGGTCCCTGCAAATCAGCTGACCAGGCCCAAATGGTGGCGTCGTCTGCTTCTCCCGGCGGCGCCCGACGTGCTCGCGCTCCTGATCTCACAGGGCGAGACCACCGCAGCCGGCCTGGACGCATTCGCTGCGTGGTCGCGCGGCGAGGGGCACAAAGCGGCGAAGGCTCTTGGCGCCGCGAGGGACGAGGGCTATGCCGCGCGCCGCGCGCTCCTGCAAGCGCTCCAGGTTGCGCTCTCTACACCGGTCGATCAAGAGGACCTCTTTACGTTGTCAGAGCGTGTCGACCGGGTCCTCAATCAGGCGAGAGATGCTGTGCGCGAAGCCGAGGTGCTCGGCTGGAAGCCCGACGATCACGCCGCGCAAATGGGTGCGAAACTGGCAGACGGGACGCGCGCTATAGCCGACGGATTCAAGCTGCTCCACAACGATCCCGAGGCGGCTGGGCGTCAGTCCGACGCTGCAAGCGACGCCGTTCATCACGTGGATCACGACTACCGCGACGCGATGGCCGAACTACTCAAGGTCGACGACCTCCGGGCCGTCCTCGCCGCCCAGGACGTCTACCGACGCTACCTTCACGTCGCCGAGGCCATCGTCCAGGTTGCGGACCGGCTTTGGTACATCGTCCTCCGCGGGGCGTGAGGAGCACACGCACCGAGTCCTGATCACGAGTTCGCGCGCGCTCGGTAGCAACGAAGAGGCCGCTGCGTGGGCAGCGGCCTCTTTATGTGCTGGGTCTGGCTGGGCTTAGCCGACGCTGTCGGCGGTCCTGATGCTGTCAACGCGGCCGCCGCCAGCGCGGTGGCTGCGGGCGAGGAGGCTGAGTGTGCGGGCTGTGGTCATGGCGAGCGCCATCACTACGACCGCGTCGGTGAGTGCGTCCCCGGTGATTTGGTGCGCGAGCAGCCAGCTGTTGAGGCTTTGCGAGAACCAGTGCTCTGTTCCGTAGATGAATGCGAGCCGCGCAGCGATTGTCGTGACCCAGATCAGCGCGTAGCCGATACCGGCCTGAGTAAACGTCGTGCCCTGGACCTGGTCGTGGTCGACGCGCATGAAGCTCGCGGCGAAGAGGCCGAGCACGGCGCCCGCGCCGAGTCCTGCGAGTTCGATCGCCAGGCCGTCGCCGCTGGTGGCGACAGCGCTCAGGAATAGCGCACCGGCGCCGCCGGCAACGAGCAACGGGCGCAGCAGTCGGCGGGTGGTGATGGCCCGGCGGCCGAGATCTGAGGAGAACACGGCGAAGAGAATGGCGATGCTGAGGATGATGGCGTTGGTCATGTCTGACTCCTTGTTGGTGCGCTTGGCTTGTGGATCACACCGTCGCAGTGACGCTGGGCTGTGTCGTCGGCGCGTGGGACGATCTGCGGGTGGATCCTCGCGCGCGTCTCCACCCTGATCTCCACCCGGGCAAGCCGCTTTCGTCAGCCGAGCTGCTGGTGCTCGGACGGCTCGCCGCGCTCGTCGTCGTGGATGTCGAGGTCGCGCTGACGCACCGCCATGCTGGTCCTGCGGCACTGCTGATCGTCCTCGCAGTGCTCGCGAACGTTGGCGGGATCGGTTGGGTGGCCGGGCGCGCGCGCGGCACCGCGCTCCAATCCACCGCGCTCGCGCTGATGGGCTCAGGAGGCGGTCTGCTCGCCGCGCTTCAGCACGGCAGCCCCGCGCTCGCGTTCCCCGCGTTTGCCGTCGTCCAGGCCGTCGCTGACACATCGGCGCTCGAGGCGCTCACCACCGGCGCGCTTGCTCTGGTCGCAGTCGAGGCCGGCGTCGTGTGGGCGAAACTCGATGCGACTGCGGCACTCGGCTACCCGGCAATCCTGCTTGGGTCTGCTCTCCTCGGTTTCAATCGGCGCCAATATGTAATGCGGACCCGTGCTGCCGAGGCCCTCGTTGCCCAAACGCGCCAGACCGAAGCGCTGAGTCGACGCGCGGCAGCGCTCGATGAACGCACGCGCATCGCGCGTGAGATTCATGACGTGCTTGCTCATGCGCTGGGCGGTCTGACGGTCCAGCTCGAGGCCGCGGAACTGCTGCTCACCGAGCGTCGCGACGTCGACGGCGCGCTGAAGCGGATTCGTAGCTCCAGACGAACGGCGCGCGAGGGGCTCGAGGAGGCGCGCCGGGCGGTCGCCGCGCTACGCAGCGACACGCCGCCGCTCCCAGAAACCCTTACAGGACTCATCGACTCACACCGCGAGCAAGGCAGCACCGGCGAACTCGTCATCCACGGCGAACCACGAGAACTATCGCCGGAAGTGTCGCTCACGCTGATGCGAACCGTCCAAGAAGCGCTGACGAACGCCCGTCGCCACGCCCCCGGGTCGCCGGTGCACGTACACCTGAGCTACGAATCGGCGCGAACGACCGTCACAGTGACGAACGATGCGACAGCGCCCGGGCCCGGCGCCGCCGTCGTGGCATCAACGGGCGGCTACGGTCTCACCGGAATGCGCGAGCGACTTGAGCTCGCCGGCGGCCGACTCGCCGCCGGACCCGGGCCGGACGGCTGGACCGTCAGCGCGGAGATTCCCTCGTGACCTCGCCGCTACGGGTACTTGTCGTCGACGACCAGCAGATCGTGCGTGAAGGACTCGCGACGATCCTCGACCTGCTCCCCGACGTGACAGTCATCGGCACCGCCGCCAACGGCGAGGAGGCACTCGAGCTCGTTGCGCGCCGCCGGCCCGATGTCGTGTTGATGGACCTGCACATGCCGGTGCTCGACGGAGTCGGCGCAACGCGAAGGATCGTCGCCGAGCAACCCACAAGTGCCGTGCTGATCCTCACTACCTTCGGCGAGGACGACGATGCACTCGAAGCCCTCCGGGCCGGAGCCAGAGGGGTTCTCACGAAAGATGCCGGGAGCGAAGAGATCTCCCGTGCACTACATCAAGCCGTGGCCGGTCACATGACGCTCGCCGCCCCGCTTCAGGCCCGACTGCTTGCTGCTGCTACGCCGTCAGCCGCGCCCGAGCGGGCCAACCTCCCCGATGGACTGACTGCGCGCGAAGCAGAGGTGCTTGGCTTGATTGGCGCCGGGTTCACCAACCGCGAGATCGCGGAGCGACTTGTGATCTCCGAAACAACCGTCAAGACACACATCAACCACGTCTTCGCAAAGATCGAGGCCCGCGATCGAGCAGCAGCAATCAACTACGCGACACAGCACCGGCTGGGCCCGGTCTGAGACGCGCTGCACTACTCGAGCGCCGCGTCCGCCTCAGCGGGGGCCGGGCGGGCCGGTCGAGCCACGGATGACCAGCTCGGTTGCGAGCTCGATGTGGACTGCCTCAAGTCGGCGGTTCTCGACCAGGCGCATCAGCAGACTGACGCCCATCCGCCCCATTTCGGCGAGCGGCTGGCGCACGGAGGTCAGCGCGGGTCTGAGCAACTCCGATTCGGAGGTGTCGTCGAATCCGACGATCGAGAGATCTTCGGGAACGCGCAGATTGCGCGCGAGTGCGACCCGCATCGCGCCGATCGCCAGCTGATCGTTGAAGGCGAAGATCGCCGTCGGTCTTTCTGCGAGGTCGAACAGAGCTGAAGCCGCAATTGCGCCTCCTTGGACATCGAACTCCGACTCAAACGTGAGCTCGGGGTCGGGCGTCAAGCCGGCGGCGGCCAACGCAGCGTTGTAGCCGCGGGTGCGTTCCTTGTTTGCCATCAGCGCGGACGGCCCGGTGATCGCCGCGATTCGGCGGTGTCCGAGAGCGAGTAGATGCTCCATCGCCTGCGTCGCGCCGGCGGCGTTGGCGGCCGATACGGTCGGTACGCGCGCGTCGATGCGGGTGCGCGGGTCGATGACAACGAAGCTAAAGCCATGTGTCATCAGGTCGCGAAGCTCGCTGGGTGACTCCTCGGGCAGGATGAGCACGCCGCCGTCGGTCGTGCCGTGAACGAGGCGCGCGAGCAGCGAAACCTCACGATCATGTTCGTGGAGCGTCGGGCAGAGCACGATCCGCATGTCGTGCTCATAGAGCGCATCGGCAACCCCGGCGACGATGACCGAGAAGTACGAAGGGTGGATTCGCGGGACCGTCACCGCGATCAAGCCGGTACGGCCGCTCGAGAGGCCACGCGCAGACCGGCTCGCCGTGTAGCCATGCTGGCGGATCACCGCTTCGACGGCGCTGCGCGTTTTCGGCGAAACGTAGCCGCTGCGGTTTACGACGCGGGATATCGTCGCGGTCGAGACGCCCGCGAGCGCTGCCACGTCACGGATCGTCACCCGCTGCGTGGATTTTGTGCCTGTTTCTGTCGTCGGATCGGAACGAATATGTAAATGTTACATATTTGCTCGGATGCTGTCAACTCGGGAAATCTGTACCCTACACGCGGGTATCCAGACATCTCAGGTCTGGGTTGGAGTAGGTTGAAGCTTGACTCTCGAAAAAGCAGCTGTTACCGTTTTCAGAGCGGCCGTTCGCGTTGGGTGGGGTAAACGCGGCGGTCGAGCTTGGTTTGAAGGGCAGGAGAGGGAGAGGCGATGCGGTTCATAATCCGCAGGCTGGGTTTTTATGCCGTCGCTGCTTGGTTCGCGCTGACGGTCAATTTCTTTATTCCGCGCGCGCTACCCGGCAACGCCGTGCAGGCGCTGATGGCGAAATACCAGAACCTGCAGCCCCAGGCCATGAAGGCTCTGGAGATTCAGTTCGGTACCGGCCATCAGGGCAGCATCTTCCACCAGTACTACGTCTACCTCGGCAACATGCTGTCGGGAAACCTCGGTACGTCCGTCAGCTACAGCCCGGCTTCGGTCGTGTCGGTCCTTCGCTCGACACTCCCGTGGACGGTCGCGCTCGTCGGCACCGCGACGATCATCGCCTTCACCCTCGGAACGCTGCTCGGGATCATCGCGGCATGGCGCCGCGGCGGCTGGCTCGACCGCTCATTGCCGGCGTTTACGTTCATTCAGGCGACGCCCTACTTCTTCCTGGCCCTGCTCCTGATCGAGCTCCTCTCCCTGAAATTGCACGTCTTCCCGTTCGCAGGCGGCTTCACTCTTGGCGACACCCCCGGTTGGAATTGGACGTTCATCGGCAGTGCGCTCTACCACTCGATCCTGCCGGCAACCACGATCGTCGTCACCTCGATGGCCGGCTGGATGCTGCAGATGCGCAACGTGATGATCACGACGATCGGCGAGGACTATGTGCTCGCCGCGCAGGCCAAGGGACTCTCGCCACGCCGGATCATGTTCACCTACGCCGCACGCAACGCAATCCTTCCGAATATCGCGGGCTTCGCGCTCGCGATCGGCTTTGTCGTCGCCGGCGCGTTGATCATGGAGTTCGTGTTCTCATATCCGGGCGTGGGGTTGACTCTTTACAACGCCGTCGTCTCGGATGACTACGCGCTGATCCAGGGGGTCTTCCTGGTCATCGCGTTCGCCGTGCTGCTCGCCTGTCTGCTCGCTGACATCGTCTACGTGATCGCCGATCCGCGCGCTCGCAGGGAGGCGGCCTACTGATGGCTGTCGCTGCTGTTGCCCCACCCGTCGGCGGCGTCACGCCCGCACCGGTCCATCGTGACGGCCTGATCCGATCGCTGCCGCTCAAGGCCAAGATCGGCGGCGTCATCCTCGGCTTCTACATCCTGATGGCGATCCTCGGATCGTCAATCGCCCCGAACAATCCGAGCACGCAGACGGCCACGGTCCTCGGTGCGACGGCGCCGAGCCTGCATCACCTCCTGGGCACCACGTCGTTCGGTCAGGACGTCCTTTCGCAGCTGCTCGTCAGTATGGGCTCGACCGTTGAGCTCGGGCTGCTGGTCGGCGTGATCGCGACAGCGCTCGCCATGGTCGTCGGTCTGACCGCCGGCTATCTCGGAGGCGCAGCCGACGAGGGGTTGTCGCTGCTTGCCAATGTGTTCCTTGTGCTTCCGGCGCTGCCGCTGCTGATCGTCGTGCTCGCCGAGTCTGGATCCCACAGTGCGCTGGTTCCGGAGGCGGTCGTCCTCAGCGTGCTCGGCTGGGCCTGGGGGGCGCGCGTGATTCGCGCGCAGACGCTGACGCTCCGCAGCCGCGACTTCGTCGCGGCAGCTCGCGAGAGCGGCGAGCGGACCTGGCGCATCATCTTCTGCGAGATCCTGCCGAACGAGGTGAGCCTGATCGCAGCCAGCTTCGTCGGCACTGTGCTCTACGCGATCCTGACCTCGGTGGTCTTGGCGTTCATCGGGGTCGTGAGCCTCTCGACTTGGAGTCTCGGCACGATGCTCTACTGGGCACAGGGCCAGGAGGCGATCCAGATCGGCGCCTGGTGGTGGTGGATACCACCAGGGGTCGCCGCCGCTACCTTGGGCATGAGCCTCGTGCTCCTGAACTTCGGCCTTGATGAGCTGGGCAACCCGCGGCTCCGCGACACGCGCGGTCGCAAGCGCCGCGGCCGCAAGCAACGGCCTTCGGATCCGACGCCCGTCGTGCGCGAGGCCAGCTCGTGACCGGCGTGGCACCAACGCCCATCGGCGAGCGGGTCGAGATCGGCGCCGCGCCAGGCGTGCAGCCTGTGCTCGAGATACGCGATCTCTCGATCGCCTACGCCACCGTCGCCGGAGACCTCAAAGCTGTCTCGCACGTAGATCTCAAACTTGCGCCGGGAGAGGTTGTCGGGCTCGCCGGCGAAAGTGGATCTGGCAAGTCGACGCTGGCACTCGGCGCTTGCCGTCTGCTGCGCCCTCCGGCGATCATCATCGGCGGCGACGTCATCTACCGCGGGCGGCGGATCGGGCCCGACGGCGTCAACATCCTCGAGCAGAACGCGAAACAGCTGCGTGAGCTGCGCTGGCGCGAAATCGCGATCGTCTTCCAGAGCGCGATGAACGCGCTCAACCCGGTCCTGCGCGTGCGAGACCAGATGGGCGATGTCCTCGATGCCCATCTCAAGCTTTCGCGGGAGCAGCGGCGCGATCGGCTCGCGAGTCTGCTCGACCTCGTCGGGATCCCGCGCGAGCGTCTGAAGAGCTACCCGCACGAGCTGTCAGGGGGAATGCGCCAGCGCGTGATGATCGCGATGGCGCTCGCCGTCGACCCCGAGGTCGTGATCATGGACGAGCCAACGACCGCGCTCGACGTCGTCGTCCAGCGCGAGATCTTGGCGGAGATCGCGGAGCTCCAGAAGGAGCTTCAGTTCGCGGTCCTCTTCATCACCCACGACCTGTCGCTGCTGCTGGAAGTCGCCGATCGGATCGCCATCCTCTACGGTGGCCGGCTGCTAGAGCTCGGCAACTCCGAGGAGATTCACCACCGCACCGCGCACCCTTACACGCGTGGCCTGCTCGATTCGTTCCCGAGCGTCCATGGTCCGCGGCGAAGCCTGGCCGGGATCCCAGGATCGCCGCCCGATCTACGCTCGATTCCGCCTGGCTGCCCGTTCCAGCCGCGCTGCCGCTTCTCGCGGGTGGAGTGCGCGGCCATCGACATGGCGCTCCTGCCGGTGCCGGGATCGACGACGAATCACACCACGGCCTGTCCGTTCGAGATGCCCGATGCGAGCGGGGTCGTGGCCTCCTCGGCGCTGACTGCTGAAGGCACTGCGGTCCCGACCGAGCTCAGCGTCAACGGAGACCGAAAGTCGTGAGCGAACAAGAGCCAATCGGCGAAGGCTTCGCCTCCGCGGCGTCGGGCGTCGGTCCGCTCGTGTTGGAGGCACGCGAGCTGTCCAAGGACTTCCGCATCGGGAGCGGCCGCACCGGCGCGATCCTCTCGGCAGTGCGGGCCGTGTCGCTTCAGCTGCACCGCTCCGCGGTTGTCGCGCTCGTCGGTGAGAGCGGATCCGGCAAGTCGACCGTCGCGAAGCTGCTCGCGGGACAGGAGTCGCCGACCGCCGGTGAGATTCTGCTCGATGGCGAGCCCGTCACGCCGTCGCGCCATCGCTCGTTCCGCAAGTACAAGAGCGAGGTGCAAATGGTCTTCCAGGACCCATTCGCCTCGATCAACTCGGTGCACCGGGTGCGCTATCCGTTGCAGCGCGCCGTTCGCCTGCACCAGCGCGAGTTGGGCCGCAAGGAGGTGGCCAGCGAGCTCGTGCGACTCCTCGAGGAGGTCCGGCTCACGCCGGCCGACCAGTATCTCGACCGCTTCCCGCACGAGCTTTCCGGCGGGCAACGCCAGCGCGTCGCGATCGCCCGCGCACTCGCGGTCAAGCCGCGCGTATTGCTTGCCGACGAGCCGGTCTCGATGCTCGACGTTTCGATTCGTCTCGAGGTGCTCGACGTCATCGACCAGCTGCGCGAGCGCTTTCAGCTGGCGGTCCTCTACATCACCCATGACATCGCCTCGGCGCGCTATTTCGCGGACGAGACGCTCGTGATGTACGCCGGCGAGATTGTGGAGCGCGGTCCCTCAGAGGACCTCACGCAACAGCCAGCGCATCCCTACACGCAGCTGCTGCTCGCTTCAGCGCCCGATCCCGACCGCCTCGGCCAGTCGATTCAAACCGTCCCGACGCGGGAACTCCGTCGCGCTCAGAGCGCGTTCATGACCACGTCGGGCTGCCGGTTCGCGCCTCGTTGCCCATTTGCCGACGACCGCTGCCGCGCCGAAGCGCCGCCGCTCCTGGCGATCAACGCCAAGCGCGCCGCCGCCTGCTGGCGGCTCGACGTCGCGGCCCCAGAGCTTGTCAGCAATCAGGGAGAAGAGGAGAGGAGCGTGCCACTGAAAGCCTAGTCTCGCCGTGCCAGTAGCCCGCCGCCACATACAGATGTTGCGGCGACGGGCCCTGACGAAGGACGGCGCGTGCCATACGCGCGCCGACCATACGAACTACATGCTGCGCAAAGGTTTGCGCAAAAGAAAGGTACAAGACGAAATGACTTTAAAGACCCTGAAAACGCGGAAGCTCAGACTCGCCTCCGCTGCAGCGGTGACCGCTGCAGCCACGGCGGTCATGTTCGCGGCTGCCGCCTTGCCGAGCGCGAGCGCGCGGTCGGCACACGCTGCGGCCGGCGCCGTCCTCACTATGGAGTCGAGCCCGGAGACTGCGGTGACGCAGGACTTCAACCCGTTCGACCAGGCGTCTGGCGCGTACGCGATGGGCGTTGACTCGCTCATCTACGAGCCGCTGATGCAGTTCGACCTGGCCCAGCCGACCCATGCGCCGTATTACATGATCGCGACCGCCTACAAGTGGGGTTCCGGCGGCACGTCCATCACGTTCACGATCCGTAGCGGCGTGAAGTTCTCCAACGGCTCGGCGCTGACGCCGACCGACGTCGCGGACACGTTCACCCTGCTCCAGAACAACGCTGACGTCAACGACGCCGCGATCCCGATCACCGGGGCTACTGTGTCCGGGCAGGACGTCACGATCACGTTTTCCTCATCGCAGTACACCAACCTGGAGAACATCGCCAACACCTACATCGTTCCGAATGCGATCTGGAGCACGGTTGGCGACCCGGGCAAGTACGTAGACGCGAACCCAGTTGGCTCGGGTCCGTACGATTTCAGCTCGATCACCGCAGCCGGCATCACGCTGACCGCCAACCCTGACTACTGGGGCACGGTCAACGTACCTACGGTCGAGTTCCCGATTTACGCGTCGAACACGACCGTTCTGAGCGCGCTGACGTCCAACACGCTCGACTGGGCGGGCAACTTCATCACCGGACTGAAGGCCGCGTTCATCACGCCGTCCCCATCAACCCACCACGACTGGTTCCCGGGTACGCAGACCAACAGCATCGAGCCGAACCTGACCAAGTTCCCGACCGACCTGTTGCCGGTCCGCGAGGCGATTAGCCTCGCGATCAGCCGCGCCAAGATCGGCGCGATTGGTGAAGCGGGACTCGAGCCGCCAGCCACGAACGCCAGCGGCCTCGTGCTGCCGGGCTTCGCCGCTGACCTGGCGACACCGCTGAAGGCCAAGAAGTACCAACTATCGCCAAACGCCAACCCCAAGGCCGCTGATGCGGTGCTGAACAAGGCCGGATACAAGCTGAAGGGCGGCTACTACTACGACGGCAGCAAGGAGATCAAGCTCACGATCATCGACCCCGCCGCGTACACCGACTATGCCGCGGATGACGCGATCATCGCCGACGACCTGAAGGCGGCGCACCTTGATGCGACGTTCGACGGGTTGGCTGTGACCGCGTGGTCGTCCGACATCGCCGACGGTGACTTCTCGTTGACGCAGCACTGGTCAAACAACGGGATCGTGCCTTACCAGTTCTACAACGGTTGGCTGAACAGCAAGCTGATCACCAAGCCGAACTCGGCCGGTAACTTCGAGCAACTGAGCAACAAGACGATCGACAAGGAGCTGACCAAGCTCTCGTCCCAGAGCTCACCCTCTGGTCAGGTCAAGGCACTGACGCCGCTTGAGGAGTTCGTTGCCAAGGACCTGCCGATCATTCCGACGGTCTACGGAGCAGCATTCGATGAGTACAACTCATCGGACTTCTCGGGCTGGCCGACCCCATCTAACCCGTATGAAAGCGGGCAGCCGGGTTCGCCGCAGAACGAGATCGTCGTGCTGCACCTGACGCCGACCTCCTAAACGCAACCAAGGTCAAAGCCCCGCTCCCGATCACGGGAGCGGGGCAATGGCCCTTCTCTACACCCAAAGCTTGAAAGGAAGCAGACAAATGACTGCGAGCGATGCCAACGGCTCGGGCGAGGTTGCGCGCCCGTTCCCGGATGGCTTTCTATGGGGAGTCGCGTGCTCGTCCTACCAGGTCGAAGGCGCGGTTCATGCCGACGGACGAGGCCCCTCGGTGTGGGACACGTTCAGCCACACTCCGGGCAAGGTTCTCCACGGCGACACGGGCGACATCGCCTGTGACTTCTACAACCGCAGCGACGAGGATCTCGACCTCATGCTGTCGCTCGGCATCGGCGCCTTTCGGTTCTCGGTCGCCTGGCCTCGTATCCAGCCCACCGGCAGCGGGGCCGTTAACCAGCCCGGCCTGGACTTCTACCGCTCGCTTGTCGAGCGGCTGCTCGCTCGCAACATCGAGCCGACCCTCACCCTGTATCACTGGGATCTGCCCCAGCCACTCGAGGACGCTGGTGGTTGGGCGAACCGGGAGACCGCGGAGCGCTTCGCCGACTTCGCCGAGATCGTCGCCCAGGGCCTCGGCGACTTCGGCGGCATGTGGATCACGCTGAACGAGCCCCAGGTGGTCGCAAGCCATGGCTACCGCACCGGGGAGCATGCGCCGGGTCATACCGACAACGCCCTGGCGGCTGCGGCGACGCACCACCTGCTGTTGGGTCACGGGCTGGCCGTCCAGCGACTGCGTAGTGCGCTACCAGCGGCGCGTGTTGGAATCACGCTCGACCTGCATGCGGTTCGCGCCCACGATGCCGATGCCGAGGCGGCAGCGGCGATCGTCGACGCTGAGCAAAACGGGTTGTTCTTCGATCCGCTCGTCCACGGCCGCTACCCGGAGCACGCGCGCGAGCACATCCTGCCGCCGGCGTCGCTGATCAAGGACGGCGACATGGAGCTGATCAGCGCTCCGATCGACTTCTTCGGCGTCAACTACTACTCACCGACCTACGTCAAGCTCGCCGACCCACACGCCACGCACGCCGACGAGACTCCGGTTGACGCCCTGCCGGGGGTTGTCACCTACGGGCCCAACGATCTGCCGCGCACATCGATGGGCTGGCTGGTCGAGCCCGACGGTCTCTACGACACCCTCGTTGCCGTCGCCGCCGAGCTGCCGCCGGGCTGCAGCATCTACATCACAGAAAATGGTTGCGCGGCCGAGGACTACGTCAACCCCGAAGGATCGGTGGAGGACTTGGAACGTATCGAGTACCTACACGGACACCTCGCGGCGGCGTGGCGCGCCATCCAATCCGGCGTGCCGCTCGCCGGCTACTTCTACTGGTCGGTGTATGACAACTTCGAGTGGGGGTGGGGCTACCAGAAGCGCTTCGGGCTCGTGTTCGTTGAGTTCGAGAGCCAGCGGCGGATCCCCAAGCGCAGCGCATCGTTCTACCAGCGCGTGATGAGCGCCAACGAGCTGCCACCGCTCGACGTCCAGAGCTAAACGCGGGCGACTCCGTCCTGAGACCAAAGCCGTTCGCCGTGCGCAGCGCCAGCTGTAACGACTGACCGCCGTGCAACCGTCGAGCGTGATGCGGCCGCGGTTGCATCCCGTCCCGCACCGGCGACAACGACCCAACTGAGCGCGCCTAGACAGAGGGTCTCCGAACACGCACTCTGTTCAAGAATGGCCTCGCGGGGACCGATAAGGCGGTGTGGAGGTTTCGCCCCCTCGGATCGTCGCCACGGCCGACGAGCAGCCCGATCCGCCTGTGAGAGTTCTCTCCCAAGAGGAGCTCGAGTTGCTGTGCATGCGTCAGATGCTCGCGGATACCGACGAGCGGATCTTCTTCAAGGATCGCGACGGCCGGTTCCTGCTCGTCAGCCACGCCTGCCTAAAAACCCACGGACAGCAACGCAAGCTTGAGGACCTGATCGGGACCAAGGATTCCGACTTCTTCACGGGGCCTCACGCGGGTGAGGCGCTCGCCGATGAGCGGCGCGTGATGGAAACGGGCGAGCCGATGCTCGCAAAGGTCGAGCGAGAAACGTTCCACGATCGCCCCGACGCGTGGGCGCAAACAAGCAAGCTGCCGCTGCGCGACGAAGACGGAAACATCATTGGCACCTGGGGAACAGCGCGGGACATCACGGCGCAGATCCAAGCTGAGCGGGCGTTGGCAGCGAGCCGCGAGGAGCTGGCGGCGAGTGAGCGGATGCATCGCGTGCTGTTCGAGCAGAACCCGCAGCCGACGTTCATCTATGACCGCAGCACCCGGCGATTCATTGCTGTCAACGACGCCGCGCAGGAAATCTACGGCTATACGCGCGAGGAGCTGCTCGAGCTGTCGATCACCGACCTGATTCCGGAAGAAGACCACGCGGAATATCTCCGCTCGCTGCAGCCGCAGAACGAGGAGGGTCTCGGCTTTCGCCGGGCGCAGGCGCGGCGCCACCGCTATAGCGACGGCACGGTCGTCGACGTTGAGGTTACGAGCAACGATGTGGTGCTTGATGGTCGCGCCTGTCGTATCGCGTCGACCCTGGACGTGACCGAGCGCAACCGTGCCGCGGCCGAGCTTGCTGCTGCGCGCGACGCTGCGGTCGAGGCGTCGAGCATGAAGTCGGCGTTTCTGGCGAACATCAGCCATGAGATCCGCACGCCGATGAACGGCGTGCTCGGCATGAACGAGCTGCTGCTCGACACCGACCTGGACGACGAGCAGCGCGCGCTCTCTGTGCAGCTGGGCCGCGCCGGACAGTTGATGGTCGGACTCGTCAACGACGTCCTAGATATCTCAAAGATCGAAGCCGGCAAGCTCGACCTCGAGGTCACCGACTTTCCGCTGCGCGAGACGATCGAGCAAGCTTGTGCCGTGCCTCGGATGCAGGCCGAGGGGAAAGGTCTAAAGCTCGATGTGCAGATTCCCGAGGACGTGCCCCAGCAGGCACGCGGAGACGGCCTGCGCCTGTGTCAGGTTCTCCTCAACCTCGTCTCGAACGCCGTCAAGTTCACGAGCTCTGGCACAGTCGCAGTCCGTGCGAGCGTTCCGGCGCGAAGCGGTCCTGACGCCGTGGTGCGCGTCGAGGTGATCGATACGGGCATCGGGATCGATCCGGCGGCACTCGACCAGATGTTCGAACCGTTCACACAGGCTGACGTCTCAACCACACGCAACTACGGTGGCACGGGCCTCGGGCTCGCGATCGCACGCGAACTAATCGAGCTGATGGGCGGAACAATCGGCGCCACCAGCAACCCAGGGAGCGGCAGCACCTTCTGGATCGAGCTCCCGCTTGCGGTCAGCGATCGAGCAGCCGATCCCACCGAGGCGCCAGTCGTCACGACGGGCCCGCTGTGGTCAACTGGTTCGCCGTTGCTGCTCGTCGCGGAGGACAGCTCGGTCAATCAGATCGTTGCCACTCGCGCGCTCGAACGCTGCGGCTGTCGTGTGGACGTGGTGGGTGACGGGCATCAAGCCCTGGAGGCGCTCGCCACACGGCAATACGACGCGGTCCTGATGGACTGCCAGATGCCGGGCATGGATGGCTATCAAGCGACCACCGAACTGCGCCGCCGGGAGAATGGCGGTCGTCACACACCGGTCATCGCGATGACCGCCCACGCGATGCACGGCGCCGCCGAAACATGCCTCGAAGCGGGCATGGACGACTTCATCAGCAAACCGATCCAGCGCGACAAGCTGATCGAGACCCTGCGACGGTGGCTCCCGGAACCAACTGACAGCGCGCTCGCAGACGCCTCTGGCACGCACCACTCCTAACAGGAGGAGGCGCTCGCAGCTCCGTGGTCGCTACAGGATGTCCATGAGCTGACGGGTCAGCCAGGGAGTCCGCCTAGCAACTCATGCCTCACCTGGCGCGCCTTGTTCGCGTAGCCACTGAGGCGCTCGACACCCGGCCATGGGATGGTTAGGGTCGTGACTAGGCGACGATGATCGGCTTGCTACGTGGAAGGCCAGCGATCACGTCGTCGTCGAGGTTGAGGTGGGCCTTGACGAGCTCCGGCGGAAGAACGCCCATCCACTGGCTCAGCGAGACATCGGCGAAGTGGTCGGAGCGGAACATCTCCAGATAGGTGAGCGTCTCGTCGCCCGTGTTCTGGACGTAATGGCCCATCGCGAAGGGCACGGATCCGACGTCGCCGGCCTGGTAGTCGAACGTGCGGGACTTGCCGCCGGAGGCGAACACCGTCATCCGGCCCTGGCCTGACAGGTAGTACTGCCACTCATCGGCGTTCGGGTGCCAGTGCAGCTCGCGCATCCCGCCCGGCTCGATCTCGACGAGGGCTGCCGCGATCCGCTTGGAGACCGTGAAGTTGCGCGAGTCGGTGATGCGGACCTGTCCGCCGGGGGTCTTGGTGGGCTCCTGCGCGTGCATGTGCCACGTGTAGGAGAGCGGCGGCTGAACGGCGGGGTACGGCGGGGCGTCGTCGCTCAGCGCGGGCGGAACGTCGCCGGCGAACATGTAGCGGGTGTGACCTATATCGGTCGGCAACGCGTCGAACGCCGACGCGCTGACCCCAAAGTTCTTCGCCAGCACGTCCCGTGGAGTGTGATTGAACCAGTCGGTGATCAGGAACGTCTCGTTCTCGGAGAAGTCTCCGCTGTCGAACACGAGCAGGAACTCGACGCCGTCCTGGAGCGCCTGGATCGAGTGCGGTAGCCCCGCCGGGAAGTACCACAGGTCGCCGACAGAGACATCGTCGATGAACAGCCGGCCCTCCTCGTCGAGGATGCTGACGCGGCAGCCGCCGGCGATCACGTAGGCCCACTCGGCTTCCTTGTGCCAGTGCAGCTCGCGGATTCCGCCCGGGGTCAACCGCATGTTGACGCCTGCGATCTCGGTGCTGATTGGTAGCTCCCGGACCGTCGTCTCGCGGGCCCAGCCGCCGCTGAGCACGCGGTTGTGCGACAGCGCGAACGGCCACTTGAGGTTTGGCACCGTGCCGGCGTCGGTTGCTGGGGCGACCAAGCTGCTCGGATTCTCACGCTCGACAGCCACGTTGCGCGGCCCGAGAATCGTGCCTCCGCGGCCCTCGACGATGGGCTCGGGAATTCTGGTCGTGGTGCTCATCTCTCTACTCCTTCCGATTGGCCGGATCCCAGTTGCAGTTTTAGTCACCTACATGGCGGTTCAATAACCTGCGCCTCGTGACGCAGTGGTCAAGGACTAGTTTGTAGTCGACCGATTCACGTCGGCCGGCGGAGCACTAGCGAGGCTGCCGGCGTCACTCCGAGCCCGCGGTCAAGGCGCCTGCGCAGCCGCGGCACGCAGGTCAAGCTCCCGCAGCCATGATTCTCGGTCCCGCCCGGACGGGACCGGAACCGGGCCGCGAATGCCTCAGGTGCCGTTGCCATCGCGGCCTCCTCGGAAGGGGTTTTCGGTGATTTTTTACCATCGGCCTCAGCGCCTGGGCAGCGGTGCGGCCACATTTTTCGCGCACGTTGCGGGCTATTCACGGCGTCAGCAGGAAAGAAGATGCACGTTTCAACGAGCCGCAACTGACGCGTAACCTCGAGCGCGTCGTCCGGCTGGCCGCGTTCGCTGAACGCCACGAAAGTACCTCGCGCGCCCTCGCCGCCGCTTGGACGCTGCGCAACCCAGCCGTCGACGGCGCGATCGGCGGCTTCTGCCGGCCGACCAAATCGACGCGATCCTCGCCGCGGCAGACCTCGAACTCGCCGACCAAGACCTAACCGGGATGGAAGGGGGTGCTTAGGTCTGAACAGACCGCAGCTTTTTGAGACTAATGTAGGAGTGCGAAGCAATTACGTTCCCGTGAGTGAGAGGAGCCGGACATGAGCGCAGGCACCGACCCGACCCAGGGACATGAGCATGGCTCACAGCCCTACGAAGATCCGACCGAGGGAGTCGAGGTCGGATCGAAGCCGTACGAGGATCCGACCGAGGGAGTCGAGCTCGGAGAGGAGCCCGACGAGGATCCGACCCAGGGAGTTGAGCACGGATCGACGCCGTACGAGGATCCGACCCAGGGCGGCGAGCTCGGATCAAAGCCCTCCGAAGACCCGACTAGAGGCGCGGGCGAGTAGACGCGTTACGCACCGCATAACGGGTCGGCGGGTCCGGTGGATTACCGGACCCGCGGGTCCGAGTGGCGCGGCGGCCAGCATGCGTTCCCCGGGCGGTTCGCAACCGCGAGAGCGTCTCGTTAGCATGCGCCGGACCCGTGCGAAACCACGCGTGGGCATGGACAAGCTGACCGACAAAGTGTTCGCCTTGAGTATCAACGCACGCAGCACCGACGACTCGGCCGGGACGGCTGGGTACCTGCCGTGCGCGATCGCCGTGGCAGCCAAGGCGGGAGATCCGTGAATCATCTGCTTCGCTCGAGTGCGCCGATCAGCGACGCGGGCTGGGACATGCTCGACCGCGAGGCGCGAGAGCGTTTGCTACCGGCGCTGGCTGCTCGCAAGCTCGTTGATTTCACCGGGCCGCTCGGCTGGGAGCATTCGGCGACGAATCTCGGACGTACCAGCCCGTTGGCCGTGGCGCCCGGCGATGGAGTTTCCGGACTGCAGCGTCGCGTTCTGGCGCTGGTCGAGGCGCGCGCGGACTTCGAGCTCTCGCGGGCCGAGTTGCGTGACGCCGATCGCGGTGCTGACGGCATCGACCTCGGGTCGCTCGACAGGGCTGCGCACCAGATCGCGGTGGCGGAGAACATCGCGGTGTTTCACGGCTGGCCTGGGGCGATCACCGGAATCAGCGAAGCCTCACCACACGAGCAGATAAAGCTCGGCAAAGCCGCCGAGCGATACCCGATTCAGATCGCCGTGGCAGCCGAGCGCCTTCTCAGCAGCGGGATCGCCGGGCCTTACGGCTTGGCTCTGGGACGCGAGCAGTATCGCATCGTGGCCGAGACAGCCGAGCACGGCGGCTACCCGCTGCTGGAGCACCTGCGGAAGATCCTCGAGGGCCCGATCGTCTGGGCGCCAGGTGTCGATGGGGCAATCGTGCTCAGCCTGCGAGGCGGCGACTTCGTCCTCGAGTCCGGCCAGGACCATTCGATTGGTTACGACTCGCACGACGGCGAGGTGGTGCGGCTGTATCTCGAACAGAGCTTCAGCTTCCACGTCGCGACGCCCGAGGCTGCGGTAGCGCTGAAGCCGTAGACGGCGCTATGCAGCAATCCGAGCCGCAAGCTGTTCTGACGCCGCTCACCGAGGCCGCGATCTTCCTCGTGCTGACGGTTCGTCCCGGTGCTGAAGACGCGGCGCGCGATCTCCTGGCAGACACCAGTGGGCTTGAGCGATCGGTTGGCTTTCGGATTCCCGAGGGCGAGCTGACCTGTGTCGTTGGACTTGGATCCGGTCTTTGGGATCGGCTGTTTGGCGCACCGCGCCCGGCCGGCCTGCATCCGTTTCGCGAGTTGTCCGGCGCCAGGCACACCGCGCCCTCGACGCCCGGCGACCTGCTGTTCCACATCCGCGCCCACCGCCTCGATCTGTGCTTCGAGCTCGCACAGCGACTGACGAGCCGGCTGGCAGGGTACGCCCAGGTTGTCGACGAGGTCCACGGATTCAGGTCTTTTGACGAACGCGACCTGCTGGGGTTCGTCGACGGCACTGAGAACCCGGGAGGCGCAGCCGCGCTTCGGGCGGTCGCGATCGGCGAGGAGGATCCCGAGTTTGCCGGCGGCAGCTATGTCGTCGTCCAGAAGTACCTGCACGACCTCGAGGGCTGGGACGCGCTCGCTGTCGAGGAACAGGAGCGTGCGGTCGGGCGCACGAAGCTCAGCGACATCGAACTGCCCGACGATCGCAAACCCGCCAACTCGCACGTCGCGCTCAACACGATCATCGACGACGACGGCGAGCAGAAGCAGATCATGCGGTTCAACATGCCATTCGGCCGCGTCGACGCGGGCGAGTTCGGGACCTACTTCATCGGTTACGCCCGCTACCCGGAGGTAATCGAGCAGATGCTGACCAACATGTTCATCGGCAAACCAGCTGGAAACTACGACAGGCTCCTCGACTTCTCGAGAGCTGTCACCGGCAACCTTTTCTTCGTGCCCACCGCAGACTTCCTCGACGACGCACAGTCCGCGAAGCAGCCCGCGCCCCCATCCGCAGAAGTACCCACAACGACCAAGGCGCCCGACGACGGCTCGCTCGCAATCGGCAGCCTCAAGCAGCCGTCGCGTTAGCGGGTTCGCGGTTGGCTAAATCACTGGGATTCGCCTCTGCCTGCCGCGCTTTGCTGCTCGGCAGTGAGCAGCCCAAGCAACGGGGCCGCGGCGGAGCGAAGACGCTGGAAGGAGTCTTCCAGCCGGGCGTCGGAAGCCGTGCTGATCTCGCCAGACGCTTTGACTCCAGGAGCAAGCCCGCGCGCCAGCTCCACGGCTAGTCTCTGGGCCTGCTCCAAGAATGTGCGAGAAACCCTTGCATCGATGAGTACCGGGGCGCTGATCGACAAGATCGTCATATACGTCCGAACCTCGTCGAGGGCGGTATCCCGATCCCCCGAGCCATTGATCACTGCGGACACGCTCTGCTTCGCCCGTGTCGCCTGGGCCATCAGGATCGCCGCCTGCGCTGCCGTGGCATACGCACGATCCTTCAGCTGTCGCACCCTCAGTACCTGGTCGACCAGCAACACTGTGATCAAGACGACAAGGATCCCTGCCACGACGTCCGTCGCGAAAGCGCGCTCAGCCCACCAGCGGCGGGCAGCGGCATCGGTCAGGTCGACCGCGATCAACCCGAGAGTTACCACCGTGATCAGCGCCGCGGCGGTAGCGCCGGGCCAGCGTCTCAGCACGAGTCCATCGTAGGCTTCCGGAACCCACCCGTCTGACGCGTGAACCACTGGGTGGACGAGGTTCGCTGGTTCGGACGCGGGGCCCGCGCTACCGGAGGCCCTATCAGGTCTGGACCATCTGCCGATCCGCGGTCAGCTACCCCAGCCAGGCCCAGGGTCCTCGTGGCCCGCGATGTCGAACCAGTACTCACGGAAGTGGCTGCAGAGTCCGTCCTCGCTCCGCAGGCGAGCAATGAAGCAGCCGGCGATCGTCGCCTGCGTGTCGTTGTTGGTAGCCGCGACCCAGAACTCAGACACGACCTGGTCGCCGTCGATCAGCGGCGCGCCCATGCGCACGGCAACCACGCCCTGTTCACGCTCCTCCTTCTCGACGTAGCGCTCCAGCGCCGCCCTGCCCGTAACGGTTTCCCCAGTCGGGTGGGCAACGTAGACGGTGTCCTCGCTGAAAAGATCACAGAAGCCCGTTCTGTCCCAGGCCTCCCAGGTACGCCCGTAGGCCTCGACGAACGCGGTCGCGGTCTCCCTGCTGATGCTCATCTCGCCCTCGTTTCTTCTCGTCGTGCAGTCGATTGGTTGATCACACCAGCTCGGTGATTGGCCTGGCGCCGATCGCGGCGCAACGCTGGCGTGCCCTAGACGAATTCTTCGCGGCCGAGGCGGCGGTTCCCGCCGGTGACGAGCGCGGTGGCTCCGTCGATCGGTGTGCCGTTCACGATGCGAGGGCGGCGGTGGGTGCGCGTCGAGTGGTCATCAGCACGGCACCGAGGACGGCCCCTGCGAGCGAGATGGCCGCGACCACGACCCAGGCGCGTCGGTAAACGTCGAGCGTCGCGAGCGGCGAGTGTGGCGTCCCGAGGATCGCTATCAGGATCGCCACGCCGACGGCGAGTCCGATCTGGCGAAACATGTTCACGACCGCTGAGCCGGTCGCGAGTGAATGCGCGGGCAGTGCGGAGGTGCCGGTCGCCATGATCGTCGGCAGGGTCAAGCCGACACCGATACCGGTGAGCAGCATTCCACCGAGCATCCCGCCGACGTAGTCGGGTCGCAGCCCGACGGCGAGCGCCCACCACACCGCACCGGCCGCGAAGACCGTCGAGCCGGCGGCGATCACCGGTCCGGGGCCGAGGCGTGCAGTCAACCGCCCAGTCAAGCCGAACGCGACAAGCGGCACCATCAGCGGCCCGGGGGCGATCGAGAGGCCGGTCAGGAGCGCCGACCAGTGCCAGACGTCCTGGGCCCACAGCACGCGGGAGAGCAGCATCGCGCCGAAGGCCGCGGAGAAGAAGAACGCGACGACTGAGGCGCTCGTGAACGGGCGCAGCCGGAACAGCGCCCGGTCGATCAGCGGGTTAGGGTGGCGCGCGCAATGCGCGGCGAAAAGGGTCAGTAAGAGTGCGCCGGCGCCGAGAGCGGCGATCGTCCGGCCGTCGCCCCAGCCCCACGCGCCGCCGTTCACGAGTCCCAGCACGATCGCTCCGATGCCAGCGGTGATCAGCACTGCACCGCTCGCGTCAGGGGCGGGCACCGGATGTCCCGGTGCCCGCGGGAGCCACCGCCAGCCGGCGGTGAGCGCGACCACGCCAACCGGCACATTCACGAGGAACACCCAGCGCCAGCTCACGGCGACTAGGAGCCCGCCGACGACAGGGCCGAGCGTCGCCGCCAGGCCGCCGATAGCGGTCCATGTGCGCACCGCGCTCTGACGGCGCTCAGGCTGAAAGGTCGCGAGAATCAAGCCGAGCGAGGTCGGCGTCAGCAGGGCCGCCCCCGCCGCCTGTACCACCCGGAAGGCGATCAGCATCGTCAGGCTGCTTGCCGCCCCGCACGCCGCCGAGGCCGCGACGAACACCGCCACCCCAAGCAGAAAGCCGCGGTCGCGGCGGTAGCGCTCTGCCAGCCGGCCGAACAGAACCAGGAATGCCGCGTAGACGATCGCGTAGCCATTCAGGACCCACGACAGGCCGGCGAGTCCGCCGCCACGCAAACGGAAGTCATGCCCGATCTGCGGCAGGGCGACATTGACGATGAAGAGATCAAGGCTCGCGAGCACAACGCCCGCGCACACGATCGCCAACACCAGTGCCGGCGAGGCGTCCCGCGGCCCCGAGTGCAAGCGACGGCGAAGCGACAATGCCCGCGACCGCTGGCTTAGGGATTGCATAGCCAGGACCGTAGCACACTGACTTAGTGCTAGAGAAGTCAGCTATCATCGAGACATGGACCACTCGGTGCGCATGACCAGCACGCTCGACCCAAGGGACGCCTGGACTGCGGAAGGCTGCACGATCGCCAAGGCGCTCGATGCCATCCCAACACGATCTGCGTTCCTGATTCTCCGCGAGGCTTTTTACGGTACGACCCGCTTCGACGACTTCGCCGAACGCGTCGGGATCAGCGAGCCCGTCACCGCCGCCCGTTTGCGCGAACTCGTAGAGAAGGGACTGCTCGAACGCGAGGACTACCGCGAGCCTGGCCAGCGAACTCGTCGGCGCTACCGACTCACACCGAAGGGCGCCGACCTCTTTCCGGCGCTGGTCGCCTTGATGCAATGGGGCAACCGTTGGCTTGACGACCGCGGTGGACCCGTCGCGCTACGCCACCGAGACTGTGGAGAAGAAGTGTCCGTCGAACTGCGCTGCGCCGCCGGACATGCCGTGTGCCCGGAGGTGGTCGACCTTGCACCACGCGACGCACGTCACGCGACGCACGACGCCGCCGCGATGCGCATGGCGTCGCGGCGGCGTCTGGCAGCCGAGTGATTCGGCTGCGCGGGTGCTACTCGTGCGTGGTGCGCGAGCTGAGGTTCGACAGCCACCGCGTGCGTCGGTACGGCGGCATCAGAAGGATCAGGACGATGATCACGGCCGTCCCGGTGAAGTAGCTGAACAGCTCGGCGACGGTTGCGAAGCCACCGGTCATGTTCTCGCCAAACGCCAAGGCGCCGAGTGCGACCATGCTGATCCCGAGCGAGCTGAGCAGCAGCGGCTTGTGCCGCGAAGGCAGAAACTCACCGGTTAGGAGGCTCGCGACGAGGCCGATTGCGACGGTCGCCTCGACGATTCCGATCAGCACCCAGGCCACGTTCGTGCCCGGAAAGGACGCGATGAACGAGCCGGCAAAAGTCTTGGCGAGTGGCGCCGGCATCGTGCCGCCGTCGGTGATCAGCTTCTCGTATGCCGCGTAGTAATAGAGAAATCCGAACGTCAGGTAGGTTCCGACGACGATCGCGGCGTAGGCGACCGCGCTCGCCGCGTGCGTGAGATCGATCTCGCGGGTGCGAACCTTCGTGCTGTCATGAGACGAGACTGCCGTTGCCATTGCATTGCTCCTTGAGTAAGAGGATGAAACCGCCTAGGAGCAGACTAGGCGGGCGGAACCATCCCGCAATCGGGGCTTTGCCCTAGCCTTGAGCGGGATTACTACGTAGCGCTACGGCGCGGTCGCTACCCCTCTACGCCGGTTGCGGCGAGACGCGCTTCTGCACACGCCATGCCGGCGTGACGCGTCAAAGCGGCCAGTAGTGACCGACGTGGGCGGCGGCACGCGAGGTCAAGAACGCCTCGGGCGCCGCCGAGTTCGCCGGCAGGTCCCCGTCGAGCGCGACGAGCGTCGCCGCTACGCATTGGGCCAGAATTTCCGGTTCGTAACCGCCCTCGAGAACTACTCCGAGCGGGGCGCCCAGGCTGGTCGCCAGGTCGCGCACATGGCGAGCCATCTCGGCAAACGAGCTCGTCTCAAGGCGGCATCCCGCGAGGGGATCGTCGCGGTGGGCGTCAAACCCGGCGGAGATCAGCACCAGCTCAGGCTCGAACGCCTGCGCGGCGGGTAGCACGATGTACTCGAGCAGCGACAGCCAAAGATCCTCCCCGGAGCCGGCGGGAACGGGAAGATTGATCGTGTAGCCCTCACCTCGACCCGAGCCGACATCACTGAGACTCCCAGTGCCCGGGAAGATGCCCGACTGGTGGATGCTGGCGAACAGCACATCGGAGCGTCGACGGAAAGCTTCGGCGGTGCCGTTCCCGTGGTGGACGTCCCAGTCAACGATGAACACTCGCCGAGCGCCCAGTTCGCGGATCGCCAACTCTGCTGCGATCGCGACGTTGTTGAAGAGGCAGAACCCCATCGCACGAGCGGGCTCGGCGTGGTGTCCCGACGGCCGCACGCCGCAGAAGCCGAGGCTCGATTCCCCAGCGAACAGCGCCCTGGTCATCTCGCAGGCGCCGCCGGCGGCGTGAAGGGCGGCTCGGAAAGAGGCGTCCCCGACAAACGTATCGGGGTCGATCTCGCCCCCGCCTGCCCGCGACATCTCCTTGATCCGCTCAACCTGAGCGGCGTCATGAATCAGTTCGAGCTGATCGTCGGATGCTGGCGGCGCTTCGCGTCGCTCCCAGCCAAGCCAACCTTGCGCGCCAAGATAGCGCTCAATCGCCAACAGCCGCTCGGGCGTATCCGGGTGCTCGGGCATGTGTACCCGCGGATCGTGCTCGAGACAGGCCGGGTGGCTGAAGTACAGGCCTGAGGGCGTCATTGACAGCTTGGAGAGCGATTGTCCGCGTTTCGCGCATCGCTCCGTTCGAGCGCGACGTCGCACGCCGTTTCGTAACAGCCACGGTGGTAGTGCTCGCCGTGGATATCCCTGACCGCCGGATCGGAGGCGATTGAACTCTCGCGGGACAACACGTCTGTCACCACGACCAAAGGCTCGTAAACGCCGATCGCCTCGCCGCAATGAGCACACCTCAACACGTCGTAGAACATCTATGCAGGCTAGGACGACCTCGCGGCGCATCGCATCGGGCAGTTCCCACTTAGAAGTTGCGTAGTTTTCCGCAAGCGTCCGGATCAGGCGTTCGCGACGTCGCGCCGGCCGAAGAGGGCCAGTGCGAGGAGCGCGCTGCCTGCCGATCCACAGGGCGTTGGCTGCCGCCAATCGGCGTCAAGCAGGCGCTGTATTCGGGTGACCTCAGTGCGGTCAAGCGGAGGACAACGACACTGGTAGTCTCGCCTCAGCGAACCAACGATGGAAGCGGCGGTCCGCTCTCGCATTGCTCGACGCGGATCCGCGCATCAAGGATCAACGGGCCACCCGGGTGCGCCACGACCGGATTGAGGTCGAGCTCGGCGATCTCCGGATGCGCCTCAACAAGTGCGCCGACTCGTAGTAGCAGTTGCTCGAGCCCCGGGACGTCGCAAGGATCGGAACCGCGGTAACCATCGAGCAGCGGGAAGACCTTCAACGCGCGGAGCATCTCATGCGCGTCGAGATCGCTGAGCGGAGTTAGCCGGACTGCGACGTCACCAAGCACCTCGGTGCTCGTGCCACCAGCACCGCACGCAACGAGCGGACCGAACGCGCGGTCCTGGACGACGCCAACGATCAGCTCGACGCCCGGCGAGGCCATCTCCTGAACGAGGAACCCCTCAAGCGCGAATCCCGCTTCAGCAAGTGTCGCCTTCATCTGCTCTGCCGCGCGCTGGACCTGCGCTGGTCGCAAACCGACGCGCACGCCGCCGGCGTCGCTCTTGTGTAACAGCCCTTTGGCGATCGCCTTCAGTGCCACCTGGCCACCGATCTCTGCCGCGGCTCGACCGGCTGCGGCCGCGTCCGCTACCTCGCGTGCGCCGGGCGTCGGCAACCCATAGCAGTCGAGCAGGCGCGCGACATCGGGCGCAGCAAGCCAGTCGACGCCGCGACCGAGGGCGGTAGCGATCACCGCGGCGACCTCCTCGGTACGGCAATCCTCGAAAACGGGAACCTGTCCGGCCGGCGCGTCACGCCAGGCGCCGTAGCGCGCAGCGTGACCGACAGCGCGCGCAGCATCCTCGGGAAACGCGTAAACGGGGATCGGGTTCCCCGCTCGATGCAGCGCGACCGGGATGCCGGCGTCTGCCATGAACACGGCGGCGAGCGAGACGTCGTCGGGTATGCGCTCGGCTGCCGCCGAGATCGCTGCCGCGACGTCGACCGCCTCGGTCACGAGCGGCGGGACGAAGATCGCGATGATCACATCGGCAACACCCGCGCGCCCGAGGGCCTCGATCGCTTTGCGGTAGTCGGCGGCAGTGGCGGTGGCGATCATGTCCACCGGGTCGCCGATCCCTGCCTCCGCGGGCAGGAAGCGCCGCAGCCGAGCGCGCAGCGTTGACGGTAGCTCGACGACTTCGAGGCCGCTCGTGGCGCAGGCGTCGGCGCAGAGAATTCCAGGTCCGCCCGCGTTCGTCAGGATCACGACGCGGTTCCCACGCGGTGCCGGCTGCGATGAGAGCAGCGCCGCAACGTCAAACAGCTCGCCGAGGGTGTCCGTGCGGATCACACCGGCCTGGCGAAACAGTGCGTCCACAGTGACGTCCGACGCCGCTAGCAACGCGCCAGTATGTGAAGAGGTCGCGCGGGCGCCTGCCGCCGAGCGCCCGCTCTTGACGGCGACGATCGGCTTGGTATGCGCGACTCGCCGGGCGATCCGGGCGAACTTGCGCGCGTTTCCGAACGACTCGAGATAGAGCACGATCACGTTTGTGTTCGGGTCCTGCTCCCAGTACTGGATGAAGTCGTTGCCGGAAAGGTCGGCCTTGTTGCCGATCGACACGAACGCAGAGAGCCCGAGCTGAAGCTGGTTCGCGGCATCGACAATCGCGATTCCGAGACCTCCACTTTGGGAGAGAAAGCCGACGTTGCCGTTCTGTGGCGTGCGCGGCATGAAGGTCGCGTTGAGCCGCACCCGGGTAGCCGTGTTCAATACCCCCAGGCAGTTGGGGCCGACGAGCCGCATGCCAAAGCTCCGACACACCTCGAGTAGCTCGCGCTGGCGCTCGGCCCCGTCCTTGCCGACTTCGGCGAAACCTGCGGAGATCACGACGAGGGCGTTCACACCGGCCTCACCACACTGGCGCGCTACCTCTACGACTCCGGCCGCAGGCACCGCGATCACCGCGAGGTCCGGGACCTCCGGGAGCTCGGCGACGGATGAGTAGGCGCGCAGCGATTGCACGGACGTGGCCGACGGGTTGACCGGATAGATCACGCCCTGGAAGTCGCCGGCGAGAATGTTGTGGAGGATCTCGCCACCAACGGTCCCGCGGCGACGCGAGGCCCCGACCACCGCGACCGCGCGGGGCGCGAGCACAAGACCGACTGCGGCGACGCTGGCGATTTTCTCGCGCTGCTCAAAGCGCTCCCAGCCTGCGGCGCTGAGCTCGGTCGGCAACGCGACGGACACGATGTCGGATCCGGCGTGAATCTCGACTGGGAAGCCGCTCTCACGGAAGACCCCGATCATCCGGTGGTTGTCCGGTCGCACGACCGCGGTAAACGTCGAGATGCCCTGGTCGTGTGCGTGTGTCGCGAGGTGGGCGAGCAGCAATGTGGCAAGCCCGTGGCCCTGGCGCGTCTCGGCGATCGCAAACGCCACCTCGGCGGAATCTGCGCTCTCGCGCACGTAGCCAGCGTGACCGACGATCTCACCGGTGCTGCCGGTTGTCGCGATCAAGCCGTAGGCGGTAGCGCCGTCCGCCTGGGCGAACTGGCGGGCCTGCCCAACCAGGTCGGCACCGGCGGAAAAGAAACGCAACAGCCGTGAGTCGGCAGACAGCGCGCGCAGAAAAGCCAGCAGAGCCGGCTCATCACGCGCGGACACGGGACGCACGCTGACCGTCGACCCGTCTCGCAACGCGATGTCGACACCACCTGGAGCCTGAGCGACGGCTACTGCTAGGTCGGCGTCTGAATCGCCAGACCTGTTCAACGACCGGGGTGCCTCGACGCGCATCCGGTGCGGCGCTTTGGCGAGGCGTCGGTTCGCCTCGTCCCAAGCCCAGAGATCGCCACGCGTCAGCCGGTCCGCGTGCTCATAGAAAGCGGTGTCACCGTTGGCTACGGATCGCTGGTCGCGCAGATCGCTCACGCACCGCATCATCGCCGGGGCTAGCCAGCAGGTCATCGGGGCAACCCACGGTGCCGATCCGCTGGAACTACGGAGACGCGGGCGATCACCCAGGGCGCGTCCGGGTCGGTACTGGCTACGGATGCCGTCACGAATCGGGGACATCGGTGCACGCGTATTGTCCGTTCGCCCAGCTGGCTACAGGAGGACCAAGGATCACCGAGCGGCTTGAACTGGAGCGCCTGCGGACCCTGATCGATGTCGGCGGCCTCATCGTCTCCGAGCTCGATCTCGACGAAGTACTCGGTAGCGTGCTCGAAGCGGCGTGCAAGCTCACCGGTGCTCGCTTCGCGGCGCTTGGCGTGCTCAATGAAGGGCGCAACGAGCTCGAGCGCTTCATCACCCGCGGCATCGATGACGATGTGGCAAGGATGATTGGAGACCTGCCGCACGGGCGCGGCGTGTTGGGGGTGGTGATCGATCATCCCGAGCCGCTGAGGCTGTCGCGCGTGGGCGACCACCCGGCGTCCTACGGGTTCCCGGCCGGCCATCCGCCGATGGCGAGCTTCCTCGGCGTACCGATATTCATCCGCGGCAAAGCTTGGGGCAACCTCTACCTGACCGAGAAGCAGGACGGCGAGTTCGACGACGGGGACGAGGAAGCAATCATCGTTCTCGCACGCTGGGCGGGAATCGCCGTGGAGAACGCTCGCCTCTTTGCGGCCGCTGAGGCGCGCGGAACGGAGCTCAGACGCGCAAATCGCGGCCTGGAGGCGACGCAAGCGGTCGCGGTTGCCGTTGGTGCAGAAGTCGATCTCGATCGCGTCCTCGAGCTGATCGTCAAACGTGGTCGGGCCCTCGTCGAGGCCCGTAGCGTCGTGATCTTTCTGCTCGATGGCGACGAGCTTGTGCTGGCAGCGATCGCCGGGCAGGGCCGTCGTGCAGATGACGTGCGGATTCCCGTGCGCGCCTCAACCTCGGGCGAAGTGATGCAACGAGGCCGGCCGGAGCGGATCGATGATGTGCGTGTCCGATTGCGCATCGCGCCCGAGCAATTCGGCGTCGATGACGCCAAGACCGCGCTCGCGGTGCCCCTCGCACATCGCGGGGAGCCGGTCGGGGTTCTCCTCGCATTCGACCACGGTCCCGACGCCGCGCCGTTCAGCGATGACGACGAACAAACCCTTAAGGCGTTCGCCGCAAGCGCAGCAACCGCCGTCGTAACCGCGCGCAGCGTCCAACGGCAACGTCTCAGCGATGCGCTCGCGGCCGCTGAGTACGAGCGCCGGCGTTGGGCCCAGGAACTGCATGATGAAACCCTGCAAGCGCTGGGAGGGCTGCGAGTGCTCCTATCCTCCGCACGACGCGCAAACGATCTCGACATCTTCGGACGCGCGGCCGATCAAGCGCTTGAGCAGATCGAGCAAGAGATCACCAACCTGCGCGCAATCATCACGGAGCTACGTCCTGCCGCGCTCGATGAGCTCGGTCTCGCCGCCGCGCTCGAGGCGCTTTTCGACCGCCACCGGACGATCAACGACCTCGAGATCAGTCACACACTGGAACTGAGCGCCGGCGACGACGGCGCGCCTCAACTCGACGCCGCTACGCAGGCGACGGTCTACAGAGTCGTACAGGAAGCGCTCACCAACATCGCAAAGCATGCCGAGGCGAGCGCGGTAACGGTCAACGTTCGCCTCGCGGACGGCGCTCTCGTCGCCGAGGTAACAGACAACGGTCGGGGGTTCGCCGTAGCGGCCATCGGCGCTGGCTTTGGCGTGACAGGGATGCGTGAACGCGTCCTGGCAGCCGACGGGAGGCTCACGATCGAATCCTCAGAGGCCGGAACGATCGTTGTTGCAACGTTGCCAGTGCCTCAGGCTAGGCCATCAGCTGGCGCCACGGTAGCCAAGAGGCCACGCCGGAGCGCGTAGCGCACGAGCCCTGCGCGCGTCCCGAGGCCGAGCTTACGGTGCATGTGGGCGCGGTGCGTTTCCACCGTGCGAACAGAGATCTGGAGCAGCCGCGCGATCTCTGGGTTCGTATGACCGAGCGCGATGAGCCTGAGCACATCCAGCTCCCGGGTGCTTAGCGGATCTCGTTCGCGGTGATACGCCTTAAGCGCTGAGACCACTGGCGCTGCGACGAAGCTCTCGCCGCGCGCGGCCCGGCGAATTGCCTCGACCAGGTCTCGGTCTGCGTCGTCCTTTAGGACGTAGCCACTGGCGCCGGCGGCGATCACCTCGCGTGCGAAGCGCGGATCGTCGATCATCGTCGTAACGACGACCGCGGTGTCGGAGGCCTCTCTGCAGAGTGCGCGGATCGAAGCGAGGATGGCACCACCCGGCATGTTCACGTCGAGCACAAGCACATGTGGATGATTGGCACGCACGTGGTCCACGACCGCGTCGAAATCGCGAGATTCGGCGACGACCTCGAAGTCCGCCTCCGCGTCGAGCAGCAGCCTCAGACTGTGGAGCACGAACTCGTGATCGTCCGCAAGCACCACGCGGATCGGCGACTTTGCCAGGGCCGCGTCATCGCCCGGATCCGCAACGACATGTAGGACCGCCCGTTGCATCAATAGCCCTCGCATTCATCCTCGCGAGGAGTGCAATTAATCGGTATGGCGCCATCAGCAGGGACAGAAGAACTGTTCATGGATCACGATACAACCAGCGACAACAGGTCTTTTCATCGTGGGTAGACGCCCTGCAGCCTGTGGTGAACTACGCGGTGTTGATGTCCCTTCGGGCGCCGGGGTCGATCTCAACTCGTCGCGACGACGGCTGCGAGGAACGCCACGCGTTGGCGAGGCAATTACGAGATCGTGGCTGCTAGGCGTCGTTGATTAGGCCACGCTGCAACGCGTAGCCCACCAGCTCAGCGCGCGAGGACACGCGGAGCTTCTGTTGGATATGCGAGCGGTGGGTTTCCACGGTGCGCACAGACAGATACAGCTGCTTGCCGATCTCCGAATTCGTATGGCCCAGTGCGATCAGACGCAGCACCTCTACCTCCCGCGGGCTCAGGTCGTCGGGCGGACCTGGCGGTGGCTCCCGCGCGATTTTCGCCCCCAGCGACGGGTTCAGGTAAGTCTCGTTCGCGGCTGCGCGCCGCACCGCCTCGACGAGCTCGCTGTCTGCCGAGTCCTTGAGCACATAGCCGAGCGCTCCGGCGCTGAGTGCTCCGCGCGCAAACGCGGGCTCCCCCTGCATCGTGAGCACCACGATTTGCGTGTCGGGGGCCTCCGCCCGGATTGCCGGAATCGCCTCAAGGCTGGACCCACCTGGCATGTTCAGGTCGAGAACCAAGACCGCAGGATGATGCCCGCGGACGTAGCGGCGCGCAGCGTCGATGTCACCAGCTTCAGCGACGACTTCAAAGTCTCCCTCAGCGTCAAGCAGCAGACGCAGCCCGCTCCGCACGACCGCGTGGTCGTCGGCGATCACGATGCGGATCACCGAGGCCGACTGATCATCCAGCTTGTCGTGGCTCACGCTCATGTGCGTTCACCGTAACGGTCAAGACAGGTCGGCGGATTCGTCGGAGATACGTTCACCTCTCCGTAGTTTGCCGCAGACTGATGGCGGCCTTGTTCCGTATCCGCGTGCGCGAGCTGCACTACTCTGAACGCCATGAGCGAAGCGAAGACATTCAGGGTCGTGATTGCCGGCGGAGGTGTAGCAGCGCTTGAGGCGGCCATAGCGCTGCGCGAGCTCGCCGGGGCGCTTGTCAGCGTCCAGCTTGTCGCACCGAACACCGAGTTCAGCTACCGGCCGATGAGCGTACGAGAGCCGTTCGCCTACGCGCCCGCCGACCAATATCCGCTGGCCGAGATCGCCGCGGACATCGGTGCCGAGCTGGTCGTCGATGAGTTCGCCTGGGTCGACACCGAGCAGCAAATCGCGCACACCACCAAAGGCGTGGAACTCGCCTATGACGCTCTAATGCTCGCACTCGGCGCGCACATGAAATCTCCCTTCGGCCACGGCTTGACGATCGATGACCGCCGAATGGACGAGCTGCTGCACGGCGTCGTTCAAGACGTCGAGGAAGGCTATGTCCGCAGCATCGCCTTTGTTGCGCCGGCGCGCATGGGATGGCCACTGCCGCTCTACGAGCTCGCACTGATGACAGCCGCCCGCGCCTACGACATGGGCGTGCATGCCGATCTCACCATCATCACACCCGAAACAGCTCCGCTGGCCATCTTCGGTGACGAGGCCAGCGAGGCGGTCGGCGAGCTGTTGAGCGACGCCGGGGTCACCGTGATCACTTCGGCGCACGCCCAGGTGCCCGAGGAAGGCCAGGTCGTCATCCAGAACGGCGAGACCACACTCAACGCTGACCGCGTGATCGTCCTACCCGAACTGTTCGGCCCGTCCGTGCGAGGTCTACCTGCGGGTGAACACGGGTTTATCCCGATCGACGAACACGCCAAGGTGCGAGGCGTCGACCGTGTCTACGCTGCCGGTGACGCCGCCGACTTCGCAGTCAAACATGGCGGTCTCGCCGCCCAGCAGGCGGACGCAGCGGCCGAGTCGATTGCTGCCCTCGCCGGCGCCCAGCTCACGCCAGAGCCGTTCCGCGGCGAAATCCACGGAGTGCTCCTGACCGGGCGCAAGCCGCGCTACCTCACAGCTCACATCAGCGGTAGCCGCGGCTATAGCTCGCAGATCACCGAGACCGCGACCTGGATCCCAGCGACCAAGATTGCAGCCCAATACCTCGCGCCGTACCTTGCGCGACGCGCAGACTCGCCAAACGCCGCCTGACCCAAGCGCCACGGCGCCGTAACTCAGCTCGCCGCGATAAAGCCAGTCGGCGGCGAGTGCGCTCTTCGACTTGCTACGCAACGGCACAGCTGCTCGCGCCAGGGCACGGCTAAGGTGAGGGCAGCATGATCGAGCTGCACTCCCTGGGCGTCGTCCCGTCGAGCGGTCTGCGCGACGAGATCCGCGCGATCGACGCGGCCGGGATGGACGGCGTGTTCGTCACCGACCATCTGTTCGTGAGCAACGGCAAGCCGCGCCGCGAATCCGCGGCCGGCGGCGACCCATTCGTCAAGCTTGCGGTCGCGGGAGCACTATCCGATCGCCTGAGCCTAGGGACCGTTGTCATCAACATCGGCCTCGCACACCCTGCGCTGGCACTACGATCGTTTTTCGAGCTGGCGCAGCTCGTTGGCGGCGGGCGGGTCTTGGCCGGCATCGGGGCCGGCTGGAACCGCGAAGAGTTCGTCGCGCTCGGCATGGAGTTCCCGCCCTTTGCGGAGCGCATGGATCGCCTCGAAGAGGCTGCGGCGCTGGCCCGTGCAATGTTCGACGAGGGCTTTGCCGAGGTTTCCGGGAAGCACGTCCAGGCGCTTGGCGTCCGGCTCGGCCCACCGCCGGTTCCCCGTCCACGCCTGCTGCTCGGCGGCGGGTCCGATCGCCTGCTCGAGATCGCCGGGCGCCACGCCGACATCGTCGATCTCAACGGCTCCTCGCGCCGTCTCAAGCTCGGAGGAGCCCATCCGTCGCTCCTAGACCAGGCGCGTCGGTTCACCACGACAGTCGCCGACCTTGATGACTCCGTTCAACGCGTGCGGCGCAGCGCCGCGGCGGCCGGACGCGACGCGGATCGAATCGAGTTCTCGCTGCTCGTGTCCGCGGTCCGCTTCTGCTCGGACGCCGAGGTCGATGTCGTCGAGCGCGAGCTGTGCGCAGCGGCTGGTATCGATCCTCAGTCGCTGTCTGCGTGCCCCTACGTGTTCGTCGGCCCGCCCGAGCGGATGATCGACCGCCTAGCCGAGCGCGTTGAGCGTCTGCGCTTGCGCCATCTCATCTTCGCGCCGACCGAGCCCGACATCCTGGTCCGCTTCCGGCGGGACGTCGTCCACGTCGTGACGAGCTGATCCGCGGACCTCAGCCCAAACCGACGCGCTCTGCTGTCTGCTAGGGCGGGCCGGGGCCGCCGGCCTGGGCTGCCTGAATGCGTCCTTGCCAGACTGCTTGGGCGCCGAGGGTGCCGGTCCGATAGACCATGAAGCCGGCACCGATTGAGAGCAGGACGAGCACGACGCGCAGTGCGGTGAACGTGGACTTGGGAGATAGCAGTCGGTCGACGATGCCAAGGCCGGTCGGCATGCCGCTAGAGATGCGCTGTGCCGCGAACGTGACGATCAGCGTGGCGGTGAACACGACGTAGATGTAGGCGAGGATGTGTGCGGCCTGGGCGTGCTCGGAGATCAGGTGCGCGGCCTGACCCTGCAGGTGCAGCGCGGCACGCAGCGCGGAGCCAGCCTGCATCGTCAGGAAGATCGAGCTCATCGCGACGATCGACACCAGCGCGAGCGCGATGCCGTAACGCGTGAGCCACTCCGGCTTGACCATGAACACGATTGCCGCCACGACCGTGGTCGGGATCAACACGACCGGCACGTGTACGAAAAGCGGGTGTGCCGGCAGTCCGCTATAGATCGTCAGGATCCGGATCGGGAACGTGACAAAGCCGAGGACGGCGAGGACCGTGAGGACGAACTCGGCACGCCGCCAGTCAACCGCTCGCGGGCCACGGGCCGGCATCGTCTCGCTGCTCACCGGCGCAAGGCTACGCGCGGCAGTTAAAGCATCTGTAATCACGCGTCGTACGCTCGTGGTTGACGGACGGGGTGGCACACGAGTCAGCGATCGGAAACCGGCGCTTGGCGGTGATGCTTGCGACGAGCGGCCAGGCGGGTAATGCGGTTGACCGCGCTGCGCTACCGCGTCGCAGGCGCGCGTCCCGGCGGCGGCCCAGCGTCAGGCGTTGACTCAGTTGAGGCGTACCAGTCGCGCCAGATCAGTTTGTAGATCGGGATGCGGCGGGGGATCGAGCGGATGCCGGGGAGGAACGGGATCAGGATGAATGCGAGGCTGAGCACCCCCATGATCGCCATCACGATCGCGTCGACGTTGGGCGAGTTGCCGAGCCCCCCGATCTGGACCTGATACCAGAATGTGTAAAGCCACAGCCAGACCTGACCCGGATAGCTGCCCGTTTCGTTCATCATTCCCCACTGCGTTCCCTGGAGGTGCTGGTAGGTCGCGCGGTCATTGAGCGCGTTGCCGTCTTCCAAGAACAGCAGCGGCTTGGTGTAGTCGGTCTGGAAGAACTGCTTGTTCGTTAGCAGGTCGCCGTCGAGTCCGCCGCTCTGCGCGAGAGCGAGCAGCGAGCTCATCATTGGCGCCACCGGCCCATAGGTGCCGGCCGGCACGGTGACCGGCCCATCGAGCTTGGCGCGGGCCTTGGCAAGCGCGCTCGAGTAAGCGGTCGTCCAAGCGTTCTGCGTCTTCGCCGGAGCGTCCTTGTACGCGCTGACCGCGCTTTGGAGCGATGGGTCGTCGGGGATCATGCGCAGCGGCTCGATCACGAAGTCGTAGGCCGCGTTGACGGGGTGGCTGACGCCGAGCCACTTCTGAAGATCGATGAACCAGATCTTCTGCACGAACGCCGACTGGTGGTTGTAGGGCTCGCCGTAGGTGGCGGTCTCGCTGGTTCCGTCGAGCTCACTCAGCGCGGTCGTTACGAAGTCGGTCGGCATCGTCCGCGACCAGCTCGCGATCGTCGAGGGCGGTAGATCGGGCGAGGAGAAGACAATCGCCAGCACGAGCGCGATCAGTGCGACAACGCCGGTGCAGACGCAGACCTCCTTGACGATGTCGTAGGGGCGGTACGGGCCGTCGTAGTTCCGTGCAGCGTCGTTGAGCTCAGCGTTGCTGAGCCCCGCGCGGTTCATCGCTCTGGCGCCGCCACGCCGACGCTGTCAGCAAGCGGGATCGGCGGCACGATCCCGTGTCGCCGGACCAGCAGGATGTGCAGAGCGACGATTGCGACCACCGCAAGCGGCAGCAGCAGAATGTGGTAGCTGTACATCTGGCCGAAGTTGAGCGCATTGAAGAATGCGCCGACGCCGAGCGAGTTGATCCCGTCCTTGCCCTGCGTCGCGATCCACTGCGAGTCGAAGTTCTGCTGCGAGAGATAACCGGTGAACGCGCACGGGACGGCGACGAGGAACGCGACCGCGCCCGTCATCCAGACGCGCGCGCGACCACCGCGCCAGGCCGCCATCCAGAACTTGCCCCACAGGTGGATGACCATGAAGAAGAAGAACAGCTCGACCGACCAGAGATGGATGCTGTTGACAAAGTGGCCGACCGACGCCACGTGCCACCAGGCTGGCCCCTTGAGCGCGAGGATCATGCCGGAGGCGATGATCACCACGAGCGCGCCGATCGTCAGCGCGCCGAACAGATAGATCGCCGAGGTCATATAGGCCGGCTGCGAGTCCGGCAAGAGCTTTTCCGGCGGCAGGTTTCGCAGCCCGAACTCGCGCACGCGCTCGGTCCAAGAGCTCACCTGGAGCCTCCCGGTCGCCGGGCTCCGGGTGCGCGCAGGAAGAGAGCAACCGTGAACACGGCCAGCATTAGCACGACCACGACGACGTTCGGCACCGACATCAAGAAGAAATGCCAGTGCACATAGTGCGCGGTGCCGTTGAGGTTGACGATGGCGCCCATGCCCGACTCGCGGCTGGTGCGAGACGCTTTGACGTTACGCCCTCGGCCGGTCATACAAGAGGCCCGATCGGCTGCCCGACGCGAGCGTGGGGTCACGATCGCAGCCTGGCGAGGGAAGGCCTGTCTTGTTAGTGGCTGTGGAAGTCGGCCTGGCTCAGTGTGTCGATTTGGGGGCTGGCGTTCGTGTATACGGCGAGGGTCGGCATAGCGGGTCGACCGAGCGAGCATAGGAGGACTGTCTGATGAAGCAGTATCTGTTGAGCGTGTACCACCCCGACGTGACCGAGAGCGCGCCGCCGCCGGCCGACATCGAGCAGATCATGGCTGACGTGGGCGCCGTGAACGACGAACTTCGGGCCGCCGGGGCGTGGGTGTTCGCGGGCGGTCTGCACCCGTCGAGCACCGCGACGGTGCTCAAGCTGACCGACGGCGATGTGCTGGTCACCGACGGCCCGTTTCTCGAGGGCAAGGAGCACATCGGCGGGATCTGGGTGATCAAGGCGCCCGATCTCGATGCGGCGCTCGGATGGGGCCGCAAGGCCGCGCGCGTGTGCCGTATCCCCGTCGAGGTGCGCCCCTTCCAGGAGGAGACGCAAGACTGACTGCGTCGCTGGAAACCAGTGACGTTGCACGGGTGTTCCGTGAGGAGCACGGGCGGGCCGTCGCCGTGCTGGTCCGCGTCTTCGGTGACATCGACATCGCCGAGGACGCGGTCCAGGAGGCGTTCGCGCTGGCATGCGAGCGCTGGCCGCAGACGGGCCTGCCGCCCAGTCCCGCCGGTTGGATCATCACGACCGCGCGCAACCGCGCGATCGACCGCCTGCGACGCGAGTCCTCGCGGCCGGAGCGCCACAGGCAGGCCGAGTGGCTTCTGGCCCAGCGACGGGCGCAAACCGCAAAGCCGGAGGGCCCGGTGAGGGACGACCGGCTGCGGCTCATCTTCACCTGCTGCCACCCCGCGCTCGCCCAGCCCGCGCAGGTCGCCTTGACGCTGAGGCTGCTCGGCGGACTTCAGACCCAGGAGATCGCTCGCGCGTTTCTCGTGAGCGAGAACACGATGGCCCAGCGGCTGGTGCGCGCCAAAGGCAAGATCCGGGACGCCGGGATCCCCTACCGGGTTCCCGCCGAGGCCGATCTCCCCGATCGGCTCGGATCCGTAATGGCCGTCATATACCTGATCTTCAACGAGGGCTACACGTCAAGCGCGGGAGACCGGCACGTGCGCGTCGAGTTGTGCGATGAAGCGATCCGGCTCGCACATCTGGTGTCTGTGCTGATGCCGGACGAGCAAGAGGCGAAAGGGCTGCTCGCGCTGATGCTGCTCGCGCACGCGCGCAGGCACGCGCGCACAACCGCGTCCGGTGATCTCGTGCTGCTCGCAGACCAGAACCGGTTGCTGTGGGAGCGGGAGCTCATCAGCGAAGGCCAGTCGCTGGTCCGCGACTGCCTGCGCGCGAACCTCCCCGGCCCCTACCAGATCCAGGCGGCAATCAACGCGGTCCACGCCGACGCGGAAACCTACGAGCAGACCGACTGGCAGCAGATCCTCGCGCTCTACGACCAGCTCCGGACGGTCAGCCCGTCGCCTGTGGTCGCGCTCAACCGGGCGGTCGCTGTCGCCCAGCTCAGCGGCCCCGGTGCCGCGCTCGAGCTGCTCGACGACTTGGACCTCGACCACTACCAGCGCTACCACGCGATCCGCGCCGACCTGCTGCGGCGCCTCAACCGCACCGGCGAGGCCAAAGACGCCTACCAGACCGCGATCACGCTGACCGATAACCCTTCCGAGCGCCGCTTCCTCCAACGCCGGATCCACGCGCTCACCGCCCAACAGCCCTGAGCGAGGCCGTCCCATTTCGCGAAACGCGAGCGCGTTGAGCGGGACACCGGGCGTTGTCGCATCGAGCGGGAGCGAGCGTCTGACGTCGGGTTCGCGAGCGTTGCGTGCGCGTCCGCGGGTTAAGTCGGCTTGCGATGTGGTATCCAGCGGGCGGGATGCTGATTGAGCGCGCGACCACTGCCGACTACGTCGCGATCGTGGACTCGCTCGCGGATTACTGGGGCGGGCGGGATATGCGTGCGCAGCACCACGCGATGTTCATTCACGAGTTCGGGGACACGGCGCTCGTGTTGCGTGACGACGATGGAGGCATCGCCGCCTATCTGTTTGGGTTTGTCGCACCGACCGGGGTTGGCTACATCCATCTCGTTGGCGTTCGCGCCGATTCGCGACGCGACGGTCTCGGGCGAAGGCTGTACGGCGAGTTCGAGACGCTCGCTCGCCGGCGCGGCGCGACGGCGCTCAAAGCGATCACGGCGCCAACCAACCACGCTTCGATCGCCTTCCACCGCGCGCTGGGCATGTCGGCCGATGAAGTTGCTGACTACTCCGGCACGGGGCACTCCCGCATCGTGTTCTCGCGACAGCTCTCCGAGTAGTCAGTCGTCATCCAACTGCCCAATCACCGGCGCCGTGCAGAGTTGTCGGGCGACGGTCGTATGTAGCTGCTAAGGTTCGAGCCATGACGCTACATCGCCGGGAGTACGAAGTCGGGGTGCGCGAGCTTCACGATCGATTGAGCGAGCATCTCGAACGAGTGGCGCAGGGCGCTGAGGTCCTCGTTACTCGCCGCGGCCGGCAGATCGCGCGACTGTCGAGGGTTGACGGCGAGGACCCGCTCGAGGATCTCGTTCGCCGTGGACTGGTTAGCGCACCCACGCGGCCGCGCAGCTCGCGTTGGGCGAGCGTCAAGGCGACGGGCTCCGTCTCTGACCTGGTCGCCGAGCAGCGCCGCTGATCCTGTACCTCGACACCTCGGCACTCGTCAAGCTGGTCGTCGTCGAGGACGACTCCGAAGTCGCGTCCCAGCTATGGGATTCGCCACTGCCGGCGGCGTCAAGCATTCTTGCCTACGTCGAGGGCCGCGCTGCGCTGGCGGCGGCACGGCGCGACCGACGCCTGACCGCCCCCGGGCACACTCATGCGCGCGCCGACTTCGAGTCGTTGCAAAGCGAGCTGCTTGTCGTCGGCATCGATAAGGCTCTCACCGAACGCGCCGGAGAACTCGCAGAACAACACGGCCTGCGCGGCTACGACGCCGTTCACCTCGCAAGCGCGCTGTCGCTTGCGACTGACACCACATTCGTCAGCTGGGATCGCGATCTCCGTCGAGCAGCCGCAAAAAGCGGATGCAACACCGCTCCCGTAGATTGACCGCAGACACGACCGAAGATGGTGCCGACGTAGCTTGACTTCCTTGCCGGGCCGCTACGGTAGGCGCGTGCGGATTGCAACCTGGAACGTCAACTCGATCAAGCAACGCTCGCCGCGGCTCTTGCCGTGGCTCGCGGAGCGCTCGCCGGACGTGGTGTGCCTGCAAGAGACGAAGCTCGCGGACGCTGCGTTCGATGCGCTGCTCGGCGACGAGCTCGCCACCCGCGGCTATCTGGTCGCGCGGCACGGCGATGCGCAGTGGAACGGTGTCGCGATCCTCTCGCGCGCGGGACTCGACGATGTCGAGGTCGGCCTTGCCGGCGCGCCGGGCTTCCCGGAGGCCGAGGCCCGAGCGATCGCCGCCACATGTGGCGGTATCCGCGTCCACTGCGTCTACGTGCCCAACGGCCGCGAGCCCGAGTCCGCGCACTACCGTTACAAGCTCGAGTGGCTGGCCGCGCTGCGGTCCGTTGTCGCCGCGGGCCCGACCGACGCGGTCGTCTGCGGCGACATGAACGTCGCACCGAGCGACGCTGACGTCTTCGATCCGGCGGCCTACATCGGGCACACGCATGTGACGGCGCCTGAGCGCGCGGCGCTATCGCAGCTGGAGTCGCTCGGTCTGCACGACGTCGTCCGCGAGCGCTGGCCCGACGAGCGCATCTTTAGCTACTGGGATTACCGCGCCGGGATGTTCCACCAGGATCTCGGGATGCGGATCGACCTCGTGTTGGCAAGCGCGCCGGTCGCCGCGCGGGTCCAGGCCGCGTGGGTCGACCGCCAGGCACGCAAGGGGACCGGCCCGAGCGATCACGCGCCGGTGATCGTCGACCTGGACGCGGCGCCCGACGGGGACATCGGCCCGGTCGTCCCGCCGCCGTCGGCGCCCACCATGGGCAAGCGGCGGGTCACGCCGCAGTCGCGCGAACGCTGAAAAGACACGCGCTACAACCGGCGCGGTTATGCTCGCCCGTGCTGGTCCGATCGCCGAACGCACACGACGACGCCTCGCTCGGAATCGGCAGCCTCAAATAGGCACCCACTTGGTGATGTGCCCTGGGCTATATCCAACTCTTGCGAGGCCGTGAGCCTGATCGAAGGAGAGACCTATGAGCAAATCAACGTTCGTGATCGTCGGGGCAAGCCTCGCCGGCGCGAAGGCGGCCGAGGAGTTACGTAGCCAAGGCTTTGACGGACGGGTCGTGCTTCTCGGCGCGGAGTCCGAGCGCCCTTACGAGCGTCCTCCTCTGACTAAGGATTATCTGCGTGGGGAGTCTGAGCGCGAGAAGGCTTACGTTCATGCTGCCGGGTTCTATGCCGAGAGCGACATCGAACTCGAGACCGCGACCGCGGTGGCGGCAATCGATCCGGCAGGCGCGCGCGTGACTCTCGCGGACGGTCGTGCTCTCGACTTCGACCGGCTTCTGCTCGCCACGAGCGCTGAGCCGCGGCGCATATCAATCGATGGCGCGGCGCTCGACGGGGTCTACTACCTACGTACGCTTGCCGACTGCGACGTCCTGCGCGAGCGGCTCGACGGCGGCGGTCGAGTGGTGGTCGTGGGCGCAGGGTGGATCGGCAGTGAGTTCGGCGCCTCGGCCCGCCAGCGCGGCTTGGACGTAACCATTGTCGATCCGCTCGCGCTGCCCAATGAGCGGACCTTCGGTCCGGAGATCGGTGCGTTTTACCGCGACGTGCATATCAAGCACGGCGTGGAGATGGTGCTCGGCGAGGACGTCGAGGCGTTCGTCGGCGAGACCGCGGTCAAGGCGGTGCGAACCAGTGGTGGACGCGAGATCGCCTGCGACTTCGTCGTCGTCGGCATCGGCATCGTTCCTCGCGTCGAGCTCGGTCAGGCCGCAGGCCTCGACGTCCACGACGGAATCCTCGTGAGTCCCTCGCTCGAGACCTCGGCCCCGAATGTCTTCGCGGCCGGCGACGTCGCCAGTGCTCAACATCCTTTCTATGGTGAGCGGATCCGTCTCGAGCACTGGGCGAACGCGCTCAACCAGGGACCGGCTGCCGCGCGCTCAATGCTCGGCCAAGCGACCAGCTACGACCGCATCCCGTACTTCTACTCCGACCAATACGACGTCGGGATGGAGTACTCCGGCTACGCGCCGAAATGGGACGAGGTCGTGTTTCGTGGCGAGCGCGAGAGCGGCGAGTTCATCGCGTTCTGGCTCAAAGATGAGCGCGTGATCGCCGGTATGAACGTCAACGTCTGGGACGTCAATGAGCACATACAGGCCCTGATCCGTTCCCGCAAGCCGATCCAGACCAGCGCGCTCAAAGACCTCGACACGCCACTCGAAGCGCTGTAGACGACGAATCTCCTCGCCGCTGTCTTGGTCTGGCGCGGCTTGGTCGCTCGGAACGCAGCGGGTTACCCGTGAGAGGCGCGTCGGCTATCGCGACGGAGCGAGCATCGATTCCACGTCAGGCCGATCGCCCAGAAGACGCCCGCCATCGGGAGCGCGCATAGTCTCCAAGCGACGCGGATTACCGAACTGCGACTCGCGTTCAGGCGCCAGATCCGATTGCCGACCCCTACCAGCTTGACCGGCAGCGGCCAAGACGACGGATCGTGGGCGTTGAGGAGTCGCGTCATTCGATAAGTCATCCTCGCACCGGCGTCAAATTGTGCGCTGCCGCCTTCGCGTGACCACGGCCCGCGCGGAGGTGGCGCCTCCGGTGTGTCCTTGTGGGCTGCTTCGCGCTGGAGCGACCGTCCGTCGTTTCAGCGGATCGTCGCGTGCGCGGTCGCCACCAACCGACTACTGGACGTATACCGGCAGTGGCCGCTATTGCTTTGATCAGCGCCCGCGGTATCGTCTGACTATGCTCGCGCGCGTCGAGCCGCCCCTGATCGGTGGTCGGGCAAGCGATTTGTCGGGCCTGGTCGCTACGACCCTGGGCCAGGGCGGTGCAGGCTCGCTCGCCGAGTCCTCCGCGGCCGGGGTCGAGCAGGTCCTCGTTCGCTACGAGGACACGCCTCGCGGACTCGCGGCGCTCGAGCACGCGCGAGTTCTGGCGGACGCGCGTGGCGCTCGGCTGATGGTCGTCGCGGTCGCACCGCACGAGGTCAACCACGGCGGCTGCGCGATCTGCCGCAGCACTGCCGGGCTGTACAACCGCCACATGGACGAGATCGCCGAGGAGGAGATCTCGGCCGCCGCCGCGCACGTCGGGGTTTGTGACACGGTCGAGTTCGTGGTCGCCAAAGGCGGCAGCTTCAGGCGTGCGATTGGCGAGCTTGCGATTCAGCGGGGAGCGCGAACGGTGGTACTGCCGGCGCCCCGTGGGGGCCGACTCGCGCGGCTGTTCGGGCGGGACGAGGCCGAGCTGACGCGGCGGCGCAGCGCTGCCGAAGTGATCGTGGTCGACGAGTCGTCCTGACGAGCGCCGGCGGCGAGTCGGGGTCGCGCGCTAGACCGGTATTAGACGGTCATCGAATACGTTGACGCGCGCCTGGCGGTCATACATCGCGTTAGCGGCGGCCGGCGCGCGGCTCGGAGTCACGTGCAGGTGGGGCCGTGACACGGCGGGACTACATGTCCCGGTGGGGATGCGCCGTCGATCTGCTCTACAGGATCACCTGGCAAGGCAGGGGGTCGTTCATGTCGAAGGACGACCTCCACGCGCGAGCTGTTGATGTGGTGACCGTGGCGAATCAGCCGACACAACAGCTCCCCGAGGGACGCTCCACCCGCAAGCGCCAGGCGATCCTCCAAGCCGGCACGGCGCTATTCCTCGAGAACGGCTACCTAGGGACGAGCATGGATCAGATCGCGGCGAGCGCCGCCGTCTCCAAGCAGACCGTCTACAAACACTTCGCTGACAAGGAAAGCCTCTTCTCCGTGATCGTGCCGGGCGCGATCGACGAGTACACCGATCCCTATTTCGGCGAGGTGCTTAACCTCCAAGAGACGGGGGACCTCGAGGCGGATCTACGCCAACTCGCGCGACGGGTCCTGGAGATGCTGATGCAGCCGCGCCTACTGCGGCTGCGCCGCCTCGTCATCGGCGAAGCCAGCCGCTTCCCCGATCTCGGCAAGGCCTACTACGAACGCGGTCCCGGCCATGCCGGCACCGTCCTCGGCGCTGTCCTTGAACGCTTCGCACAGCGCGACCTGCTCGAGCTGGAGGATCCGACCACGGCGGCGCTGCACTTCAACTGGTCGGTCATCTCGATTCCCATGAACATCGCGATGTTCACCGGCGATGACAAACCGTTCTCAACAACGCAGCTGCACCGCTACGCCGACGAGGGAGTCAAGGTGTTCCTCGCCGCCTACGGTCATCGCCAGCCCCCGGGCCAACCCGCAGAAAGCCATGCGGCGTAGATTTGCGGCTGGATGCGTCGACTGATCGGCCGATAGACAACCCCGGGCTTCGTCCACGGCGCGGGTCTGAGGCGCGGCACGGGGAGCGCTTTCGCCCAACCAGACGCGAGCGAGTGCGTGCCGATCCTCAGCCGTCACGCTCGAACGTCGTCCGTTGCATGCGTCTCGCGGACGCGTCTGGCACGCTCAGTCTGTCGGTGAGTTGGTGAAGTAGCCCGGGGCGTCGAAGTGGGTGGGGATTCGGATCCCCAGGTCGGAGAGGGCTTCTTCCGTGTGACTCCAAGCGTCTCGTAACGGACTCGAGCGGCTACTGCAATGAGAGGCGAGCGAGAGCGCGCGAGCCACGCCGCTCACTACCGGTTTCGCCCGAGGCTGTCGGGGAAAGTCTCGTCGTGTCGCTCGCCGGCGCGCTGGGTAGTGGTGCTGGTCGACCCGATCGTTGAT
>Ga0302325_10000547_pt1 | contig 103534 bp, 91 predicted proteins | sample Palsa_T0_2_FD_201948 | JGI IMG/M metagenome (GOLD analysis project Ga0302325, IMG submission 201948) | Peat permafrost microbial communities from Stordalen Mire near Abisko, Sweden - Palsa_T0_2 | ecosystem: Environmental > Terrestrial > Soil > Palsa > Peat permafrost | place: Sweden: Abisko...
AACGCTCGAGGCCCCTGAAGCGCTCCGCCATCAGTTCAGGCGACACCCTAGGTTTCGGTGGATCGTGGGGCTTTCGGGGCACGTGGGCGAATCCGATCGCTCCCGCGGCCACCAGCCCTTGTTGGTCGTCAACTACCTCCACCAGCCCGTGCGCGGACCGCCGGCCTTGGCGCAGGATGGTGGTGCTCGCCGTGACCTTGCCCGGCGCGGGACGGACTGGCATCCGAAGCGACAGGTCGGTCGTGAAGGTCCACGAGTCAGGGTCGGTGTCCAGGGATACGCCGGCCGACACGTCCACCAGGAAGCTCAGCACACTGAGCCGCAGCACGCCGCGGTGCAGCACCTCCGCCTGGATGTCGTCTATTTCGACCACCAGCCCTCGCTCGTCGACGAGCGCCCTCGAGCCGAGGCGAGACGGGACGGCGGTGAGGTTGGTGGGAAGATCGGTCATCTGAAGCCGAGATCAAACGTCCGGCGACTCTAGCGATCGTGGCCCAAAGCCGGCGCCGGGGTGCGGGTGTCTCCTAAAAACCCCTGTCGATCGCGAATAGGGCGGTTCCTCTCAGGCTTGCCGGCGTGCTGTGAGCACCGAAGCCAGGGCCCTGGCCGAGCGAGTATCGCCCGCCAATTGACGCAGAGGAATCTCAGTGCTGTAGTTACAGCCGTGAGATTATCGGACGGCCAGACGGCCTGAGCCTGTACGGAGGCGATCGCGGATGGAATGCTTCGACAAGGTGCTTGTTCGCAACATCCTGGAGCACGCTCTTGACTACCCCTGGAGGTACCAAGACATCGGGCTTCTTGCACTTCGCCTCGACGAGCATCGGGAATACGCACTTCACGTCTGGGCTCCCGATCGGTGTATCGGCACTCCTCCGATCCACGACCACCCCTTCGACTTCGTATCCAGGATCATCGTGGGGGAATTGACGAATGCTCGTTACGTAGAAGACCCTTCTGGTGCGAAGTACCTGCGTGAACGGTACTCACCATCTAACGAGGAATCCCGGACCACGGACTACGTGCAGCTCTCGTCCGAGGTTGAGACTTTCAGGGAGGGCGATGAATACGACCAGGTGGCCGACGAGTTGCACGACAGCCACCAACTCCCAGGGACCGTGACCATCATTCACAGGGTGGCGTTCCGAGAAGTGGGCGAACTCACGGTCTGCCGGCTCGACGAGAAAGCCGCTTGGCTTTCTGGTGCTTCACGTACACCGACGACGGCAGAAGTTACGGGAATCACGAAGCAGGCGTTGACCCACTTCTAGCTGTTTGAGCCTTGAGGTGTCCCCCAAACGCCGGGACCGGGGTGTCCCGAATGTTCCGCCGGATGACACCGTAACTCAATCGTGACGAGCGCCAGAATCGGCATGGTACTGGCGCGATTGGCGGCGTCGAGGAGGGCCGGCCAGAACGTCGGACACGATCTGCGCGCACGACCTGGTCGGCCCCGATGCTGGCTCTGCGCGCGCCTGGGGTAGCTCCCGACCTGATGTCAGGAAGAAGGCATCCAGGCGAGGGGGTATCCGAGTGAGGGAATGCTGTCCATGTGTCCGTTGGACAGGTCGGTGAACTCCCACGCGGCCCTGGTTCCGGTCTGGGCTGGGCAGATGACGGTTGTGGCTGTGGGAGACCAGATGCAGTGGCCGATCTGGGTGTTGCGGCTGGCCAGCGGATAGGTAGCGGTCTGCGCGGAGGAGCTTTGGATGGCCAGGTCGGGGCCGGCGCCGGTGTAGGTGGGGTAGGCGAGTAGTTGGCCGTTCGGTGACCATGCCGGCTGGGCGTTGTCGGCGGGTCCGATGTCTTGGGGCACGGCGGCGAGGACGTCGCCGTTGCGGTTGAGGACCACCATTGGCACATCGGAGTTGGTGGGGAGGACCGGGTTGAGCAGGACTGCGAGCTTGTCGCCGTTGGGGTCAGGGAAGACGCTGAGTTCAACGGGATCGGTTTGCAGGTCTCCTACCTCCTGGTTTAGCTCCGCCGTGGTGGCAACGGTAATTGGAGGCCGGTCGGCGACCTCTAGCTCGATGCTGATGTCGGTGACGCTCGGGGGGTAGAGAGGCGACCCGTCGATGCTGACGGGAACCGACACGAAGGCACCGACTGACTGGGGGTCACCGACGGCGGTATCTGCCGGGCCTAACGCGATTTCGGTGCCGTTGTCGATGCTGATGACCGAAGCGGTTGAGCGCAATGCAGGCTGGCCTTGAGTGCCGACGACGACTATCGCCTTGCCGTCGTCGGCGAACGACACCTCTTGGGTCACCGGCAGCGACTGGAACGCTCCGACCGTAGGACTCGGGTTCGGTTCTAGCGCTGCGCCCTCCAGAGAAGTCACCAGGGGGCCGCCGTGTGGATTCCCAGAAGCGCTGACCAGCTCTCGCCCGTCCGGAGTGGCTACCAGCTCGACGGTCTGGCTGGAGGGCAGATGCACCGTGAGGCGGTGCTGATGGGCGCCGTCCGGGTTGGTTGTCAAAAGCGAGCCGTCGGAACTTTGAGCCATGATGGTGCCAGGCAGTGCCCGTGCCCACGAAGGCGACCCGCCTCCCGAGGTGATGAGGCCCACCGCCGTCGCCGTTGCCGCTGTGATCACCACGATCGCAGCGATCGCGCTGACCGCCAGCCGACGGCGGTACCAGCGCAACTTGGTCGGGCGTGGAGCTTCTGGAGCTGCTACCTCTGAGGGCTCCGGGGTGCCTACGGGGACCTGGTCGATGGCACTCTCTACTGCTGCAGTGAGATCCCTACTGGACTCGACGCCATCGTCGGTGCTGTGTCCGCACATTGTGCAGCGCGCCGCCCAAACCGACACCGGCTCTCCGCATTGCGCGCATTGCAACATCCGTACACCGGCTCTCAAATAGCCCTACCAATGCTACCGCCCCTCGACAATCTGACTATCTCCCCGCTCTAGTCTGACCGTTGACGGCCCCAGGTCAGAGCCTGCATCGACCAGCCCCGAGCATGGCAGCCCCAAATACCGCCTCCGGGCCGCTCTTTTGGCGATGATAGGAGTAGCAGCGGCCGAAGGAACACATGAGATACGGACTCTTCCTACCCATATTCGACGAGTTGGCGGACCCCGTCGTCCTGGCCGATCTGGCGGTTGAAGCGGAGGCGGGCGGCTGGGACGGAGTGTTCTACTGGGACCACGTGTATTACCGCCCACCGGTCGCCGCCGTAACTGACCCCTGGACGGCTATGGCGGTGGCCGCGTCGCGGACCACCCGGGTGACCATAGGCCCAATGGTCACCCCGATAGCCCGGCGCCGGCCTCACGTTCTGGCCCGGCAGGTCGTGGCCTTGGACCGCTTGTCGGACGGCCGGTTCGTCCTCGGTGTCGGGCTGGGCCTAGATCGCAGTGGAGGTGAGCTGTCCAGGTTTAGGGAAGAGACAGACGACCGGACCCGGGCGGCCATGCTCGACGAAGGGTTGGGATTGTTGAGTCAGCTTCTCTCGGGAGAAAACGTCGATCATGACGGGCCCCATTACCAGGCTTCCAGTGTCCAGTTCAGGCCGACACCAGCCCAAGGACGAATCCCGTTTTGGTTGGCGGCCCGCTGGCCTAACCGGAGACCCTTGAGAAGAGCGGCCCGCCATGACGGTGTTTTTCTGATCGACCTGTCGACACCGGCTGACCTCGAAGAGGCCGCTGGTTTCATCGCCGCCGATCGCCCCGATGGCGGTGACTTCGACATCATCGTCGGATGCGATCCCGGCACTGACCCAACCCCGTGGGAGCGTGCTGGAGCTACATGGTGGCTCGCGGCCATCGAACCCTTCGGAACCCGCCTTGCCGACGTGATAAGGATCGTCCGAGACGGACCGCCACGGGCCTGAGCAATCCTCACCGCTTTCGATCGCTGTGCCCCAAACGTCAAGAGGCCTGTCGTGTCCCTAGGCGCCGGGTACAACAGCATCGCCAGTATTTCCCCCCCCCCAGAACTGAGACCCCGAGCGCTCGGAATCGCATCGGCTCACGCCGACAGTTTGACCCCAGGTGCTAGCTGCTCGGGTCGGAGACGGCGGCGACGGCACCCGGGCCGGTCAACGTCAGCTTGAGCAGGGTGCGGGCCTGCACGTCGGCCTGGTGGACCATATTGATGTCGTCGGGGACATCGATTCCGGTTGACACATTGTCGGGGATGTTGCTCAGGTCGATCGACACATCTTCGATCTGGGTGTCGGCGTCGATATTCGCTGAGGCGAGGTTGGATTGGTCGTCGTGGGACAGCGTCTGCAACTCGGAGGACACGCTGCGGATTTCGGCGGTCACCGCAGCGAGCTGCGCGCCGGTGACGGTCGGGGCATTGCCCGAAAAATTGGTCATGTAGGTGTTCTGAGGAGCCACCTGGGCTTCTACTATCGCCCAAGCTGGTGAGGTGGTCAGGGCGACCATGTCAGCCTCATACTGGCTCGCCAAGGTCGGCTGTGGCTTGACCGTTGTAGGTGAGACGGTCGACCCGGCGCCGACCGGGACCGGGCCGACCGGGACCGTGGTGCCTGGCACGGTCCTCACCGGAACGGTGTCGGCGGTCGTCTTCCGAGTGGAGCCGCACCCTGCCGCCATGCTGACCAGCAGCAACACGGCGAGCCCGCCAGCCGACGTGGTCTTTCCCGTAATCCGCCTCATCTCAAATCTCTTATTGGCCACGCCTCGTCGCCCTTGGCCATCTGTCCAGCATACGTTCGGGCCGGCGCATGTCGTACCGATCCGTCGGCGTTACTAGCCGTCGGCTGGGAAGCGATTAATCTCCCCCGTTCCCGTCGTCTCAGTGGACATGTCCATACGTAAAGGTCCCGTAAACCGGTCAGCAGATGGCCTCTTTCGACGCGGAAGATAGAGCCATGACCGACACCCAGCTGCACGTCGACGCCGCTATGGCCCGCTCCGGACCGAGGAGACCTGGCCTGTCAGCCATCACCACTGAAGGCCTGGTCCGCACCTTCAATGGTTTGGCCGCAGTCGACAGCCTTGACCTCGACATCCATGAGGGGGAGATCTACGGCTTCCTCGGCCCCAACGGAGCGGGCAAGTCCACCACGGTTCGGGTGCTTTGCACGCTCCTGGCGCCGTCCTCCGGTCGGGCGACCGTGGCCGGCTACGACGTTGCGACGGAGGCGGGCCAGGTCCGCCTTCGCATCGGCGTAGCTCTCCAGGAGGCGGCCCTCGACCCGAAGCAGACGGGCGAGGAGCTGCTGCGGTTGCAGGGGAGGCTGTACGGCCTCTCCCGGCCCAATATCGAGCTGCGGCTGCGCGAGCTCAAGGAGCTGGTCGACATCGGCGACGCCGTGGGCCGTCCGATCGGCACCTACTCGGGTGGGATGCGACGGCGTCTCGATTTGGCAGCCGCGCTGGTGCACAACCCGGACGTGCTGTTCTTAGACGAGCCGACCACCGGGTTGGATCCGGTGAGTCGATTGCGGGTGTGGGAGGAGGTTCGGCGACTCAACTCCGAACTTGGGATGACCATCTTCCTCACCACGCAGTACCTCGAGGAGGCCGACGAGCTGGCCGACCGGGTCGGAATACTCAATGCCGGCCGTCTCGTGGCTGAGGGCACCCCCGGCGACCTGAAGCGCAGCATCGGAAACGATTTGATCGTCGTCCGGGTCGACGGCAACGCGGCGTCGGCGCTGGCCTGCCTGGCCGGTGTACCTGGCGTGGAGGCCGTCGATGCCAGCGGTGCCGAAGTAGTCGTCACAGCCTCGAACGGGGCTGCGACCATCGGCCCAGTTGCCGTGGCGCTCGACAGTGGCGGAATCGCCGTTCGGGACCTGACCCTGCGCACCCCCACACTCGACGACGTTTTCCTCGAATTGACCGGAACCCATATCCGCAGCGCCGAGAACATCGCCCAAGCGACCGAGGAGGTCACCCAATGATGGCGACAGCCGGCACCATCCGGCCCGGCACCGTCCGGCCGAGCACGATCCGACCGCGCCAAGCCGGCTTCGTACGTGACGTCGTGGCCATCGCCGGCCGGGCGCTGCGAGCCATTCCCCGCGACCTGACAGCGGTAGTCCCGCCCGTGTTCATAGCGCTGTTTTTCTTCATAGTAAACATCGCCACGCTGCAGCGCCTGACGGAGCGCAACATCGCGGGCTTCGACTACAAGGCATTCATGATGGCAACCGCGATCCTCCTCGGGGTCACCGGCGTTTCGCGAGCGCCAGCGCTGGTGCTCGATGTCGAAAACGGATACTTCGATCGGCTGCTGCTGACGCCGGTGCGGCGCCTGGCGATCCTCCTCGGCCACATGGTCGCCGACGTGGCCGTGGCGAGCACCCTGACCGTTCCGATCGTCATCCTGGGCTTCGTCTTGGGTGTGCGGTTCAAGGCTGGTCCCGCGGGCGTGATCGTGTTCGTCGCCCTGGCCGCCCTGTGGAGCCTGGCGTTCGCCGGATTCGGATATGCCATCGCCCTCAAGACCGGCAACCCGGCGGCCGTCAACAGCGCGTTCTTGCTGTTCTTCCCGTTCCTTTTCCTCACTTCGTCGTACGTTCCCCGGTCGCAGCTGACGGGCTGGCTCAACACCGTCGCGGCCTGGAACCCCGTGACCTACGTGCTCGCCGGCCTGCGATCGCTGTCCATGCAGGGCTGGCACTGGAACGAACTCGGCCAAGCCGTCGCGGCCATCGCGGTCGTGGCCGCCATCAGCATGACGATGTGCTTCGGCGCCCTGCGCGGCCGTCTCAAGCAGGCGTGACCGACGAAGCACGGCCCTCCGTCGTGGCGGGAAGGTAATGTCCCGCCATGCGCGTCCTGGTCCTTGGTGCAGGTTTTGGTGGCCTCGAGGTGACGACCCTGTTGTCCGAGGAGTTCGGTGAAGACGTCGATGTGACACTGATCGACCAGAGCGACGGCTTCATCTTCGGCTTCTCGAAGCTGGAGGTCATGTTCGGGCGAGCCCTGCCATCGGCAGTCCACCATCCTTACAGTGACTTTGTGAAGCCCGGCGTGCGATTCGTACGGACGACGGTGCGTTCGATCGATCCCGTTACCAAGCGCGTAGCTACCGACGCCGGAACCTTCGACACCGACATCCTGGTGGTGGCCCTCGGAGCTGACCTTCACCCGTCCGCTACTCCAGGATTGGTCGAAGGTGGCCACGAGTTCTACACGGTGGCGGGGGCTTTCGCATTGCGCGACGTGTTGCCGACCTTCGCCGGCGGCCGAGTGATCGTCGCTGTCACCTCGACGCCTTTCAAGTGTCCTCCGGCTCCAAGTGAGACGGCGCTCTTGATGCACGACTACCTCACGACACGAGGGCTTCGCGAGGGTTGCCAAATCTCGGTCGTGATGCCCATGGGGGTTCCGATCCCGCCATCGCCGGCCGCATCCGACGCGCTGCTCGTCGCTTTCGCGGAACGCGGCATCGAGTGGCACCCTAACCGGCTGGTGCGTGGACTCGATCCGGCCCGAAAGGTCGCCCTGCTCAGCAGCGGAGACGAGATGCCCTACGACCTGTTCCTTGGAGTGCCGGAGCACCGGGTTCCCCTCGTAGTCGAGGAATCGGGGATGGCCGTCGACGGATGGATATCGGTCAACTCCCGGACCCTCGAAACGACCTTCCCCGGGGTCTACGCGGTCGGTGACGTTACCAGCGTGGGAACGCCGAAGGCAGGCGTTTTCGCCGAAGGACAAGCGGCCGTGGTCGCCCAACAGATCAGCGCCCTCGTTCGGGGTACCACGGAGTCAGCGCGCTACGACGGTCACGGGATGTGCTACCTGGAGTTCGGCCAGGACGAGGTCGGGCGCGTCGACGTGACGTTCTTGAGCGGAGAGAAGCCCATCGGGGGCTTTCAAGGACCCTCGCCGTCCCTCGCCGCGGACAAAGCCGAGTTTGGCTCCAGCCGAATCCAGCGCTGGTTCGGGCGCACTTGGCCCGTCACGTCGTCCGTATAGGCACGCGTCTCGACGCACTCCGAAGCTGTCCATACCCGGGCCCGCCCAACCACCGCAGTGTGGGTCAGGAGCCGGCCGGATTGGGCAGTTCGACCAGTTCCATCCAGTATCGCTGCCATGTGCGCATCACTTCGACCAGTCCTGCGAATGTGGTCGGCTTGGTGATGAACGAGTTGACGCCGAGGTCGTACGTTCGGAAAATGTCGGCTTCGTCTCTCGACGTGGTCAGCACCACGACGGGAATGCTTCGAAGGGACTTGTCGGCTTTCATCTCCGCGAGCGCCTCCCGGCCATCCTTCTTGGGCATGTTGAGGTCGAGGAGGATGATTCCGGGCCGAGGTGCATCGACGGATTCGTCGGCATAGGGCCCCTCGCGGCGGAGGTAGTCCATCAGGTCCTGACCGTCGACCACGAACCTCATTTCTCCGGCCAAGCTGGCGTTGTGAAGGGCGTCGCGGGCAAGGTCGCGATCTTCCTCGTCGTCGTCGGCCATCAAGATGGTGAGGGGCCTGTTTCTGGTTTCAGGCATTCACGTGCGCGCCCTCGGCGGTTTGCGCGCCCTCGTCGACCTCGGTGTCATCGATGACTTCGGCGCCGAGGTCTCGAGGCAGGACGATTACCTCGTCAACTAGGTGCAACGGGAGAGTGACAGTGAAGTTGGAGCCTGCGTCCAGCTCGCTGCTCGCGACTATATAGCCACCGTGGCGTTCGACAATCTTGCGGCACAGGGCCAGCCCGATGCCCGTTCCTGGGTACTTGTTGCGCGGATGGAGCCGTTCGAAGATGCGGAAGATTCGCTGGCTGTAGCGCAGGTCGAAGCCGATTCCGTTGTCGCTCACTGTCAACTGAGCAGTTTCCTCGGCAACGGTTGAGCCTATGGTGACCTCAGGAGGAACGCCTTCTCGGTGAAACTTCAGGGCGTTCGAGATCAGATTTTGCATGAGCTGCTGCATTTGCAGTGCGTCGGCGTTGACGGTCGGCAGGGGCGCTAGGTGCACGATCGCCCGGGAGTCTGCGACCAGAGCGTCGAGGTCGTCGAGCACTTGACGAGTGATCTGATCCAAGTCGACCGGTGCAAACGGCCGTCCCTCGGTTGCGACACGTGAGAATCTGAGGAGGTCCTCGATGAGAGTCTGCATTCGTTGGGCGGCGGCATTCGTTCGCCTCAGATAGTCGTGACCCTTGTCTGAAAGGTGATCACGTTCCATCACGGTGAGCTGCTCTGTGAACATTTGAACCTTGCGCAGCGGCTCTTGGAGGTCGTGCGATGCGATCGACGCGAACTGATCCAGCTCCTGGTTGGACCGCGCCAGCTCCATGGCTCGGCGTTCCAGCGTCTCGTTGGCGCCAATCAGCTCATCGTTGACCCCTTCGAGCTGCCTGTTGACCTCGTGAAGCTGATCAGAAGCACGCAGTACTCGCCACCCCAGAGCGAGAGCCGCCAGGGCGACCAGTGCGAACGCCGCAAATATCAGCCAGGGCACCAGCTGGTGCAAGCCGGTGACGCTCGCGAACAGAGGGCCATCCGGGGCGGCGAGCACGATGCGCCATGTCGAGTTCGTCAGCTCGACCTGGTCGAAATATCTGTTTCGCACATCTCCTGAGTGGCGCTCGAGGACCTGCACTGCCCCCGCGCCGGGTATCAAGTGGCCCACTTGAGCAGCCGGGTTGGTGCTCGCCAGCACGACGTCGTTGCCGTCGACCAGATAGTTGTGCGAACCCTTGACGCCAGGAATGCTGTCCAGCGCCCGCGTCATGAGCACGCTGAGGGCTCCTGGGGTGAATCCGGTCACCAGAATCCGGTTGCCGTACGGGGTGGGGAACGCAATGGCGAAGTCGATCACGCCGGTCGAGCCGTACGGGGCAACGTTTCCCAAGCCGTACGGGCGCCCGGCGCGGATCAGCGCCAGCGCCGCCGATCCGGCGAGCTCGGCCCTCGCCTGGGCCGTGAAACTCCGCGACGAGGCGAGAACCGTTCCGCTCCGGTCGAGGACCGCCACATAGCCGCTCTGCTGGCCCGGCGCGTTCAGCGTCTTGTCCGACACGACGGCCGACCCGTAGATCTTCGAGTCCTGTGGGACTTGCTGCTGCACCGTCTGGAACAGGCTGCTGATTAGAGCGCCGGCGAGAACGGCCCTTTCGTGCACTTGGACCTCGATGCCCCGCTTCGAATTGGCTTGCGTGTTCGACAACTCGACCGCAAAGACCGTCAGGAGGGCCAGGACCAGGCACGCAGCCGTTACCACGATCAAGCCGGCTTTGCTGGATTTCAACTCCTACCCCGATCTGCCGCCCTCTGGGACCATGCTCATCGGCCGCCCTGCAGACAATTGCCCAACTCAGGCAGATCCGGTCCTTCAGCTCGAACTGACGGAAGACCTGCGCTATAGGAAGAGTACCGGTGGTACATTCCGCTCACAAGGGTCGCAACCACTGTTTGCCGATTCGGTCAAACCGAGTTGGATCGCGGTTAAAGGGAAGCCAGTCCCTTCTATATCCTTTCGTTGTCAGGAGCGACGACCGGCGGCTCCATTTGGTGTATACCGACGCCGTGAAGCTGAAGCTGGATCTGCACGAGATCTACAACCGGGGCGACGACATCGATCGGGCCTTGAGAGCGATCATCGTCGAAGCGGTCGAGAAAAAGGCTCGTCTGGTTGAGATCATCCCCGGCAAGGGCAGCGGCCAGCTCAAGAAGAGGGTGCTGCGGTTTCTGGATCAAGACGACATCAAAGCCATGTACGACCGGGTCGAGAAGGACTCCCACAACTTCGGCCGGGTGTTCGTTCACTTCAAGAAGCGGTGAGACCTGCCGGTCACGTCGCAGATTTGCAATCGTGTCGTCGTGTCGCACCTTCTCGAAGTCGGTCCGCTCGCAGGCCGGATCGTGACTCTGGAGCCCCTGGCAGACGTACACGTCGAAGGTCTCGTAGCCGCGTCCAGTGCCGAGAGGCAGACCTTCGACTACACGACGGTCCCACATGGCAGGGCGGACATGGTCGAGTACGTCGGAGCTCTGGTAGGCGGACGCGCTGCCGGTGAAACGATTCCCTTTGCTCAGATCCGTGCGTCGGACGGGCGCCCAGTGGGAGTAACCCGCTTCCTGGCTTTGCGGGCAAGGAGTCGCGATCAACTTCCCTACGCGGTCGAGATCGGCGGAACCTGGCTGGCGTCGTCGGCCCAAAGGTCCGGCGTCAACGTCGAGGCCAAGCTGCTCATGCTCTCCCACGCATTTGAGTCGTGGAAGGTGGGTCGCGTCGACTTCAAGACCGACGCCCGCAACGTCCGCTCGCGAAGCGCCATAGTCGCCCTCGGCGCCAGCTTCGAAGGGGTCCTACGTAACTGGCAACCATCGCTCGTGGCTGGGGAGGAAGCTCGGCTTCGAGACTCCGCCCTGTACTCGATTCTGGACACCGAGTGGCCATCCGTTCGCGGTGTCCTCAAGGCGCGCCTGGGCTGAGAGAAACAGACTTCGAGCCGAGGATGTCCAATCCTCGATTGCCCGACCTCAGCGCCGATGGTGGGCCTGGCGCTTGGCGACCTTCCCGCCCCTTTGCAACACCAAGCGACGGGCCGCCTCGTGTTGGGCCATCCGGCGTTTGCGCCTGACCCGCCGGATCAGGGGAGGGGTGGTGACTATCAGTGCGGCGAGGACCAAGCTGACGGCGCCGTAGATCAATATGGCCAGCAGGGGCCAGTGGGTGCGCACGAGCGAGAACCCGGACACGGTCGCCCGCAAGTGCAGATACTCGGAGTCAGAGACCGACGAGCTGGTGCTCTGGACCTGCGCCGTCCCTCCCGTTTGGCGGACGAGTTCGAGGACCACTACCCGGTCGACTCTGTCCACGACCACGCCCAGGTCCGGGGCGCCCGTGGGTGGGGTAGGGGAGTACGTCGCAGCCTCGGCTCCCGGCACTTGTGGAACGGAGAAGGTCGCTTTCTGGCCATAGTGCTCCGTCGCGTAGCTGGCCGCGCCGAGATTGTCCTTGACCGCTTCGGACTGCACGGCCTTGGCTTGCGACGCGGATGGAAGCAGGGACACGAGGATGGTCGCAGCGTCATTTGGTGACGAGGAGCCCGACCACTCGACGGAGTACTGCCCGGTAGCGTTCGGGGAACGCTTCGACGCCGCGGTGACTCCTGCAAAAGGATTCTGCGAGGCAGGGACGATTTCGACGTTCGGCTTTACCTTGAAATCGGGAGGAGGCGCCGTCACCGCCAGCCGGGCCAGCTGGGATCGCTCTACGTGGCGGATCGGCAGAACGTGTGCGGCGATGATGGTGGCCACGATCAGAGTCACGGCCGAGATCGCTATAGGTACAACCCCACGAAAGCGCACAGGACTGATTCGAGCACAGAATCCCACACGCCGGGTGAATCGCCCGTAGTGAGGACCGGGCCCGACCGTCTTCGCCCTATCCCGCCGAAGACATGCACGACGCGCAAATACCGGTGACGGCGAAGTGACCGGCGTCGAGGACGAAGCCCGTTCGGCCGGCGACGTCGGTCGCGAGCGAATCGAACGCGGCGGGATCCGCTTCCGTTGCGTTGCCGCAATGGGTGCACGTCAGGTACCACCGGCGTCGGTTGCCGCTCAAGTACCAGTGCGACGGCCCGTGTCCGAGGTGGACGTGGCTAACGAGGCCCAGCTCCTCGAGCAGGTCCAACGTCCGGTAGACCGTGCTGTCGCCGATGTTGGGGTGTCCGGCTTGAACTCCGCTGACGATCTGCTCGGCGACTCTCAGGTCACCCGCGGCCCGGATCAGCTCCTCGAGGACCGCTCGTCGGGGGGTGGTGGAGCGCCCACCCCGTTCACGGATGAGCGACATCACTTCGTCAATGGCGTTGCCATCCAGTCGGATCTCGGTCGCCCTAGCTTCAGGCGGGGCGGCCGAAGCTTGCTGTCTCGTCATGGGTCGACGCTTCTACGCGGCGACGCCGTCGTCGGCGACGGCCCGTTGCCAGCGCTCCTCAATGTGGCCGAAGCGCCAGATCGCCAGAGCGACTATCCAAGTCACGACGAACATCCCGACGATGACGAAGCCAGCCTTGTTGATGTCGAAGCTCTCGAGGGTGGACCAAAATGGCCCACTCAGGTGGACGTCCTGGCCGAGCAGGCCGAACGCTTCGACGCTACCGATAAACAAGGCTACGAATACCGACAGACCGGTGATCGTGATGTTGTAGTAGACCTTGCGGATGGGTTTGGAGAACGCCCACTCGTACGCGAAGTTCATAAAGCAGCCGTCCATGGTGTCGAAGAGGCTCATCCCGGCGGCGAACAGGATGGGCAGCGAGAGGATGGCGTAAAAAGGCAGGCCGCCGACTACCGCGGTCCCGGCGAGGACCAGCAGCGCCACTTCCGTGGCTGTGTCGAAACCGAGCCCGAATAGGAAGCCGATCGGGTACATCTTCCACGAAGTGTCGATCCTGCGGGCAAGGGGGCCGAGGAAGCGCATCATGAGGCCGCGCTGGTTGAGCTGGCGTTCCATTTCCTCGTCGTCGTAGACGCCGGCCCGCATCTCCCGGAACACCTTGAGGATTCCGACCAGAATGACCACGTTCAAGGCCGCGATCAGGTAGAGGAAGAACGCCGAAACCGATGTGCCGATGAGGTTGGTCGTGTGCTGCAGGCTCGAATCGCCGTTCTTGACTTGGTCGTCGAGGCTGCGGATGCCGAAGTTCAACAACACGGCCAGGATGAATACGACGCTCGAATGCCCCAGCGAGAAGAAGAAGCCGACGCTCAATGGGCGCTTTCCGTCGTTGAGGAGCTTCCTGGTGGTGTTGTCGATGGCTGATATGTGGTCGGCGTCGAAGGCGTGGCGCATCCCGAGGGTGTAGGCCAGCGTCCCAGTACCAAAGCCGAAGATCTGGGTCTTGTTGATGTGGTAATGGCCTCGCGCCGCGGCTGCGAGCATGCCCCAGCCGAGGACGTTGAGCCCCACGACGGTGAAGATCATGGCGGCGAACTTGGCCCACTCTCCGGGTGTGAGCGCCACTCGTATCCTCTGGTACCTGCTCAGGGCGAAGGACGGCCGATCCTCCACCCCAGCCAGTTGGCTCATTTCGGGGCCTCCACGGTCTGCGACCATAGCATCCTGATGAGTCCAGGTCGCAATAGTGTGGAGATGGCTTCATCGGTATGCTGACCGCTGACGCGTGCCCGCGCCGAGGGTGAGACAGTCAGGAAATAACGACATGCCCGAAGTGGCCGACGAGGTCGCCGACCTCCGCAAGCGGTTGGCTCGATTGGAAGCGATCCAAGCCATCGAGCGCCTCAAGTACCGCTATTGGCGGGCGTGCGACAGCAAGGACCCCAACGGGTTCCGTGACTGTTTTGTCAAGGAGGGAGCCGAGGTCGACTACGGCCCGGGTCTCGGGACCTTTACCGACCGCGAGCCGCTGGTCGAGCTGTACCAAGCCTTGGCGCTGCGCCGAGAGGAGGGGCGCTGGATGTACCACGACGTCCACCACGGCGTGCACCCCGACATCGAGTTGATCGACGACGAGACCGCCACGGGCAGCTGGACCTTCGGGTTCATGCGGGTCAACCTGGTCGATCAAGTGATCGAGCGGGCCTCACTCGAATATCGAGACACGTATGTGATCGAAGCCGGCGTTTGGAAGATCCAGAAGTCGCACCTCACGCCGCTTACCAGTCTGTCGATGCCGATTCCCGATGGGGCACGGATCGGTCCGGGACCCAAGAAAGCAGGGACCGAATGAAGTTCGGGATCACTCTCTTTACCAGCGACCGGGGCATCACTCCGGCCCGCGCCGCTAGAGCCGCAGAAGAGCACGGGTTCCACTCGTTCTACGTACCGGAGCACACCCACATTCCGACGAGTCGCGACACGGTGCACCCGGCGACCGGCGATGCCAGCTTGCCGGACGACCGATACATGAGGACCCTCGATCCGTGGGTGGCGCTCGGCACTGCGGCCGCCGTCACGTCGACCATCCGCCTCGCTACCTCTGTCGCCCTGCCTCTGGAGCACGATCCGATTACTCTGGCGAAGACGGTTGCCAGCTTGGACTTCCTTTCCGGCGGCCGGGTCAAGTTGGGTGTCGGGTTCGGCTGGAACGTCGAGGAGATGGCCGACCACGGAATCGATCCCAAACGACGTCGCACGGCCCTGCGGGAATACTTGGAAGCCATGCGGGCCCTTTGGACCGACGACGTGGCCGAGTACCAGGGTGAGTTCGTGCGCTTCGGTCCGAGCTGGGCCTGGCCCAAGCCGGTCCAGACCCACCTGCCGATTCTGCTCGGGGCGGCGGGCACCCAGAAGTCGTTCACCTGGCTCGTCCGGTCGGCGGATGGCTGGATCACGACCCCCCGAGAAGACGACTCCACGTCATCGATTAATCTGCTCCACAGCATGTGGCGAAACGCCGGGCGCGACGGCCAGCCCGAAATCGTAATGCTGGACCCCCGGCCGGACGAGGAGAAGATCGAAGCTTGGGACCAGCTCGGGGTGACGGAAGTGATGTATGGGCTGCCCGACCGCAACGAGGATGACGTGCTCGGCTACATCGAGAAGCGCGGCCGCTTCATCGAACGATTCGTCTGAGGGGCTTCGAGGGTGGGGACTGCCTTTCCAGACGGGTTCGCGTGGGGCACCGCCACCGCAGCTCACCAGATCGAGGGCGGCAACACCAACAACGACTGGTGGCGCTGGGAGCACACTGCCGGCTCAGGTGTAGCCGAGCCCAGCGGCGATGCGTGCGACTCGTGGCGCCGATGGCGTGAGGACGTCGCGCTCGTCGCCGAGCTGGGTTTGGACAACTATCGCTTTTCGCTGGAGTGGAGTCGTATCGAACCCGAACCGGGCGAGTGGTCCACGGCTGCCCTGGATCACTATCGGCGAATATGCGAAGCGTTGCTGGAAAACGAAATTGAGCCGGTCGTGACGTTCCACCATTTCACGACGCCGACATGGCTGGCGGATCGGGACGGATGGGAGGACCCCGAGGTGTCTGAACGCTTCGCGAATTATTGCGAAGTGGCCGCGGCCGCGCTCTCCGGGTTCATGCGCCGCGCTTGCACGCTCAACGAGCCGAACGTGGTGGCCACCATGGGTTGGGTCATGGGTATGTTTCCTCCGGGCAAGAGCGACCCGGGTCTGGCCCGTCGGGTGACCGAAAATCTCGTCGCCGCCCACCGGGCCGGGGTCGAGGCCATCCGATCGGCGGCCTCGGGAGTACCGGTCGGGCTGACCTTGTCGATGACCGACTATCAGCCGCTGACCGGTGGGGAGGAGCGGACGGACAAGATCCGGGCCACCCACGAAGACGTGTTCCTGCACGCGACCGACGGTGACGACTTCGTCGGCGTCCAGACCTACAGCCGGATGAGGATCGGGCCGGACGGCTGGGCCGGTCCGCAGCCGGGTGTTGTGGTGCTGCCGATGGGCTACGAGTACTGGCCGGCCGCCTTGGAGGCGTGCTTGCGACGGGCTTGGGTCGAGACGGGTGGCCTGATTCCACTTTGGGTGACAGAGAACGGCATCGGCACCGACGACGACAACCAGCGCCGGGCCTTCGTCCGGTCCGCTCTGAAGGGAGTATTGGGCGCCATCGCCGATGGCGTCGACGTGCGGGGATACACGTATTGGTCGCTGCTCGACAACTTCGAGTGGGCGTTCGGGTACGGCCCCAAGTTCGGCCTCGCCCGGGTCGACCGGTCGACGTTCGCGCGGGTCCTGAAACCCAGCGCCAAGTGGCTCGCAACGATGGTCGAGGCCAACGCCCTCGACTAGACGATCCGATGTGATCGAGTAACCTGTGACGGGCCCCTGGCCTGAGGGGGCGGACCCTCGTCCGGGTCCCGGGTCTACATATAGGTCCAGGTGACCGCGCCTCAGTCCATCCCCTCGTCGTCCATGCGCTTCGGCCAGCCATCTGGCGGCGGTAGCTCCAACCCGGGCTTCGGCCTGAGCGGTGCCGTAGCCGGACTCGCGGTGTTCGCGATCGTGATCGGCGGCTTGCTCTGGACCGCTGCCGCGGCCAACGTGGCGTCGGCTCAGCACCCGACCCTGTTCGGAGGCTCCTTGGTCCTCGAGGACGCCAGCGCCCTCACCGTCGTCAACGTGGCCACCGCGCAGGTGACGGTCAGCTTGCTCGACGTCAACGCCCAAGTCGGAGCCGCTACTGCCGGCGACGTCGAGGCCGTTCCGGTCGATGAGGGCACCATCCTGCTCGACAAGCTGACAGGGTCCTTCAACCTGCTGGGCAAGGACAACTACCTCGTCGATCCAAGTGGCGCTGGTGTCGGGCTTGGGGAGCTGCCCGGTACCACCGCCCAAGCCTTCGCCGCCGGGTCCAGTGCGTACATCGTGCGATTCGGGCACCGGAGCACGGTGTCTCTGGTCGATCAGAATACGGTCGCGGCCGCGGCCAGGCTTGAAGCTCCGGGACCGCGCCGCGCTTCACCAGCGTCCGCGCCCGGGAAGGCGATCGGCACGGCCCCTGTGGTGGTCACCCCGCCCGGCTTCGCCGCCTTAGGGGGTCCCGTTTCGCCTCAGGCCGGCTCGGCTGCTGTCGCTGGATCGGACCTGTGGACCCTTGTCGGGTCCGGAAGGGGATGTTCAGTAGAGCAATTGCATCCCGCCCCACTGAGTCCCAACGGTCTCCTGCCCACTTCGAGGGTGACCATGCCCGTGGCGTGCTCAAAGGCGGCGCTCGAGTCGTCAACGGGAATCGTCGGGGTGGCGACACCGGGCGGCGTGACCCTCTTCACTCCGACGGGGCCGAGAAGAGGCCTGGAAGTGGCGGTGGCCAGGACTTCCGCCGATAGAGTGTTTCTCCCCGTGACCGGCAACTCGAACGGCTTGTGGTACTTGGGCCGGTCGGTGTCCGGCTGGTCGCTCGTGGGCGTATCTCCTCGTGGCAAGGTCACCGGTCCACTGCCGCTCTCGCATCTCGGGCCAGCGGCGGATCCGGTCGTACCGGCCCTTTCGGCCGGATACTTATACACCCTCGACCAAGGATCGCCCGGCCAGCCCGAGCTGTGGGCGATCAATGCCTCGTCAGGTGGGATGGCCCCGGTGGCAGGGGCGGTCTCGTACCCTGCCGCCAGTGCGGCTGAGAAGGCGAGCTTCGTCGGCGCGCAGGTACTCGTGGACGGGCCGCGGATCGTTTTCAACAACCCGCAAAGTCACGAGGCGGTCGTCGTGTTTACCGACGGTTCACACTCCCCGGTCGTGGTCAATAAAGGTGCCGCCGTGACCGTGAGCGCGACCGGTCCGGCCGACCTCAACTTGACCACGCCCCCGGGCGAGCCGGGGGGCCCACCGACCAGTCCGTCCGGAGCGAATGCCAACCGACCCATCCCGGTGTTGCAGGCCGTCAGCCAGAAGGTGACCTGCGCGACCACGACCCAGAAGCCATACGCCCCCCAAATCACTTCGATCTCGCCGTCTTCGGGCGCGGCCCTGATCGACTGGTCCTACCAGCTCCTCGATCAGACCGACTGCGAACCCGACTCCTGGGCGGTGCACGTCATGGCGCTCACCGGCTCGCACCAACCCGCCGAGCCACTTCAAGTAGTCAACGGCCAAAGCCAGTACCTCTTCGGCGGGCTGCGCCCGACGACCACGTACCAGGTGATCGTCACCGCGTTCATCAACGCCCAGTCCACCGGGTCGACTCCGGCCACCTTCACGACGTCTGCTCGGGGGCCGGACGCTCCTTTGTCGGTGACCACCACTTCGGATGGCAACGGGAACTGGGTCGTCAAGTGGGTTCCCTGCCTCGAGGCCGCCAACTCCAACTGCATCGTTCCCGCGAACACTTGGAGCGTGATCGGCGCCGCGTGCGGAACGACCTTCGCCGGCCGGCCTCCCACCGTTACCGTGCCTGGTGCTGAGACCAGCGCCATCGTCAGCGCGGGGTCCTTTCTCGGCGACTCCATGTCCTTCAGCGTGCAGGGCTCGCTAGTGTCGGGGCTCACCGGCAAGCCGACTTCTGACCACAGTTGCGTGCAGGCGTGGAGACCTCCGACCGCTTCGGATATCAGTCTCACCGCGTCGGGCGCCCGGAGCGCCGACGGCCAGACGATCGACGCCACACTCCAAGTTCTCAACAGCGGGACGGCAGCAGGCGCCTTTGGCAGCTTGAGCACCGAGTTCGTGTACCAGGTCGGTGACGTCACGGTGGGTCCGACCGAGGCTACGAGGATCACCGTGCCCGGGCTGGTGGCCGGTCAGCTGTACACCCCCATCGTTACGGTCTTCCCAACCGGCCACCCGTCGGCGATGATCACGGTAACCGGGCCGGCATTCGGAACCGACCTCCAATGGCCGACGACCGGCCCGAACCCCCTGGGCATCAGTGTCGACGCAACCGTCAACCCCGACCCGAATACAGGGACCCTCGTCGTCTCCTTTCCGAATGTTCCTTCCGGCAGCATGACTGCCGCCGGAACCGTGCAGTGCGGTGGGCGGGGCGGCGCCACGATGAACGTGGGCGGGCCGCTGAGCGGTGGGTCATTCACGGTGTCGAACTTCGACCTGGCCGACATGGGAGGCAGCTGCACCGTCACCGCGACTCTGTCCGACACCGCCAACCCGAACCCCTATGGGGTGTCGTCCCCGTCGCTGACCACAGCGTTTTCGATCGGCCAACAACCGGGCTACACGTTCACGGATCAAATCAGCCCGCCATGTCAGCACACGTCCTGCGAACCTCCGCAGCTGGAAGTTGACTACGGGGGCAGCGGGCCTTTGTCGGCCGGTGACGGCTGGACGATCTCTACCTCGTCGACCGGTAACGGCCACAGATTCGATCCAGGGGACCCGTGCGCTAGTTCGCAGGGCGTGGCCACGCCGCCCACCTTCCCTCTGACCATAAGCCTGCCGTCGTTGTGCTCGGATCCCTCGATGGTCGACGTGACCATCAGCTACACCTACCTAGGGGTGACCACCTACGCCAACGCGGGGACACCGTCGGGCAACGGGTCCCCTCCTCCGGCCACCACGACCACAACGCCGCCATCCACCACGACCACCACTTTGCCCACCACGACCACGACCGTCGCCAGCGCGACGACCACGACCAGTCCGCCGTCGTCACGTAGGGCGTCACCAAGCGACGCAGTCCCCGACACGCAGCTGGCCCGTGTTTCCCGACCGCAGGCGTCCATTGCCGCGAACAACGTGCGTTCGGCGCTGGGCTGGGCCGCGCTCGCTGTTATGGCGAGCGGCGGACCGGCCTTGCTGGCCCGTCGAGTCACAAAGAACCTCAAGAAGGGAACTCGATGAGTATCAGCCCCGAAATGAGCGGCTTCGTCCAACGCTTCGACCGTCTGGTCGCCAACGTCACCCGGGTCATGCACGGCAAGGACCAGGTCGTGAAGGCGGCCATCAGCTGCGTGCTCGCCGAGGGCCATCTACTCATCGAAGACGTGCCCGGCGTTGGTAAGACGTCGCTGGCGCGGGCCATCGCCGCCTCCGTCGCGCTCACATGGAACAGGATCCAGTTCACGCCGGACCTGCTGCCGAGCGACGTGACCGGAGTTTCGGTGTTCGATCAAGCGACTTCGACCTTCAGCTTCCGACCCGGGCCGGTGTTCGCCAACATCGTCCTCGCCGACGAGATCAACCGGGCTTCCCCGAAGACGCAGTCGGCTCTCCTCGAGGTCATGCAGGAGCAGACTGTCACGACCGATGCAACCGTCTACCGGGTGCCGCGGCCGTTCGTGGTGGTTGCGACGCAGAACCCGATCGATCTCGAGGGCACTTACGTCCTGCCCGAAGCACAGCTCGACCGCTTCCTGATGCGGATCGGGGTCGGTTACCCGTCCCCCGAGGCCGAGGCTCAAGTGCTCCGCACCGAGAAGGACGAGGCAACCGTCTCCCACCTCTCGCCCGTCATGACCGGCGACGAGCTCCTCGAGATGGTCGAGTTCGTCAAGAAGGCGGTGGAAGTGGCGCCGGCCATCGAGAACTACATCGTCGCCATCTGCGCCCACACCCGGGCCTTGCCCGAAGTGCGCTTGGGTGTATCTCCGCGAGGTGGGCTGGCTCTCCTCCGAGCCGCCCGGGTCGTCGCCGCCTCGACGGGCCGGACCTACGTCAACCCGGACGACGTCAAAGCCATGGCCCAATCGACGCTCGCTCACCGCATCATCCTCCGCCCTGACGCCGAGATCCAGGGCCGCACCCCCGCCGACGTGATCGCCCGGGCCCTGCAGGCCGTCCCCGTGCCCCGGACCCTGGTGCGCTGAGCGAGCTGCAGTGACCCGCTTCGGTTTCGGCGCCGCCACCGTCGGGATCGCCCTGACAGTGGCGGGGTGGCTGGCTCACTGGCCACCTGTGACGGTCATGGGCCTGGCGATGGCCGTGATCGTGGCCGGTTCGGTCGTGCACGTCCTGCGCCGACCGCGCCTGGCGCTGGATCGGGCGGTCGAGCCCCCTCGAGTCGAGAAGGGTCTTCCGGCCATCGCCGTGGTCCACGTGACCAACCTGTCGCGCCGTACCCTCGCACCGCTGACCATTGAGCAGCGTCTCGGCGACGAGCCGATTCGGGCCCTGCTCCCGCGTCTCAACCGAGGCCAGCAGGGCTTGCGGACCTACCGGCTGCCGACGTCCAAGCGCGGGGTCTACGACATCGGGCCGGTCGAAATACCTCGAGCCGACCCGTTCGGCCTGTGCCGGACCGTGCAAAGGATGGGTGCAGACCAGCGCATAGCCGTGCATCCCCGACTGCTGCCGATGCACTCGCTTCCGGTCGGTACGTCGCGGAACCTGGAAGGTCCGTCCAGCGACGCGTCACCCCAAGGGACCGTCACTTTCCACCGGCTTCGCGAGTACGTCGTTGGCGACGACTTGCGAATGGTGCACTGGCCGTCGACGGCGCGCGCCGGCAAGCTCGTCGTGCGACACAATGTCGACACGGCGCAGCCGTACACAGTCGTACTAGCCGACTTGCACCCCGATCGCTACTCCGCCGAGACGTTCGAAGAGGCGATCGACGTAACTGCGTCGCTGGTCAACGCCATGTCCGCTGGTCGGGCGCCGGTGCAGTTGCGGACCAGCACGGGTGACCGTCTCGGGGGTCCTTCGTACCGTGAACCCGGTCCGCTCATCGACTACCTGACCGAGGTCCGCGCCGATCCGGCGGGATCGCTCACTGCCCAGCTGATCCTGCTGAGGCGCGATCGGGGCGGGACAGCTCTCGTCGTGGTGACCGGTCAGATCGATCTGGACGGCCTTCCGATGATCGCGGCTCTTCGGCGTCGCTTCGACCGCGTCGTCATAGTGTCGATGGTCAGCCGGCCGACCCGACTACCCGTGCATCCCGGGCTGACGATCGTCGACGCGGCCACCGCCGACGAACTGGCGCAGCGCTGGAATACCGGGGTAGCCCGTTGACCGACCTCGCTGGACATCCGGGCTCCCGAGCGTCGGAGTTGGTTCTGGCCATGGCTCGCGCAACTGCGTTGCCGCTGGCCACCGCGTCCGCCACATTCCTGGCCATCTCCCCCTGCCTGCGCGCCTATCAGGTTTCGGGCGCTGCTCTCTTCGTTCCTGTCGCCGCGCTGGCGTCGACGTCAGCCACCTTCGCTATCGTCCGATTCTGGCGCCAGCGCCCGGTCGTCTCCTATTCGCTGTCGTTCGTGGGACTGGTGATCGTCCTGTTTACGGGCGCGGGCTTGCATCCCGCAGGCGTGGTCCGGTCGATCGCCCAAGGGCCCAATCGCTTGTTGACAGAGACCCTCCCGCTGACAGGGTCGCGGTCTACGGTGGCAGCTCTGGTCGTCCTCACCTGGTTTTGCGGGGCCGCTACTTCCGAGTTGCTTTCGAGAGGGCGCTCCCGCCAACTCGGCCTGATCGTACCGGTGGCTTGTTTCGTCCTCTCTTACGCCGTGAGCGCGTCGGTGCCAGGCCGCGGCCTGGTGTCCGGACCGCTCCTCCTTGTCGTGATCGCAGGAATCGCGCTGTTCCGTCAGCACGAGGCCCAATCGTCTACTCGCTTTGTGGGGGCTCCGAGCACCGGCGAACCCGACAGTCGCCCGCCCCGCTACCGGCGCGCCGCCACAGGCGCGGCCGCGGTGTTCGCCGTGACTGCGCTACTGGCGGTCGCGGTGCCGGCCCTGCCGGGCATGGCGCGACCGCCCGCTTCCCTTCGCCGGGCGGCTCCCACCGTCGCCGGCAACGTGATCGATCCGGTGGACGCCATGGCGGACCTTCGAGACGACCTGCCCCGAGCCGCTCCGAGCACGGTCTTGAAGGTCGACCTCGACCGGCCCTCGACCGGGTACCTCGCATTGGCCATTCTCGACAGCTACGACGGGGTGCTATGGCGCTTCGATTCGACATTCGAACCCACGGGCGGCCGCATCCCGCCGCCTCCGGGCGTCGGCACGACTGCTGGGCTTGCCAGCTCAAAGGTTCGCCAGCGCATCACCATCGAACGGCCGCTGCCCGTTCCGTTGCTCCCTGTATTGGACCGGGCGTCGGAGGTCACCGGTCTACCCGTGGTGGCGGACCCGGATACCGCGATGATCCTGCCGGGTGAAGGTACGAGAGGCACCTTCTCTTACACCGCCTGGTCGACGCCCCCGGACGTGACGCTGGCCGGCACGCCGTCCGTTGACGGCATAGGCGAGACGGGTTCCGCACCTGAGTCGCCGCTGTCGGATCTGTCTCTACCCCCCAACACGGCGGCGGCGATGGGAACGACCATGAGGTTCCTGACCACTTTGACGGGGGAACGGCCGGCGCCCACCATCGCCTTCCTTCAGGTCCTCATGGCCACGCTGCACACCCAGGAGCGGCGCGTCGATCCCCAGAGTGAGCTCCCGACGTCGCTCACCCCGACGACCACAGCGAAGTCCTCGAAGACGTCGCGCCATAAGCCGGCGTCGGTCACAACCACGTCCGTTGCGCCCGAGATGGACAAGGCCATCGGCGGCACGTCTCTATCCGAAGTGATCAATGCCGTTACCGTCGATCGCAGCGCGACACCGGAGCAGTTCGCAACGCTGTTCGCCATGGTGGCCAGATACCTGGGGGTTCCAGCTCGAGTCGTCACCGGCTTCCGCCTGGCGTCGACGTCTTCTGGTGAACCGATCGCCGCAGGAACCTACCAAGTGACCAGTCGGCAGGCCTGGGCCTGGGTGGAGATCCCTGTGGCGGGCCTTGGGTGGGTGGTGGCTGACCCGACGCCTGACGCAGTGACGGCGCCGGGCACCAGTCCCGCGGCGCAAGAACAGACCAGTCCCACGACCTTGCCGCCCCGTCCGGCCAACGCCGTGCCGCAAAACGAGATCACGGGCGGTCACGCACTGGCCAAACCATCCAACATCACGGTGCCCAGGCCCTACCACACGCCGGCCTGGCTGATCGTCCTTCTAGCAGCCTGCTGCTTGGTGATCGTTGCCGGGGTCGCGGGACCGGGACTCGCCGGGTCGCGCCGCGTCTGGCGGCGTCGTTCGCGAAAGGCTGACGACCCGAGGGAGCTGGCCGTCGGCGCCTGGCTGGAGCTGCTCGACGGGCTCAACCAGGCGGGCATGTCGGCCTCTCCAGGGTCGACCAGTTCGGAAGTTGCAGCCGAGGCCGGCAGCCACTTCGGCCCTGACGTGGTGGATTCGGTTCGACACGTGGGGGCCGTGGCCGACCGGGCCGTGTGCTCGCCGAGAGAACCGCCAGATGCCGCGAGCGCGGAAGAGGCTTGGATTACGCAGCGCTCCTTGCGTCGCCAGGTCCATGGCAGTCTCGACAGACGGTTGCGCGCTCGCGCCCTCCTGTCGGTCGGATCCAGCCCCCGTCGGCCTTCCGGCCCCGGCGAGCGCGAGTAGGTTTCTCGCGTGCTCCGACGCAGGGACCGGGTCGCGATCTCGCCGACCACCGTCCTGCCCGGGTACGCCGACCTGACGGAGATAGGTAGCGGTGCGTTCGCGACTGTGTATGGCGCGACCGAACTCGAGACCGGGCGCGACGTGGCCCTCAAGATCCTGAAGTTGGACGCGGTCCATCCGAACCTGATCCGGGCGTTCAACGATGAGATTCGTGCCTTCGGGAAGGTGAGCGATCACCCGAACATCGTGACGTTGTACCGGTCCTTGATGACGCCTGATGGGCGGCCGGCGCTGGTACTGGAGCTGTGCCGAGAATCGTTCTCTCAGCGGCTGCGCCGAAGCGGTCCCCTCGACGCTCGCGAGGCCGTTCGGGTCGGGATCAAGATCGCAAGTGCTCTCGAGGCCGCTCACCGCACTGGACTCCTGCATCGAGATCTCAAGCCACAGAACATCCTCGTCACCCAGTTCGACGAGCCGGTGCTCGCCGACTTCGGCTTGGCGGCGTGGCAACCGTCGGCCCGAGATGCGGCCGGAGTGTTCGGCTTCACGACGGTTCACGCCGCGCCCGAGATCCTGGAAGGTCGCCACCTTTCACCGGCTACCGACGTGTACGGGCTGGCCTCGACCATGTACCAGCTGCTGACCGACCAAGCCCCTTTCACCACCTACGACAACGAAGCTCCCGCCGCCGTGATCCTGCGGATCCTCCGCGATCCGGTGCGCCCCGTGAGATCGGACTCGGTCCCGCTCGATCTATCGGATCTGCTCGAGGCCGCGCTGGCCAAGCAACCGGGACGGCGTCCCCAAAGTGCCGCCCAGTTCGCGGAGGCTCTGACGACCATTGAAGCCTCGTATTGGTGGCCGCAAACGTCGCCCTCGCCTTGGGGGGAAGGCCCGGCGCGCCGCGAACCGACCGGCCTCCAGGCCGGCTTGCGGGCTCCACGGTCGCTCCTTGCTCCCCTGTTGCCTCCCCTCCTGCCTTCGGTTGCCTCGGATCCGCTGGCCGGTCCCCCGGCTAGCAGCGGGCCGTCAGTGCACACGCCCGAACGGTCGCCTCGAAACGTGGTGGCGCCTGGAGGCACCGCGAGGGGTCAGCCGAGCGGTCCTCTGGACGTCGGCGGGGGGCGGCTGCCACCCTTGATGGTCGAGGACGGTTCGGCCCATCGCGGGGCGGACGACCGTGTCACCCGACCCCTGTTCGTCGATCCAGAAGATCGCGCCGCGGTCTCCACGTCGGCAAAAGACGGTCCGCTCCCGGGCCGTCCTGAGCGGCGCCCTACGGATGGGCCGGCCGCTGCTAGCAGCCCTTTGCGACCTACCGACCGATCCTTCCATGGCGTTCCGCCGGCGGCCATCGCCGGTGTCGCCCTCGCCGTTCTCGTCGTGATCGCGGCCGTCCTGCTGGTGGTCGGAGCGTTGTAGCAACGAGTGCTACCGGACTCCAAGCACCCGTTGGCCGCGGTCACCTGTACGGGCCCGGCCCCGAGCATCATGGATAGGATGCGCGCCACCAAAAGGTCCCCTGAGTGCCCGTAGTGAAAAGAGTCGCTTCGGGCCGTCCCTAAGGCGAGGAGTGTCAGAGATGGTAAAGGGTTTCAAGAGCTTCTTGCTGAGAGGCGACGTGATCGTCATCGCCATCGGCCTGATCGTGGCCTTGGCCTTCAGCAAGCTCATTACAGCGTTCACCACTGACGTCATCACGCCGATCATCACGCGCATTCAGGGGAAGTCGGCAGTGGGCCTCGGCATCCAGCTCGGGACCAAGGGCTATAAGGGGACGTTCATCAACCTCGGAGCGCTCATCTCGACGATCGTCTACTTCATCGTGTTCATGGCCGTGATCTACTTCCTGATCGTGCAGCCCTACAAGCGTGTATCGGCCCGCCGCGGTGTGACCGTGTTCGGCGACCCGGCGCCGGTCAAGACCTGCGCCGCCTGCCAGTCCGACGACCTGCCGGTCGCAGCTACGAAGTGCAAGTACTGCGGCTCTGAAGTCTGACGGCGCCATTCGCTTGGAATCGAGCGCAGCCACGGCCGGCCTCAAACCCGACCGGTGAGGCCCCCATAGAAGAGTCGGTCCACCACGCGGCGGGCCCGGCGGGTTTGGCGGCGGTACTCGTCGCGAAGCTCCGTTGGTGTGGTTCCGAGGCTGCGCGCCAGAGCGGTCAACGTCGGTCCCGTCGACGGCAGTGAATCGCTTGGAATGTCCCGGACCAGGTTCAGCCGATTACGGGTCCTTTCGCAGAAGCGGTACGCGCCGGTCAGGACCTTGGCGTCACTGGCTTCCAGCCCGCCCGCGGCTTTCAAAGCCTCGAGGGCGGCCAGCGTTCCCGACGCTTGCACTCGGTGCTCCAGCTGCAGCAGCTGGGCCGTCCATTCGATATCGGACAGTGAGCCGGCGCCCAGCTTGAGATGGAACTTCGGGTCGTCTGACGGGGGTACCCGCTCGCGCTCGATCCGGGCCTTGGTTCGGCGGATTTCACGAACCTCTTCCGGGCCGAAAGGTCGGTCCCAAACGTAGCGCCGGGCGACGGATGCGAATCGCTCGCCGAGCTCAGCATCCCCGGCGATCACCCGACCGCGAAGAAGCGCTTGCCTCTCCCAGACCTGCGCCCACCGACCGTAATAGACCGCGTAGGCGTCCAAGCTCCGAGCCTGGGGTCCTTGGCGGCCTTCGGGCCTGAGGGCTGTGTCGATTTGATAAAGACCCGTCGCCGGGGTCTGGCCGCTGAGCAGGCGCACGAGGGCGCCCGCGGTCGATTCTGCTTGGGCGGCGGCCTCGGCCTCACCTAGCCCCCCGGGGTTGTCGTATACGAACAAGAGGTCGAGGTCGCTGGCGTAGGCGAGCTCGCGGCCTCCGAGGCGGCCCATGCCGATGACCGCGAACGGCAAGGGAGGCGACACCTGCTTGAGCGCGTTGTCGACGACGCCCTCGGCCAGGTCGCTCAGCGCCGCCCCCGTCTCGTCCACGTCGGCCAGGCCCAGGACGTCCCGGGATGCGATTCGCAGCGCCTCGGCCCGGGCGAACAGCCGCAAGCCGGCTTCGACCGCGCCCTCCCCGTGGCGCCACGCCAGCGAACGCTCGGCTCGATCGTCGAGTTCGGGTCGGGTCCGGGTGCTCAGGAACTCGCTGGTGGCCATGGCATTGAGAAGGTCAGGGTGGCGGTGCAAGTCCCGCCCGAATCGCGGTCCCGTCCCCAGCAGCTGGCACAGCTGACGGGCCGCCTCTGGCGATTCACGGCAGAGGGCCGTGAGCTGATCTCGGCTATGACTCTCCGCCGCCAGCGTGCGCAGACCGAGCAGGCCCAGGTCCGGGTCGGGAGCGACAGACAGCCAGTCGAGCAGCACGGGCAGGGTCCGCTGCATGAGCTGCGACGACCGGGTGAAGCCTCGCGTCAGCTCGAGGACGGCTTGATGGGTTCGTTCCGCGTCGGCGAACCCGAATGCTTGCAGGCGATCGGCGGCGGCCGCGGGAGAGAGCGTCGCAGTCGAGTCGGCGATGGGAGAAGACGTGAACGCTTCCAACAGTGGGCGAAAGAACAGCCTTTCGTGTATGGCGCGCACGGTTGCTTGGTGAAACCTGAGGTCGGCGTCGAACTGGGCAAGAGCGGCGCCGGAGGCCCGGTCCCGGTAGCCGAGCACCCGGGCCAGGAGGCTCCTGGCCTCCTTGCCTGCGGGCACCGTGTGTACTTGCTGGTCCTCGGTGAGCTGAAGGCGGTGTTCCACGACTCGCAGGAAGCGGTAGGCACTTTCAAGCGCCGCGGAGTCGTCACCGGTCACGTAGCCGCCGTCAGCCAGGGACCGGAGGGCAACCAGGGTGGACGGCGAACGAAGGTCGGGGTCGGCCCGGCCGTGCACGAGCTGGAGGAGTTGCACGGCGAACTCGATGTCGCGGATTCCGCCTTTGCCTCTCTTGAGCTCTCGGTCGTCGAGACCCCGCCGGGAGACCGTGTCCTCGACCCGGGCCTTCAGCCGGCGCACCTCGGCCAGCTCGTCGGCGCCGAACGGCCGGCCCCACACCCGCTCGGCTGCCGCCTCTTCGAATCGGGAGCCCAGATCGGCGTCGCCGGCCACCGCCCGAGCCTTGAGCAGGGCCTGGAACTCCCACGTCTGGGCCCAGCGGTCCCAGTACGCGACGTAAGAGCCGAGGGTGCGTACGAGCTGTCCCGAGCGGCCTTCGGGGCGCAGGCCCAGGTCTACTCTCCACGCCGATCGGGCCAGTTCCAGGAAGGGCCGGGCGTCGGCCGATTCAACGGCGGGGAGGGAGCCATCGGTCGAGCCGACGAGCATCACGTCGACGTCGCTCGAATAGTTGAGCTCGTGGCCCCCCAGCTTGCCCATGCCGATGACGGCCAGGCCGGAGCTGGTGGGCTGGGTCAGCTCCCAAGCCAGTTGCAGTAACCCCGACGCGAGACCGGCGAGGTTGGCCCCGACGGCGTCTAGTCCGTCGAGGGCGAGTAGGTCCCGCGCTGCGATCCGCAGCATCTCGAGCCTCTTGGCTCGGGCCAGGACACCCGATTCCAGGCCGGCTGGCACCGCGCCTGCCGTCGCAGCTGATGTCTCGCCGCCCGCGGCGGTCAGCGACCTCAAGTCCACGGGGCGGGCCAGGTCGGACAGGACATCCAAGGCGCCCCCATCGGTGGCGCAGACCCGGGCCAACCACGGGCTGGCCGCGGCTACGGCGACCAAGGCTGACCGGAGGCCGGCGTCAGCGCCGAGCCGTTCTTCGGAGCCCTCGTGGGCCCCGATGACCCGTTCGAGCACGAGCGCCGCCCCCGGGGGGTCGGCGCTGCGCTCGATTTCTTCAGCGGCGGCCCCGGTGCCCATGGGGCCAGTGTGCCGCGTTCTGTGGTCGGTGAGGGTTCGAGGCCAGACCTAGGCGAGCGCCGGGCTCACACCGAGCTCAGCGGTGGCGTCCTCGGTTGCGAAGCCGTCATCTGTGGCCGGGCTGACATCCGGGGCCGGTCCGGTCGAGCCCGCCGGCCGAGCGTTGACCAGCGACCAGACCGCAACCAGCGCTAGGGCGAGGAAGCCGGCACCGACGGCGAAGGCGACGGTGTACCCATGCAAGGCGCCGGTCGCGGCAGAAAGGGAGCCGACCCCGTGGCCGCGGATGTACGAGGCCGTCACGGTCGTGGCGACCGTGTTGAGCAGCGCCGTTCCTATCGACCCGCCGATCTGCTGCGTGGAGTTGACTAGCGCGCTGGCCACCCCGGAGTCGGTCGCGCCCACCCCGACCAAAGCGACGTTGTTGACCGGGACGAATACGAGGCCCATACCGAGACTCATGACCAGTTCGGCCGGGGCGATGTGGGTCCAGTAGGCGGAGTGCAAGCCGAGCTGGGTAAACCACAGCATCCCCAGCACGGCCAGGGCCAAGCCCGAGCCCATCAGGACCCGAGGTTGCAGGCGGTTGGTGAGTTTCGTGGCGACGGCCGCCCCGCTCACTATGCCGAGCGAGAACGGCAGGTAGGAGAACCCGGTCCGCAGGGCCGAGTAGTGCAGGGTCTCCTGCATATAGAAGGTGAGGAAGAGGAAGGAGCCCATCATTCCCATCCCGACGAGCAGGGTCGTCAGGTAGGAGCCGCCCCGGTTGCGGTTCGTGATCACGCGCAATGGAAGCAGCGGATGGGAACTGCCGGACTCGACGAAAACAAAGGCCACCAGAAGCGTGACGGAGACGATGAGGATGGACAGGGTCAGCGACGACGTCCAGCCGTGGGTCGAGGCTTCGGTGAATCCATAGACCAGGCCGACCATCCCGAGGGTCGAGAGGACGGCTCCGGGCAGGTCGTAGCGAGTCCTGGGTGTCTTGGCTTCGGTGCGGCTCTCGGTGATCAACCTGAAGGCTGCGACCGCGGCACCCGCGGAGATGGGGATGTTGACCAGCAGGCACCAGCGCCAAGAGGCGTACTGCGTGAGCAGGCCGCCTGCAATCAGGCCTATGGCCAGACCGCCGCCCGAGATGGCTCCGTACACCCCGAACGCCCGGGCCCGGTCCCTGGCCTCGGTGAAGGTGACGTTGATGAGCGAAAGGGCGGCGGGGGCCATAAGTGCCGCGAACCCGCCTTGCAAGGCTCGAGCCCCGAACAACAAGGCGGCGTCAGGGGCGAGACCACCTAGCGCCGACGCTGCCGCGAAGCCGATGAAGCCGATGATCAGGGCCCTTTTGCGGCCCGTGTAGTCGGCGATGCGACCGCCGAGTAGTAGCAGACCACCGAAGGTGAGGGTGTAGGCGGTAAGGACCCACTGGCGGTCCGCGGTGCTTATCTTCAGGGCCCTCTGGGCTGAAGGCAGCGCCACGTTGATGATCGAGGCGTCGACGATGATCATCAGCTGAGCGACGGCGAGCACGACGAGGATCCACCAGCGCCTGTCAAGCTTGGTGTCGGGCCGCGCGAAATCAAGTGCGGGTGCGGTCATGGGTGCTCCTTGGGGGGTGGGGGGTGTCTACGAACGAAGGGATGGAATAAGGACTCGGTCAACCAGGTAGGCGGCGAAGGGGTCATCCAGCAGCTCGCCGCTCATGATCCGAAAAAGAGAGACGCCCAGCGCAATGTCCATCAGCTCGGGGGGAGCGACCGACGTGGGGAGCTCGCCTCGGCTCCGCGCTCTGGACACGATCAACGAAGTCACTCGTTGGTGGTACTCCTGCTTGTGGGTGCCCAGGAGGCGGCCGAGCTCGGCGTCGGCTCGCACGGCTACGGCCAGTCCACAGACCAGCCCGCCGTCGGCCCCGCTCAAGTTGGCGAACAGGGTCCGGGTGAGAGCCAGCAGGTCGCCTCTCAAGCTGCCGGTGTCGGGAGGGTCGACGTGGTTTCCTTCGTCCAAGCCGCGGATGGCATCGGCGACGAGCTCGGCCTTGCCCGACCACCGCCGGTAGATGGTCGCCTTGCTGACCCCGGCGCGAGTGGCCACCGCCTCCATGCTCATGGCGTCGTAGCCGACGCTCACGATCAGGTCGATCGCCGCACCCAGGATCGCCTGCTCCCTGGCTTCGTCGCGCGGCCGGCCGGCCCGGGGGGACTCGGATTCGAGTCCTGCCTCTTCCTCGAATTCGGGCTGGGTACCCGATCGGGCACCGGTACGACTGACCATGGAGGAAACGCTACATCGATACGGTACCGTACCGTATCGATTCTTCGGTGATATAGGTCACAGCCCGCAACGGACGTACGCTCGCGCCGTGACCCGCTTGCGTGTGGCCATGGCCCAGATCAACCCGGTGGTCGGAGACCTCGGTGGTAACGCCGAGCGCATCATCGAGGCCATCGGCGTCGCTGAGAACGCGGGCGCCGATGTCGCCGTGTTTCCAGAGCTGGCGCTCACGGGATACCCACCCGAAGACCTACTTCTCAAGCCCGGGTTCGTGGCCGACAACATCTCGGCGCTGTCCAAGGTGGCGGCCGCGACCGAAAGGTGTGTGGCCGTCGTCGGCTTCGTCGACGAGAAGCTCGACTTGTACAACGCCGCCGCGGTGTGCGCCGACGGCGAAGTCCGCGGCGTCTACCACAAGCAGCTGCTGCCCAACTATGGGGTCTTCGATGAGCAGCGCTACTTCGGTAGCGGCGGGGGGGCCACCCAGTTGTTCGGCATCGGTGGGGTCCGGGTGGGCGTTTCGATTTGCGAGGACGCGTGGAGTCCGTCCGGTCCCATCGCGGCTCAGGCCGCAGCCGGCGCCGAGCTGGTCATCAATATCAACGCTTCGCCGTACTCCATGGACCGCTTGATCGAGCGGGAGCAGATGCTGGCCACGCGGGCGGCCGACGCCAGCTGCTGCCTGATATACCTCAACTGCGTCGGCGGGCAGGACGAGCTGGTTTTCGACGGGGCGTCGCTCATTTTCGACTCCGACGGGCGCCTGGTGGCGTCGATGCCCCAATTCCGCGAAGAGGTCGCAGTCATCGACGTCGACGTTCGCCCGGTCTTCCGCAAGCGGCTGCTCGATCCGCGCGGCCACCACAGCGCGCCCCCCCTGCCGGTGACCGAGGTGACGGCTCGGCCGCGCCTGACGGTTGACTCTCCGCGCTTACCGTCCTTTCGTGCCCCCCGCCTTGGCCGGGAGGAGGAGGTCTTCCAAGCGCTCGTAACCGGCACCCGCGACTACGTCCGCAAAAACGGATTCACCGACGTGGTCATCGGTCTGTCCGGCGGGATCGACTCCTCCATCGTGGCTGTGGTGGCGACCGACGCCCTCGGTCCCGCGCACGTGCACGGGGTGGCGATGCCGTCGCGCTACTCGAGCGACGGGTCGGAGTCAGACGCGGCTGCCCTGGCGGACAACTTGGGTATCGACCGCCGGCGCATTCCGATCGAAGGTCCCCACGAGGCCTTCATCGACCTCCTGGCGCCGAGCTTAGGCGGCGTGTCGCAAGGGCTGACCGAGGAAAACCTCCAGAGCCGCATCAGGGGCGTGATCCTGATGGCGCTGTCCAACAAGCTCGGGTGGCTGGTCCTCACCACCGGCAATAAGAGCGAGGCCGCCGTGGGCTATTCCACTCTCTATGGCGATACGGCCGGCGGCTTCGCGGTCATCAAGGACGTCCCCAAGACCATGGTCTACCGCCTGTGTGAATGGCGCAACTCGCTCGGCCCGAATCCGGTCATCCCCAGCGCGGTACTCACCAAACCGCCTTCCGCCGAGCTACGGCCGGACCAGAGAGACGACCAGTCGCTGCCTCCGTACGAAGTCCTGGACCCGGTCCTGCTGGCCTATGTCGAGAGCGACCTGACGGCCTCTGAGCTCGTCGAAGCGGGATTTGATGAAGAGCTGGTCCGCCGAGTCGTCGGGTTGGTGGACTTGGCCGAGTACAAGCGCCGCCAGACCCCGCCCGGTGTGAGGGTCACCCCTAAAGCGTTCGGCCGCGACCGGCGTATGCCGATCACCAACCGTTACCGGTGAAGGCTCGGTAACCCGTAGCTCGAGGATCGATAACATCGAGCCGTGGCTCCCTTGAAAGAAGATGTCCGACAGCCGCGCCGGACCCGCTCACCGAGGGGTCAGGGCGACCAGCTGAGGGAGGAGATCCTCGCGGCCGCAGAAGAGATCCTCATCCGGACCAACGACCAGTCGGCGCTGTCGATCCGGGCCATTGCCGCCGCGGTAGGGGTGACGCCACCGTCGATCTACTTGCATTTCGCAGATCGCACGGACCTCGTGTTCCAGGTGTGCGGGCGCCACGCTGAAAAGCTCGAACAGGCCATGGCCGAGGCGGCCAAAGGAATCGAAGATCCCTGGGAGAGGATCCGACGGCGCGGGTACGCCTACGTGCGGTGGGGTCTCGACAATCCTGAGCACTACCGCATCTTGATGATGAGCCGGCCGGACCAAACTCCGGTCCGATTCGTCGACGAGCGCCTCGCCGATACGGCCGGGCTGGTCCCCGTCGCTGCCGATGTGGCCGCGGCCGTCGTGAGTGAACAAGTTACCGACACCGACGATCCCCTCGAGACCACCAAGATCCTGTGGATGATGGTCCATGGGATGGTGTCGCTACTGATTTCCAAGCCCGACTTTCCTTTCAGGCCGGTGGACGAGATGTACGAGAGCATGTTCGAACTGGTGCATCGCGGGTTGGCGCCGCGGAACTGAGCGCGGGCGCGGCGTGGGCCTGACCATCGATGAGTCGGCGCGCCTGGTCGGCGCCCACCGCTGGTTCGAGCTGCGACTGTTCGAGGTACTCGGTGGCTGGGTCGGGTCAACGCCCGAGCCCGAGGCCAAGTTGATGCTGGACCGCCACAGCCAGCACCACGCCTGGCGGGCCCAGCAGTGGTGGGACCGGCTGCCTGTGTTGGCCGACGTCGATAGGCCGGCCTTGGTCGTCGCCGACGCCCCGGCGCTGACGGCCGCGACCGAGGCCCTGGCCGGCGCTCAGGGCACTACCCTCAGGCTGGCCGGTTTGTACCGGGTCCTGCTGCCGCGGCTGTGCGGCCGCTACCGGCAACACCGCTCCCTGGCGGCCCAGGTGAGCGACGGCTCCATCATCCGGACCCTGGACATCGTGACCGGCGATGTGGAAGCGGACTGGCGCGAAGGCGAGCTCCTCTTGCAACAGCTACTCACCGACTCGAACTCGGTTCGGGCCGCCGCGGACGGTGTGGCAGAGCTGGAATCGCTGCTGTTGTAGCGGACGGAGCGTCCCCGGGGTAGAACTGCATCGGTGACGACCAAGCCTCCCCGCGACGAGTTCGGCCAGGACGACGTCCAGGTCCGCCCACCTGCGACGTGGGCTACCGGCATCCCGGCGATCGCCTCCACCGTGCGTCGGGCCCAAGAACAGATGCGTCCGGCGGACGCCGTGCGGACCCTTCTCAAGATCAACCACACAGACGGGTTCGACTGCCCCGGCTGCGCCTGGCCCGACCCCGAACACCGGAGCACGGCCGAATTCTGCGAGAACGGGGCCAAGCACGTCGCGGCCGAGGCCACATCCCGCCGGCTCCACGCCGACTTCTTCGCGCGCCACCCGGTGTCGGAGCTGGCCACCAGGAGCGACTGGTGGCTCGAACAGCAGGGTCGCCTGGTGGAGCCACTGGTAAAGCGGGCCGGGTCCGACCACTACCAGCCGGCCGGCTGGAACGACGCCCTCGAGTTGATCGCAACCGAGCTCCGAGCGCTCGAATCACCGGACCAGGCGGTGTTCTACACCTCCGGCCGGGCGAGCAACGAGGCCGCTTTCGTCTACCAGCTCTTCGCTCGGGCCTTCGGTACCAACAACCTGCCCGACTGCTCCAACATGTGCCACGAGTCGAGCGGTGCCGCCTTGGGTGAGGCAATCGGTGTCGGCAAGGGGAGCTGCACACTGGACGACCTCGAGCAGGCGGAGCTCATCATCATCTGCGGGCAGAATCCCGGCTCCAACCATCCGCGCATGCTCACCCACTTGGAGGCGGCCAAGCGCAACGGCGCCACCATCGTGGCCGTCAACCCCCTTCCCGAGGCCGGCCTGCTCCGCTTCAAGAACCCCCAGTCGCCGCGGGGATCCCTCGGTGCCGGCACCACCATCGCCGACGTGTACTACCCGATCCGCCTGGCCGGAGACCAAGCTTTCTTCCAGGGCGTTGGCAAAGCCCTCCTGGACCGGCATACCGGAGCGATTGACCACGGATTCGTCGCCTGTTACACCACCGGATTCGACGACTACCGGGAGTCGTTGAAGTCGGTCACGTGGGCCGACATCGCCGAGAGTTCGGGGCTGTCGAGGGAACAGATCGAGCACACCGCTCGTCTGCTGGTTCGATCCAAGGCGACCATCGTGTGCTGGGCGATGGGGCTGACCCAGCACCGCAATTCGGTGGCCAGCATCAAGGAGATCGCCAACGTTCTCCTGCTACAAGGCAATATCGGCAAGCGTGGGGCGGGCGTGTTCCCGGTCAGGGGGCACAGCAACGTGCAGGGCGATCGAACCATGGGCATATGGGAGAAGATGCCCGACGCCTTTCTCGATGCGTTGGGTGTCGAATTCGGGTTCGACCCGCCCCGGCACCCCGGCTGGGACGCCGTCGACGCCATCGCGGCCATGCGAGACGGCCGGGCCCGGGTGCTGATCGCGCTGGGCGGGAACCTGGTGCGGGCCATCTCCGACTCGGCGGTCGCCGAGGACGCAATGCGCGGGTTGCGGCTGACGGTGAGCGTGGCCACGAAGCTAAATCGTTCACATGCCGCGGTGGGCGAGGTCGCCGTCATCCTGCCGACCCTCGGGCGGACCGAGACCGATACCGCCGGCGCCGTCACCGTCGAGGACTCTGTCGGCCAGGTCCATGCGTCGCGTGGGGTGCTCCGGCCGGCCAGCCCGATGTTGCGCTCAGAAGTAGCGATCGTGTGCGATCTGGCCCGCCGCACTCTGGGTGCACCGCGAGGACGGCCGGGTCCCTCGGGCATTTCGTGGGAGGAGTTGGGATCCGATTACGGGAAGGTAAGGGAGCGCGTTTCCCGGGTGGTGCCGGGCTTTGAGCGATTCAACGAGCGGATCGCCGACCCGGCCGGCTTCCTCCTGCCGCACCCCGCCCGCGACAGCCGGACGTTCCCAACCGGCGACGGCAGGGCGCACTTCACGGTCAACCCGCTCGAGGTCATGCGGCTCCCGCAAGGAAGGCTGCTTCTGCAGACCATCCGCTCGCATGACCAGTTCAACACCACCGTGTACGGCTACAGCGACCGCTACCGGGGCATCCGCGGCAGCCGACAGATCGTGCTCGTCAACCCGGCGGATGCCGCCGACCTCGGTCTGGCCGAAGGGGATCACGTCGACGTGATCAGCGAGTGGGATGACGGAGTCGAGCGGTGCTTGGCGGACCTCCGGGTCGTGGAATACCCGACGGCAAGGGATTGCTGCGCGGCCTACTTCCCTGAGGCCAATGTGCTGGTGCCGCTCGGAAGCGTGGCCACGGGGAGCAACACTCCGACCTCCAAGTCGGTGGTGGTCCGCCTGGTCAAGCGGTAGGCGCCGGGCGACGGCTGGGACCTGGCCAGACCCGCCGCGCTCCCCGTCGCCGCATCGTTGCGGCCACTAAGGTCGCGAGACCAGCATTCATGGAGGACGGGTAAATGGAGCTCGGCTTGGAAGTCGATGAAAGCCGACCGCCTTATACCGTCTTGGCCGTCGCGGGTGAGATCGACGTGTACAGCGCCCCCCGCCTTCGAGAGAAGCTGGTAGAGCTGGTGAGCCAGGGGCACCGCCAGATCGTCGTCGACCTCGAAAAGGTTGACTTCCTTGACTCGACCGGCCTCGGGGTGCTCGTCGGCGGGCTCAAGCGGCTGCGGAGCCACGACGGGGACCTCACTCTGGTGTGCACCCAAGCTCGCATCCTCAAGGTCTTCGAGATAACGGGGCTGACGACGGTCTTCCGGATCTCGGAGTCGGTGGACGAAGCCACCAAGGCCTGAGGATCGACGCGGACGGGTGAGGATGGACCGATCCCTCGAGTTGTCGGTGCCTTCCCGCACCGAGTACATCGCGGTCGTCCGGCTGGTGGTGTCCTCCCTGGCCTCAGCCCGTAGGGCCATCGCCGAGGAGCGCATCGACGACTTGAAGCTGGCCGTATCCGAGGTCTGCACCAACGCCATCGAAGCCAACATGTCAACCGGGAAGAACCATCCTGTCGTCGTTACCTGCTGGGAGGCGCCGGAGAGATTCGCGGTTTGCATCACCGATTCCGGGAGCGGGTTCGATCCGGATCTGCTTCCACAGCATCCTCCGGTGACCGACCCGAATCGGCTCAACTTCGAGCGCGGCCTCGGGATCCCGCTGGTTCGCTCGCTGGTGGACGACTTGCGATTCGAGTCGGCGCCTACGGGCACTTCGGTGTGGCTAATTCTGTTCGGCAGCCCGTCGTCGGAGGGGCAGGACGAGACGTCGGAAATACTGCGCGTCGTCATGACCGAGGAAGGGCAAGCAGACCGCTAGCACCGACCCCGAAACCTGACGTCTCCGGTAGGCTTTTGACGGCATGACCGAGTTGTTCGCGTTTCCTCATCCCGTCAACGAGACTTCGGCCCGAGTGGTCGCTTCGGGCGTGGTCGGAATGGCCGTGACGGCCGCCGCCCTCGACCAGCCCTGGCTGATGTTCCCGCTCGCGTACGGCTTTGCGGCGCGCCTGGCGACGGGGCCTACCCTCAGCCCCCTCGGCCAGCTGGCCACGAAAGTGGTCACGCCCAGGATCCCGATCGAGCACAAGTTCTCGCCCGGACCGCCGAAGCGGCTGGCCCAAGCGATGGGTCTGGCCATGTCCGGGACGGCCTTGGCGCTCCACTACCGATTCCGCCGGCCGGGGGCGGCCAAGGCGGTTCTCGCCGCCCTCATCGGGGCCGCCGGGCTCGAAGCAGGATTTGGCATCTGCCTGGCGTGCAAGCTGTTCGGCGTCGCCATGAAGGCCGGGCTCGTGCCGGAGTCCGTCTGTGAGGATTGCAACGACATCTGGGCCCGGGCCTCTTAGGTCTGGTCAGGAGGCGGGGGCGGGCGGCGGCACCAGCCGTTGACTTTTGTTTTGCCAAAAAACTAATGTCACCTCCGGCAAAATCATGGATGGAGCCCTGACTAAGTCCGAGCGCGAGACGCTGAAGGCCATCTGGCGCCTGACGTCTCAGCCGCGTTCAGAGGTAGGGGCACGGACCGGAGATCTGGCTTCGTCGCTGAAGGTTTCCCCTGGCACCATGACGGCCACCGTCAAGAAGCTCGCCGATCGGGGCCTGGCCGTTCACGCTCCTTACCACGGCGTTCAGCTGACAGACAGCGGGCGGCGCCGGGCCATGAGCGTGGTGCGGCGCCACCGCATCGTCGAGCGCTTCCTGGCCGACATGCTCGGATACAGCTGGTCCGAGGCCGACCGCCTGGCCCCGACGTTCGAGCATCAGCTGCCCCAGGAGATCGAGGACCGCCTTTACGCCGCCCTCGACAGACCGGCGACCTGCCCGCACGGCTTCCCGATCCCGGGGACGGGTAGCGCCGGGCTGCCGGACATGCCCCCGCTCTACGATCTGAGTCCCGGAGACCGGGCCGTGGTGGCCCTGCCGGGGTCCACCGACCCCGACGTCGCCATGTTCCTCGAAGGGCTCGGGGTGCGACCCGGCGTCGAAGTCGAGGTGCGGGAAAAGCACCCCTTCGACGGCCCGCTCGTGGTGTCGGTGGACGGCAACGACCGCACCCTCGGGGAGAAGGTGGCGCGCCAGATCATGGTCCGCGTCTCACCGGAGAAGGCAACAGCCGAAGCTCGACTACCGGGCGCCGGCAAGAAGGTTTCATCAACCATCAACAGCAAAGCGAGAAAGGACTCCGTCTGATCATGCGATTCGTTGCTGAGGGCGGCTACCAGCCGTTCCACCTACATGCCACCGAGTGGGGATGGCTGATCTTCGCCGCCGCGTGCGGTTTGATCGCTATCGCCACCGGATTCATCCTCATGCGCGGCGTCCTGGCTTCTGACCAGGGCACCCCGACCATGATCGAGATCGCCAAGGCCGTCCAAGAGGGCGCCCAGGCCTACTTGGTACGCCAGTTCAAGGTCATCGGGATCATCGTCGTACCGCTGGCGGGTTTGGTGTTCGTCACCGCCAGCAAGGTGACCCAAACCCTCCCGGACGGCTCCAAGCACACGGTGCTGTCGTTCGGCCTGTCCGGTCTCTTCCGGGCGGTGGCCTTCCTAGTCGGAGCGACTCTTTCCGGGCTGGCCGGGTTCATCGGCATGAGCACCGCCGTGCGGGGCAACGTGCGCACCGCAGCCGCCGCCCGTGACGGGTCGCTGCCCGCCGCCCTCAAGGTCGCCTTCCGAACCGGGGCCATCACCGGCCTGTTCGTGGTCGGCTTCGGTCTGCTCGGTGCCACCGTGATCATCATGCTGGCCCAGAACACGGCCACCGCCATCTTGATCGGCTTCGGCTTCGGCGGTTCGCTCCTAGCCCTCTTCATGAGAGTGGGCGGCGGCATCTTCACCAAGGCCGCCGACGTGGGCGCCGACTTGGTGGGCAAGGTCGAGGCCGGCATCCCTGAGGACGACCCCCGCAACGCCGCCACCATCGCCGACAACGTCGGGGACAACGTCGGCGACTGCGCCGGCATGGGCGCCGACCTGTTTGAGTCCTACGTCGTCATCCTGGTGGCGACGCTCATCCTCGCCAACACCGCGTTTTCGTCTCGCAACGCCAGCTCCGCTTTTGCGGCCGGCAAGGCCCAGATCGGTCTGGTGTTCTCGCTCATCGTGCCCGCCATCGGGATCCTGGCGTCCATCATCGGCATTTTTGTCGTGCGCGGGACGGCCAAAGACCGCACGGCCATGGCCCCCATCAACCGTGGTCTGCTCACGTCGGCCGTTCTGACCATCATCGGCACCTTCTTCGTGGCTCAGTTCTACGTACACAACCTGCTGGTTTTCTGGGCCGTGTTCACCGGCGTGGTCCTAGGCCAAGTGGTCAGCCGCATCACTGAGTACTACACCTCGACCGAGACTTCCCCGGTTCAGGAGATCGCGCAAACGGCGCGGACGGGCCCGGCCACCATCGTCCTCTCCGGCATCAGCACCGGGCTGGAGTCGGCCGTCCCGGCCATAGTGTGCATCGTCGTCGCTCTGGTCGTTGCCATCGCCCTGGGCAACGGGAACATCCAGTTGGAGCTGTACATGGTGTCCCTCGTCGGCTTGGGACTCCTGTCCAACGCCGGGATCGTGGTGTCCGAGGATACCTTCGGCCCCGTGTCGGACAACGCGGCCGGAATCGCCGAGATGAGCGGCGAGTTCCACGGTGAGCCGGAGCGGATCATGGTGAGCTTGGACGCCGTCGGCAACACCACCAAGGCCATCACCAAGGGCTTCGCCATCGGCTCCGCCGTGATCGCGTCGGTCGCTCTTTTCGCCAGCTACATCCAGACCATCGCCGAGAACGCCAAGGGCGTGGTGGCCACCGGGAACGCCCTCTTCACCACCACCGCCCAGACCATCATCAACGTCGCCAACCCCGAGACTTTCATCGGCCTCCTGATCGGCGGCTCCATCGCCTTCCTGTTCTCCGCGCTGGCCATCCGGGCGGTGGGCCGATCGGCTGGGACGGTGGTCGAGGAGGTGCGCCGGCAATTCCGGGAGCACCCAGGCATCATGGACCGCACCGAGCGGCCCGAGTATGGCCGGGTGATCGACATTTGCACTGCGGCGGCCCAGCGGGAGCTGGTCACGCCGGCGCTTCTCGCCATACTCTCGCCCGTGGTGGTCGGATTCGCCATCGGCGACCTGGCCCTCGGGGCCTTCCTGGCCGGCACCATTCTCACCGGCCAGCTGATGGCCAACTTCCTAAACAACGCAGGCGGGGCCTGGGACAACGCCAAGAAGTACATCGAGGACGGCCACGAAGGCGGCAAGGGGTCGGAGAGCCACAAGGCGGCCGTGATCGGCGACACCGTCGGTGACCCGTTCAAGGACACCGCTGGTCCGGCCCTCAACCCGCTGATCAAGGTCATGAACCTGGTCAGCTTGCTCATTCTTCCCGCGGTGATCAGCCTGCACTCCCACACTGTGGTGCGCTACGCCATCGCCGCCGGTGCGCTCGCCGTGATCCTCGGTGGGGTGGCGTTCTCCAAGCGCAAGACCCAAGCGCTCGGCGACTCGCCTTCCGAGCCCACAGCGGTGGCCGTCACAGCCGAGTAACGGCCCAGCGACGCGGGTCTGCGTCCGGAAACGGACGCAGACCCACGTGGCGCCCAGCCCCGGCGCAGCCGGCGTGCTCGAACGGGAACGAGCCGTGTTCGATTCGTGTTGTTGAGCGCGATTTTCGTCGCCCAGCGGCACTTTTCGAACACAGAAAGCACGATCGAACACGCGCCAGACCCGACTCCGTTTGAGAGCACGGCGTCGCCGCGACGGTTCAGCCCGGTACGAAAGCCCGGCGGGCCGCTTCCGCGCCGCGCCCCGCCGCCGCCGTAAAACCGTAGGTCCCCGCCGTCAGGAGCTCGTTTCCGGCATCGACGAGGGCAGCCAGCGACACCCGCGCAAAGCCGGAGCCTATGGAAATGCGAGCCACGCCGACGCCGGCCAAGTCGCTCACGGGTGGGACAGTTGGGAGGGCCAGCACGTTGACCGGGCGGTCGACGCTCGATACGACCGCCTTGATGTCTTCGATCCGCGTGAGGGCAGGCGCGTACAGCACGTCGGCGCCCGCTTCCTGGTAGGCCTGTAGCCGGGCGATGGTGTCGGCCAGATCGGGACGGCCGTGCAAGTAGTTCTCGGCTCGAGCCGTGAGGACGAAGTGGAAGTCACCACCGTGGGCCACCTCCACAGCTGCGGCCACCCGTTCCTGGGCCAGACCCAGTGGGTAGATCGGATCGTCGAGACCCGGCCCGAAGTCCTCGACGGAGCAGCCCGCCAGACCCGCCCCGATGGCCATTCGAAGCGTCTCGGCCACGCCCTCCGGGGGATGGGCGAAGCCATTCTCCAAATCCGCCGAAACCGGCAGGTCGACGCCGGCAGCCAGCGCCGCCGCGTGCTGGATCGCTTCCTCTCGGGTGACCGCCCCGTCGAGGCGCCCCAACGTGCCGGCAAAGCCACCGCTCGTCGTGGCCAGGGCCTCGAACCCGAGAGAGGCCAGGACCTTGGCTGAACCGAGATCCCACGGATTCGGGAGCAACAGAGGACCCGATCCGTGGTGCAATGCAAGGAAGTGGGCCGCCTTCTGGGCCTGGGTGCGCATGGGCCCAATCGTGGAGCACCCGGCGTCGCGGCGCCAGAACTTTATTTGACGCCGCACCCGGGACGGGGTCATCCTTCGGTCAACGGCCCGACTGCCATATCGCCGGTTACGGCCCCCAGCCGCTATACCTTGTGCCCCACCCGGGGTCGAATCACCCGGATCCGGTCCTTTTTGCCTCTGCCCATGAACCCACGCCCATGAAACCGCCATGCCCAAGCCATTAGTCATCGTCGAGTCACCCGCCAAGGCCAAGACCATCGCCGCCTTCCTTGGCGCCGACTACAACGTCGAGTCGTCGATCGGTCACATCCGTGACCTGCCGCGCAACGCAGCCGACGTTCCGCCCGCCTACAAGGGTGAGTCCTGGTCCCGTCTCGGCGTTGACGTCGACAACGATTTCAAGCCGTTGTACGTGGTCTCCCGCGATAAGAGGGACCAGGTCAAGAAGCTCAAAGACCTGGTCAAAGAGGCCAGCGAGCTGTATCTCGCCACCGACGAAGACCGAGAAGGGGAGTCCATCGCCTGGCATCTGAGCGAGGTTCTGGCGCCCCAGATCCCGGTCAAGCGAATGGTGTTCCACGAGATCACCCGGCCGGCGATCGAGCGCGCCGTCCGGGAGTGGCGGGACTTGGACCGGCGCTTGGTCGACGCTCAGGAGACCCGGCGGGTGCTGGACCGGCTGTACGGCTACGAGGTCAGCCCCGTGCTGTGGAAGAAGGTGATGCCCTCACTGTCCGCAGGCCGCGTGCAGTCTCCGGCGACCCGTCTTCTGGTCGAGCGCGAGCGAGCCCGGATGCGATTCACCTCGGCGTCTTATTGGGACCTCGCCGGACGATTTGTCGACGCCGAGGAGGGGCAACGACAGGGTGGGTCGTTTGGCGCCTCCCTCGTGGCTCTCGACGGCCGGCGGCTGGTCACCGGCCGGGATTTCGACGAGGACGGGCGCATCGACGCCGATCGGTCTACCGAGGTGGTCCTGCTGGACGAGGACGCAGCGCGGAGCTTGGCGACGCGGTTGGAGGACTCGGAGTTCACGGTGCGGTCGGTCGAGGAGAAGCCGTGGCGGCGCACGCCCCATCCTCCTTTCATGACTTCCACGTTGCAGCAAGAGGCGGGACGCAAGCTCAGATTCTCGGCCCACCGAACCATGCGGGTGGCCCAGGACCTGTACGAGTCCGGATATATCACCTACATGCGAACCGATTCGACGACCCTCTCCTCCGAAGCGTTGGCGGCGGCCCGGTCCCAAGCGAGCTCGCTCTTCGGCGCCGAGTACGTGCCGGCCCAGCCCCGCCGTTACGACAAGAAGGTCAAGAACGCCCAGGAGGCCCACGAAGCCATCCGACCTGCCGGTGAAAGCTTCCGCACACCCGACGGGACCGGGCTGCACGGCGACCAGCGCCGCTTGTACGAGCTGGTGTGGATGCGGACGCTCGCGTCCCAAATGGCGGACGCCGTCGGTCAGAGCGTGGTGGTCCGCCTCGGCGGTACATCCTCGTCCGGTGAGGACGCCGAGTTCGGTACCAGCGGCCGGGTGATCACGTTTCCGGGGTTCCTGCGGGCTTACGTGGAAGGGGCAGACGATCCTGAGGCAGAGCTGGAAGACCGCGAAGTTCGTCTTCCCGCCCTCGCCGTCAGCGATCGCGTGGGCGTGGAGTCGTTGACCGCTGAGGGCCACTCCACCCAGCCCCCGGCCCGCTATACAGAAGCTTCACTGGTCAAGGCGCTCGAAGACATGGGGGTGGGACGACCCTCGACATACGCGTCGATCTTGGAGACCATCCAGGCGCGTGGTTACGTGTGGAAGAAAGGGACGGCCCTCGTCCCTTCCTGGACGGCGTTTGCAGTCATCGGGTTGTTGGAGAGGTACTTCGGCGATCTGGTCGACTACGGCTTCACGGCGTCGATGGAAGAGGACCTGGATGGCATAGCCAACGGAGAGCGCGAGTCGGTGCCGTGGCTGACCCGGTTCTACTTCGGGGACGGTCAACCGGGGTTGAAGCAATTGGTATCCGATCATCTCGGCGAGATCGACGCCCGCGAGATCAACTCGATCCTCATCGGTGGCCCCGATTCAGGCATCGTCGTACGGGTCGGGCGGTACGGACCGTATGTGCAGCGCGGCGAGGAGAGGGCTTCGCTGCCTGAAGATCTGGCTCCCGACGAGCTGACCGTGGCGCGCGCGACTGAGATGATCGAAGCCGGCTCGTCGGATCGCGAGGTCGGAATCGACCCTGAGTCCGGGCTCGCCGTGGTGGTGAAGGCGGGCCGGTTCGGACCGTACGTACAGGTAGGCTCGTCCGAAGACGGTGGGGGAAAGCCGCGCACGGCTTCTCTCTTGCGCAGCATGGATCCCGATTCGGTATCGCTGGGGGACGCCCTGAGGCTGCTGACTCTGCCGCGCGTCGTAGGTGTCGACCCAGTCGACGGCGAGGACATTGTGGCCACCAATGGGCGGTACGGTCCGTACCTAAAGAAGGGAAGCGACTCGCGGTCGCTCGAATCGGAGGAGCAGTTGTTTACGGTCGGGCTGGACGAGGCGGTGGCCCTCTTCGCACAGCCGAAGGCCCGGCGGGGTGGGGGTGCCGCCGCGCCTCCGCTGCGCGAACTCGGTCCCGACCCTCTCTCCGGCGCTCCCATCCTGCTCAAGGAAGGCCGGTTCGGGCCGTACGTCACCGATGGGGTCACCAACGCTTCGCTACGCAAGGGCGACACCATCGAGGCGGTCACGCCCGAACGGGCCGCAGAGCTGCTGGCCGATCGCCGGGCGGCGCCGCCCAAGCCGGGCCGCGCCGGCCGCGCCGGTGGCCCCCGCAAGGCCGCCACTAGGGGAGCGGCCAAGAAGACGGGCGCCAAGAAGACGGCGACCAAGAAGACCGCGGCCAAGAAGACCGCGGCCAAGAAGACGGGGGCGGCCCGGCCCCGCAAGGCGGCCAAGAAGGCGGCGGACTGACGCCCCGCGGGCGGCTCATAGTCTTCGAGGGTGGCGAGGCGAGCGGCAAGTCGACGCAGGCGGCCATCCTGGCCGACGCCACCGGAGCGATCCTGACACGCGAGCCCGGCGGCACGAGCACCGGCGAACACGTCCGATCGCTTCTCCTGGACCCCGCCCTACCGCATTTAGATCCGCGCACCGAGGTGCTTCTACTTCTTGCGGCCCGAGCCCAGCACGTATCAGAGGTCATCGCCCCGGCGCTGGAAGCGGGTCGTGACGTGGTGTGCGACCGCTTCGCCGCCAGCACCGTCGCCTACCAGGGTTATGGCCGCGGGCTCGACCCGGCCCGACTGGTGGACCTGTCTTCGTGGGCGTCTGCCGGCGTCGAACCCGACCGGGTCGTGCTGCTCCAAGTGGCCCCGACGGTCGCCGCGGCCCGGCGGGCGGCCAGAGGGGGAGACGATCGCATGGAGGGCGAGGGGGCCGAGTTTTTTTCCAGGGTCGAACAGGGCTTCGCGGCCCTGGCCGAAGCTGACCCGGTCCGTTGGCGGGTGATCGACGGGTCGGGTTCGATCGACCACGTCGCGGCCCTGGTGCAGGCGGCGGTGGCAGACTGACGGGCCGATGACGCAGACCCGGCCCCACGCTCTCTACGCCGAGGTGATCGGTCAGGATCGGGCCGTGGCGGCCCTCGAGGCGGCAGCCGCCCGCCCGGTCCACGCCTACTTGCTCGTGGGGCCGCCCGGGACCGGGAAGACGGCCGCGGCGACGGGCCTGGCCGCCGCCTTGCTCTGCCCGGCCGTGCCCCCGGACGGGACGTGCGACTCGTGCCGCCGGGTGCTGGGCGGAGTCCACCCCGACGTGATCCACGTCGAGCGGGAGGGCGCCTCCATAGGCATAGACACGGCAAGGGACGTGATCAGCAGCGCACTGACCAGCCCGGTTGAGGGGGAGCGCAAGGTGGTCGTCCTGCACGACTTCCATCTGGTTCGGGACGCGGCCCCGGCGCTTCTGAAGACGATAGAGGAGCCACCGGCGACGACCGTGTTCGTGATCCTCGCCGAGCATTTGCCCCCCGAGCTGGTGACGATCGCCAGCCGCTGCGTGCAAGTGGAGTTCAACCCGCTGACCGCCGAGCAAGTTACCGGTGCGCTCGAAGCCGAGGGCGTTGCGCCGGACCGGGCCGCTCATCTGGCGGAGGCCTCAGGCGGTCGCTTGGACCGAGCTCGGCTGCTCGTCACCGACGAGCAGTTCGAAGCCCGCCGCCGGGCCTGGCTCGACGTGCCCGCCCGCCTGGATGGCAGCGGAGCCACGGCGGCCATAGTCGCTGACGAGCTGATCGGTTTCCTCGACTCCAGCGTCGAGCCGCTCAAGAGCCGCCACGCACGCGAGATGGCTGAGCTTCTCGAACGCAACGAGCGCGCCGCCGAGGTGGTCGGTTCGGGCAAGTCAGGCCGATCCGGCGGCCGGGCCGCCAAAGCCGCCCTCAACACCGGAGTCAAGGCGCTTGAAGAGCGTCACAAACGTGAGCAGCGTCGCCAGCGCACGGATGAGCTGCGCTCCGGGCTGGCCGCCCTCGCCACTGCGTACCGCCAGCGCCTGGCCGCCGGCCCGGATCCTCGCCGTCACGTAGCTTCGATCGAAGCCGTCGGCTACATCGACAAGCTGTCGCGGGACCTCACTTACAATCCCGGGGAGCTCCTGGCCGTGCAAGCCCTTCTCGTCAGGCTCGGTCGTTCTGCGCTCCGGAGCTGAGCGGCCGGTCGGAGTGATCGCGGTCTCGATCCTGTAGCTTCGCATTCGGGGTGCTCGGGGGCGCTGCGGCGGACCCCTTTGGTTACTTCGACCGGATCGAGGTTGTGAGCATGACGACAGGCAGGCCGAGCGAGGCACAGGAACTGCGGTCTCGAGTGAACGCGGACGGAACGCTCGAGCTATCGCTGGCGACGGTTGCCGTGTCGGAACCCAAACCCAGCGAAGTGCTCGTTCGGATCGAAGCGTCGCCCATAAACCCGTCGGATCTAGGGCTGCTCTTCGCCGGGGCGGACATGAGCGCCGCCAAAGTGTCCGGCCCGGCCGACAGCCCCGTCGTCAGGGCGTCGATCCCAGCTGCGGCGCTGAGGGGCATGGCGGGACGGGTCGGCGCCTCGCTTCCGATCGGCAACGAAGGGGCCGGCACCGTGGTGGCCGCTGGCTCTTCCGACGCGGCCCAGGCCTTGGTGGGCCAGACCGTGGCCGTTGCGGGTGGAGCCATGTACACCCAATACCGGTGTGTTGATTCGACCATGTGCCTGGTACTACCGGAGGGAACGACCGCGGCCGAGGGTGCGTCCAGCTTCGTCAACCCGCTCACAGCGCTGGGCATGGTGGAGACCATGCGCGGCGAAGGACACAGCGCCCTGGTCCACACCGCGGCGGCCTCCAACCTCGGCCAGATGCTCAACCGGCTGTGCATCCAGGACGACGTGCCGCTCGTGAACGTCGTGCGCAAACCCGAACAGGAGGACATCCTCAGGACGGGCGGCGCGACCTACGTGTGCAACTCCAGCGCCCCGACGTTCATGGACGACCTCATCCAAGCGTTGATCGCGACCTCGGCCACGCTGGCCTTCGACGCCATCGGCGGCGGGAGGGTGGCCGGGCAGATCCTCACAGGCATGGAGGCCGCCGCCACCTCCACCGCGTCTGAATACAGTCGTTATGGATCCACCAGACACAAGCAGGTGTACATCTACGGTGGCCTCGATCGCGGCCCGACGGAGCTCAACCGCAGCTTCGGCATGGCCTGGGGGATCGGAGGCTGGCTGCTGACGCCCTTCCTGCAAAAGGTCGGGGCGGAGGCCTTCCTGGCCATGCGCCAGCGGGTGGCGGCCGAGCTGAAGACGACCTTCGCCAGCGCATACACCAAGGAAGTCTCGATGGCGGAGGCCCTGCAACTCGACGCCATCAACGTCTACGGCCGACAAGCGACGGGTGAGAAGTATCTCATCAACCCCAACAAAGGGACGGCGCCTCCGAGCTGAAACCGGAGGCCGTAGGGGAGCACGTGCTTCCGGTCGCCCCTACCATCGTCTGGCATGGCCTCCGAGACGACCCGTGACACCTACACCCACGGCCATCAAGAGGCGGTACTGCGATCGCACCGGTGGCGGACAGCAGAGAACTCCGCCGCCTATTTTCTTGCTCGTCTTCGGCCCGGGCTGGATCTCCTCGACGTCGGCTGCGGGCCGGGCAGCCTGACGATCGACCTGGCCAGGCGCCTCGACCCCGGGCGGGTCGTCGGAGTCGACGTGTCCGACCAGGTGATCTCCGAAGCGTCGGCTACGGCTGTCGCGGCAGCCGTCCCCAACGTGTCTTTTGTCGCTGGTGACTTCCGAACGACCGGGCTGGACCAGAAGTCTTTTGACGTGGTGCACGCCCATCAGGTGCTCCAACACCTGCGCGATCCCGTCGAAGCCCTCGATGCCATGCGCCGCCTGGCTCGTCCGAAGGGGATCGTGGTGGCCCGAGATAGCGACTACTCGGCTATGAGCTGGGCCCCTTCGAGCGTTTCGCTCGACCGGTGGCGGGATATCTACTTGTCGGTCACCCGGCGCAACGGAGCCGAGGCGGACGCCGGTCGCTGGCTTCTGCGCTGGGCTCACCGTGCTGGTTTCGGCGAGGTCCTGTACACCACCTCGACGTGGACCTTCGCAACGCCAGCCGACAGGAGGTGGTGGGCCGACCTATGGGCGGAGCGGACCGTGCGATCGTCCTTCGCCCAACAAGCCATCGATTACGGGATCGCGACCGGCGACGAACTGGCTGATATCGCCGCGGGCTGGCGCCGGTGGGCGGCCGAGCCGGACGCCGTCTTCATCATTCCCCACGGTGAGGTCGTCGCGGAGGCCTGAGTTCTGCCTCTCCCGCCGGGCGGGGGGCGCGTCAGATGGCGCGAACTAGTGGGTGTTGAACCACTCGATGTGGCGGGCGACGTAGTCGACCATTTGCGCCGGCGAGCGCACGATGTGGAACCCGCCGGGGTAGCGGACCATGACCACTTCGCGTTCGAGCTTGCGCAGCCCTTGGAACAGTTCTTCTGCCTGTCCGATGGGGCAGCGGAGGTCGCCCTCCCAGTGGAACAGCTGCACGGGAGTCCGCACCTTGGACACATAGGTGATGGGCGAGTGGGCGCGGTAGAACTCCGGCTGCTCCCACGGAAAGCCGCCCAGCTCAAAGGCAGCGAAGCCAGGTATGTCGGTCGTTCCCCACATGCTGGCCAGGTCGGTAACGGGGGCGGATACGCACGCCGCCGCAAACCGGTCGGTGTGGCCGACGGTCCAGCTGGTCATGAATCCGCCATAGGAGTAACCGGCAACATAGAGCCGTTTGGGATCGGCGACTCCGGCATGGACGAGTTGGTCGACGGCGCCCATCAGGTCCTCGAAGTCGGCGCCGCCCCAGTCGCCGACACAAGCGTGGGCGTAGTCCTCGCCGTAACCATGGCTCCCTCGAGGGTTCGGGAGAACGACGACGTAGCCGGCCGCGGCGAGGCCCTGGTATAGGCCGAACAACGACATTTGAGGGTGCCAGCCGTGTGGGCCACCATGAATTTCGAGGACCGTAGGCGCCGCCTTGCCCTTGGTGTGCCCGGGCGGGTAGATGACGAACGACTCGATGCGGCGCCCGTCGTCGGCCTTGTGGCTCGTCCGCCTGACCGTTGCCCACCGCACGGATCGCAACCCGACGTTGGCTTGGCTCACGCGGACTTCTCCAGCTCCGTCGAGCGAAGCGCAGAACACTTCCGGCGGGATCGTTATCCATTGGGAGATGAAGGCCACGGTCGAGCCCGAACTGTGAATGGATGTGATCTGCCGGTCGCCACCGACGACCAGCTCGGGTCGCGGACGGCGGAGCGAACTGCGGAACACGGCGAGGGTGCCGCGGTCGGCGGCCACGAACAACACGGCCTTGCCGCCTTCGATCCAGGCGTGGACCGGCCCGGGCGGGCGCAGGAGTCCCCACACGGAGCGGTCCAAGGTGGCGCTGAGAGAGCGGGGTGCCTGCGGGTCTCTCGACGCCACGACGAGAAGGTGGATGTTGGCCGCCGAGTTTCCGTCGTCGTGCTCGTGGCCGATGTATGCGATCGTTTTCCCGTCGGGTGACCACAGGGGCGCCGCCGCGTTGCCTCGACCGCGGGTGAGGCGACGAGGTCGGCCCCGGCCTCCACCAGATGTCACCCAGACGTCGCGGTGAACTTCATCGAAGCGGGTCGTAGAACGATCAGACACGAAGGCGAGCTCGAGACCGTCGGGCGACCAGGCTGGATCGGCGTCGTCCCAATCGCCGTCGGTGACCTGCTTCGGAACTCCGCCTGCGGCGGCTACGACGAACAGGTGGCTGCGGCGGCTGTCGAACCAGCCGACCCCGTCGAAGCGGGAGTGAAGGCCGGTGACGACCCGCGGCGCGGCCTTTTCGATCGGGCTGCGTTCTTCAGGTTTCTTCCAATCGCCGGTCCGCCCCACGTAGGCGATGCGCCGACCGTCCGGCGCCCACACGGGCTGGGATATTCCGTGGGGGGCCTCGGTCAGGGCCCGCGCCTCGCCGCCGGCCAGAGACGCCAAGTGCAGTTGCGGTCCGTTGCCTCGCTCGGCGACGAACGCCAGCTCGCCGCCATCGGGCGCCCAGCGCGGACTGCTGTCCTGGGGCCCGGACGTGAACTGCCTCGCAGGCGACGCGCCGTCGCTGGGTGCCAGCCAGATCGTGGTTGCGGGCTTGTCGGTCTCCTGTTCGGACGTGGCGACGACGAACGCCACGCTCGAGCCGTCGGGTGAGATCTGCGGATCGCTAACGGCCTGCAGCCGCCACAAATCGTCGGGTACGAACGCTCGCTTGGTGGGCATTCCGATCTCGGCTCCTTGCCCGGGCGTCGGCACCCGTCGCCCGACCATTGTTGCCGCCCCAGCCGACCCTTGATGGGGCCCCTGTCCGCGCTCCGGCTCAGCCTTCAGTGGCCAGGCGGAGCCCGAAGCCGACGAGCACGAGCCCGGTGGCCCGGTTGAGCCGACGGCGAACGCGTTCACGTCCCAGCCAGCCGGTCAGGCGGTCGACGAAAAGCAGCAAGGCGGCGAAGTAGATGGCCCCTTCGGTGGCGAAGATGGCGCCCATGGCCAGTGTCGTCGTCGCCACGGGTGCGCCGTGGGGTATGAAGGCGGGGAGGAAGGTGATGAAAAAGACGCCGACCTTGGGGTTGAGGAGGTCGGTGAGGAGCCCGCCGCGGAATGTGCTGCCGAGCAGGGAGAATCGCGGCGGCTGAAGTTCAACGGACGGGCCCAGGGACCGGCTGCGCAACGACTGGATGCCGATGTAGATCAGGTAGGCGGCGCCGAGCAACCTCAAAGCGAGGTAGCCGTCGTGGCTGGCGCGCAGCAAGGCGGTGATGCCCAAGGCTGCGGCGACTATCCAGATCAACAGCCCGGTGAGGACCCCGAGCGCCACTCGCGCCGCCCGTCGCCGGCCGTGGAGCACGACCGTGCGCAAGACGATCAGGGTGTCGGGACCCGGGAGGAGGACGAGGAGGACCGACGCGGCCGCGAACGCCAGCAAAGCCGTGAGCACGCGTCCATTCTGGCGGAGGGTGGCCGCGACCTCCCGGTATTTTTGAGAGTCATCCAGTGGTCGGTCTTGGAAGGTGTGTCGACAGGCATTGGTGCATGATGGGACCGTGCTCGACCACCTCTCGATCCAGTGCGCCGACCCCCGGGCCAGCGCTGCCTTCTACGATGCAGTCCTTCCGGCTGTAGGCGGAGGGCGAATCATGGACTTCGGCGACGTCATAGGTTACGGAGTGCCACCACGACCGGACTTCTGGATCGCTCCCCAGCAAACGGGCGATGGATTTCGCGAATCCCACGTCGCGTTCTCAGCGCCAAATCGCGACGCGGTGCGGGCCTTCGTAGATGCGGCCGTCGCTCACGGCGCCGAAGTGCTTCACCAGCCACGTGTGTGGCCCGAGTACCACGCCAACTACTACGGCGGTTTCGTGCGCGACCCCGACGGTAACAACGTCGAGGCCGTTTGCCACCTACCCGGTCCGTAGGGCCTGGCGGGCGAGCTGGCAGGCCACCGGCAACTCGGCGATGAGCTCGGCCGACTCCTGCCGGTCGCGGTCCCGAGCGAGAGCGTGGACGTTGCGCCCAGCGGTATCGAGATGGATCGTGGCCAGATGAAGCAGGCGTTGCACCGGTCCTTCCACCCGCCGGATGCTCTGGACCTTGGCCAGCGGGACCCAGTCGGTGGTCAATCGGATGCGACCCGACGTGGTCACGGCATACGTCTGATTCCGGCCCCAAGAGAGGTGGCGGTACCGGAGTGGCGACTTCCACCTGGCCCGCGACGGAGGGTCGAGTCCCGGGCGCGGTACGCCGGGGAGGATCCAATGAAGCAGCCATTCCGCTTGGTCGCGGCTGCCGACCGGCAGCACCGCCCTGAGGTTTGCCGATTCGGACTTGTTCTCCCGGCTGGAGCGCTGCTTGCCGGCCACGTCGACCTCAAGGCGGCACCAGCCGAAGGGACGCCACATCAAAGGCTCGACCAGGCGCACGGCTTGGACCCGTCCTCGGGGGATCGTTTCGGAGGTGGTCTGTAGCAGCCCGGAGCGCAGCCGGATACCGTCAGAGGCCTCGGCCACCGTCATTTCGTATTCGCTGTTTAGCCGGCGGAAGACGGTTGTCCCTAGGCCGAGAAAGGCGGTGGCGCCGCCACTGATGGTGGCACCGAGGGCGGCCGGCTCCACTGCGGTGAGGACTATCAGTCCGATTATCACGAGCTCGAGGATCAACCCGAGGCCGCTGAGGAGAATCGATGCCACCAAACGGCCGCTTCCGATGGTGAAGAGCACCCGTTCCGGTGGCGCGGGGGTGTGATCCGCGACGCCGTGTGCCAGCGCCAGCAGCCGGGCCCGCACGGCCTCGGCGTCGGCGTCGCTCAGGTATGAGAGCCGCCCAGAGGAGCCGGTGGAGGCGGCCATCCGCAGCCGGACTTCGGCCAGGCCGAATATGCGGGCGGTGGCGGGCCGTACCGTGTCCACCGCTTGGAGCTGCTCGGCTGGGAAGCGTCGCGAAGTCCGTCGGATCAATCCGCTCTCTATGCGCAGCACCCCCTCCTCTATTCGCCACCGGGTGACGAGCCACGCCACGACCGACCCGACGAGCAGCAGCCCGATCAGGCCTGCCTCCACCAGCAACGTCGTGTTGCTGGCTCCGTGGTGTGATGAGAGGTCGGTAGCGGCCAGGACCACGAGGACGGCCAGGGCCCGGCCCGTCCGAACGACCGGCGAGAGCGGATGAAGTCTTCGCCATCGCACCTCGGCAGGCGCGTTCCCGCTCGGGTCAGGGGTCGCCGGACCGTTTGGACCCGAGGTTCCGAGGATGCTCACAGTCCGGCCGCGTGGGCCTCGCCGAGCGAGGCCAGGTTGTCGCGCAACCGGGCCGCCTCTTCTGCCGGCAGCCCCGGAATGCGTGCGTCGGAAGCCGCCGCGGCCGTGTACATACGGACGGTTGCCAGTCCGAAGGATCGTTCGACCGGTCCGGCCGTCACGTCGATGTACTGCATGCGACCGTAGGGGATCACCGAGAGCCGCTGGAACATCACCCCCCGGCGGACCAGGAGGTCGTCGTCTCGCTCTGCGTAGCCCCACGCTCCCAGGCGACGGGACAGGAACAAGTAGGCGACGCCCGCGGCGGCCGTGACGACCACGAACCCGCCGGCGGCCCCTAGGACCCCTCCGGTCGCGGCCCCGACCGCGACGGCGATCACGAGGGCAGGTACCGCGGCTGCAGCCAGCTGGACCTTACGCACCGAACGTAAGCGAGGCGAAGGGGTTTGCCATTTGGCGTCAGGCCACGGCGCGGCTGCGGACGGCGGAGTCGTCCCGACTCCGCCTGCTGTTGACATGGCCCGACCATACCGGCTGTCTTTCAGCCGTAGGCGTCGAGGGCTAGGTGTACGGCCAGACCCAGCCCGGCGCAAGCGACGACCGCCCGTAGTGGACCAGCCGGAGCTCGCCGGACGAGGATCGGCCCCAGCCGGCCGCCGACCAAGAAGCCCGCTGCCAGTGGTATGGCTGCAGACCAGCGGACCGGACCGAAGGCCACGAAGGCCACGGCGGCCACCGCATTGGCCAGACCGAGCAACAGGTTTTTCATGGCGTTGCTGCGAGCGAGCGGCTCGTCGGCACTGAACAGAAGGAGGGCGAGGAGCAGCACCCCGGCCCCGGCCCCGAAGTAGCCGCCGTACACGGCTATGGCGAAGACGCCTACCGTGACCGCCGCGGTTGCCCGGGCCGACGCGCCCGGCGCCAGGCCGTCTTGGGGCTCCCGCACCGGTCGGCGGGGGACCAGAATGCCCAACGACGCCAGCCCTATGAGCCACGGCACGATCAAGGCGAAATCTCCGGAAGGGGTGGACAACAGCAGTACGCCGCCGGTTATCCCACCCCCGACGGCGACGTACCCCAAACGCCGAGCCCGAGCCCGCTGGCCCCTCAGCTCCGGGTGGGACCCCCACACCGAACCGACGCTGCTAAACACCAGGGCGACGGTGTTGGACACGTTGGCGGTGACCGGTGAAAGCCCGACCGCGAGCAGGGCGGGGTAGCTGACCAGCGACGCCAGCCCGGCCACGCTGCCGGCGATGCCGCCACCGAATCCAGCCAGCACCAACCAGACCGGGTCAAGGTTTCCCAAAATGTTGTCGGTTCCTCGTTGTCGGCTTGGGTGCCGGGCGCGACCCTACCCGTACCTGCTCGCCAAAGACCTGCCCTACCCGCGACCGGACGGCGGTGGCCCCTCGGGGTCGACGACTGCGGGTGCCACGACCTCGGGAACGGCGACCTGCGACGTTGCCATCTCGCCTAGGGCGGGCCCCAAGCCGTCCTGCACAATGCGCATGAGCTGTCCCGCCTGGCTGGCAAAGCCAGCCAACAGCTGTCCCATGCCGTCCGCGCCGTTGAGCACCGTCACGTTGGCGTTGGCCAGCTGAGACGCGGCAGCTGAGATGATTTCCGGCATCTTCTCGACGAGCATCCTCTGTAGTGCGATTCCCTGCCCCGTCCCCGTTGCTTCCGCCTGTATGCGGGTGCGAAGAGCTTCCGCTTCGGCGATGGTACGGATCCGGTAAGCCTCCGCTTCGGCCGGCTTTTGCACCGTCGCGATCAACTCCTTCTCGCGCAGTTCGGCGTTTCGCACGGCGAGCTCGGCCTGGGCCTGGAGGACGGCGTTCTGCGATTCGGCCTGGGCCAGCGGGCCCGCTTGCGCAGCTTGGGCCTGGGCCCGGTCGACCTCTGCTTTGTAACCCGCCTTCGTGACCTCAGTCTGACGCTCGTACTCGGCCTGGTTGCGCAAGGACTCCTGGTGGGCTTGGGCCGAGGCCTGCTCAGCTTGGGCCTGGGCGATCTGGGCATCGCGCTGGACGGCCGCTTGATGGGGCGCAGCCAAGGCGGCGATGTAGCCCGAGCCGCGGTCGTCGATGGACTGGATCTGAAGAGAATCCACGACGAGGCCGATCTTTTCCATCTCTGGCTTCGATGAGTCGAGGACCACCTCGGCGAGCCTTTGGCGCTCGCGGATGATCTCCTCCACGGTCATGGAGCCGATGATGGACCGCAGGTGTCCGGCGAAGATCCGCCCGGTCAACACCGACATGTGATCCTGGTCCTCGAGGAAGCGGCGCGCCGCGTTGGCGATGCTCTCATGGTCGTCGCCCACTTTGAAGGCAATGACGGAGCGGCAGAGCAGGGTGATCCCCTGCTTGGTCACGCACTCCTCCGCGACCTCGGCCTCCTGCATGGCGAGCGTCAGGGCGCTGACCCGCGACAGCACGGGCATCACGAACGCACCGTGCCCGGTCACGATCCTAAACGGCAGGCCGTCGTCGGACTTCTTCCTGCCGCTAACGAGCATCGCCTCATCGGGTGCCGGAACGTGCCAACCAAACATTAGAGGGCCTCCTTATTGGGTTTCGCCCGCTGTCATCTTCGCGCCGAGCGGCGGTATTGCTGTCATCCGATGAAAGGAGTGACCTCCACCGTCCTAGCGGAGCGCTGGGCGACGACGAGGACTTCGGTCTCTTCGGCGAGCTCCGTGTCGGCGTACGCCATATAGATTTCGGTCCCGCCGCGGATGCGCACGACGATCTCGCCCGGCTTGCCGGGGGCGATGGGATGGGTGACGGTTCCTAGCTTCCCGACGACGGGATCGTCACTCGACATGGGCGCGAAGGGTAGCCGTCACCGCTCCCCGCTGCTGTCAGCCGCCCCCGAAGCTGCTGTTATCGACAGTGGTCGTCGGGCAGGTCAAGGCGCCGGAGCTGTTGGTGCCTCCACCTAGCGCGTTCTCCAGGGCCTGCACCCCACCGGGGTTGCTGGCGCCGGCCGAGGCCAGCCCCGAAGCGGAGGCGACCGTGATTGGAGTATCGGAGTTGGGATCGCCCGATGCGTCGGCCTCTGCCTGTTCGTTGGCGCAGATGCCCGCGATGCCATTCTGGGCCAGGTTGGTCGGATTCAGCGGTGAGGACGGCGACGAACCCGAGCACGAACGAGCGGTGATGACGGTCAGGACCATCATCACGATGATGCCCATGAGCTTCATCATGAGCCTGGCGCGCATACCCCTCACCGACACATATGCGAGATCGGCAGGCTGGAAAGGCTCCTTGACCGTACTTCCGCTATTGCTCGGGTGCTCCGTTGCAGGTCAGCTGGTGATGACGGCCTGGAGTTGGCTGACGCGGAAGTTGGGGATGGCGGCGACGGTTCGGAGGTCGGGGAGCACGCCGTGGAAGGGACCGAGGGTCCAGACGGCCGACCAGTTCTCGTCGAGCGTGACGGTGACGAACCCGGTGTTGTCGTAGGTGTGAGCGATGTTCCCGTTCGGGTACGGCCGGCCTTCTTGGCCGTAGGGGCCGGCCCATGTCGGCGAGGTGCCGTCACCCCAGTTCACTAAGTACGAGCCGGTCGCGACGATTGTCAGCGGTCCGAGGGGGGTGTTGGCCAAATACGGGTTCGGGTGGAGAGTTCCGTCCGTCACGAGGTAGGCCGGGAGGCCCGTTATGGCATATCCGGGCGGCACTCGTGGCTTCGGTACAGGCAGCGGGATCCTGCGCCAGAAGCTGACCGCCAGATTGGTGGGACTGACAGCAGGCAAGGCAGGGACGTTGTCGACAGGGCACGCCCCTAGGCCAGGAGTCGGCTGATAGAGGTAGGCGATAGGGGGCAGGCTGGACCCGGCCGGCGCAACGCAGAATCCCGTCGACCCCAGAGTGACGAACGGGACGTTCGGGGGCGGCTTCGGCACTTCGCCAGCACCGTCCCGATGCGCCACCGCGGGCTTCCCGGGTTGCTGGACTACGTAGACGCCTCCGCAGACGATGATTCCGCCGGCGAAACTGAAACTGCACGACGCTTGCCCGGACGGCGTACTCGCCGGAGGTGAGCCCAGGCCGAGGGCTTGTCCGCGGAATAGCGCGAGGAGGACGAGGACCGTTATGCGGGTTCGCATTTGCTCGCTACTGAGGTGGGTTTCAGGAAGACCTCGTCGGCGCCGTAGGCCCAAGGCGTCGAGTTCAGACCTAGCGGATCGGCTCCCGGTTGCTTCAAGAGCAACTCGAAGTACTCCGACGCCGGCTCGAGGACGGGTTCGACAAATAGTGCGGACGGGTCAGATGTTGTCTCGACGAAGATGCACGCGGAGGTCCCGGTGATGAGGCGGTCAACAACTGTCTCGGCGTCGCCTCCGTCTGGACGGACGTTGTTGATCACGCCCTGCTTGAGACTCGCTTCGGCCGCTTGGACCTGTTGGTCGTAGGCCGGATCGTTGAAGATGGCTCGCAAATCAGCCCGGACCTCCGCGTTGACCTGGCGCGTCGACGCGAGTTCCCGTTCTGCGTTGCTGTACACGTGGTTCAGGACAACAAACACGGAGTTGACGTAGGCGACGGTGATCACCGTCGGGATGCTGTACGGGCCCGGGGCGGAGGTAGTCGAACGCGGAGTCGACGTGGTCGGTGGGGCCGCGTCATGCGACCGGCTGGAACATGCCGACACCGTCAGGAGAACGACTCCGCCGAGTGCCAGAAGCGTGCGTCTCATAGCCTCTCTTATACCTTGGCACACAGGCGATGAGCGCCGCAAGGGGCAAAATCACCGCATCCGGAGGCTTCGTGGGCGCTGCCGTTCCCAAAAAATCGCTAACGCGCCAGTGGATCCGATGCGGGTCGATCCGCTGTCGCGTTACCTGAGAAAGGTTGACCTAACGCGCCAGCGGACTGGGATTAGGCCGATCTCCGTGGCGCGTTAGCGCGATCGGGCGCCCGCCGGGCAAACCCGCCGGCCAAACCCGCCGGCCCACCGCTCCGGGCCGCTCGGGGGACGAACCCCGCTCAGGGTTTCGGGAACAGGCGGGGGAGGCGGTCGGCGAGCGCTCGGTCACCGTTCAGGTGGAGATGCCCGGATCCGGTGAGGACGGGCAGTTCCGCTCGCCCGTACACGAGCAGGACCAGGTCGGCCGCGGCGGCGATGAGGGTCACGTCCGCGGGGGCGTCTTCCCGTCGGGTCACTAGCTGGTCTGGATAGAAGGTCATCAACCAGCTGGCATTGGGGTCGCCGTCGACGGCCAGCGAATACCGCTCGCCGTTGCCTCGGTCTTCGGACAAACCCGCGGCGTACATCAGCGGGGCGTTGCTCTCGAGAAGGGTAGGGAGTACCAGTCCGGCCACGTGTTCCGGCAGTACCGGCTGTCGATGCAGCGACAGCTGCAGGTCCCAAGAATGAAGAGCGACCTCCACCAGCCGGTGGGCTGCGTACCAGCGAACCGGGCGATCGCCGCGCCGGTGGTAACAGATTGCGGATAGGCCGTCTTCGTCGAGCCCGGCATACAGGCTCGCGAATTCGTCCGTTATCTCGCGAAGCGCGGAAGCCGCTGTCGCCGGGTTCCCGTCCGCCAGGGCGGCCATTCCGCTAAGTCGAGCGTCGGATCCGGTAGGCGGATCTACCGAACCGGCCAGCCCACGGCGGATGCTGGCGGCGAAGCGGTGGCCGCTGTCGACTACGTGTCCGACGAGGTCGTTTACCCGCCACGGCGGACAGCTGGTCGGTCCGGTCCATACGTCGGCCGGTAGGGCACGAATCTCCAACTCCAACTCAGCCGACGTCTCGTCGATCGCGTGGAGGCAGCCTTCGACGTCTATCTCGGTCGGCATGAGTCGATCTGCGCGCTAAACGACCATGCTGCCGCCATCGACGACGATCACCTCACCCGTCACCCAAGAGGAAAGGTCGCTCGCCAGATACAGGGCGGCCCTGGCGATGTCGAGCGGCTGGCCCAGGCGGCCCATGGCCCAGGGCCAGTCCTTGCGGTCCGCGCCTGGCTCCCAGAGGGCGCGAGCGAAGTCGGTCTTGACCAGGCCGGGCGCGATGGCGTTGACCCGCACGTGGGGACCGAGCTCCGACGCCAGGTGTTTGGTTACGTGTATGAGGGCCGCCTTGGTCATGTCGTAGATGCCGATGGATCCGCTGAATTTCATTCCTCCGACCGAAGCGATGTTGATCACCACTCCACCCCGGTCCTCCATCGATTGCTTCCACGCTTCTTGGGTCCACACGAAAGGACCCCGCAAGTTGACTTCGACGATCTTGTCGAAGCGCGGCAGATCGATGTCGATGGACCGGCCGTAGTAGGGGTTGGTGGCGGCGTTGTTGACGAGTATGTCGAGACCGCCGAAGCGTGCGATCGTGGCGGCGACACAAGCGCGGGCTTGTTCGGGGTCGCCGGCATTGGCGGCGTGCACGGCCGTGTCGCCGTCGATCGTGGCCGCCGTCTCTTCGAGGGCGCCGATCTTCCGCGACGACAACATCACCGACGCGCCGTGTTCGGCGTATATGCGGGCGATCGCCGCCCCGATGCCCTTAGAAGCGCCCGTAACCAAGGCGACCTTCCCTTTGAAATCCAGGCTTTCCGTTCCCATGCGTTCCCCTTCCTGGGCGTGCGCGTCCTTGGCATGGTTCCCGGTGGCGCCGGGCTCACGCAAGCCCAGCCCGCGGGGTGTCAGTCTCTGGCCGTCCAAGCCGGGGCACCGCCGCCTAGCGGTCTCGAACGATCAGCTGATCGGGACGCCCATATCCGCGAGGAAGGCGAGCAGGTCATCTGAAATGTATTCCGCTGTGCTGCTCGACCCTAAGACGTGGATTCGGGCAAAGTTGACGGATGCCTCCGGCTCCGGTGACGTGGCTATTTGGGGAACGGTCGTGGCACGGAGGGTGCGACGAAATACCGTTACCTCACGGTCCTGGGCGTCTGTGGCTGTCCGGTAAACGTTTCGTAGCTGACGATCCGGACGAGGCTCTGGCATCTGTGCAGGGCACCCGGATCGTGTGCCTCTGCGAGCGGCATGAGCTGGAGGAGCGCTATCCCAACTACATCGCCTGGCTGACGCGTGAGTCCGAGGCCCGGGCCATCTGGTTTCCGATACCGGATGTCCATGCCCCCGGGATCGACGCGGCGGTGCCCTTCTTGGAGACGCTGCGAGCCCAGGTCGTCTTGGGAGAGGGTCTGGTCATGCACTGCGGGGCCGGGATCGGCCGCTCGGGCACCATGGCCGCAGCGTTATTGATGAGCATGGGCGCGGATCGGTTGGCCGCCACGGCCGCCGTGGCTGAGCACCGGCCGATGGCCGGTCCCGAAGTGGGAGCCCAGGAGTCGCTCCTCGTGGATCTCGCCGCCCACTTGGGTTGAGGGCGGCGCGGGCGCCGTATGGAGTGGTCTCGCCGGGGTGGCAGGCTGGCCTGGTGACTGACGAGCGCGATCGGCTGGCCGCATTCGCTTTGCGGGTTTGGGGCTACAAACAAGGGGAAGTGGTATCGCTCATGGTCCACCTCGGGGACCGACTCGGCCTCTACCGGGCCATGGGCGGGAACGGCCCCCTGACCGCCGCCGATCTGGCGGCGGCCACCGGACTGCAGGAGCGCTGGCTGCTCGAATGGCTCCGCTGTCAGGCCGCAGCCGCTCTGATTGACACGGAGGACGGCGAGACCTTCGAGATGAGCGACGAGGCGGTCGCGGTCTTGGCCGACAACGAAGAGAGCTTGTGGTACGCCGCCGGCGCCTTCCAAGGGGGGGTCGCACCACCGGACGTCGTCGAGCGGTTGGCTGACGCCTTCCATTCCGGGATGGGGCTGAGCTACGACGACCTGGGGCCGTCGGCGGCCCACGCCGTCGAGCGAATGCTGGAGCCGTGGACCCGGCTGGCGCTCGTTCCGTTGATCCTGCCGGCCCTAGACGGGGTCGTGGATCGCCTCGATGCGGGTGCCCGGGTAGTCGACGTCGGATGCGGATCCGGTGTGGCTCTTTTTACATTGGCAGCAGCATTCCCGGCCTCGCGTTTCGAAGGACTCGATCCTTCGGAACACGCGATCGGCCGAGCTCGAGCCCGGTTGGCCGAGAGCGGGCTGGCCAACCTGGAGTTCCGCTCGGCCGGCGCAGAGGACTTGCCGGTGGACGAGAGTTACGCCCTGATCGTGACCTTGGATTGCATCCACGACATGCCGCGTCCGGCGCAGGCGATAGCCGCCATACGCCGAGCCATCAGGCCGGACGGCGCGTGGCTGATCAAGGACATCCGCTCGGGCCCGACCTGGAACGTCAATCTCCGGAATCCGTTGTTGGCCATGATGTACGGGACTTCGGTGTCGTGCTGCATGTCGTCGGCCTTGTCCGAGCCGGGCGGCGCTGGGCTGGGGACACTCGGCTTCCATCCCGAGTTGGCCGAGACGATGTGCCGGGCCGCCGGCTTCTCGCGCTTCACGGTCCACGATTTCGATGACCCGGCGAACCTGTACTACGAGGTCCGCCCCTGAGCCTGGTCCGACCTCCGACGGCGTACCGGCCGTCTCCCCGGCTGGCCGGGGCGATCGCGTCTCTGATGATCTAGTGCCTCGGGGCATCCTTGTACGGCGCCCATCGTCGCCGCGCTGGCAGACTGGCATCCATGGACGACGAGCAACGGGTCGCGGTAGTCACGGGAGGAGCGAGCGGCATAGGTCTCGCCACCGCCCGTTTGCTCGCTCAGGAGGGATGGCGACTGGTTCTAGCCGACATCGAAGCGGCTCGGCTGGAAGCCGCCCGGGCGGAGCTGGGTGGTGGCGACCGCGTGATCGGGGTCGTCACTGATGTGGCTTCCAAGTCCTCGATGGATGCCTTAGCCGACGCCGCCTACGACCGCTTCGGGCGCACCGACGTCATGTTCAACAACGCGGGCGTCGCCATCTCCGGCCCCACCGTTGACGTGAGTAACGCTGACTGGACGTGGCTTATCCAAGTCAACCTCTGGGGCCCGATCCACGGCGTGGAGGCGTTCCTACCCCGCATGATCGAAGATGGTCGCGGCGGTCATCTCCTGTTCACCGCGTCGTTCGCCGGCTTGGTCCCCAACAAGTGGCTTGGCCCCTATTGCGTAACGAAATATGGCGTGGTGGCGTTGGCCGAGGTGCTGTATCGGGAATTGCGATCCGAGCGGATCGGGGTGTCGGTGCTCTGTCCGATGCGGGTGGAAACCGACATTGGTCGTTCCGAGCGCAACCGGCCGGTCGAGTTGGGAGGCTCCGGCCATGCGCCGCGGCCCGCGTTGGCTCACGACGACGAACGGTTGGCCGGGCGGGTTCTGCCGGTCGAGGTGGTCGCGCAGCAGGTAGTCGATTCCATCGGCACGGACCGGTTGTACCTCGTGCCTCACGAGGAGAGCCGAGAGATGATCCGCCGTCGCTTCGAGCGCATCGACCGAGCGTTCGGGGAATAGGAGCCGGGGTGGACGATCTGGCGCGTGCGTCCCTTCCGGCTGACTCGGTCGGCCTGTTCGAAGGTCTTGTCTCGACGCGGGCCGTTCGCCGATACCGCGATGAGCCCGTTCCGCCCAAGGCCCTCCGCGATATCCTTTTCGCCGCCACCCGAGCCCCGAGCGGCAGCAACCGTCAGCCGTTTCGCTTCGTGGTGTTAACTGACGGACCGCGAGCGATCGAGGCCAAGAAACTCATCGCCGGCGCGGCCCGAGACTTTTGGCGGGCCAAAATCCGGACCGACGGCTACCAGGAGGGATCCGGGCTGACGGAGGACTCTCCAAAAGCGCGTATGGCTCGGACCATGCAGGCTTTCGTCGACAACTTCGAGCGGGTACCGATGCTCGTCCTTCCCTGCCTGGTGCGCTATCGGTCGCCGAACCCAATGGAAGGGGGTTCGATCTACCCGGCATGTCAGAACCTGCTGTTGGCAGCTCGGGCCCTCGGCTACGGCGGGGTGATGACGGGCTGGCACGCGGGCGTGGAAAGTGAGCTCAGAGAGCTGCTCGGGATACCAGACGGGGTCTGGATCGCGGCGACCATCACCATCGGTCGCCCCGAAGGTTCGCACGGCCCAGTGCGCCGCCGACCGCTCGAGGAACTGGTCTATGACGACGGTTGGGGGCACGCGGCCGATTGGGCCGTCGACCCGCCCGGAACCCGTCATACCGCCGCCGGTCCGCCCAATCCGACCACGACGACGACGTAGGGTTCGCTGCGGTGTACATCGCTCCACCCGACCGCAGCCGCGGAGATGACGAGTGGCGTCGCTTCGTGGCGGCCCAAGGATTCGGTCACCTGGTTGCCGCCGGCCGGGACAGGGATGTTCCCGTGGTGGTGCCAACCCAATTCTTGCTCGAAGAGGACCGGGTCTTCCTCCATTTGGCGGCCCCGAACCCTGTGTTCGCGGCTCTCAGCGAACAGCCGCGCGTCGTGCTGAGCGTCGCCGGGGATTGGGCGTTCATCCCTTCGGACTGGAAGGCGATAGGTGATGAGGATCCGACCCTCGGGATACCTACCACTTACTACGGTGCCGTGCAGATGGTCGGCAGCGCGACCGTCGACATCGCCCCCAAGGCAGTCGCGGCCGTGCTCCGCCGGCAGTTGGCCGGCCTCCAGCCACAAGTGCTCGCCGCTGATCCTGAGCTGGTCCACGCCACTAAATTGAAGGCCATCCACGCCATCACGATCGCCATCGAAGAGGTCCGGGCCAAGTTCAAGTACGGAGGCAATGTCGATCGTGCCCATCGCCAAGCCGTCATCGAGCGCCTCCGACGCCGGGACGGGCCGGGTGATCGGGCCGCGGCCGACCACGCGGCGCGCCGGGACATCTAAACGCGTCGAGTGGGTATAACGAATGGCGTCGCGGCGCGGCCCGGATAGCGTCGTTGGAACAGTGAAGTCCCCCCAAGCAAGTCCGCCTACAAGAGGATTGAGATCAACCAAGTGGCTGATGAATCAGACGACCGCCCGGCCCAGGAGGGTCCCACGGCGACCCCGCCCGAAGCAATCCCCGGGCGTATCGCGGCCCAGGTCGACGACGCCGTCAAGGTATACGGGCGGGGCGAGACTTCGGTTCGGGCCCTCGACGGAGTGTCGGTTTCGTTCCCCGCAGGTCGATTCACCGCCATCATGGGGCCGTCGGGCTCGGGCAAGTCGACCCTGCTGCACTGCACTGCGGGCCTCGACACGCTGACCAGCGGCCGGGTGATGATCGGCGACACCGACCTCAGCAGCCTCGACGACCGAGGTCTTACCGCGCTCCGTCGCGATCGAATCGGCTTCGTCTTCCAGACGTTCAACCTGGTACCGACTTTGACGGCGCTCGAGAACATAGTGCTTCCGATGGACCTGGCCGGGCGCCGGCCGGACAAGGCATGGCTGGACTCCGTGATCGACACGCTGGCCATCCGGGACCGGCTCAAGCACAAGCCCAACGAGCTGTCCGGAGGCCAGCAGCAACGCGTAGCCGTCGGGCGAGCCCTGGCGTCGCGACCGCAAATCATTTTTGGCGACGAGCCCACGGGCAACCTGGATTCCCGCGTCAGCGCGGAGGTTCTCGGGTTGCTTAGAGACGCCGTTAGCCGTCTGGACCAGACGGTGGTCATCGTCACCCACGACCCCGTCGCGGCCAGCTACGCCGACCGGGTCCTATTCCTTGCCGACGGGAAGATCGTCGACGACGTTTCCGGTCCGACGCCGGAGTCGATCATCGATCACATGAAGCGGCTGGGGAGCTGACAGCAGTGTGGAGCGTGACGATCAAGAGTCTCGCCGCTCACAAGTTGCGGCTGGCGTTGACGGCCCTGGCGGTGGTCCTGGGCGTGGCTTTCATGTCCGGCACCTTCGTCCTCACCGATACCATCAAGCACGACATCAACGGGCTGATCTCCCAAACCACGGCTGGGCGCAGCGCGGTCGTGCGGGCCACGGCTCCGTATGGCGACAGTTCCGGGGGATTCGCGCAGGACGTCCGCCCCCTTACCCCGGAGTCGATCCAGCAGATCGTCCGGTCGGTCCCGGGTGTTGCGGCCGCGGACGGCACCCTGCAGGGCCAGGTGACTCTGATACATGACGGCAAGGTCGTCAAGACGAAGGGCAATGCGCCGACGATCGCCCTCAATTGGGAACCCGACCACCAGCTGACCTCGCTGACCCTCAGAGCGGGCCACGCCCCGATAGGACCAGGCCAGTTGGTCATCGACGCCGCCACCGCGAAGGCCGCTTCCCTGCGTATCGGCGATGCCGTCACGGTGATCGGGAACCCCGGCCCGGAGCCTTTCACCATCGTCGGCATCGTCGGGTTCGGGAAGGCGAACACCCTGGCGGGAGCCACGCTGACCGCCTTCGACACTGAGACGGCTCAAAGCCTCGTCGGAAAGCCGGGTTACTTCACCGCGATCAACGTAGCCGCGGCCAAGGGGGTGTCTTCCGACACATTGCTGTCGGCCATCGGAGCCCGGATCCCGCTCGGCTTCGAAGTGGTCAGCGAGGCGACCGTCGTGGCCCAGACCTCGGCAGGCATCGACTCCTTCATCAACACGTTCAACACCTTCCTGCTGTTCTTTGCCGGGATAGCCCTATTCGTGGGGGCCTTCCTCATCTTCAACACATTCAGCATCCTGGTCGGGCAGCGGACGCGCGAGCTGGCCCTGCTGCGGGCGGTAGGGGCCAACCGATCCCAGGTGACTAGGTCGGTCCTGGGCGAGGCCACCCTCACCGGCCTGGCCGGGTCCATCGTCGGCCTTCTAGTCGGCATCCCCTTGGCGGCCGGTCTTTATAGCCTCCTGAGCACCCTCGGCTTGTCCATACCGTCGCAAGGCCTGCGCATTCTGCCGCGGACCATCATCGTCTCGATCGTGGTGGGTACCCTCATAACGGTCGCATCGGTGATTCTCCCGGCCCGCCGAGCCGGCCGGGTGCCACCCGTCGCGGCCATGCGCGACGACGCCGTGATCGAGGAGACGTCGTTGCGTAGGCGCGCCGTCATTGGCGGAGCGGTGCTCGTGGTCGGGGTGCTCGCCCTGATCTCCGGCCTGTCCGCGTCGAACGGCATCGGTCTGGTCGGCCTCGGAGCCGCCTTGACCTTCGTGGGCGTGGCCATGCTGGTCCCGTTCATCGCCGCTCCTATGGCTCGAGCCTTGGGATCGCCCCTTCCCGCCCTGCAGGGCGTTACCGGCCGACTCGGGCGGGAAAACGCGGCCCGCAACCCGCGCCGTACCGCCGCCACCGCCTCCGCGCTGATGGTCGGTCTCGGAGTGGTCGGCGCCGTCGCCACTCTGGCCTCGTCGGCGAGCGCGTCGGTGGGCAGCCTGGTCGACCGGACGTTCAACGCCGACTACGTGATCACGACCGGCGCCAACCAAGGCCTTTTCTCGAGCGCGGCGGAATCCGTGGTGCGTAGTGCGCCTGGGGTCATCGTCAGCAGCCCATTTACCCAGGCCACGTGGCACGACGGGAAGGTGTCGCACGGGTTGTCGGCGATAGACGCTGTCACCGGACCGCAAGTGCTCAACATAGACGTGGTGACCGGCTCCGTGGCCGCCCTCGCTCGGGGTCAGGTGCTCGTCGACAGCACCGTGGCGCGTCGGGACCACCTGACGGTCGGGGACGTGCTGCCCATGGGCTTCGCCGAAACCGGGGTCAAGCCGGTGACGATCGGCGGTACGTACAAGCCGAATCAGCTCCTCGACAGCTACCTCATCTCGACCGCGCTCCTGTCCCAGAACGTGACGACCCGCCAGGACATCGCCATCCTCGTCAAGACCACGCGCGCAAGCGCGGCCCAGCAGGCTGCCCTCAAATCGGCGCTCGCTGCATACCCTCAGCTCTCCGTCGAAACCGGCGCTCAGTTCAAGGCCGACCAGAAGAAGCAGATCAATAGTTTCCTCGCGATCGTGTACGTACTCCTTGCCCTCTCGATCATCATCGCCCTGATCGGGGTGATCAACACCCTCGCCTTGTCCGTCCTGGAGCGCACACACGAAATCGGCCTCCTGCGCGCCGTCGGTATGTACCGCCGCCAGGTGCGGCGCATGATCCGCGCCGAAGCCGTCGTTGTATCTCTGATCGGTGCTGTTCTCGGGCTGGCGTTGGGGATCGGCCTCGGAGCGACGATCGTCCACGCCGCGAGCAGCTCTGGCATCGACGAACTGGCCATCCCGTGGAGGACGATCATCGTGGTGCTCGTGGCGGCCGCCATCTTCGGCGTCTTCGCCGCCGTCTTCCCGGCCCGGCGCGCCGCCAAGCTCGACGTGCTCACGGCGGTCAAGGCGACCTGAGACGGCGCGGCCGCAGCGGGCCCACCGTCCTCGGTCAGCCGGCTCGACGTGTGGTCGTGTCCAACTTGGTGAAGTCTGCGGTCAGATTCCGTCGAGATGAGCGAACTCGTCTAGCACCGAGATGGCTTCGTCGGGGACCGACACCTTCAGGGTGGCTCGATCGGATTCGATGCTGATCGAGAAGTCGAAGAATGGGCAGCAGGTCTTTTCGCGTTGCGAAAGCCGGACGAGCGCGACCAGGTGGGTCAGATCACCTCTCAAGCGAAACGCCAACTCGGTCGGGGAGGTACGTCTGGTCTCGACGGCCGACTCCGCCAGCAGATCGCGCCACTCCCCGAGCTGGGCCCGCGCGGCGGTGTCGGTGAGGCTGCACGCAATGGGGACGTTCACGAACGGCCAGGCTACGACGAATATTCGAGTCGGGGGGCCCGAACTAGAATCCGTCGGTGCGCGGGATCGATACGGACGTCTGGCGGGAGCGTAGAGCTGGGAATCAGTTGGTCATGGCGGCGGTGCGGGGACAGTCGTGATTGGCGAGCGCAACCTGGGCTTCGCGGGTGCTTACAACTTCCGGGACTTGGGTGGCTACCCGACTTCCGGAGGAGCGCGGACCCGATGGGGACGCGTGTTCCGGTCGGACGCCCTCGTGCTCGAGGATCAGGACTTCGACTCGTTTGCCGGCCTCGGAATACGGGTCGTCTATGACCTTCGCAGCGACGCCGAGCGGGCGACGACGCCCAACCGTCTACCGCCTGGGGGGTACTCGAACGAAGCCATCTCGCTCGCTTCCGAGGAAGCAGTTCGCCCCGCTATCGAAGCAGGCATGGACGACGGGGAGGCATTCCTGGCCGGGCTGTATCTGTCGATGCTCGAACGCTGCCCGTCGGAGATCGGACGAATCCTGACCGGGCTGGCAGATGACTCCAAGCTGCCCGCAGTGTTTCATTGCGCCGCCGGTAAGGACCGCACGGGTCTGGTGGCCGCGGTCTTGCTGTCTCTACTAGGTGTTGCTGAAGACGCCGTGCTCGACGACTACCAGCTCACGTCGCTGTACCGGACGCCTGAGATGGTCGCGTCCTCCCTGGACCGGTTGAGCTCGGACTCCAACATCGGTGCCGAAGCGATTGCGGGCATCCTGCGGGCTCCGCGGTGGACCATGCAGTCCGCTTTGGGCGAGATCTCCCGGCGATACGGAGGGATCGTCGGATACGCGACAGGTCCGGCCCAAGTCGATCCTCACGTCATCGAACGGCTGCGCGAGCAGCTGCTCGAGTAAGAGGTAGACCGCGGCTCGCCACTTGTGAGAATGTGCAGGTCCATGGATGGCGACGACTGGGAGGACGAGTGAAGCCGTCATTTTCTGCCGAAATGCCGGAATCGAGATTCTCATGCCTGCTCCCCTCTTATCCGACCTGATCCATCCGGCTACCACCGCGATCGTGACCCAGGAGTGTCAAGGGGGGGTCATCGGTCCGAACGCGGGTCTCCGACAGTTGGCGGAGGAAGCGCGGCGCACGGCTGTGCCGAACATCGCCCGCCTGCTGTCGGCGGCCCGGGATTGCGGGGTCAACGTCGTTCATTGTCTGGCGATGCGGCGACCTGACGGAAGGGGCTCCAACCACAACGCCCGCCTCTTCGCCGCCGCGAAGTCGTTTGGCGCCGATATCGCGCCGGGTAGCGAGGGCGCCACCCTTCTACCCGAGCTCGATCCCCATCCGGATGACCTGATTCTGACCAGGTGGCACGGGCTTGGCCCCATGGGCGGTACCGACCTCGATTCCGTGTTGAGGAACCTGGGGGTTACGACGATCGTCGGGGTAGGGGTGTCGGTCAACGTCGCCATCACCAACTTCGTGATGGACGCCGTCAATCGCGGCTACCACTTCGTTCTGCCCCGAGACGCAGTAGCGGGGGTTCCACGGGAGTATGCCGAGAGCGTCATCGACAACACGCTGTCCTTGCTGGCCACGGTCGTCACGTCGGAGGCGGTCGTTGAGACCTGGGCCGCGGCCGCCAGGACTTGACGCCCATGGTCGATCCGATATTGAGCTTTCCCGACAGCTTTTGGTCTCTGCTGACGGCGTCCGCCACCAGGGAACCCGACCGCGTCGTCCTCGCCGATGACTACGGGCGGACTCTCACGACGGTTCAACTTCGCGACTCCGCCTTGAGCCACGCTGCCAGTTTGCACGACCGCGGCATCGGCGCCGGTTCCGTGGTGTCGTGGCAGCTGCCGAGCACGCTGGAAGCGATGGTGGTCATGGCTGCTCTCACTCGGTTGGGAGCTGTGCAGAATCCGGTCCTGCCGATCTTGCGCGAACGAGAGGTCAGGTTCATCACGGAGCAGATCGGGACCGGATGTCTGATCATTTGCGACTCCTGGAAGGGTTTCGACCATTCGGAGCTGGGTCGGGTGCTGGCCGCTGAGATCGGCTTCGACCTCCTCGTGGTCGAGCAGGGGAGCCCGCCTCCGGGGGGGCCATCGCCGCTTCGTCTATCGATGGGGGACCCCGACTACCTGCCCTCACCGCCGGGCGAGGCGCGAGTGGATGAAGTCAGGTGGGTGTACTTCTCATCGGGGACCACGGCCGATCCCAAAGGGGTCCGCCACACCGATCGTTCGGTGATGTCGGGCGCGGCCGGTGTGGTGGGGATGGTCGGGGCGAATACTTCCGACGTCGACCCGCTTGCCTTCCCGATCAGCCACATCGGCGGCAGCGCCATGCTCGCAGCCGCCCTTCTCACCGGAATGCGCTTGGTTCTCTTTGACAGCTTTGACCCCACGGCGTCGCCCATGCGGATTGCCGCGCACCGGCCCACCATCTTGGGAAGCGCCACGCCGTTCTTTGTGGCCTTCATCGAGGCTCAACGGAGTAGTGGCGAAGTTCGAGTTTTTGGTGATTTGCGCGCATGCATCGGGGGCGGGGCTCCTGTAACCGCAGAACTCAACCGTCAAGTGCGCGAGGTCCTCGGCGTGCCGGGTATCGCCAACGCATGGGGCCTGACCGAGTTTCCCGTCGCCACCTCGCCCCGACCGGACGCGGCCCCGGAGGTCCTCGACAACACCGTCGGTCCTCCGGTTCCCGGAGTTTTCGTCCGGGTAGTTGCGTCGGATGGACAAGAGCTCGACGCAGGCCAGGAAGGCGAGCTTCGGTTGAAGGGTCCTCAGTGCTTTGCCGGCTACGTCGACAGCTCATTGAATCGTGACGCCTTCGACGCCGAAGGATGGTTCTGTACCGGTGATCTGGGGATGGTCGATCAGGATGGCAACGTCCGGGTCACCGGGAGGATCAAGGATGCGATAATCCGCAATGCCGAAAACATCTCAGCCCAAGAGATCGAGGAGGCGCTGATCACTCACGGCTCGGTGGCGGATGTAGCAGTGATCGGTGTGCCCGACGAGCGCACGGGTGAGCGGGTATGCGCGGTCGTGGTGGCCGTGCCGAACTGTCGGGTAACGCTTCGGGAACTGGTCGACCATTGTCAGCAATTGGGCCTGGCCCGCTACAAACACCCCGAAGCTCTGGAGGTCGTGGATGCGTTGCCGCGTAACCTATCCGGAAAGGTTCTCAAGCGGGAGCTGCGGGTGACGTTCTCGACCTAACCGGTGTTCATCCCTGACCCTTGGCCCAAAGCCCGACTCGGCGAGACGTGCTGTGCTTTTCGTGTGAGGCTGGCCGGTCCAAATCAATGTATTGTCACTCCCGGAATGAGCGGATTAGGGACCATGACCGACTCCGGCGTCGAGTGTCGGCAACCTAGTATCGGCGTCGAAGACCGTTTCACTGGCTGATGAGCGATCTCGTCCGACCGGCCATCGGTCCTGATAGTTCTGCCGAAGATGTTGCGACCGAGATCAAGCGATGGGTATCTGCCAACGTGCCGAGGTCGTGGCAGGAAGCCGCCATCCTCGGGGCAGAGGCTCTCCGGACGGCTCGGACCCGCAGGGAGTACGAGGACTGGTATCCCATCCTGGGCCGAGCCGGGCTGGTCGCGCCGACCTGGCCCGTCGACTTCGGGGGGTTGGGCCTCGGTCGCGAGACGTCAGCGGTGATCGATGGCGAACTCCGGTACCTGTCCTTGCGGGCCCTCAACCCTCTGGGGTTGAACAATACGGCGTCAGCTCTTTTCGCCTTCGGGACAGAGGAACAGAAGAAGAGGTTTCTACCTCCGATAGTCACCAACGAAGAGAAATGGTGTCAGCTCTTTAGCGAACCCGGAGCGGGATCGGACCTGGCCTCCCTCGCCGCCCGAGCGGAGCGCGACGGTGACGAATGGACCATCTCGGGGCAGAAGGTTTGGACCACTTGGGCCGGCGACGCCGATTTTGCCATCCTCCTGGCTCGCACCGATCCCGCCAAGCCGAAGAATCAAGGAATCACGTACTTCCTGCTCGACATGCACCAGCCCGGTGTCCATATCCGCCCGCTCTACCAAATGACTGGAGGGTCCGAGTTCAACGAGGTCTTCCTCGACGACGCGAGGGTCCCGGACTTCCATCGGCTCGGAGAGGTCAACGGAGGATGGCGCGTAGCGGGTGCCACACTGTCGAGCGAGCGACAGATGGTCTCGGGTGGGGGTACGGGGGAATCAGCGGCCGCCCGTTTGGCTGACGCGGCTCGCGACCACGGCCGAGCCGGCAACGTGCTCTGCCGCCAAGCGATCTCCGCGATATGGGCTGAGGAGAAGATCCGTCGCTGGACCAATGCCCGGGTAACCTCCAACCTGGCCGCGGGGCAAGCACCTGGGCCCGCCGCCTCCATTGGGAAGGTGCACCAAGCCGAGCTCAATCAGCGATTGCAAGCGACGTCTGCGGGCATGATCGGCGCCGCCGCCACCGCCTGGCTTGGCGACGTAGAGGTCGGCCCCGCTTCAGCTCCGCCGATTTCCTACGCCCGCGACTTGCCGGCTGAGGTTCGTGGTCTCTTGCGGAGCAGGGCCAACACGATCGAGGGCGGCACGAGCGAGATCAATCGCAACATCCTCGGCGAGCGGGTGCTTGGACTCCCACGGGAACCGGATCCTTGGCGGGGGGAGTCGTGGCGCGACGTACCCCGGTCATGAAGACCTAGACGTCGTCGGTGGGCCTGCCGCGGCTGCCGTCGGTAGAGTGTGGGTGTTGGTAGAGCTATAGCAAAGAGGGGACCTCATGGACGTCGATGATCTGATCATGGTGAGCGTGGATGACCACGTGGTCGAGCCACCGAATGTCTTCGATGACCGCCTGCCCGCCAAGTACCGCGATCTGGCTCCGAAGTTCATTACCAACGCCGACGGCACCAACGCCTGGGAGTACGAGGGCCAGGTCATCGGCAACGTGGCCTTAAACGCCGTCGCGGGCCGCCCACCGGAGGAATACGGGATCGAGCCGACCTCCTTCGACGAGCTACGGCCGGGCACGTACGACATCCACGAGCGGGTCAAGGACATGGACGCCAACGGCGTTCTTGGATCTCTCTGCTTTCCGTCGTTCCCGCAGTTCTGCGGCCAGCTGTTCGCTCGGACCGAGGACAAGGACGTCGCCCTGGCCATGGTGAGGGCGTACAACGACTGGCACATCCAAGAGTGGTGCGGAAGCTATCCGGGTCGATTCATCCCCTGTTCGCTGCCGGCCATCTGGGACCCCGAGGTGCTCGCCGGAGAGATCCGGCGTACGGCGCGCCTCGGCGCTCACGCCGTCACCTTCTCGGAGAACCCATCCAAACTTGGATGGCCCAGCGTTCACTCCGACCACTGGGACCCCTTCTGGACCGCGTGCAGCGATGAAGAGGTCGTGGTCTGCATGCACATCGGCTCGTCGTCACAGCTGGTCATCACGTCGCCCGATGCGCCTATGGACGTGCTGATCACGCTCACGCCCATGAATATCGTTCAGGCCGCTGCCGATCTGGTCTGGTCGCCCGTCCTGCGGAAGTTTCCCAAGCTGAAGTTCGCCCTGTCCGAGGGCGGCATCGGCTGGATTCCATACTTTCTGGAGCGGGTGGACTACAACTACCAGCGCCACCACATCTGGACGGGTCAGGATTTTGGAGACAAGCTTCCGAGCGAGGTGTTCAACGAGCACGTCATCACCTGCTTCATAGATGACCACTTTGGCGTGGCCAGCCGAGGGTTCCTGGACATGGACAACGTGTGTTGGGAGTGCGACTACCCACACTCGGACTCCACGTGGCCTACAGCGCCCGAGACGTTCATGAAGCAGATGGACGGCGTCTCTCGGGTCGACATCGACCGGCTCAGCCATCAGAACGCGATGCGCCACTTCCATTTCGATCCCTTCGCGTCCGTTCCGAAAGCGGAGGCGACCGTGGGAGCCTTGCGCGCCAAGGCCTCCGGACACGACGTTTCGATTCGGGCGCGAGGCAAGCGGGGGAGTTCCGGCACACTCGCGACCGGCCTGGCTGCGAGATTCGAAAAGTAGTCGTCACCCGCGTTCGGTATTCGATCCCCGATCCGGCACGACCACGCAAACACGGAAGGAAACGATGAGCGAGGACTACCGCTTCATTACGTATGAGGCCCTTGACGACGGAGCCATTGCCCGTATCCTCTTGAACCGCCCGAAGACGCGCAACGCTCAGAGCCGTGGATTGCTGGTCGAGCTCGACGACGCGTTCATGCGAGCGGAGGCGGACGACCAGGTCCGGGTCGTGATACTCGGGGGCGTCGGTCCCCTTTTCTCGAGCGGACACGACATGGGCTCCTCCGAGTCGCGCGCCGAACTTACTCCCGGACCCGATCAACATTCGACGGCCGGGATCAACGGCGGCACTCGAACCGGGGCCGAGAAGCGCATGCTTCAGGAATGGCACTACTTCTTCAACAACACCCGGCGGTGGCGCGATCTGCGCAAGATCACCATCGCCCAGGTCCAGGGGACCGTTTTCGCCGCCGGCCTCATGCTGATGTGGGCGTGTGACTTGATCGTCGCCTCGGATGACACGTTGTTCGCCGACGTGGTGGGCACCCGTCTCGGTATGTGCGGGGTGGAGTACTTTGCCCATCCATTCGAGTTCGGCCCGCGCAAGACCAAGGAGCTGATGCTGACGGGGGACTCGCTCGACGTCCACGAAGCGCACAGTCTCGGAATGGTCTCGAAGATCTTCCCGCGTGCCGATCTCGAGCAGAAGACCCTTGAGTTCGCGCGTCGGATCGCGCAGCGACCGACCATGACTGCCCTCCTGATCAAGGAGTCGGTCAATCAATGCGTCGACAACATGGGCTTCTACAACGCCCTCAACGCCTGCTTCACGCTCCATGAGCTCAATCACTCGCACTGGGCTGAGATCCACGAATCCAAGTGGCCCATTGCAGAGGTTGAAGACGGCGTTGCCGACTGGCGCAGTGCGCCGGCGGTCCTCCCTGCGCTCAAGGACCAACCCGAGGCACCCGTTCCCTCGTAGGTTTTCTGTCCGACCTGATAGAGCCAGAGGAGCCGAGCATGGATCTGGGACTAGCCGGGGCTACGGCAGTCGTCACCGGTGGCACAAAAGGCATGGGACTCGCGACGGCTGAAGTGCTGGCGGGCGAAGGCGCGTCGGTCGCGGTGCTTGCAAGGGACCGGGCTGGTCTCGACCAAACGGTAGACCGGCTGCGCGCCATCGGCAGCCCTGATCCCGTAGGGCTATCTGTGGACGTCACCGATGCCGGACAGATTGAGAGGGCCTTCGCCGAACTGTCGGAGCGCTGGCCGTGCCTCAACTCCCTGGTCAACACGGTTGGTCCCATGGACGGAACGTTCGAGAACCTGACCGACGAGGATTGGGACACGGCGTTTTCGCTGGGCACGATGTCGGCCGTACGGTGCATCCGTGGCGCCCTGCCGCTATTGCGCAGGGCTCCTTGGGCGCGGATCGTAAATATCGGCGCCCACTCGATCAAGAGACAGAGCCCTCGCCTGGTCGCCTACACGGCTGCCAAGGCCGCCCTGACCAGCATTTCCAAGAACTTGGCTCGCAGCCTCGGGCCTGAGGGAATTCTGGTCAACACCGTCAGCCCCGGGACGATCGTGACGGCCAGTTTCAGCAGCACGTTGAGGCCTCTCTTCGAGGCCGAAGGGCTGGACCCTACGGATCCTCACGACGTGATGCGCTGGATCGAGTCCAACTTCAATCATCCAGTCGACCTCGGCCGCGCCGGCCTTCCTGATGAGGTCGCTTCGATAGTCGTGTATCTAGCCTCGAAGCGCAACGGATACGTAACCGGGGCCAACGTCAACGTGGACGGCGGAAGCGACTTCAACTGAGCCCCGCAAGATCAGCCCCATCGGATCGGCATGTGTTTGATGCCGGCTACGAAGTTCGAACGCAGCATCTCCACTTCGCCATCGAACCGGGCGTCGGGCATCCGGGTAACGAGCTCGGTGAAGATGAGCCGGAGCTCGAGGCGAGCCAGGTTCGCGCCTAGACAGAAGTGGGGACCCCCGCCCCCGAAGGCGACGTGATCGTTGGGAGTTCGATCCACATCGAACATGAAAGGATCGGGGAAGGCCTCGGCGTCTCGGTTCGCCGACGCGTACCAAAGGACCACCCGATCGCCCTGCCTGATCGTCTTACCTCGAAGTTCGATGTCCATGGCCGCGGTTCGACGGAAGTAGTGGATCGGTGAGGACCACCGGAGGATCTCCTCGACGGCACGTTCGATTCGCGCCGCGCTCGGATCCTCTCTCAACTTCTGCATTTGGTCGGGGCTCTCGATAAGTGCCCGCATCCCGTGGGCGGTCGCGTTACGAGTCGTCTCGTTTCCGGCCACGACGAGAAGCAGGAAGAACATTCCGAACTCGGCCTCCGTCAACCCCTCGCCTTCATCCAGCGTGGTGTTCGTCAGCTTGGTGATGATGTCGTCGCGAGGATTCAGCTCCCGGTCCTGCCTCAGTCCATCGGCGTACGAAATCATCTCGGCTGATACGAGCATCCCGTGTTCGAGGTCCCCTTCGTATTCCGGGTCGTCTATGCCGGTCAGCTGGTTGCTCCACGCGAAGACCCTCTTTCGGTCCTCGTCGGGGACGCCGACCAATTCAGCGATAGCTTGGAGCGGGAGCTCGGCTGCGACGTCTTCGACGAAATCACACGAGCCCCGTTCGACCACGTTGTCCAAGACCGTCTTGGCTTTGAGAGCGAGGTGACCTTCCAGAAGGCGCAACGTCCTGGGTGTGAATCCCCGGTTGACGATCCGCCGGTAGCGCGTGTGCTGAGGAGGGTCCATTCCAGGAAGCATTTCCCTCATGGCGGCACCTTGAAGATCGTCCGGGTCGATGTCGATGAGCGTGAAGCCTTCTGACACGATGAAGCGTTTGGCATCCCGGTTGGCCATTTGCACGTCAGCGTGCTTGGTCAGCGACCAGAAGCCGATCCCATTGCTGTCGACGTGCCAGTGGACCGGGTCTTGGTCCCGCAACCGGGCAAAGAAGTCATGGTGCTCCTGGCGCTTGAAGATGTCCGGACCCAGCACGTCCTGGGTATCTACGTCGTCAGTCATGGGCACCTCTCGGGTCTCGTTGGGTTACTTGTCGGTTGCATGTTCAGCTGCTCGGCTTCCAGCCGGCCGGCCGGTCGCCTATCACGCCAGATTGGCGGAGACCATCCAACTGGGCATCGTCGAGGGAGAGGATCCCCGAGAGGATCTCACGATTGTGCTCCCCAAGCATGGGGGCCGGATGCGTGAACCACGGACCGGAGTGGCCCGAGAACCGAACGGGGACACCATGGATCTCCATGTCGCCGATGACTGAATGGTGGACCGCCTCGACGAACCCTCGGGCCCGGAGGTGAGGGTCATCCAGTACGAAGGGAGGACCGACCACCGGCGCGACTGCGATGTCCGCGGCCGCCAGTTCTGTTGCCAGCTCGTCGATTTCCCTGGTGGAGCAGTACTGCTTGATCCTTCGGTCGAGCTCATCTGCTTCGGCCCGGCGGCCGTCGACGCTGTCGAAGCGAGGATCGGTCGCCCAGTCGGGATCGCCTACGGCTAGTTTGAACCCTTGCCACTGACCATCATCCTCTATGGCGATGGCCAGCCAGCGCTCCTTGGCCGAGCACTCGTAGACTCCTTGCGGAGCCGCCATCGGCCCTCGATTGCCTACCCGCCCGATGGACGCTCCATAGGCGGAGTGCTCGATCACGACCTCGGCCGCGATATTGAGCGCAGCGTCGATCATGGTCACTTCTATGTGACGCCCGACCCCGGAAAGGTCTCTCTCGCGGAGGGCTGCGAGAAATGCCACGACGCCGTGCATGCCGGCCACGGGATCGCACGGCCCGCGAGGGATTACTGGAAGGCTGTCCGGGAACCCCGACATCCATGCCATCCCGCTCAGCTGCTCCATCGTCTGAGCGAAGCCGGTTCGATCCCTCCATGGCCCTGAAAGGCCGAAGCCAGGCATCCGCATCATGATGGCCCGCGGGTTGGCCGCGGAGACCGCCTCCCAGGTGATACCCATTGAGTCGAGGACACGCGGCGAGAAGTTCTCGACCAGGGCGTCAGAGCGGGCGACCAGGTCGAACAGGAGGCGGCGCCCTTCGTCGCATCCGAGGTCGAGGGTGACGGCCCGCTTGTTGGTGTTGACCGATTGGTAGTACGGGCTCCATTCCCACCAACCATCCTCGATCGGTTTCTTGGTGGAGCTGAAGCGCATACCGTCGGGCCTTTGGATCGACTCGACCTTGATCACCTCGGCTCCGAGGACCGCCATGATCTGGGTTGCCGATGGGCCGGCCCAAAAGGCTGTCAGGTCGACGATCCTCAGCCCGCTGAGCGGCTTTCCGGGCACGTTGGAGCGTCGGGGCTTACCAAGCTCCAGCTCTCGCGGAGTAGGCGCGTGCGCCCGTGGCGTCCAAGCGGCGCCATTGTGCTGACCCAAGGCCGGCGAAGCTCCGAAGGGGTGGGGTGCGGCGCCGGACACTCTGTAAGGAACGTTCGGCTGAAGGAAGGCACCCGAGGGATTCAAGACGTGACTCCGACGCTCCTTGAGATGATCGAACTCCGTGATGGTCTCCGGCCGCCCCACGTCGGCTACCGGTATTCGATACGCAACGGCGAGCTCGACGATGTCTGCCGTGGTGTGCCGGGTGGTCCAGGCACCCACTATCTGGCTGAACTCGTCCCTATGGTTGATCCGTCGAGCGGCCGTGGCATAGCGATCATCGCCGCGGAGGTCCGGGCGTTCGATCATGAGCAGGAAGTCCTCGAACTGCTGCCCGGTTCCTGTGCAAAAGCCGACCAAGCCGTCAGAGGTCGGCTCGACGCACGGAGCTTCGAGGCTGCGGAAGGGCCCAGCGAAGCCACTCAATGAGTCCCGCAGACCGGAGAGCGACGAGTAGAGGGAGCCGAATCCTCCCAAAGTCGGAGCCATGCATTCCAGGAAGGAGATGTCGGCATGCTCGGGCCGCCCCAACCTCAAGCTGGCGAGAGCGGCAACCGCGGTGTACGTGCCGGCGATCCACTCGCCGATGCGCCCGCCCGCGTGCAGAGGCTCGCGGTCGGCGCTCCCTCGGCTCGCCGTGGATCCGCATCTCGCTTGTAGGGTGAACTCTGTCGCTCTTCGACCGCTGTCAGGTCCACGACGGCCCAGAAGCGTCACCGAAATGACCGACGGACCATCCGGTTGTTCGAGGAGTTCCTCGACGTATTCGTCGGGGAGCTGCCCTCCTTCGATGAGCACGTCGGATTCGCTCGCGAGACACCGAATCCCAGGGTCGCTCCAACTCCCGATCAGTGACCGCTTGGAAGCGTTGAGGTACTGAAACAGGGCGCTGTCACGCGTTCCGAGCTCGGCTCCGGATGCGGTCCAGTGCCTCATCGGGTCCCCTTCGGGCGACTCCACCTTGATGACGTCGGCGCCGGCGTCGGCCATCAGCTTGGTGGCGTAGGGCCCCGCGATTTGTTCGCTGAAGTCGAGTACCCGAATTCCTGCCAAGAGGGTCATTTGACGAGAGTGGGACTGAGTGTCTCGAAGGGGGGTGGGGAAGATTCCGGCGCGGTCGCCAGACAGCCCGACGTCACTTCGTAGCGACGCCCGCCCGACCCGGGCGGCTAGCCAGCAGCTGCCTGGCCATCACCTGCGCGAAGTCGACATCACCGGCCTCCTTCCCGACTCGCGTGACGACGTCGACCTCCGGTGACTCGCTTCGGAGGTGGCCGGCCGTGCACGTTTCTTTCGGGCGGGTGGCGAAGGGGTCGAAGTGGTAATTCCGCATCGCGTTCCGGTGCGAGATCTTGGCGATCTGCTCGTCGTCAAGGCGGCTGGACACCGCAGAGAACAGCTCCGGCGCGTTTGGCCACGTGCCATCGGAGTGCGGAAAGTCGGATTCCCAAAAGACGTTGTCGATATTGAAATGCGAAATGAGCTCGATGCCTATCGGCTCGTTGATGAAACAGCAGAGGATGTGGTCGTGGAACACTTGAGTCGGACTTCCTCCGTTGGCGAACTCGTGCTTGCTCCAGCCAGAGTGTCTTTCCTGGACGTGTTCCGCCCTCCATGCGAAGTAGGGCATCCATCCGATGTCCCCTTCTGTGAGCGAGAACTTCAGTGAGGGGTAGCGCTCCCAGAAGTTAGCCCAGATCAGCTCCCCGAAGGTGAAAGCCGTCGTGCAGCCGGCGAGGGTGAAGATCACGCTCGCCGGGGCGTCCTTGGAGATCTGCATCGGTCGCGAGCTGGACCCGAGGTGGCAGCACAGGGTCACGTCCTCGTCACAGGCAGCCTCGAAAAGCGGGTTCCAATAGCCCGAATGGATCGTCGGCATGTTGAGCGCCTCGGGGTTCTCGGAGAAGGCGACTGCGTGGCAACCCTTGGCGGCCAGCCGCCGGATCTCTCGTGCTGCCCTGTCCACGTCGAACAGCGGCAGGATCCCACACGGTATGAACCGCTCGGGATATGCCGCACACCACTCATCGATGTGCCAGTCGTTGTAGGCCTGAATCATTATTTCGTTGACGTCTTGATCGGGACCTTGATTGAGGACCTGTCCGGAGAATCCGGTCCAGTTCGGAAAGTTGAGGCCAGCGAGCTGGCCGCCCGCGTTCATGTCTTTCACACGCTCGTGAACGTCGTAGCAGCCGGGTCGCATCTCGTCGTAGCGCGACGCGTCGAGGTTGAAGTACTCCCGTGGCTTTCCGGCCACAGCGTTCAATCCGAGGTTGCGGCCAGGCAGATCGCCGTACCACCACTGCTCCCGCCCGTTTTCGTCTTCGAGCACGCGAGGCGCTTGGTCGAGGTACTTGGTCGGTACATGGCGCTCGAACATGTCGGCGGGTTCGCAGATGTGGTCGTCGACGCTGACGAGTATGAGGTCCTCGGGTTTGATCATTCGGTCCTCCCCTGAACTCCGCCCGTGATCCGCCGGGTGCCATCACAAGTTCGGCGTTAGGGCCAGGCATTGAACATCTTGACGGTTAGTGTCTACATCGTAATACTGGCGCTGCCAGCCACGCAATCCCCGCGGAAGCTCCCCGGGTGCCAAAAAGGAGGGTCATGGGGCACCCCTACCAGAACGTCGCCATTGCGGCCGGATTCAATACCAAGCAGGCCAGGGTGCTCGAAGGTCACACCTCGCTGAGCATCGCCATCGAGGCCGCGCTGGGCGTCATGGAGTCGGCCGGCTTGACTCCGGCGGACGTCGACGGAGTCTTCGGGGAGTTCGCCATGGATCTGACCTACTCGCTGGGGATGGGTCCGGTCTACGCGTCCTCACCAGGGATTGGGGGCATCCCGGCCATATTGGACGCGGCCAACGCCATCGCCGCGGGGCATTGTAAAACCGTCCTCCTGGCTGGGGGCGGGGCGGGCATCTACACCGATCGATCGGCCGTGGCGCCCTGGACCCGGGTGTCTCACGAATTCGTGTTGCCATTCGGAATGTTCACGGCGCTCGAGTTCGCGTTCATCGCCAGACGCCACATGACGATGTTCGGGACGACACCGGAGCAGATGGCCCAAGCGGCGGCGACCATCCGCAACAACGGCCACGTCAATCCTGAGGCCGTCTTCTACGGCCGCGGCCCCTTCACCGCGGCCGACATCCTGAGCTCGCGCATGGTCGCCGACCCGTTTCATCTTCTCGATTGCTCTATGACCGCTGAAGGCGGCTGCGCGCTAGTACTGACGACTGCTGACCGGGCAGCCGATCTGAAGCTCCCCCCGGTTTACATCCACGGCGGCGGTGTCGACCACAATGGACCTTCATACCAGTTCCCCCCCAGCTTCGACCTGAGGGGCGCGTCTCCCGACAGCCCCCCCAACGGCTACGTGGGTCGGCGGGCGGCCATGCGGAGCTTCGCCATGGCCGGCGTACAGCCGTCGGACGTCGACGTGTGCGAGCTGTACGACCCTTTCTCCTTTGAAATCATTCGACAGGTGGAGGCCTTCGGCTTCTGTGAGCCGGGAGAAGGCGGGGAGTTTGTTACCAATGGCCCCATGGGCCCGGGCGGCGCCCTGCCACTGACGACAGACGGTGGACTCATGTCCTTCAGCCATGGAGGCGGGACGGTGCAGCTCTTGCAGCGGGTGATCCGGGCTACGCACCAGATCCAAGGCCTATGCCAGACCACCCAGGTACCGAACGTTGACCTGGCGCTCTGCTCGAATGGGGGAGCCGGAGCGTTGTTCAACGACGTGATGATCCTCGGGAGGACGAGGCCGTGACCGCACTCGAACCTCAACGCTCAGGCGAGATTCGGATTCCCAGGGCGTCGCCTATCTCACAGCCGTTCTGGGAGGGATGCGATCGCGGGGTCCTCCCCTACCAGCGGTGCGACAGCTGCAGTAAAGCGAACTTCAATCCGGTGTACATATGCCGGTTCTGCACGTCCAAGTCCCTGTCCTGGCATGAAAGCGCCGGGCTTGGCACCATTTACAGCTGGACCATCGCGTGGCGACCTCAGTTCCCTTCCTTCGCGACCCCGTACGCCCCCATCATCGTGGACTTGGACGAGGGCTACCAGATGATAAGCAACCTGGTGGGTTGTGATACGGAGGAAGTCCACGTCGGAATGAGGGTTTCCACGTACTTCCACCGAGTTGCGGACCGCACCCTTCCCTACTTCACCCCCTTGGAAATCAGCCGCGGAGTGATGTTCGGTGAATGAGCTCGGGTTCGACCCATCGGGATCGACGGCTCGATCCACTCGCGACGTCATCATTCAAGCGGCATGGGAGTGCTTCAGGCAGTTCGGTCCACGCAAGACCACTATTGCCGACATCAGCCGGACAGCGAATCTGTCACGCGGAACCGTCTACCTGTACTTCAAGGACAAGTCCGCGATATTGCAAGCGACCGCGGAAAACGCGTCCAAGAGCTTCTACGCCGCTCTTGCAGATTCCATGCGCGGCCTCGTCTCTCTCGAGGAGCAGTTTGCCTCCGCGGCAGTATTCGTCTGCCGTTCCAAGCAGCAGCTCAGACACTGGGAGAAGCTTTTCGACGCCGAGGCGGTAGCCGTCCTGTTGACCTCGGACGGCGTCCTCTTGCGTGAGTGCGTGGAGTTCTTGAGCCCATATATCGAGTCGGCAACCGCGACAGGAGAGGTGCGGGCCGATCTCGACGTGGGATCCGCCGCCGAGTGGTTCGCTCGAATTCTCTTCTCGCTATACAGCACACCATCACCTCTCCTCGATCTCGATGACCCCGCGACCGTCAAGCGGTTTGTCGAGAGCCATGTAATCGCGGGGTTTGCGCCGCGACGTCAGACGCTCAGCCGAGCAAATCGATAAGTGGGACGCCGCCCGTCGCCGGCGGCCGCCTACCTTTAAGGTCATCCACAGTCCGAACCGTCAGATACAGGAAGGGAGAGCCGATGCCCGACTTGCTCGTCAGCCAGGCTGGTCACATCACGGTCATGACCCTCAATCGGCCTGAGCAGTTGAACTCATTCACGAATGCGATGGCTTCGGGCCTGACAGACGCGATGGCAGAGTTTGACGCCGATCCCAACCAGTATGTGGCGATCATTACCGGCGCCGGTCAGCGAGCGTTCTCCGCCGGGCGCGATATGAAGGAGTTGGCTGCGACTTCCGAGGGCGGTCTGAAAGTGGAGCGATCCGATGTCGACCTCTGGGGTGTCGGATCGAGCCCGAAGCCGACGATCGCTGCCATCAACGGCTTGGCCGTTGCTGGAGGGTTCGAGCTGTCACTCAACTGCGACATCCGGGTGGCCTCGGAGGACTCGTGGTTCGGGCTGTTCGAAGTCAAACGCGGGATCATGGCGGGAGTAGGGACGAACCTCCTGGCCCGCTATCTCTCGCTTGGCGACGCTCTCTATCTGCTCATGACCGCGGACCGGATGTCGGCTCAGGACGCCTTCCAGCGAGGCCTCGTCCAAAAGGTCGTCCCGGCTGCTGACGTAATGGAATCTGCAATGTCGGTCGCCGAGAAGATCGTCGGCAACTCGCAGGTAGCGGTTCAGGCATCTAAGAAGGTGGCCTACTTCTCGCGCAATCATGGAATACGAGAGCAGTTCGAGTTGTACCGGGCGGTCAATCAACGTCTTCTGCTGTGCGAAGACCCGATGGAAGGAGTGACCGCCTTCGCGGAGAAGCGGGAGCCGCACTTCACCAACCGCTGGCCCATCCCACCATCCAGCTGAGCATCGTGACCGACCAGCGGCGGCGCCTCACGTCAACGTTTGCGCACCCACAAGCGGCGGTTTGGGGGGCTCCCGGTGGGCCCTGGCCGACCCAGACTCTTGACCAGGCCATCGTCACCGACGACGAGACGGATCAACTGGTGGGACACGTTGCGGGTGGTCTCGCAGAAGCGGGTGTGCGCCGGGGCGACACGGTCGCGTGGCAGAGAGCCAACGGGCCGGAAGCGATCGCCCTGTTCCGAGCGGCGTGGCGCCTAGGAGCGGTTGCGGCGCCCATCCATCACCTGGCCGGGCCGAGCGATCGAGACGAGGTCCTCGGCCGTCTACGGCCGTCTCTGTTCCTCGGGCCGACGGACCCGGTACCAACGAGTGACTCGCCAGCCGTCGCGTCAGAGCCGATCGAATCGGGCGACCTGGCGCTCGCACTCGGGACGTCTGGATCGACGGGAACCCCCAAGCTGGCCTTGCACACTCATCGGTCCCTGCTGTACAAGTCGCGGCAGATGGGCCAGGTCCATGGTCTCGGTCCGGGTGACTGCACCCTTCTTTGCGCGCCCCTCGCGCACATATCCGGCCTTCTCTACGGGGTCCTTCTTGGCGCCTGTGGTGTCAGGTCCGTGCCGATGGGGAAGTGGGACCCGGCCGTCGCCCTCGAACTGATCGAGCGTGAACGGGTTACGTTCATGATCGGGCCGCCCACCTTCTTCGTGTCGATGATGGGAGCCCCTACCTTTCGTCCGGCCTCGGTTAGGTCGCTCCGCCAGATATCGTGCGGTGGGGCGGGTGTAACCCCGGCTTTCGTGCGTTCGGCCTCCGCCCGGTTGGGATGTCGGATCAAGCGCTCGTACGGTTTGACTGAGGCGCCGACGGTGACAACGTCGACCCTCGAGGACGACGTGGAGTTGGCAGCCACGACCGACGGTCGTGCCGTCGGTGCTGCCGAGCTGCTTGTCGTATCGATCGACACCGGCGATGCCGTTCGGGCCGGCCTCCCCGGTGAGCTCTGGGTGAGGGGGCCTGAGCTTTGCGAGGGTTACGACGACGAGGTGGCGACAGCGGCGAGCTTTACGGCTGACGGTTGGTTCAAAACCGGGGATCTGGCCACCTTGAGCGCCGAGGGGTGGCTGACGATCGTTGGCCGAGTCAAAGACGTGATCATCCGCGGCGGCGAGAACATCGCGGCGCCCGAGCTCGAAGCGGTGCTCGAAGCTCACCCCGCTGTCCAGGAAGCGGTCGTAGTCGGATACCCGGATCCACGCTTGGGGGAGCGCGTGTGCGCATTTGTCGTCGCCACATCACCGTTCGACTTGGAGGTTTCGTGCGCGTGGTTCGAAGAGCGAGGCCTGTCCAAGTTCAAGTGGCCGGAGCGGATCATCGTGGTCGATACGTTGCCCCTGATGCCTGCCGGTAAGCCCGATCGCAACGCTTTGAAAGCACGGGCGAAGCTTCCGTAGGGGATCCTCGATCGCTAGAGCTGTAGGGCATGGAATATCGTCGACGGATAGACGCGGAAGTTGCCGAGCAGATCCGCTGAGGAAGCCTCGTGGACTTAGACCTAAACCCACAACAGCAGGATTTGGTGGCGGCATTTCGTGCCTTCTTCCTGAAAGAGTCGCCGCCCTCTGTGGTGAGATCGGCCGAGCCTCACGGGTTCGATCCGTCTCTTTGGTCTCGCGTCGCCCAGCTGGGCGGCCCGGCCATCGGGGTTCCCGAAGGCAGCGGGGGCGGCGGGGCCGGCTTGGTCGACCTCGTGCTCATTACTGAGCAACTCGGGGCGTCGCTGGCGCCGATCCCGCTCCTGGAAGGGATGATCGCCGCTCGTGTTCTGGCTCGAGTAGGAGACAGCGGTCGGGAAGCGTTGGAACGCCTGACCTCTTCTGCTCCGGCCGTGGCGACGGTTGCGTTGACGCCGGTCCGCGACGGTCAGGCCCGGATGGTCCCCGCCGGAGGAATAGCCGAGCTCGTCGTCGGGCTGGACGGCTCAGATCTGGTACTGGCTTCGGGCGAGCCACCGGTCGGGCGCCGCAATCTCGGCGATTCTCCAGTAGCCGATCGATCGTTCGGAGCCGATCGGACGGTGCTCGCGTCAGGGTCGGCCGCGCTGGAACTCCACGCAACTGCGTTGAACGAGTGGCGAACTCTGACTGCCGGGGCCCAGGCCGGGCTCGGGGCGACAGCTTTGGGACTGGGAGTCGAGTACGCCAAGCAGCGCAAGCAGTTCGGAGTCCCGATCGGGTCCTTCCAGTCGATTGCCCGCGACCTCGCCGACGTGGCCACGGCGGTGGACGGAGCGACCATGCTTGCGAGAGAGGCCGCATGGGCGGCAGACGTCTGTCAGACCGATGCACCGGCTCTGGCAGGGATGGCGTTCCTGTTTGCGGGGAGGACGGCTCAAAAGGCGAGCGGGGTCGCGCTCCACGTACACGGCGGCTATGGCTTCACGCTCGAGTATGACGTCCAGCTCTATTACAGGCGAGCAAAGGCCTGGTCGCTCGCGCTCGGCGACCCGCGCCGCGGGCTCCAAGCGCTTGCCGACGTGCTGTTCGGGCCAGGAGCGAGGACCTGATGGACTTCTCTCTGGGTGACCGATGTGAAGAACTTCGTACCGAGGTCCGGGAGTTCTTGGCCGAGCATCTGCCTCAGGAGACGATCGACCGGGTGCACGAGACCGGGACCGCCCACGACTGGACCTTTTATCGAGCGCTGGGCGCGCGCGGATGGATTGGGGCGGCCTGGCCTAAGGAGTTCGGCGGTCAAGACCGCGACCCGTTCGAAATGACTGCGCTGCGGGACGAACTCCGGTTGGCCGGCGCGCCCACCGACGGCCTGGGGCAGTCATTGATCGTCGCCCGCACGATCCGCCACGTCGGTACGGAGGACCAAAAGCAGGAGTTTCTGCCGCCCGCCTTGGCCGGGGAGATCATTTTCGCGCTCGGCTACAGCGAGCCCGATTCTGGCTCAGATGTCGCCGCCGCCAAAACGCGCGCCACTCGGGATGGTGATGATTGGGTGATCAACGGCCAGAAGATGTTTACCACCCTCGCCCACGAGGCGGCGTTCGTCTTCCTGCTCGCGAGGACGAACCCAGAAGTTGCCAAGCACAAGGGTCTAACGATGTTTCTGGTTCCTCTGGACTCGCCAGGAGTCGAGATGCACCCAGTGCACACCATGGGTGGTGAACGCACGAACGCGACCTTCTACAACGACGTCCGCGTCCCGGATCGTTATCGGGTGGGGTCGGTGGACGGAGGGTGGGACGTCATGACCGTCGCCTTGACGTTCGAACGTGGCGGATTCGGACTCAGTGATGCCGACCGGGTTTGGCAACAAGCTGTCGCCTGGGCGAAGACGACCCTAGGAGACGACGGCACCCCCATCATCGACGACCCGCTCGTCAGAGAGAGGCTGGCTTCGATGCGGATAAACAACGAAGTGGCGAAGCTGCTCGCGTACCGCACCTCCTTCGTTGCGGCCCGCGGAGGTCTTCCCACCGTCGAAGGTTCGATGCACAAGTTGTGGTACTCCGAGTCGATGACAGCCGATGCCGGGGAGCTCCTCGACATGCTCGGAGCAAAGGGGGTGCTGCGCCGTGGAGACGGGGACGCCCCGGCGGATGGTTGGATCGAGCACCTTTACCGGCACGCAGCCGTGACGACCATTTACGGCGGGACCAGCGAGGTACAGAGGGGCATCATCGCCGAACGGGGACTCGGCCTACCGCGCCCCGGTCGCTGACCGCTGACCCTTGACCTTGACGCCCGACGGAAGCGATGTAAGCGCTTCAGTTCCGGGGACATTGCTGTTGGAGCCCCTCTGGGAGGCGGAACTCATTTGCCCCGGCGACAACTGGCAGAAGGCGGTCCGACGTAGGAGAATGAGGATATGACGCAAGCGTCAGGGACAGGTGAAGAGACGGCCGCATTGGGGGAGCTCTCGAAGGTGCTCGGGACTCTCGACCTCCAGGAGGTCGAGGGCGGCTTCTCCGGTAACAGTCTGGATGAGGGGGGCCGAGTCGTGTTCGGCGGCCAGATCCTCGCACAGACGGTAGTGGCGGCAGGGCGTACCCATCCGTCGAAGGAAATCAAATCGGTGCACACGATTTTCGCGCGCAGCGCGACCTGCGAGCGCCCTCTGAATTTCGATGTCGAGACCATGCATTCCGGACGGTCCTTCGCCAGCATGACGATCAGTGTCCGCCAAGGCGACGAACTGTGCGCCAGATCCCTCGTATTGCTACACGCGCCAGATCCCGACTTGATTCGCCATGGCCAGGATCCTTCGATCGAGACAGCGGGCGATCGCCTGCCCCCTAGGGGACAGAGCTCGTGGTGGGACGTACGGTACGAAGCGCAGGTCGACATCTATGATCCAGACGCCATCGGACCGCCGACGCTCGATGTGTGGACCCGCTTTCCCGGTGCGCCAGATGATCCGGTCATGAGTCAGGCGCTGCTCGCGTATGCGAGCGATGGGTTTCTGATCGCCACCGCGATGCGTCCGCATCCAGGTGTCGGCCAGTCCCTGGCCCACGTTTCGGTGTCCACGACGGTCCTGAGCCAGACGCTCAGCTTCCACGAGCCATTTACAGCGTCATCGTGGCTCCTGCTCGCTCACGAAAGCCCGTACGCCGGTAGGGGGAGATCATACGGTAGGGCCAACGTCTTTAGTGGCGGCGGACGGTTGGTTGCCTCCTTCGTGCAGGAGAACATGATCAGGGACTACCCCGCTGGGCGCGCTCCCGCGGCCGGAACCAGGTCAGCGCATTGAGTCCCGACGGGCCGGCGGAGCCGGCATGAGAGCGGGCGTTATTTGGTGATCCTCCCGCCCATCGCCGAAACGAACAGGGCTATCGGAGCGGGATCGCGTTGAAGGAGCGGAGATCGCTCGACGCTCCCATCGGCTCCACGCGCACCGAGGTCCTTTATGACGTCGTCAGGGTCACCGTCGACCTCGTAGATGGCCAGATAGCGGTGGGGGAGCTGCGTCGACTCCAGGCGGAATCGTTGGGCGCTGACCAATCCTGGGACGTGCTTTAGTAGTTGCGGGATGTGGGTCTGGTCGTACCACTCATTGAATTCGGCTTCCCTGCTCGGGTCCGCCGGGTTCGAGAATGCGAGGAACAGGTTCTCAGCCATACGGTCTCCTTTCGCTTTCCGTCAGATGCTCAATCCGACGAGCTTCGTCTCGAGGTACTCGGCTAGACCTTCCTGGGCGCCTTCCCGACCCAGCCCGCTCTCTTTCATGCCGCCGAATGGTGCCGCCGCAGCCGTGGGGTTGATGTCGTTGATTCCAACGATCCCGAAGTCCAAGGCCTCTGTGACCCGCAAAGCCAAACCAATGTCCCGGGTGTAGACGTAGGACGCCAGACCGTAGGACGTGTCGTTGGCCATGGCCACCACTTCGCTCTCATCGTCGAAGGTGATGACGGGCGCGATGGGTCCGAAGGTCTCTTCACGATAGATGGTCATTTCGGGGGTTACGTTCGACAGGATGGTCGGAGCGAAGAAGGCTCCTTGACCGAAGGCCTCCCCCGTTAGCTGCTCACCTCCGGCCACGAGGGTCGCCCCTTTGCTCACGGCGTCGCTGACGTGACGGTTCATTTTCTCCAAGGCGGTTCGGTCGATGAGCGGCCCGATGCTGATTCCTGCCTCCAACCCATTGCCGGCCTTCAACGCCGCGACCCGTTCGGTGAAGGTGGCGACGAACTCGCCTACGAGCGAACGGTGGACGAAAATTCGGTTGGGACAGATACACGCCTGTCCGGTGTTGAGGAACTTCACCAGGGCGGCGCCCTTCGCGGCGTGCGAAGGATCGGCATCCCCGAAGACGATAAAGGGGGCGTGCCCTCCCAGCTCGACCGACACCCGCTTCATTCTCGACGCGGCCTCGCCGGCGAGGCGTTTGCCCACCTCGGTCGAACCCGTGAATGTCAATTTGCGCACCAATGGACTCGCTAGCATCTCGGCTCCAACGGGTTCCGGTCGCTCGGTCGTGATCAGGTTCGCAACACCGGGGGGCAACCCGGCCTCCGCCAGTAGCTCGAAGATGGCAACGGCGCAGATCGGCGTTTGCTCGGCGGGCTTCAAGACGACTGTGCACCCCGCAGCAATGGCCGGGGCGACCTTCCGAGTGATCATGGAGATGGGGTAGTTCCACGGCGTGATGGCCGCGACCACGCCGACGGGCTTGTGCATGACGAGGAAGCGCTGGTCGGCCCGGGGTGAAGGAATCATCGCCCCGTAAACGCGCTTGGCTTGCTCTGCGAACCACAGGAGGAAATCCGCGCCGTAGTTGACCTCGTTTCGAGCGGCCCTGAGCGGCTTGCCCTGCTCGACTGTCATCAGGTGGGCGAGGTCGTCCGCCCGCTCCCTCATCAGGCGATGGGCCTCATACAGCACGGCCGATCGGTCGTATGCGGTTCGGGCCGCCCATTCGGGTTGAGCGGTGGCCGCGGCCGCGATCGCCCTGCGTGTGTCGGTGGCATCGCCGGCACTCAAGGTACCGATGGTCTCCCCGGTTGCCGGGTTGGTCGACTCGAAGACCGTTCCGGCACTCGACGGACCCCATCCGCCGTCGATGAACAGGGTTCCGAGGTTGAGTTCAGGTAGCCACATGGGAGCCTCTCGAGTATCGGTAGGGTGCGTCACGATTGGTTGGTGCGTCTGTCGGCCAGTACCTGCCGGAAGGGAATACCCTTATCCGGACTCGGCTCGGGTGGAAGGCCGAGGATCCGCTCGCTGATCTGATTGCGCTGGATCTCGTTGCTGCCGCCGGCGATGGTTGTGGTCCGGGCACCGAGCCAACGCAAACCGTAGGTGCTGATTTCGTCGTCATCCGCGGCTGCTGCCCGAACGCCGCCGATCTCCATCGCGATCTCGCTGAGTCGAAGCTGAACGGTAGAACCCAGAAGCTTCAAGATGGCTGACGCTTGGGGGGGAAGTTGCCCAACTTGCATCAGAGAGTTGATTCGCTGGATGGTCGGTTCGGACAATCCGCGCAGCACCAGGGCCTCGCCAATGAGCTGTCGGACGACCGGGTCGGAATGGGTTCCCAGCCTTTTGGCCAGGCTCACAAGTTCGTCCTCAACCGACTCCGGCGCTGACGAGGTGAGCAAGTGATCGTTGAGGCTGTTACCACCGACCATGGCCCGCTCGTGGTACAGAAGGCCGCTGGCCACACGCCACCCGTCGTTCTCCTCGCCGATCAGGTTGGCTGACGGGACGACCACGTCGTCGAGGAACTCTTCGCAGAAATGAGACGCACCAGTCGACAGCTTGATCGGTCTGACTGTCATGCCGGCGCTGGACATCGGAAACACGATCATCGACAACCCTCGATGTTTGGGGGCGTCGAGGTCGGTCCGGACGAGAGCCATTGCGAAGTCGGAGAACTGTGCTCGGGTGCTCCAGGTCTTGCAACCGTTGACCACGTAGGCGTCACCATCGCGAGAGGCCCGAGTCAGTAAGCCGGCGAGATCGGAACCGCCGCTCGGCTCGGAGAGGAGTTGTACCCACAGCTCCTCGCCTCGCAGCATGGCAGGTAGGAAGCGTCGCTTTTGAACCTCGGTCCCGAACTCGAGGATCGTGGGCCCGATGATGCCGTGGGTGACGTTAAACAAGGAAGGGAGTCGGAATCCGGTCGCGGCTCGGGCCCACGCCAACTGGTGTTCCCGGGTGAGTCCCAATCCGCCGTACTCCGGCGGATAGCGAATACCAGCGAATTCTGCATCGAATATCTTCCTCTGGACCTGACGCGCTTCCTGGATCAGGACACGTTCGGCTTCGTCGTCCACTTCGAATCCGACGCTCCGATCAGACCGAGGCAAGTGCCCGACGATCCAGGCCCTGGCCCTTTCGTAGAAGGAATCGACACTTTCGCGCTCGATCGTCAAGTCAACCATCAGATATCAGATTCCGGCCATGACGCAGAGTCGTTCACGATGCTGAGATGGCGACCCGTACAGGACCCGATTGACGGTGGCCCTTCTAAGGAAAAGATGGTGGTCGTGCTCCCATGTCAGCGAAATGCCACCGACCAGCTGGGAGCAATCTGAGATGACGTCGACGGACTGCTCGCCGATGTGGGCCTTGGCGATGCTGGACAGTTGCTCCGCCCTTGGGTCGGCCGAGTCGATCGCCCTGGCCAATGCCGAAGCTAGAGCCAGCGCCGTTTCGACCCTGACCTTGTGGTCCGCGACCCGATGCTTCAACGCTTGGTAGGAGGCGATGCGGCGACCGAAAGCGAAGCGGTCCATCATGTACTCCAGGGTCGAAGTCAAGACGGCATCCATCATCGCCGCCGTCTCCCCGCACAGGAGGCAGGCGGCCAGAACGAGTTGGTGGGCGACGGCCTTGGAGGCGTCGACCGATTGGCCGTCTCGGCTGACGTCGCCAAGTATCGCCGAGGTCGGCACCCTGACGTCGCTGAAGGTGACATCGGCGAGCTGTCGGTTGAGGTCCAGAGACCGGCCTGCGGAGATCACGATGCCGGGGCTGCCGGAAGGCACGAGGATCTGTGATGGACCGCTCGGGCCCGAGGCCGTCACCAGGAAAACCTCTGCGACGTCGGGCGCCTCGACGGCGATCTTGGTACCGCTAACGAGGACGTCGCCCCCGCTGATACGCGCCGTGGTGGACATGCCCTCAGGGTGCCAGACGTCGGGTGTCTCTGCGACGGCCCAGCTCGCCACGCATTCGCCGCTGGTCAGACCCGGGAGCCAAGCGCGCTTCTGCGCTTCCGAGCCCCAGCGGACGATGGCGTCGGCGACGAGATTGCACGCCGTCAGCGGGCCCGGGGCAACGAGTCGACCGATCGCTTGGGACACGATGCAGAGGCTGGCGACGGGCTCGTCAACGGCGACTCCCCCGTAGATTTCGGGGACGAGCATCGAAGTGAAGCCCATGTCGGCTGCCTGCCGCCAGTATTCACTGTTGTGGGTCAATCCCTCAGAGGCCCAGTCCTTCGTCGTCGCGGGTGGTACGTGCTCCTCGAGGAACCTCGTCGTCGACTCGAGGATCATCTGCTGATCGTGGGACAGTCCCGGCTCTACCTCCACATCGGTCTCGTTTCGCTGGTCACGTCGAGGTGAACCTGAAGAGCGTCCAATTGGGTGTGACGTCGTCATAGACGATCCTGACAGGCATGCCGATGCGAAGATCGTTGATATTCAATTCGGCCACGCCGGCGGCCATTCGGAATCCTTCATCCATTGTCGCGTGGACCAACGCGTACGGAAGGTCCGACGCGTATGCCGCGCTAGGCGCACGCCGGACGACGGTGTAGGTATAGATCGTGCCGCGTCCACTCAAGGGTGCCCAGGTTGCTTTTCTGCTCTGGCAGCTGGGACAAGCGTCCTTGGGGTGATAGCGATAGGTGCCGCAGCGGTCGCACCGTTGGACGCGGATGTCGTGGGCGCGTAGCGATTCCCAGAAGGGCATCTGGCTGGACGGGATGCCTTCTGGGAGGAACTTCTCGTACGAGCCTTCCTCGACCGTGGTCACGCTCTCGCCAGGACAGCTGCCGCGTGGGCTTGCTGCGCTCCTCCAGTGGCCGTCACGAACCCGACGCGAGCCCCGTCAACCTGCCGTTCCCCACCTTCGTGGCGCAGCTGCTCGACCACCTCGATGGCAGTGAAGATCCCACAAAAGCCGGCGTGGCTGAATGACAAGTGGCCGCCCGACGTGTTGATCGGCAGGTGCCCGTCGAGTCCGATTCCGCCTCCTTCGACAAAGCTCCCGCCTTCCCCCGGGCCGCAGAAGCCTGCGTCTTCCAAGCCGAGGATGACGCCGATGGTGAAGTGGTCAGCCAAGCCCGCTACATCGATCTCATCGCGTCGCACCGCCGCCATTCCGAAAGCCGTGTCGGCGGCCAGCTTGGCGGCCGGGCAGTCGGTCATGCTGGGCATCGAGTTCGGGTCCAAGTGGCTGTGGCCCTCGCCGTAACCAAGGAGGACGACAGCCGCGTGCCTCCCTAGCGACGCGACCTGCGTGGCCTTCGTGACGATCATGGCGCCCGCACCCTGGTTGATGATGCAGCAGTCGTAGAGGTGCAGAGGGTCCGCGATCATCGGCGACTCGAGTACATCGTCGATGGTGATGTCCCCCCGCCGACCCGTGACTGAAAGTGGATGCAAAGTCGCATGGTGGCGCTGCGCCACCGCCACCTCGGCGAGCTGTGCAGAACTGGTCCCGAACTCGTAAAAGTGCCGCATGGCAAACACGGCGTAGTCGGCGACACGGGTCGTGCCGTAGACGTACTCGTAAGGTCCGCTGAGCTTGGCCATCGCCGCTACCGAGGTATCTCTGTCCGAGCTGGTGTACCCCTCGCCGGCGCCCGCGACAGCGTTGACAATGACGACGGCATCGGCCAGGCCCTGCGTAACGGCGTGGGCTGCCAGGTTGAGACCGGCCAGAGGTGAGCCCGCCCCGGTCTCGCTCTTGGCGTGGAACCGCAGTGGGTGTCCGAGCTGCTCGGCCAAACCGGCTCCCGGCATATGGCTGCGAAGGCCTATCCCTGCGGGCCCGTTTCCGACCAGACCATCGATGTCGGCTAGCTCGATGCCGGCGTCCCGGCAAGCTCCCTCGGCGGCCTCCCACCACACTTCAGCCTGGTCCCGTGTACTCAGATCGCCCTGCTCACTTTGGTAGATCCCGGCGACAGCAGCCTCGTGGAGCTCACCCATCTCGGTCCGAATGTTACCCTCGGCCGCAGGTTCCCTGACAATCGTGTCAGGGTCTTGGCCGGTCCAAAACGAGTCGTTCGGCGACGGGCCCCATTAGATGACGCCTTGGCGCGACCGAGTGTCTACGCGCCGGCGTCCGACACCGATCGGTCGGATAGAAGACGCCGGATCTCGCCGCTGGGGACCTTACCCATTTGGTTTCGCGGAAGGCGCTCGAGGAATACGAAGCGTTCGGGCACCTTGTAAGCGGCCAGCTGCTCACGGCAGTAGGCCACGATCGCATCTCTGTCGACGACCGCACCCGGCACCGTCTCGACGGCCGCACCGACCCGCTCTCCGAGGCGGTCGTCGGGCACACCAACGACCGCGCAGGCCCGCACTCCGGGCGCTTCGACCAGCACCCTTTCGACCTCGGCTGGATAGACGTTGGCGCCTCCGCGGATGATCACCTGGCTCTTCCGTCCCACAACGCGAAGGTGACCCGAGGCACATACCGAACCCAAGTCGCCGGTGTGCAGGAGCCCATTCTCTAGAGCGGCTTCGGACTCCACGGGTTTGTTCCAATAGCCGAGCATCGGTCGGTACATACCGGCCCACGGTCCCTGCGCGACCGGCGACAACACGAGTTCATCGCCGAGGGTCGCGACTGCGACGTGATCGAGTGGTCGTCCGCTCGTGCCTTCGGGACGTTCGCCTGCGAGGTCGTCGAGGCTTACTAGTGCCGGGGCTTCAGTGAGACCGTATGTGCGACTCACCCGGATGCCGAACCGGTCCTCGAACGCGTCGCGTAGCCTGTCAGGGCAGTCCGCGCCTCCCACCCATACCTCCGTCAGACTGGCGAGGTCCTCGTCTTGAACGCTCTCGTCACTGACCATGGTGTGGAGTTGCGCAGGCGGTCCATTCCATACGCTCACCTGCTCGCGTCGAATCCACTCGACCACAGATGCGACGTCGCCTTTGTCGATGATTATCGCTACGCCACCTGCTTGGGCGGTCAGGAGGGTCGTCAGGACCATCATGTTGAGGATCGTCAGCGGCAAGGAGTCGCCTTTTCGCAGGTTCTCGTCCCAGCCTCGGCGGGCGACCGTGGCCTGGCCCGGCAGGATTAGACCCGATTGGCTGTGGACGGCACCTTTCGGGCGGCCGGTCGTTCCGCTCGTGTAGGCGATGCCCGCTGGATCCGACGGGTCTGGTGTCGGGACTGACGGTCGACCCTGGGAGGCGTCCAGAGCTTGGTGCCAGCACCCGTTGTCGACAACGCGCACGTCCGACGTCAAGCAGCCCCTCATCTCATCGGCCACCGACTCGTCCGCCAACATGAGCGTCGATTGTGAGTCGGCCAGGATGAAAGCCTTTTCGGGCGGCGCCAAAGCCCTATTTACTCCGACCCAGATTGCCCCCAGGCGCATGGCGGCGTGGAAGCACACCAGTATGTCGAGGTCGTTCGGTAAGGAGGCTGCCAATCGGTCCCCGGGTTTGAGTCCCAGGTCGTACAGCGCCCCACTGGCCTTGTCGGCCAGGTCATCCAGGGCCTCGTAGGTCGTCTCGCCTTGGCGGGTAATGACTGCCGCCGCCCCTGGACGCTGGCGCTTGGGCCCGTCCAACACGTCGAAGACCCCGACGGGTCGGCGACTGCTGGTCACGGTTGAAGGATAATGCGCCACCGGAGCTGCTGGTGTTCGACGTTGTCCAAACCGAGTCGCCGACCGTGCGCTCCAGTAACATCGAGTCCGCAACAAGCCCGGGTAGCTCAGCCGGTAGAGCAACGCACTCGTAATGCGTAGGTCAGGAGTTCGATTCTCCTCTCGGGCTCTGGAGAAAACCTCCTGGTGGGGGCGCATATCTGAGATCGGTCGGATCGGAGCCACGACCGACGGCGTGCGCGATTCGTGCGCGATCAGCTGGTGTGCGGACAAACGTGCGCGAGGGGTTGTATGCGGACCCGTTCATGATGGACAGTGCGCGAGGGGTTATGCGCGCGAGGGGTTATGTCGTCGGCCGGCGCCGGGCGAGGACCTGGGTGGCTCGTTCGACGAGGCGTCGGACCAACGCGACGGCTTCGACCGCCCTATCCGGGGACCCGTCAGATGACCCTTGCGGATTGGGCGGTCCGATCGTATCCTCACGCTATGGGTGGACTGCGATGGTTGGGTGGCCTAGCCATGGGGGCGCTGTTGGTGTCGGGTGGGGTCGTGTCTGCCCCCAGCCGCGGCGCGGCGAGTGCTTCGAACGTGTCGATCGGTGTTCAACTCGATAACGGCTCTTCGAACGAGTCCGGGAATGACCAGAGCTGCTCGGGGCTCGATGCTTACGATGCTTGGGCGACGGGTCAGTCGCCCGCTGAGTTCGGATCTTGCGGTTGGACCACCAGTGATGGTGCCAATGGTGGTGTTACCGGTCTTGCGGGCGGCCGGAAGGCGGGACAGTGGACGGGGTTCACCGGGTCGGCAGGGACGCAGGGGAGGGTCAGCCTCATCGTGTCTATGCAGCCGACCTGCTTGGTGCCGTTGGCGACGCTAAGTGTCGCTACGGGCAAGAGTCAGATCTCAACGCTGAACGTGACTTCTCCTCCTGGCACGACGGCTGCGATTGGTCTCAATGACCTGATAGAAGTGGCTTCTGGTACTAAGGCGCAGATCTTTGAGGCGAGTTCTGCTGTTGGTTCGGGATCAATGTCAATCTCGATCGATAGCGCAACACCCAACTTCAACTTTCCGAGCGGATCCACCGTCGCCGACGTGGCGACGATGGTCGGCTCGGAGTATGTGTCAACTGGGGATACGACGCCGTTCGCGACGATTGACTCGACGCACGGTCTCAATCAGTGCGTTGAGGCTGGCAACGGCAGCACCGTGAATCTTACGAATGCCGACTTGACCGATATCGCCGCTAATCTCGCGAGTGACGTCTATAACTGGTGCGACCCGAACAAGGCGACCTGCACGTCGAGCAACTACTGCACCTATTCAGCAGAACTCGTGTCTCAGGAGAACCAGCCGTGCAACTGGGCCCCGTACTACATCGCAACGGCCGACGCCCTCATGGGGAGCGGCGACGGGAACGCCTATATTCGCCTCGGTGATGAAGCCGAAGGAAACTGGTACGCGGATCAGTACGGCCCGGACCCGGCCGACTGGGCGACTTACTACGGCAAGATCGTCAAGACGATGGATCTCGAACAGTCACTGTACAACAAGGCGAACATGACTAACTACCAGTTCAAGTTCGTGTGGGTGATGGGACTGTGCGCCTCTACCGCGCCGACAGTCGGAGGCAATCCGGTTCCACCCTCGGAAGCTTGGCCGACCAGCAGCAACGGGACTCCGAGTGTCATCGGACTTGACTTCGACGACCAGGTGAGCGGTCAGTGCGGGGCCACTGCTAACAACCCGTACCAGGAATGGAACGTCGAGCAAACCGAGACCAACGGAATCGACTATTGGGTTAACTTCGCCCAAGGCAAGGGCCTACCTCTGGCGCTGACCCAGTGGGAACCCCAGGACGACAACCCGTACTTCATCGACCAGGTGTATCAAACACTGATCAACACGGGGGACGTTCTGTTCTCCGACTACTTCGACGTGGGCGCCAGCCGACTCTCTTCCCCGAACACCACTCTGACCGCATCGGCGGGACCCGGACAGGTGTCCACGCTCGACGTCGCCGCGACGACATTCGCCGTAGATAACAATGACCCGATCGAGGTCGTGAGCGACGGCCAAACCCAAACCTTCACCGCAGATATCACCACCGACAACGGCATCCTGCCGGCTGGGGCGATGAGCATACCGATCGACACCACGAACGTCCCCACCAGCTTCCCGTCCGAATCCGTCGCCGTCGATCCGAATGTCCCGTCCCTGCTTCCGAACTCGTCCGCGTGCTACCGCTACCTATACTTCTACCCCGACTTCGAGAACACCACCGAACAGTCCACCTGCGAGACCGCCCTCAACACGACCACCTTGAAAGGCGCTCTCAGTAACGACTCCCAGATCACATCGCTCGCAGTGGTCAAGACGACCTTCGTCATAAACAATGGAGACACCATTCAGGTGACCTCCCCAGACGGAACCGACACCGAGAGCTTCACTGCCTACCTACCCAACGGCCCACTACCAGCCGGGTCAGGAACCATCACCATCGCACCAGCGAACGAACCGGTGACAGTCCAAGGCACATACCCGACCGGATCGACCGTCACAGACGAGACAAACCTCAATAGCTGATCCCTTCGCCTACGCCCGCGTGACGTTCACATCCGACGGTCAATTCTGACGGCAGCCTGCCCCGATACGGCCCAGCAGCAGATCATTCGCAACCGCCGCCCTGGCCCAAGGGCACGGACCACCGCCACGGCTGTTGCCCCACTGACGGGGCCCCTGGATAGGGGTCCACCTGAGCCGGACCCACTTCCGGGGACCCCTCATCCCCACCCCCGACTACCGGCCACATCTCGCCGCACCGCTCCAGAGAGCTCTGGCTTTTGTAGATTGGCTGACCGCGCATCGGGTTCTGGTCGGGGTCTACACCTTGTGCTTCTGCAGCGTGCTCGCCGGCGTAGCCCTTCTGTTCGATGGCTGGACACACGGGAATAGCCGAGGGCTTCGAGTGGGAGCCGTATTGTTAGGCACTGGCTTGGTCCTTGCGTGCCTCCTTGCCATCCACAGGCACCTCACCCACTCGCCGAGCGCAAGCCGACGGATCGAAAGTCATAGCTGCAAGGAGGGGCGCCGAATGTTCTATCTCGGCCTCCTTCGTGGCGCGCCCCCTAGCTGGAGTTGACCCGGTGGTTTGGACACCGTGTCCACGCAACCGGGTCAACTCCACGGCTGATATCGGACGCATAATGTCCATGCCAGGCCACCGGTATGGGTGAATATTATGTGCGGGTAGACAGCAACTGAGTTTGTCAACTTGAGTTGGCCCCACTTTGATCAAGGGATCAAAACGGCCCCAAGTGGGGCCAGATCAGATGATCACACCCACACACCATTGGTGCGTTGGGTGATTCGCTCAGACTGCCGACTCCGGCGTAATGGCCGACGGCGTTGCCACGAATCCGGCGGCGCGGGAGTGAATATTCGGCACTTGTATCCTGGAACCCAAACGATCCCAGGAGGGCGCAAATGGCGCGCAACGACAATCGGCTCACCGACATCGACCGTAAGATCATCCGCGCCGCCCTGAGCAAGTTCCTCGACTCCGACCCCAGCGGCACCACTGGCCACACCGGGGTCGCGGCCAGGGCCATCGGCGTCAAGGCCGCCGACCTGCGCGAAAGCGAGCTTGAGGAGATCAACCAGATCCTCAACGAACTCCTCGGAGCCATCACCCGCTGACCTGATCGGCTGAACACTACAACGGCTAGTCACAGAGTGGTCTCGTGGGTCCACCAGGTATACAAGTGCCAAATATACGGTGCTCGCTAGCTGCTTCGTCGGATGCTGATATCGCCAGCCGATCAGAAGGCGGCGCGCCAGTACGACGAATCGGGTCGCGGTCTTGGCAGTCCCTCAGAAATAAAGCGGGAGCGCGAGAGGGAACCTTCGGCGCTCGCGTAACGCGACAGGCGATCCTTTCCTGCCTGAAACTCAGGTTGTCGGCACAACGACCTCAACCACGTTGCCGCCTAGACGGATCACCTCTTGCATGAGCGCATCTACCGCATCGTTCTGTATGGCCTCGCCGCGGTACCGCCTCACCTCTAGGCGCAATCCGCCTGACAGACAATCGCCGACCGCCTGAATCGTCTTTTCGGCCGTGTCAGGCGAAGGAGGAAAGGAGAAGATGACTCCACCGTCGTCGGCGAGGTGGGCCGTCGCCTCCATGTCGCTGAAGATCACGACCCGGCCCGGTTCGCCATCCATCTCAGCCAGAGCCAGGTGCAGCGCCGCCGCGATGTTAGAGCCGTACACGTAGTCCCACCCCATGCTGGCCAACTCGGCCACATCGACGGATCGGGGCAGCTCTGAAAAGGCAATGACGGCCTTTAGTTCATCCGAACTGTCGGGGCCTTGCAGCCCCTCGACCAAGGCCAAAACGTCCCCATGGGCGGCTAACCAGTTGTCGCGCATGGGCATCGACAGGGAGACGTCCAGAATGACGACGGTCAACATCCAGCGATTATGGCACCGAGTTCCGGCGAATAGAACGTTCGATGACATCTTCCTGACACACGGTGCCTGCCGAATCCGCGTGCAGAGGTGGCTTCGGCCTGCATCCCGACTGGAGGCGAGACCGAACATTCTGCGCTCGCTGTATCTACGGAGATCAGACGTCTCGGCGAGCTTGTTCGCGCTTGCGTAATGGCCACAGGAGGCCGATCACGGCGCTCACGGCGTTCAGGGCTGTCACGACGAACCAGCCTGCCCTGCGGTCATTTTGCACTCGGACGAGCGCCCCCGTCTCCGAGAGGCGGTCCCGGTTCCCTGTCATACGACAACGTGCTAACAGCGGGATACTTCGAGTCCAGCCGTTGGCTATTCAGGTGGGTTGGGTTCCAGAGACGTCGAGAGTGTGGCTCTCAACTACAGGGGGCCTGGGAGAGGTGTCGACCAGCAATCGGAATATGTCAGGTCGGTTGTAGTGGCCAACGGGATCTCGCATGCGGCGGGCGGATAGAACCGCGTCGAGATCCAGGTCCGCGATGAGAGTTTCCTCCCGTTCGCGGATAGGCCCCTCAATGATGACGCCAGTCGGTCCGACGATGACGGTATTGCCCGGCTCGAGCCAGTCTCCGTGTTCTTGACGGTAGGCGTCGCTCACGAGTTTGTCTCGATCGGGGAAAGCGGTCGGAACTTGCTCTGCATGCAGGACCGGGTTCACCCCAACGACGAACATCGTGTTCTCTCGGGCGATATGACGGAGGGTAGCGATCCAGCCGTCGCCGACCGCCAGAGTCGGAGCGACCCAGATATCTATTCCCTGCGCGTAGAGGTGGAACCGGGCAAGCGGCATGTAGTTCTCCCAGCAGATGAGCCCTCCAACCCGGGCGAAAGGAGTAGGGACCACTCGAAGAGTTGATCCATCACCCATACCCCACACCGTGCGCTCCGCACCCGTAGGCACCAGCTTGCGGTGTTTCTCCACGAGTTGCCCCTCCGGCGAAAAGTACAGAACCGTGTTGTAGATGGTGGCCCCATGCACATCGCGCTCCTCCACACCGATGACAAGCCATATCGAGTGTTCGGAGGCGATGTCGGCCAACCGCTCGGTGGCCGGCCCCGGGATCACCACCGCGTTATCAACCAGCAGCCGGTACCAGTCGTCGTCGCCGTCCCAGATCGGTCGGGTGTCGATCCAGATCGGAGTGCCCGGCACAAAGACCTCCGGAAACACCACCAACTGAGCGCCTTGCTCGGCCGCCTTGGCAGACAACTCTGCTACACGCTCAAGCGTCGCGCGTTGGTCCATCAGCACATAGCTCGCTTGCACCGCTGCGACCCGCACCTTGGACACCGCGATCACGCTCCTTTCCGAGCTCTCGGGCGCCACAATATATGTCAACGGGTCGACGGGACCGATGCCGAGTCCTCCGAGCGTCGCAGTCCCGGTCGATGAGCCGTGGGAGGATTCAGGGGCCGGCGTATTGACCGATGAGGTCGAACCTTCCGTTCCTCACAATCAGGGACGGCCCAACGTAGGCCCCCAGAACAACCGCAAGACCTACCTCAGATTGAGCGCGGATCGATGCTCCTATGTTTGTCAAGGGCTCATTCGTGGTTCTTTCGTGAGGGCGGTCGGCGGGTCTGCGGCAAGACAGGGATGGGTCACTCCGGGGTGGAGGACAAGCTCTTACTAGGCCAGCAGGTGTC
>Ga0302325_10000548_pt1 | contig 103478 bp, 107 predicted proteins | sample Palsa_T0_2_FD_201948 | JGI IMG/M metagenome (GOLD analysis project Ga0302325, IMG submission 201948) | Peat permafrost microbial communities from Stordalen Mire near Abisko, Sweden - Palsa_T0_2 | ecosystem: Environmental > Terrestrial > Soil > Palsa > Peat permafrost | place: Sweden: Abisko...
CGAGCACAGACCACCCTCGCCCGGGCAGCCGCCGCAGAGCGCGCGGTGGGGAGCCTGGCTGACTGTGAACTCGCGTCTGAGCACCCCGTCCACCAGCCCCGCGAGCTCGCGCTCGAGCGCCTCGGCATCGGCGCCGACGTAGGCGACGCTGACGGGCCGATCGGGAAGCTCGAGGAACGCGTGGATCACCTCGACCTCCTCCGCGCCGTTCTTCATGGCTGCCAGCGAGTAGACGAGGCGCTGGACGCGATACTCGCGCGCCACCACGCCGACCGGGTCCTGACCCGCGAGGCGGTCGCTCTTATAGTCGACGATGACGGTTCGCCGGCCGTCGCGGGCGAGCACGTCGAAGACACCGTCAACGACGATCCCACTGGGCTCGAGCACGAAGCCGAAGCGCTCCTCGCGCCGGACGTCCGCGGCCGAAGCCAATCGCCGGCAAAGCTCGCTGTCGAGGAATCGCCGCACGATCAGGATCACGTCCTCGACGTCGGAGTCGCTTGCGTGCACGCCAACGCGTGCGGCTGTCGCCGCCGCGGTCGCCGCCGACGGAGCCGGCCCGCGGCGGAAGTCAAGCGTCTCGAGCACCGCGTGCACGAGCACGCCGCGATCGACCGCCGGCATCGCCGGCGCCGCGCCCCCGGCCGCGGTCCCCCCGGCCGCCGCTCCCCCGGCGGCCGCCCCCCCGGCCGCCGCCCCCCCGGCACGGGCCGGATGCTCGATCCGGGGCAGGCGGAGCACCCGCTCGAGGTAGAAACGGTAACCGCACCGGCCGTACTCGCCGAGGCTGGTGTAGCTGAGGCTTGGGACCGGTGGGGCGGGCGGAGCCGCGGGGACAGGCGCCGGGGGCGGCCCGAGGACTGCGGCCTCCACGAGGCGCGGCGGATCGTCCCCGCCGCCGGCGCGGGCGTCAACACTCGGGCGCACGACCGTGTACGCGACACGTGCGCGCCATTCGCCCTCGGCGCGCTCGAGCACACCGGCGAGCTCCCCTGCGGCCGCGCGCGCGGCAATGTCGGGTACGAACGCGGGGGCGATCCCCGCGCGCGGCGCGCCGGCGCGCCGCAGGTCGGGCCAGGGACCGCACGTGACCGCGCCGCTCAGCACCAGCCGCTCGCGGGCGCGTGTCATCGCGACGTAGTAGAGGCGGCGCTCCTCGCGCTCCTCGGCCTGTTCGCGGGCGACGCCGACCGTGTCATAGTCGAGTACCCCGATCAGCCGGCCGCGACCGGCACGGGCGACCCGTAGCCCGAGCCTCCCGTCACGCCCGACGCGGAGCAGGTCGCCACCTCTGCCGCGGGGCGTACGGCCCAGGTCGGCGACGCAGACAATCTCGAACTCGAGCCCCTTGGCTCGATGGATGGTCATCAGCCGAACCGCGTCGAGCGCCTCCCCCTCCACCGGCGCCTCGCTCTCTCGCGCCTCGGCCATGCTGCCGGTCGTGAGGCCGTATACGAGATCGAGGAAGCCACGCAGATCGCGCCCGTTACGCGATTCGTGCTCGCGGCCGAGGCGCATCAGCTTACGCACGTTCGCGAGCCGCCGCTCCCCGCCGGGCATCGCGAGCATCCTGAGGTCATACCCGGTGAGCTCGAGCGCGCGCTCGATCAGCTCCTCGATGCCCAAGCGCGGGGCGAGGTCGCGCTCGGCCGAGAACCAGGCCGCGAACGCCGAGAGCCGCTCACGGTCCTCTGCGCCCAGATCGTCGAGCAGCGTGCCAGGCTCGCGGATCACCGACCACGGGTCGCGCCGCGATTCGCGCCCGGCGGCGGCGAGCACCACGAGCGCATCCGCCGAGACCCCGACCAACGGCGACGCAAGCACGGTGTGGAACGCGTGACCATCGCGCGGGTTGGCAAGCGCGCAAAGGTGCGCGACGAGATCGATCACCTGGGGGTGCGACCAGTACCCGCGCCCGCCGACCACGTACGTCGGGACACCTCGATCCTCGAGCGCGCGCTCATACACGCGCAGGTCGGTGGTGGCCCGCGCGAGCAGCACGACATCTCGGGGCGCCGCGCCGGCGCGCACCAGCTCAGCGACGCGCGCGGCGAGCGCACGAGCCTCGGCCAAGCGCCACGTGGCGGAGAGCTCACCGGCGCTCGGACCCCAGCCGGCGGCCTTGTCGACGATGATCAGCTCGACCGCGGGCGCCCCGCCGCCCGCGGCCTCGACCCGGGCGGGGCCTGCGGCGGCGGCGCCGACCCGGCCCGCACGCAGCGGCGTGAACCGCTCGCCGAAGGTGGGCTTGAAGGCGATGTTGAGTGCGTCAAGCAGCTCTGGGCGCGAGCGGAAGTTGGCCGTCAGCGTCGCGTGCGCACCGATCGCGCCGAGGCGTTCCCGCCGGGCCTCGAACAGCTCGACATCGGCGTGACGAAAGCCGTAGATCGACTGGAACGCGTCACCAACCGTGAACAGGTTCTCGCGCGCGATCGACTCGATCAGCTCGAGCTGCACGGGGTTGGTGTCCTGGAGCTCGTCGACCATGATCTGCGCGAAGCGCTGGGCATAGCGGCCGCGGAACTCGCGATGCCCCGCGAGCAGATCGCGGGTCAGCAGCTCGAGGTCCTCGAAATCGAGCGCGGAGCGCTCACGCTTGAGCTCGGCGTATCGCACGCCGTACGCGCGCAGGAGGCGGTCAAGCAGCCGATGCGCGCGGCCGGCCTCCCGTCGCGCGCACGCGCCACGGAACGCTTCGAGCGCGTCGCGGTAGCGGCCGCACGCCTCGCCCGACAGGGCCGCGGCGCTGCCGTTGCGCAGCCGCGCCGCGTCGATGTCGGCCAGCCACGGGTTAGCGGCGGCGAGTACGGCGGCGCAGCGCTCGAGGCGCGCGAGTGCGTCGGCGACGGCCCCGCCGTTCGCGGGCAGCGCCACCAGCTCGCTCACTGCGGCCGCGTGCGCAGCCGCGAGCGCGCGCCGCGCGTCGCCCTCGGCCGAGGCCGGCACCGGCGGCAGTGGCGGCAGCGCCGGGGCGCGCTCGCCGTGTGAGCGAAGCTCGTCGTGGACGGTGATGATCGCCGGGCGAAGTCGGCCGACCCTGTAGCCCGCGACCAGATCGACCGCGTCCGGGTCCGGGACCGCTTCTTCGAGCGCCCGTTCGAACGCGAGCGCCGCCAGCCGGCCGGCCTCGGTCTCGTCAAGAACGGTGAATGCCGGGTCGATGCCCGCGGCGAGCGCGCCTGCCCGCAGCACACGCGCGCAGAAGCCGTGGATGGTCGAGATCCAGGCGCCCTCGGTGGCGCGCGCCCGTTCGTCGTCACCGAGCTCGCGCAGACGTTCGCGGATCCGGTCCTTGAGCTCCGCGGCGGCCTTGTCGGTGAAGGTGATGGCGAGAATCTGCCCGACCTCGATTCCGTCCTCGCGCACGGCGCGCACGAATCGCTCGACCAGTACGGCGGTCTTCCCGCTGCCGGCTCCGGCATCGAGCAGCAGATCGCCCTCGCGGCGTTCGATCGCCGTCACCTGTTCGCCGGTGAACGTGGGAGCGGCCAGAGCCGGTTGCGCGAAATCGCGTCCGGGCGATTCCGTTGGGCCAGCCGACTTCACGACCGACAGATCCCGGGGTACAGGCAGCCGGAGACCGAGCACGTCTGGGGGCAGGGCTCGAGCTCACCGGTGCGCAGGCGCGCGGCGATCGCCAGCGCGCGGTCCGCGGCGTCGGCGAGCTCGCGCCGCACATGCTCCTGGTCACGCCGATCGTTCTCGAGCACGCCGGATGCGACCGGCGCATCGCTCGAGACCACGCCGCGCGGCCGCAGATCCTCGCCGCCGAGCGGCTGATAGACGCCGGCGACCGGCTCTAGCTCCAGCAGGTCTCGCACCGCAAGCATATACAGCGCAACTTGGAGCGTGTCGTCGAGTGCCCAGCGCGCCACCGCCCAGCCAGGCCGCACGCGACCGCTCTTGTAGTCGCAGACGATCGCCCGCCCGCCGGCGGGGTCGACGTCGACGCGGTCGATCGCGCCGCGCACGCGGAGGCCCGCGGCGAGCTCGAGCGCTGGCAGCGAGGACTCGTCGTCGAAGCCGAAGCGCAGCTCGATGTGCCGTGGCGGCCACCCCCAACCGGACCTCGCCTCGTGCTCCAGATAGCGTCGTAGATCGGCCTCGATCTCACGGACGATGGCGGCGCGCTCGGGTGCCCCCCGGCCGAGTGCGAGCCGCACCGGCTGTTCGGCCATCGCCTCGCCGAGGATCTCCTGGGCGAGCGCGACGTTGGCCTCGGTGATCGCTCCGTCGAGCCGGGTGACGGTGCGCTCGAGCACAGCGTGCACGTAGTTTCCGCGAGCGATCCCGTCCGGGTCGGGCTCGAGCCGGTCCGGCCGGAGCTCACGTTCGACGAGCCATTTGACCGGGCAGCCGGCGTAGGACTCGAGAGCCCCGGCCGAGACGACCTGACGGTGGCGAACGCGCGTGAACGCCACCGACCCGAGCGGGCCGAGCGGCCCGTCGGGCATGCGCGGTCCGCTCGCGGCCTGCGCGCGTGCGAGCTCGCGCGCGGTCGGGGCGCCGGCGGCCGGCCAGGTCACGTCAGCGAGCAGGCGCCGTGCGCGGCGCTCCTCCCAGCCGTCGACCATCAACTCGGCGATGTCCGTCACGAACGGCGAGCGCACCGCAGGATTGCCCTCCTCGTCGGAGCTGCGGTAGCTGAGGACCAGCGTCTCGGTGGCGCGCGAGACGCACGCGTAGAACAGGTAGCGCTCGGTCGCGACGGCGTCCTCGCGCGGCCGCAGGCGAAGGCCCGAGGCGTTCGCCAGCTCCCACCGGCGCTCGTCGGACAGGAACGGCTCTGGCGTCGGTGGGCGGGGAAACTCTCCGTCCTGTAGTCCGCACACGAACACCGCCCGGAACCGGCGCGCGCGGATCGCCGCCGGCTCGGTCAGGAGCACCGAGCCGCTCCCCGGCGCGGAACGAGCTCGCACCTCGAGCGCGGCGAGGCTGTCGATCAGCTCCTGTGCAGGCACGGGCTCGCCGAGGTCGGCAAGCTCTTCGAGCGCGCCCAGCACGATCGCGAGGGCGCGAGCGTCGAGCTCCTCGACTGGGTCGAGTGTCGCTGCCGCTCCCCGCCTGGGCGCGGCAAACAGTCGCCGCGCATGGCGCGCGAGTTCGGCCGCCGGGTCCCTTGCGGCGCCGAGCGCGTCGATCTCCTCGAGCCGCAGCCCGAGCGCCGCCGCTGCCTCGCGGGCCTCAGGCACTGTTCGCAGGCCCGTCCGGCGGACCGTCGCCTCGAGGGCGTCGGCGACCTCGTGGCGCGCGAGCATTCCCGGGGTGCGCAGGTAGCGCAGGAGCTCCTCGGCCGGGACTTCGGCCAGCGCGCAGCGCGCAAGCGCGAGCAGCCCCCGACCGAGCGGTGTGTGATCGAAGGGCACGGACCGCGTGCACGCCACGGGAACCCCGTAGGCGGCGAGCACACGCTCCAGTAGCCCGCCCGACGTGCCCACCGAGCGCAGCACGATCGCGATTTCGTCGGCCGGCACCCCCGCCCGCAGCTCCTCGAGCACGTGGGCTGCAACGAGCTCCGCCTCGGCGTGCTCGCCGCCGGACTCGAGCAGGCGCACGGCGCGGTCGGGGTCGACCCGGACTCCCGTGCGCTCGAACAGCCCGCGCTCCACGTGGTGCAGCGCCGCCGCCGAGCCCGGCGCGTAGTGCTCGGAGGATGCGGGGAGATCGAGTACCCGGTCGGCAATCGGCCGGAGCGCCTCGACGGCTTCCGCGCGGCCCGCGAACACCGCGCGGGAGGGCTCGTAGGTGAGCGACACGGTGACCTCGGCGCCGACGATCCGCGAGAGCGTCTCGATCGCGTCGCGCTCGAGCGGGGTGAGGTCGTCGAAGCCGTACAGGTACACGGGTGTCGAGCCCCAGCGTCCCGGTTCGGCGCGCAGCGCGTCGAGCGCACGCCAAGTGAACAGCTCGGCGTCGACGCGTCCGAGACGATCGAGCTCGCGAACGTACTCCCGGTAGAGCGAGGCGATCTCCTCCGCGTACGCGCGCCGGTCCGCTTCGGCGCCACACCAGGCCCGCATCGCCTGCGCGAAGCGCTGCGGCGTCACCAGCGTGCGCTCGAGTTCTGCGACGAGCGCCCCGAGCGCGAGGGCAAAGCCGGGCGAGGTGACCGATGCCCCGATCGCGTTCAGCGCGGAGCGGCGGATCATCGCGCGCAGCACTCGCCGGCGCTGCAGCGGCGCAAGCGTCCGGGCGCTGTAGCCGGCCCGACGGGCGATCTCGCGCGCCAGGCCGGGGAAGGTGAGGACCTCGCCGCCGACCAGGGCACCCTCGGCGAGCGCCTCGCGCCGATAGTGCTCGCGGTCGAGCCCTGTCGGGACGACGAGCAGCGCCCCGCGGCGAGCGGCGGCGCGGTAGGCGCCGAGCACCTCCGCCGCCTTGGCGGAGTTGGCGGGACCGAGGACGAGCGTGAGCGGCATGCCGACATGGTCGCGCGCGCCGCCGACGACTCGGCGATCGAATGCGGCGCCGACCAATCCAGGCTAACTTCTCCGGCGATGACGGCCGAGATCTCGGTCGAGCGATTGATGGAGGTGATGCGGGACGTCGACGAGTCCGGCGGCGCCGGCATCGAGCTCGTGGCGTGGGAGCTGGGCGAACCGCCGAGCCTGCTGGGCGCGGCCTGGTCGCGGGCGCTCGCCGACGGTCTGCTCGAGCCCGCACGCATCAAATCGATCTTCGGCGAGCCTCTCTGGCGGCTGACCGAGAAGGGCCGGGAGTGACAGACGGGGACGCTGACCCCGACGTCAGCGTGATCGTGCCGGCCCGCGACGCAGCCGCGACGCTTGGACGTACCCTGGAAGCTCTGCGCGGCCAGAGCTTCGGCGGCGAGTTCGAGGTGATCGTCGTCGACAACGGCTCGCTCGACGCCACCGCGGCAACGGCTATCGCGGCTCCGGCGCGTCCCCGCGTGGTCACGCGGGCCCGCGGCGAGGGCCCGGCGGCGGCCCGTAACGCGGGCGTCGTCGCCGCGCGGGCTCGGATCCTCGCCTTCACCGACGCCGATTGTGAGCCGGCGCCCGGCTGGCTGGCCGCGGGCGTGCAAGCGCTCGATCGGGCGGACCTCGTGCAGGGTGCCGTGGGCCCCCCACCCGGCGCCCGCCTCGGCCCGTTCGACCGCACCGTCTGGGTCGGCGGCGAGAGCCTCTACGAAGCCGCCAGCCTGTTCGTTCGCCGCTCCTGGTGGGAGCGAGTGGGTGGCTTCGAGGAGCTCGCGCCCGGCGCAGGCGAGGACGCCCCGTTCGGCGAGGACGCCTGGTTCGGCTGGAGGGTCCGGCGAGCGGGAGGTCGCGCGACGTTCTGCCCCGACGCTCGCGTCAATCACGCCGTCTTCCCCCGCGACGCGCTCGGCTTCATCGCCGAGCGCCGCCGGTACGCTCGCTTCCCGAGCCTCGCCGCCCGCATTCCCGAGCTCCGCCGTGAGCGGTTCTACGCCCGGTCGTTTCTGAGCCGGCGGACCGCGGCGCTCGACGCCGCATTGCTCGGGTGCGCGCTCGCCGCGGCCGCCAGACGGCCGCAGGTTGGGATCGCCGCCGCGATCCCGTATGCCGCGCTGGTGGCCTCGAGCGCGGCTCGCTGGGGGCCGCGACTCGGTCCGCGCGTCGCGGCCGCCGAGATCGCCGCCGACCTCGTGGGCGCGGCGGCGCTCGTGCGCGGGAGCGTGGCGGCCCGGTCGCTGCTGATCTGAGCACCGGCGTGGCCTCGGCGAGCAGCGAATACTTGACGCTCGAGCCGCCCTCGATACCTCCGCGGCGGTGATCACGGGACTTGACCGGCTGGAGTCGTTGCCAGCCGGCACCCACCGGAAGGTGCAGTCAGAAAACCTGCCCGCGCGGATCGCGACCGTCTTCGGGCACGTTGACGTGTGGTCGAGGCGAATCGCAGGTTCGCAGCCAGCCGCGAGCCGCTACGCGACCCACGGGGTACGTCGTCTGCACAGCCGCTCCGCGAGGCGCCATGCGTGCGACTCAGCTCCGGAGCCAGACTCACCCTGCGTCGTGCGCGGCCTCTCGCCTTGGTCGTCGTCGTACCCCGGAAAGCCTAACCAGTCGCGGTGTACGTCCCGTCGTGGGGCAGAGCGAGGCGTAGCCGCTTGAGTGCGGAGCGGATGCGTCCCTTGATCGTGCCGAGTGGGATGCCGAGTCGCTCGGTGATCTCGGCGTGGGTGAGGCCGGTATAGAAGGCGAGTTCGATCACTGCGCGCTGCTCGGAGGGAAGTTGCGAGACGAGAACGGCGAGCTCCTGCAGCTCCTCCTCGGCGAGCACTTCTTCCTCGGTCGAGTCAGGCGCGACGGCCAGCTCGAGCGGTGGCGACCAGCATGGCACGTCGCCGCGATCGCGGCGCTTGGCGTTGATCGCGCCGTTACGCACGATCGACATCAGCCACCATTTCACGCGACCACGGTCCGGGCGGTACTGGTTACGGTGCCGCCACAGGGCAATGAACGCTTCCTGCGTTACGTCGGCCGCCAGGCCCCGGTCATCGAGGATCCGCAGCGCGAGCCAGAAGACAGCGCTCCAGTGACGAGCGTAGAGAACCTCGAACGCGCGTGCATCGTCGTGCTGGACGCCGACCATCAGCGTCTCGTCAGATCGCGCCTCGTCAATCACGGTGTCTCGACTCCCTCAAAATACCCCGGGTTGCGGCGGCCATGCCGGCGTCGCTAAATTGCGTTCCCGCCATTGGCTCGGGCGCATAAGGGGCATCCTGCGCTACACGTCGGAAAGCTTGCCAGGCTCATATCGTACTGATGTGGTATCGGTACACGTATCCTGCACGTGACGTGTAGACTACGTGTATGGCTAGGGTGAGAACGAATATCGAGATCGAGGACACTTATATCCACGCGATCATGGACCGCCACGGCGTCCGTACCAAGACCGAGGCGGTCGAGCTCGCGCTTCGGCATCTCGCAGGCCAGCCAATGACACGCGAGGAGGCGCTTGGTATGCGCGGCGCGCGCGCCCTGAGCGAGATCCCGACCGACGTTGCTCCCCGCGCCACCACGTGATCCTGGCTGACACGTCGGCGTGGGTCGAATACGACCGGGCGACAGGCAGCACCGTTGACCAGCGTGTTGCCGAGCTGATCGCCGCAGACGGGCCGCTGATGGTCACCGAGCCAGTCATCATGGAGGTGCTGGCCGGCGCACGCGACGACTCGCGCGAGAACGATCTGCGCCGCCTGCTGTTGCGCCCGGGCTTGCTGCATTTCGACGCCGCCACCGACTGTGACGCAGCGGCCCGGATCTATCGGCGCTGTCGCCGGTCAGGGATCACCCCACGCGGCATGATCGACTGCATGATTGCTGCCGTCGCGTGGCGGCGAGCTGCAACATTGCTCTGCTGCGATGCCGACCTCGAGCGAGTGGCGCAGGTCATCGGCATCGACCTCGACCTGGCCACCGCTCGCACGGCGGGTCTCGGGAGGGGGTGATGCGCGTTGAGCCGCATATATCGGCTTAACGCGCATCAGGGGTCCGTGTGATCGCTGTGCTGGCGGCGCGGCAGCACGGGTGGTGTCGGCAGCACGGGGTGGTGTCGGATTGGCAATTGTGGGTTCTCGGGAATACGCGCCACGAGACCCGGACGCGGCGTCGCCGCGGTCATCGTCGCCGCCGGGCTCGCGTGCATGGCAGCGGATGCGGCGCGGAATGGCCAGGCCCGAGGCGATCGCCGAGCACCGGCCGAGATGAATCCCCGCGCGACGGCTACGGCTGCTCGATGTCGTCGAACATCGGGTCGACGTTGAACACGAGCTTGGCGTCCATCGTCTTCAGCCACTCTTGCACGGGCTCGATCGTGAGCAGCTCCTCGAGAGCCTCGGGCGTCATGCACGCCTTCGAATCCTCCCCGGCGTCGGGGTCGGTGAGCAGCACGAGGCTGAACAGCAGCTGGTCGATGATGACCATCGGCGGCGCAGCGACATCGGGGCTGTGCTCCATCGCGGTCAGTAGATCCTCGCGACGGCGCAGGGACTGCATCACGGTGGCGAGGTTCCCGGCCGCGTCGAGCGCGATCTCCTCGATCTCCGGCGATGGTCCCTCCCGCTGGTAGCGCTCGAACAGCGCGCGGTACACGTCGGAGTGGTGGAGCAGCAACCCCGCCGCGCCGGCGTTCCGCGACGCGAGAAAGGCTGCCTCGGGACTCAGTCCCGCGGGAGCGTCGCTGTCGTCGAGCAGCGAGCGCCTGAGCTCGTTCATGCCTGGCTCGCCTCTGAGTCGGCGACGAGCTCGCGGTAGAAGCCGACCCAGTCCTCGATCCCGTGCTTGGCGATCAGACCATCGAGCTCGGTCGGCGGGAGCAGCGTCTCGGGCTCGGGATCGTCCTCGGCAAGTGCTGTCAGCGCATAACCGAGCCGAGCGAGCACCGCAAGCGCCCCGATCGGCGACTGGCGCTCAGGTACCGATTCGAGCAGCTGCAGGTTGATCATGGCCTCCCACGAAACCCGGCTCACGTACGCGATCAGCCGCGCGGTGTCGAGCGCTTCGGGGCGGAGCTCCGAGGCCGACGCGCCGGCCGCGCGGCGCTCGGTCAGACGAGCGCAGCAGTCCAAGCCCTGCTCGAACGCCTGGTACTGGGCCAGCAGCAGTTTGGCGTTCGCGGGCGTGAGCTCCGGCCGGCTCTGACGCCGTAGCTTCATCGACCCTGACCCATCAGCTTGAGGATACCGGCGACCGCGCGAGCGGCCTGGAAGCCGGCGGTGGTACCGGACCTGACCAGCGCGATCCGGAGCGACACCAGCTTGGCGACCGCGTAGCCCGTGTACACGCCGTTACCGTCAGCCCACGCCTTGACCGCGTCCGCGACTCCGGTAGGCAACAGGCCCTTCTGACCGAGCGCCTTCACAACACCTACCGCCACCGTCTTTCGCGCCGCGGCCTGCGCGGCCGTCTCGTTCGCGATCGCTTCTTCGCGGGCGACCCCGGCATTTGCGCGCGCCAATGACTTGTTCAGCCCGCGGCCGAGCAAGTCCTTCATCGCCTGCTTGAACGCGCTCGTCCCAGCTTCGTCGATCGCGGCGCGGCCGGCCGCGCCGATCCCGACTCTCGCGGCGAGGCGCGCCGCGAGGTCTTCGAGTGGTCCTCCCATACCGAGCGACGCGACCGCCACGATCAGGTTGGTGAGGTCGCCGGGCGAGGTGAGGTTTCCGTGCGTCGCGTCGTAGTAGATCCCGTAGCCGGGGATCTGGTCTGACACCGACAAGGGGTTGCCGGCCGGGATCACGCCGCCGTAGGCGGCCGGGAGGTCGCCGGGCATGCCGCCGAAGGCGGGGGCTCCGAACCAGGGGCCGGGGGCGCCGGCGGGTTCGGAGGGCCGGAATGGGCTGCCGGGCGCCGGTCCGCCGTTGGCGGTGAGCCGGTCGCCGCTCAGGACCTGCGTGTAGCGGGATTGCGCCGCCTTGAACGCTTCGAGCACAGCCGTCGCCTGGCGGGCGTAGCCGCCGGCGCTATAGGCGGCGTTCTGCGCGTCGGTCTGATCGCTCGTGATCTTGTCGTTCAGCTTGGTTAGCTCGGCCGGTTTCTTCGCCGAGGCCAGCTTGTTCTCGAGCCCGCCGCCGGCGCTGCTCGCGCTCGCCTCGGCCGCCATCGCGGCGTCGTAGAGCACGCGCAGGCGGCGGATCTCCGACTGCGCGTGGTCGAGCGCGCGCGAGTATCCCGACACGGCGCGCGCGCAGTCGCGGAAGGACTCGGCGCCACCCCGCGCGACCGTCGCGAGCCCGTCCGAGCAAGCGTGATAGGCGCCTGCCGCGTAACCCTGCCAGTCCTCCGCGAGCGTCGCGCTCGCGGAGCGCAGCCCGCTTTCAAGATTCTCGAAGTCGTCCCCCGCGCCCACGAGCGCTCGCGCGATCGCACCGATCTCGCCCGGCGAGCCCGTCGGCGAATCGGGAAACCCGCCGCCGCTGCCGGTGCTGCCAGAGCCTGGATCGCCGCCGATGATCACGGCGTGATCCCCCCGAACTGATGCAGCATGGTGAGCGAGAGGATCCCCTGGTCGGTCTGCAGATACCCCATCGACGCCATCATCAGGTTGCGCGAGAGCTCCCCGACCGTCTGCTCGAGCTCGTCGGTGACCTGCTGCACGCGTTCGCACATCGCACTGAATGCAGCACCGATCGGCTCGCTCCCGAACGCACCCGCCTGACCCGGCGAGACGGCAGTTCCGGCCGAGTTCACATAGCCCGCGGTGCTGTCGACCATCCCTGCGGCCGCCGCGAGCGTCGGCGTGAGCACCTTGAATGTGCTCATCCCGGCGCCACCGCCCCAGTTGGACCTGCGCTGAGTGAAAGCATGCCTGGATGATCGCGCCGGCTCGGGGATAAGGAAAGCCCCCCGGGTGTGAAGTGCACCACCCCCACCCGAGGTGTGAAGTTGGCACCACCCCACCCCGGGGCGTGTAACGCACTGCCCTGCCGGCCCGGCCCTTACGCCGCCTCCGGCCTCTGGTCCTCGTCCGCCGGCGCAGCCGGGCTCGCTTTCCCCGCGGGCGGGATTCCCTCGGCGTCGGTCTCGGCCTCGGCGTCGGGCGGCTTCGCTCCCTCCTTGGCCCAGGCCTCGTTGAACTCGACGCGCCACTTGCCGTCCTCGCCCTGCTCGAGCGCGAGGCGGGCGCGGAAGTTCTTGCCGGCGCGGCTCTTGAACCCGGTGACTGGCTTTTCGGTGCGACCGGTGGCGATCAGCTCGCGGGCCACGGCCAGCGGTAGCTGCTTGCCCGCCTTCGCCTTCCAGATCACGAACCCGCACCCGGGGTCCTCGCGCGCCCAGCACGAATAGCCCTTGCGGTTCTCGACGATGTCGTGCCCGCAGACCGGACACGGGCCGAGGTTCGCGCGCGGGATCCGGACGCCGTGGAGCTTCGTGTCGAGCTCGCCGACGGTGGACTCTGTGAACTTGACGATGTCGCCCATGAACGCCTCGCGCGAGTCCTCGCCGTGCTCGATCCGCGCCAGCCGGTGCTCCCATTCCCCGGTCAGGCTGGGCGAGGTGAGGGCGTGCTCGCCGAGCAGCCTGATCACGTTGAGTCCCTTCTCGGTCACCACCAGCGCGCGTCCCTCGCGCTCGACGTATCCGACCTGAAGCAGGCGCTCGATGATCGCCGCCCGCGTCGCCGGCGTGCCGATCCCCGAGTCCTTCATCGCCTCGCGCAGCTCGTCTTCCTCGACGAGCTTCCCGGCTCCCTCCATCGCTCGCAGGAGCCTTCCCTCGGAGTAGCGCTGGGGCGGCTTGGTCTCCTTCGCCTCGGCGGCGACCTTCTCGACGTTCGCGGACTCACCCTGCTCGAGCCGGGGCAGTCGCTGCTCGCGACCCTCGTCCTCGTCTCCGGGCGGCGTCTCGGCGTCGGCGTTCTCGCCGTAGACCCCGCGCCAGCCGGGGACCAGCAGCAGCTTGCCTCGGGTCCGGAATATGTGGGTCTCCACCGTCGTCTCGACGCGCGTGTTCTCGAACACGGCTTCGGGATGGAACACGGCGAGGAACCGCCGCACCACGAGGTCGTAGATCTTCCTGTCGTCCTCGTCCATCTTGTCGACCGGATGGCGCTCGGCCCGAGTCGGGATGATCGCGTGGTGGTCGGTGACCTTGGCGTCGTTGACGACGCGCCCGAGCGGCAGCACATCCAGCCCGAGCACGTACTTGGCCGCCGTGGCGTACTCGCGCTGCTGGCCGACCAGGTCCGCGATCGGCTTGATGTCCGGGATCATGTCGCCGGTGATGAAGCGGGAGTTGGTGCGGGGGTAGGTGAGCGCCTTGTGCTCCTCGTAGAGGCGCTGGGCGGCGCCCAGTGTCCGCCGCGCGGTGAAGCCGAAGCGGCTGTTGGCCTCGCTCTGGAGCGAGGTCAGGTCGTAGAGGAACGGCGGGCGATCCCTGCGTTCGGTCTTCTCGAGCTTGGTGATCTCCCCGACCTTGCCCGCGACGGCGGCGACGATGCTGTCCGCCTCCTCGGCTGTCTTGATCCGGGGCTTGGAGCCCGCGTGGAAGCGGCCCTCGTAGGCGCGACCGCCCGGCTTGGCGATCGGTGCGAACTCCGCGTCGACTACCCAGTACGGCTCGGGCACGAACGCGCGGATCTCTTCCTCGCGCCGCGCCAGGATCGCCAGTGTCGGCGTCTGCACGCGGCCGAGTGAGACGGCGCCGTCGAACGACGAGCGCAGACGGATCGTCGCGGCCCTGGTCGCGTTCATGCCGACGATCCAGTCTGCCTCGCTACGTGAACGGGCAGCAGCCTCCAGCCGCGCGAGGTCGGCGCCGGGACGCAGCGATCCGAACGCCTCCTCGATCGCGCGCTTGGTCATCGAGTTCAGCCACAGCCGCTTGACCGGCTTGCTCGAGCCGGCCTTCTCGTACAGGTAGGCGAAGATCAGCTCGCCCTCGCGTCCCGCGTCGCAGGCGTTGACGACGGTCTCCACGTCCTCGCGAGCGAGCAGGCGCTTGACGACATTCATCTGCTTCTTCGAGCGCTCGTCGCGGACGACGAGCTTGAAGTGGTCGGGGACGATCGGCAGGTCGGCCATCTTCCATTTCTTGAAGCGCTCGTCGTAGTCGTCGGGGTCGGCGAGCTGCACGAGGTGGCCGACGGCCCAGGTGACGATGTGGTCTGGGCCCTCCAGATACTCCTTGTGGTTCAGGAACGCGCCCGGCAGCACACCTGCCAGGTCCCGTCCGACCGAGGGCTTCTCTGCGATGACCAGTGTCTTGGACATACGAGCGCTGAGCGTAGCGCCCGCTGCAAGTGGCGTCGGTGGCGGGTCCGATCGGCGACAGCAGCGGGCAAAGGCCGCGTCAGAGCGCGGCGGCGTCTATTCCGCGCATTGCTGGGTGCTGACCGGGCCTGAAGCCGACCTGGCTTTCGCGAGCTCGCGGCGCACCACAGCGTTCGGGATGGCGAACCCGCCCGGCCCCGTGCCCGGAGTGGGATTGGTCACCTGAGCGAACGCCGTCGCGAGCACCCGCCCGGCCGAGTCGACGAGCGGTCCGCCCGAGTTGCCAGGACGTACGAGGCCGCGCAGCGCGGTGATGCTGCGCTGCACAGGACCGTTCCCGTACGCGTCCTGGGTGCTGACCGTCTGGGTCGAGCCAATCCGCCCCGGCTCGACGTCGAACGGTCCGTCCTCTGGATAGCCGAGGATCGCCACCGCCCTCCCGGACGGCGCCGAGGGCGCGAGCGCGAGTGGCCGTGCCGACAGACCAGGCACGTACAGCACCGCGACGTCGTCGCGGGGATCGAACACAATCACCCTCACCACGAGCCCCGGGCCATTCCCGCCGACCTCCACGGTCGTGTCGTTCTCGCCGGCGACGACATGCGCGTTGGTGACGACGAGCTGTGGCGCGGCAACCCAGCCCGAGCCCTCGATCCCGAGGCCGCAGGCGGTGCCGAGCACGCGCACGACGCTCGGGAATGCGGCGCGGACGCCGGGCGCCGCGTCGATCGCCTTCGTCGGCCGCGGCACCGACGCCGAGGGACCCCTCAGTGACGGAAGCGGGTCGAAGTGAGAGAGCGCGTTGAGGATCGCGCCCGACGGCGGCAAGGCCTCGTCGAGGTCGCGCAAGATCACCGAGTGCTCGAGCTCACGCCGCAGTGTCGGCGAGCTCACCGCTTGGAGCGTGACGGCGCCGAGGATCCAGGCGATTCCGAGTCCGATGCACGCGGTCAGCGCGGCACCCAGCAGCCCGTCGAGCACCCGCAGACCGGGCCAGCGCAGCGCGAAGCGAACCCGCATCCCGAGACCCTCGAGCAGGGTGGCGAGCAGGCCGCCGACCACGGTCGCTCCGAGCAGCCCGAACAGCGGCGCGTAGACCGAGTGCGAACCATGCGGCAGCACGAGCGGGCCGATGTGAGCGCCGAGCACCGCGCCGAGGGCAAACCCGCCCAAGGCGAGGCCACCGACGATGATGCCGTGCATGTAACCCCAGACGGCGAACAGGGCGGCGAAGGCGACAATCAGCCAGTCGATCCCGTTCACGCCGATCACTGTAGCCATGCCGGTGCCCGGCCAAACCGCAACCGCGGTCGCGGGTCCCGAGCGACCGAGCGCCACCCACCCGCGCCACCGTTTACGCTCCTCCACGGAAGTGGTTTGGGGACGGACATCGCCTGGGGGGTCGGGGCCGCGCCGGTCGCGACTCTCGGCGCCCCGTCGTCGACGGCTGCTGACGCGAACGGTCCCACTGGTGGTGATCGCGGTCGGGGCCTTCGCGGCCGGCATCGTTACCGCGACCGGCCCTTCGCGCGCTGAGCGGCGGCTCGTGACCAAGTACCTCACCGCCTGGCGGCGAGGTGATTTCAGTGCCATGTATGGCATGCTCGACGCGGGTTCACGCCGGCGGATCTCGCCGTCTGCATTCCGCGCCGCATATGGCGCCGCCGCGAGCACAGCGACGCTCGCCTCGGTGAGCATCGGAAGAGTCGGCGAGCCCAGCGGGAACGCGATCAAAGTCGCGGTCCGGGCGCGGACCCGGATCTTCGGCACGATCCGGGGAAGCCTCGACGTCGGGTTCACTGACAGTGGCTCAGGCGCTCGCGTCCACTTCGATTCGGGGCTCCTGTTTCCCGGCCTGCGGGCGGGCGAGCAATTGACACGTCACGTAACACTGCCGCCCCGCGCCTCCCTGCTCGCGCGAGACGGCACGCCGCTCGCGGAAGGGCCTGATCTACACTCGCCGATTCCCGAAGTGGCGCTTCAGATAGCCGGCACGCTCGGGGCGATCCCGGCCAACGAGCGCGCGACATTCGCGGCCGAGGGATATCCGCCGACTGCCAAGGTCGGGGCGGACGGACTCGAGCTCATCTTCCAGAGGCAGCTTGCGGGCACACCAGGCGGCAAGCTGCTCGCCGGCGGCCGAGTACTCGCGAGCTCGCTGCCAAGGGCAGGCAAGCCTTTGAAAACGACGATCAACCCCGCCCTCGAGCTCGCGGAGATCACGGCGATGGGCAACAACGTCGCCGGAATGCTCGCGATGAACCCGCGCAACGGGCAAGTGCTCGCGGCGGCCGGCATCGCGTTCTCTGACCCGCAGCCTCCCGGCTCGACGATGAAGATCATCACCGTGACCGGCGCGCTGGCCGCGGGGATCGCCAAGCTGGGGACCACGTTCCCGGTTGCGACCAGCGCGACGATCGACGGCTACACGCTGCAGAACGCTAACGGCGAGGCATGCGGCGGGACGCTCCTGAACGCTTTCGCGGTGTCGTGCAACTCCGTGTTCGCTCCGCTCGGCGCGAAGCTCGGCGCCACCCGGCTCGTGGGGATCGCTGAGAAGTTCGGCTTCAACGCGCCGGCGGCCTTCCCGGGCGAGGCGCCGAGCACGATCCCGTCGGCGGGCACGATCGGTGACTCGCTGGCCGTCGGGTCATCGGCGATCGGCCAGGGCATGGTCCTGGCGACGCCGCTCGAGATGGCGATCGCGGGCGCCACGATCGCCATCGGAGGGCGGCGTCCGGTGCCGACGTTCCTGCTCGGCCAGCCCCCGACCTTCATCAGGGTCACCAGCCGCCACGTCGCCGCCCTGGTGCAGAAGATGATGATCGCGGTGGTGGAGTACGGCACCGGAATGTCGGCTCAGATCCCCGGGGTCGTCGTCGCCGGCAAGACCGGCACCGCCGAGCTCACCAACACCACCACCGCTTCGACCAACCCCGACGCGCCGCCGCCGAACAGCCCGCTCAACACCGACGCCTGGTTTGTCGGCTACGCCCCGGTCGGCAAGCCCAAGATCGTCGTCGGGGCCCTGTTCCCCAGCCAGGGCGCGGGCGGCGCGACGGCGGCGCCGGCCGTCCAGCAGGTCCTCGCAGCGGCGCTCGGGCGGTAAACGGCCCTAGGGACGGTGGCGTCTGGTTGGTCGGCTGTGTCGGCTCTGCCGCCGGCGCGAGAGGGTCGCGAATACGTTCGTCACGAATGTTCCCTGGGTCCAGGTGGCGACTGCGGTGCCCGTTGGGCCGAAGGCGAGGTCCAGGTTTGCTGCGATGTCGCCTGAGATCGGGTGTTCGTGGCCGAAGCGCGAGGCGCCGGGGCGGAGCTGGGCGATGACCACGCGGCCGCCGGTGATCCAGCCGGCGAGGGACCCGCCGAGTGGTGCCGAGGTCACCTGTGGGGTCTCGCCGGGGTCGATTCGCCCGAGACGGGAGGCCGCGCGGAACCACCGCCGGGGCGCGTTCCGGACCGATGCGTGGACGGCGCAGGTGTCCGACGAGCAGACGTCCCACGCGGCGACCTGATCGTCGCCCCCGTCGGTCGCGAGCGACAGCCCGGAGGCGACGTCAGCGGCCGCCGACAGGGCCCTGGCCCTGACCCGCCTCCTGCGGCCCGGCAGATCGGCCGCCATCGCCCGCGAGTGGTAGGCACCGGACGCGTCGTTCCAGCTCTCGGTCCATCCGATCGTCAGGCCGTCCGCCCGCGGCACGAGCTGCAAGCCGTCGATCTCGTGACCCGCGGGCACGGTCAGCACGGTGTGCGGCCTCGACGGCGCCGCTCCCGCCGGGCCATTGGCGCTGATCACGCTCCTGCCCGCCCCTTGCGTCCATGCGACGGTGCTCCCGCCCCCCGGCGTCCCGGTGACCGCGAGCGCGACAGGCGCGACCCCGCGGCGCGTCAGCCCACGCGGCCGGGCAAATCTGCCGGTTCGCACAGCCTCGGTGACCCAGAGCCGCGCGGGTCCCGCGATTACCGCCAGGAGGTTTCCGTTTGCGAGCGGCACGAGCTGACCGATCGCCGGGCCGCCGACGCCGGAGACGATCGTGTGCGGGCGCCCGAGCGTTCCGTTCGCCTGGCGCCGGATCACCTGGACGGTGGTGCAGCACGGCAGTCCCACCGGGCTACGCGCGGTCAGCAACTCGAGTGTCCGGCCCGAGAAGGCGAGTGAGAGAACCTCCTGCACGGCGGGACCCGCGGTCCGGCCAGTCCGAAACGAGCCGTGAGGGGACGCGAGCGCAACGAATGCGGCGGCGGTCGCCGGGAAGTCCATATTCACTTCGTTGAACGAGACCGCGAAGGCGCCCGCCTGCGAGGCGGCGATCTGCGGCCCGAGAACGTCGACCGAGCTCGACCCGGAGATATCGACCGCGCGCGTCCACCGGGCGCCTGCCGGCGCCGGCGACGCTGCGCAGATTGCGAGAACCGCGGCGACGGCCGTGAACGCTCGGTGGGCTCGAATCAGAGCTGCCGGCCGTTCCACACGCGGCCGCCCCGCCGATCGAGCCAGAGCCCGGCCACGAGACCGGTCAGGAGGCCGAGCACCACACCGGCGCCGGTGACCAGCGTGTGCGGCCGACCCGACAGCGACTGTCCGACGGCTACGACCGGGGCAGCGACGCCGGTGAAGACGCCGACCGCGGTGGCCAGCGGGTTGAACGTCAGCTGGTCCGGCCCCCTGGTGAGCTCGCCTTCCCGCCCGAGGCGCTCCTCGGTCATAGGTCCAGGGGGATGGTCGCTTCGACCTGATTCAGAGCGCCGCCGCGGATCTGCAGCGTGAGCGGCCGGTTCGCGTAGGCCGACGTGTCGATCTTGAACAACAGGAGCTGACCCTGGGTGGGACCGAAGTAGGCGGTGGTGTCTGGAGCCGGCTCGGTGGCCCTCGGCGCGAGCTGCTGGGACGTCCACTGGTAGGGGTTCTCGGCGGGGTTGATCGGATACGGGTGGTACATGTTGCCCTGCGTGTCGACGATGTCGAAGGCGCTCAGCGGCGCCGTTTGCTGGTACTGCTTGGTCTGGTTCCACGCCCACACGAACACGCCGTACCACTCCTGGTTGGCGGTCGGCGGAACGGTGCTCTTGGGCAACCCCTCCAGGTACTGCGAGTCCTCGGTGCTGAAGCCGTTGAGCTCGCGCGAGATCTGTAGCTGATAGGTGATATTGCCGGCCCACACGTAGACGCCAAAGTTCTCCGGGTCGGCCGCGTGGCGGCGGGCCGGATCGTTCCCGCAGCCGGCAACGCCGATGGCGAGGACGAGGCTCGACATGAGGATCGGGACGCGGCGCGCTCTCACGGGGCGGGAAGTCTATCCCGATGGCTGGCGCGAAGGTGCGCTAGCGCAGACCGGCCGCGCGCACCCCCGCGGGCGGTGGCGTCGATGACTACCTCCCGCCGATCGACGGCCTCGGTCCACGATCGCGGTCCTCCTCGAGGATCACCCGCAGACGGCGCATCGCCTTCGCCGCTTGGCGGCGGGTCCAGGCGCGACCCCCGAGCTTGTCCAGCAGGCGATCGCTCGGCTGCACCGGCCGGGTCTCGAACCGGTACTCGACCTTGGTTGTCTCGTCGGGAGCGTCCGTGAGCGTGTACGTGCCGAGCAGGCGTACGCGGTTGAACTTCCCGCCCCGACCTTGCTCGACGATCCGGAACGGCGGCTCCAGCTCGGCGAAGGTCATATCGGCCCACGAGAATCGAGTCAGCGGCGCCTTGACACGGAACCGGGCGCCGGCCCCCGTGCCGTAGCTCTGCTCCCGCGTGAGGTGCCAGTCGGTGAGATAGTGATCGGTGAACTCCGCGTGGTTCGCGATGTCGGCCAGGTACTCGAAGACCTCTTCGCGAGGCCTGCCGATCAGGGTGGACACGGAGACGGGATCCATCGCCGGCGGGAGTCTAAGCGCTCCGGCCGCAAATCCCGTCTCGGTTTGAGGTGGCTCAGTCGGACTCGCGCTGCGGCTGCGCCGCGGCGACGCCACGCTGGTCGGTGATCCGCACCGCGTGGCCGAATGCCGGGCCGTGCACGAGGCGTGACGACGCCGGCTCCTCCGGGCGCAGCACACGGCACAGCTCACACAACATGCGCCCCGACTTGTATAGGTGGACCCGCTCTCCCACCAGCGGGGTGCGCTGGCAGTGGTCGCAGCGCTCCCGGCCCTCCGCCAGCCTGCCCACGCTCCGTCGCAGCAATTGGAACTCGAGCCCGGGAATTTCCCGTACGGAGAGTCGCATGTCCTCCCTTTCGTCGTCACGATCGCGGTTCCTCCTGAGCGGACCGCATTGACGCGCCGGATATCATTGCTGGCCGACTCGACGGGCGTGGGAAGCGCTCGTGAGGGTCGATCGCACCCGCCCAGAACAGGAGGTTTCCGTGGAGGCTTGGACGACAGGCAACCTGGCCGGCTTGGGAAACGTGGCGAGGCAGGATGACCGGCCGTCAGCGGAGAACTCGGGATGGCTCGACGAGCTCCGTGACGGCCTCGACCATCCGGGCGATTACATCGCGTTCCGCGACCCCGACGGAAAGGTGACCGCCTACGTGCTGCGGCGCGAATGGACGCGGATCGGCCGCAGTCTGGCGGCCGACATCCGCTTCGATGACCCGACAGTTTCGCGGCGTCACGCCCTCGTCGTCCGCCAGCCCGACGGGCTGCGGGTACTCGACGACCGCAGCCTCAACGGAGTGTTCGTCAACGGCCAGCGTGTCGAGTGGAGCCCGCTGAAGGACGGCGACGAGATCGTGGTCGGCCGTCACCACCTGCATTTCATGCTGGTGCAGGCGGTGTCCGGGATGCGCAACCTCGAAGCCGCCGAAGGGTCCGGGCGAGCACGCTAGCCAGCGCCACGCCACCGCCGCGAGTCGCGTCAGGACGCGGTCGTCGCTTCCTCCCGCTCCTTCTCCTTCTCGGCGACCTCGGCGGCGTCCGCACGAGGTCCGTCGCCGCCCAGCGCAACCGCGGCCTTGGCGGTCACGAGGTGGTAGAGGATCAGGAGCTGCACGAGCGCGAGCGATTCTGAGCGCTGGAGGTCGTTGCCGATCGTGAACTGGCCGAGCCGCTCCGAGCGCAGGTGCGAGGCGAAGTGCAGACGTTCCCAGACGAGCTCCTCGATCTCCGCGGCCTGATCTGGGTCGATGTTCCCGGCGATGTTGACGACCACCTCGGAATCGCGTTCGGTCATCGTGATGCCTCGCTCGCCGTCCCCGATCACCTGCGACAGGTCCGGGTGCGGCAGGCTGTCGCGCAGCTGGAGCTCGGCGTCGAGCGAGCGACCGTCGCCACCTGGTCCCTCGCGGAAGGAGATGACCACGTCCGCGTAGCGTTCCTGCGGGCGGATGAACTCCGCGGAGTCGGGCTCTCGCTTGTCGAGGTCCGCGAGAACCTGATCGGTCGTGTACCCGCGCCGCGACGTGTCACGCCGCACCTTCCACCGGCGGCGGAGCTCCTCGGGCGGCGCCAGGTAGACGCGCACGTCGTAGCAGTCGCGTATCGCCTCGTCGTGATAGCCGAGCAGCCCCTCGACGATCGTGAACGGCTTCGGGTCGACGTAGACCGGCGGCCCGAACGTGCCGTCATGGTGGACATAGACAGGCTTCAGGATCGCCTCGCCCTGGCGTAGCAGGCGCAGATGCTGCGCCATGATGTCGAGGTAATTGCAGTCAGGATGGAGCGGCGTGATGCTGCGCTCCGCGCGCTGCCTGCGGTCGTAGCGGTGGTAGTCGTCGGTGGCGACGGCCGTCACCTGGTCCTCACCGAGGATGCGGACCAGTCCCCGCGTCAGAGTGGTCTTTCCCGCCGCCGAGTCGCCGACGACGCCAAGAATGATGGGGCGCAAGGGTTCCTCCCTAGTTGTCAATTTGGTCCCGCCGCCTCGGGCTCGTCGCCGGGGCCTACTTCCTGGATATCGTCGAACACGGAGCTCCGGAGAATGTCCTCGGGCTCGATTGTGACGAGGTCGGATTTCGTCAGACGCCTACCCGACTCGAACAGCCGGTTCGCCTGTCGGAGCCTCGCGCGCTCGACAGCGTTGCGGATGCTGCGGCCGTGAGCGAAACGAGGCCGCTCGATCCGTCGCACGATGTAGTCGTGGAAGGCGGCCTCGGCGCCCTCGCCCATCTCGTACCCCTGCTGGTCGACCATCATCCGGGCGATCAGCATCAGCTCGTCGGCGTCGTAGTCGGGAAAGTGGATGTGGTGGGCCACGCGCGATCCCATGCCCGGGTTCGCCTGGAAGAACTCCTCCATCCGGTCCCGGTAGCCGGCCATCACGACGACGAAGTTCTCACGCTCCGACTCCATCTCCTGGAGCAGGATCTCGATCGCCTCCTGGCCGTAGTCGCGCTCGTTGTCGATCCGGTGCAGGTAGTACGCCTCGTCGATGAAGAGGATCCCGCCGAGCGCGCGCTTGACGATGTCCTTCGTCTTCGGCGCGGTGTGACCGACGTACTGCCCGACCAGGTCGTCGCGCGTGACCGAGACCAGGTGGCCTTTCTCGATGTAGCCGAGGCGGTGCAGAATCGCCGCCATCCGCAGCGCCACCGTGGTCTTTCCGGTGCCCGGGCTGCCGGTGAAGCTCATGTGCAGGGTCGGGCGCTGCGAGCTCAGGCCCATCTCGTCGCGCAACCGGTCGATCACCAGCAGCGCGGCGATCTCGCGGATCCGCTGCTTGACCGGCGCCAGCGCCACCAGCTCGTGGTCGAGCTCCTCGAGCACCTCGTAGACGCGCGAGTCGCGGACCACCGTCTGGACGTCGGCCTCGCCGTCGGCGACGGCGCCGGCGAAGTCGATCGAGTCGACCGCGGATCCGGCCTTGGCGCCCTTCTCGGGGCGCACCACCTTGCCGCTGAACTCCTCCTCGGAGAAGGCGGGCGAGCTGCGGTCGCGGTACGGGGTGCCGGGGCGGGGTTGGGACCCGCTCTCGCTCTGGGCGGGGTCGAGCGGCCTGCCGGTGGTATCGAGTCCGCTGGGGCTCATCGACGACTCGATGAGGCTGTCATCGGAGCACGGGTAGATGTCAGGTTCGCGACGGGGTACTCCTCGAGGACGGCGGTCCGGGCGCGGTAGACGTGTTAGTGCCCGAAACGTTTACGACGCTAACAGTAGGCGCTCGTCCTAAAGAGTACAAGCGAAATGTTTCGAGATTTTGATCACAGGATGTCTATGCCATCGGCGGATGACGCAAGGGTCTCGGCTCGCCTCAGGAAGCCGCGGAGACCGCCTCGCGTTCCTGCTCCATCTCCTCGGAGTACTCGCCGCGGCGGGCGGCGGCGGTCAAGCGCGCTCGGTGGCGCAGGGCGGCCTGTGCGGCCGGCACGTTCGCCTCCTCCCCGCGCCAGGTCTCCAGCGAGAGCCCGAGCAGCGCGCGGCCGTACGAGTACGTGACCGCCCAGGGCAGGTTCTCGACCTGGTTCATCGCATTGAGATGGGCGCTCGCGAGCTCGTCGCTCTGCCCGCCGGAGAGGAAGGCGATCCCCTGCACGGCGGCCGGGACCGTCTCCGTCAACGCACGGAGGGTCCGTTCTGCAACCTCTTCGACGCTCGCCTGAACCGGGCAGTCGTAACCCGACATCACCATGTTGGGCTTCAGCACCATGCCTTCGTAGGCCACGCGCTGAAGCCAGAGCTCGTGGAAGACCTGATGCAGCGTCTTCGTGGTGACCTCGTACGAGCGCTCGATCGTGTGGTCGCCGTCCATCAGGCACTCGGGCTCGACGATCGGGACCAGCCCCGCTTCCTGACAGAGGGCGGCGTAACGCGCGAGGGCGTGGGCGTTCGCGTTGATGCAGTAGTCGGTGGGGATCCCGTCGCCGATCGTGATCACGGCGCGCCACTTGCAGAAGCGAGCGCCCATCTCGTAGTACTCGGCGAGGCGGGCACGCAGGCCGTCGAGACCCTCGGTGACCTTCTCGTTCGGGGAGCCCGCGAGCGGATGGGCGCCGGTGTCGACCTTGATGCCGGGGATGATGCCGCGCTGGACGAGAACCTGTGGAAGCGGGGTCCCGTCGGCGGTCGTCTGGCGCATCGTCTCGTCGAACAGGATCACACCGCTGATCTGCTCCTCGATCCCCTCGGCCGTGAACAGGAGCTCGCGCCACTGGCGGCGGTTCTCCGCCGTCGGTTCTACGCCGACGGACTCCAAGCGCTTCGACATTGTGCCCGCGCTCTCGTCGGCGGCAAGGATGCCTTTCCCTTCCGCGACCATCTCGCGGGCTATCTGCTCGAGCGCTGCGACGTCTGTGCTCATGGCAGCCTCACCGTCCCTTCGATCACTCTGGCTGTTGTCGGAAACGTAAGTGATCCTAGCCGCACTCTTGACCTGCCGTCGCTCAGCCGCCAACATCCTGACGGCGAGCATGAGGATCTACGAGCTGCCAGTCAGGACGCACGCCGACACGATCAGCCCGTTCGGCGAGCTCGCCGAACGAGGTGGCACCGCCGACGCCGCGGCACAGGCTTGGACGAAGGCCGGATTCGGCGACGAGATGACTGCGAGATGGCTGAAGGCGCGCTGTTTCGATCCCGAATCGGCGCGTGCGCTCACCGACCTCGGAGTGACACCCGAACAGGCGGCAGTCCGCACCCGCGACGGCGGTGACTACATCGACACGATCGCCTATAAGGTCGCCGCCGGTGGACTGACCCCGCGCCAGGGCGCGGTTCGCTGCTTGTCTAGCCGGTAGCCGGCGGCCGCCCCACTCGCGATCGCCGGGCCTCGGGCCGTTCCACGGCTGTCGGACGGTTGAGCGCCGACGATGACGGGTAGGAAAAGGTCGAACGACTTTCGACAACGGCCGACTTCGTCGGCAGGGAGGATTTCCTATGGCCATCGACCCATCGCAGTCCACGGTCCCGCCGAGCGAGCAGCGCGGGGGCAGCACCCCCGATGCCGCGGAAGCTCGGGAGAAGGGCGATTGGGCCGGTCAGGCGGCGGAAGGCATCGTTCCGGCCAAGGACGGAGGATCGGACGCGCCGCGCGAGATGCTCGGAGAGGATCCCGAGCTCGGCAGCTCGGTCCTCGGCGCGACGACCGGCTCAGATGACCCCGCGACCGAGAGCGGCGTCGATCTCAGCGCCGGCGACAATGCCGACGCGACCACCAACGGCGGCGCCAAGCTGCCCGCCGAGGATGGCGCGGAGCCGGACGTGAAGGACGCAGCGGGCATCACTGTTCGCCAGGCCGATTAGCGAGCCGCCGAGCAGTACGCGCCGGAGAGTTCGGCGCTCCGAACCGCACGTGGAGGCGGCGCCGGCCGCCTCCACGAACGCCGTATAGTCAGCCGTCCATGGCGGTGACGATTGCGGTCCTTTCCCAGAAGGGAGGCACCGGCAAGACGACAGCGGTTCGAACGCTGACCGACCTTCTGCGCCGGATCGATTTGAGCGTGCTCGCGGTCGATCTCGACCCCCAGGGCAACCTCTCGGATTATCTCGACATCGATCCCGACGCCAGCCCGACGATCGCAGATGTGCTCGCCGGTCGCGCGCGGCCAAGCGAGGCCGTTCACGGCGGCGTTATCCCGGCGAACCTCGGCCTCGCCGAGGCCGAGCTGATGCTGGGCGGGAAGATGGGCCGCGAGCTGACGCTGCGCAAGGCGCTGCAGGAGCTGGGGCGCAAGCACGACGTGATCATGATCGACTGCCCGCCGGCGCTGGGGCTGCTCACGGTCAACGCGCTTGTCGCGGCCGACTACGCCCTGCTGTCGGCCGAAGCGCAGTATTTCGCGCTCCAGGGGGTCGAGCAGGCGCTGCAGGTGATCGAGCTCGCCCGCGACACCCTCAACCCGGGCCTCGAGCTGCTCGGTGTCGTCCTCAACATCGCCGACATGCGCACACGCCATTCGCGCGACGCCTACGACTCGCTGCGAGAGCACTTCGGCGAGAAGCTGTTCGAGCCGACCATCCGCGCCTCGATCGCGTACGCAGAGTCTGCCGAGCGAGCCTTGTCGATCCTCGACTATCGGCCTGACCTCGGGCTCGACTACCTGCTCGTAGGCGACGAGCTGCTGCGACGCCTCGGCATGGACGAGGCCCGTCAGCGGCTGGCGCCGATCCTGAACGGATCGCGCCCGGGCGTTGGCAAACCCTGAGTCAGAGGAGACCCCAGATGACAGTCACGGCGTCCGAGCCCGCGAAGCAGGACATGCCAGACCCGCTACGCCATTACGACCACTATCAGGACGGCGTCAACGCCGGCTCGCCCTACGCCGGGGGGTCGAGCTTCATGGAGCGTCTGTCCGGCAAGGTTGCCTCGGGATGGGGACGCCGGCGTTCATCATCGTCTCGACTGTCCTGATTCTCGGCTGGGTGTTCGCCAACGGGGCGGTCGCCTACATCAACAAGATGGTGACGGCCATCGGCAACGGCCAGGCGTTCGATCCCGAGCCATGGATCCTGCTGAACCTGGTTTTCAGCGCGTAGCATCGGGATGAGCTCGCCAAGTATCAGAGCGATCTGCTGCAGAAGAACACCGAGCTCACCGAGCAGATCCACTCGCTGGCCGAGCACCTGAGCACCCTGACGCGGGAGGTCCACGCCGCCACATGCAAGCGCGCCGCTCCGAGCTGACGAACTAGGTGAGTCAGCCGGCCCAGGGCCCCACGCCGCCGACGCGCGTGACGGCGATGCGGGTGATGTAGCCGGGGGGCGGGTCGTCGATCGCGGGAAACCTCACCTCGGGCCCGAGGTAGACGTCGGCCAACTGCTGCAGCAGCTCGGGAGCGCCGCCCTCGGTGATGCGGGCCAGGCCGTGCACGACGAGGTACTCGTCGAGTCCGATCGCGTTGCGGGTGCCGGCTTGCACCGACAGTGAGACCCTCGCGTCCCTGCGGATGTTCCGGACCTTGCGGCTCTCGAAGAGGTGCGCGGCGATTATCTCTTCGCCGTCGACGCCGACCCAGATCAGCGAAACCTGCGGCCGGCCGTCGGGTTCGAGGGTTATGAAATGGGCAGGCGCGGCGGACTCGAGGACAGCGCGAGCCGAGTCAGGAATCGTGGCCACGGAGCGACGGTAGCAGCGCGCGTTCGCCGGAAGCCTCCCACCCCTGGCGCAGCAGACCCAGCAGCGCATCAGGCGGTTGAGCTCCGGACGCGGCCAGGGCCCGATCGACGACGAACGTCGGCACCGCGCTGATCCCGAGCCGGCCGGCCGTCCGCTCGTCGTCCCTGACCTGCTCGGCGTAGCGGCGGCCGGCGAGCGTCTCGGCGACCGCGTCCGCCGGAAGGCCGACCTCGACGGCCAGAGCGACGAGCGTGTCGTGGTCGCTGAGGAGCCGCCCTTCGCTGAAGTACGCGCGCAGGAGGCGCTCCTTCATCGCGTCCTGGAGCCCGTGCTCGGCGGCGAGGTGGACGATCCGGTGGGCGTCGAACGTCGAGCCGCTGCGCACGATCTCGAACCGGAACGTCGCGCCCTCGGCGGCTGCCATTTCGGTCATCTGCTGCTGCCTCGCGCGTGCCTGCGAAATGTCCATGCCGTACTTACGCGCCAGATGCGCCGCGAGATCGCCGTCGCGCTCGTGCGGCGCCGTCGGATCGAGCTCGAAGCTCCGCCACGTCACCTGCACCTCGTCGCGATGCTCGAACGCCGCCAGCGCGGCCTCGAAGCGGCGCTTGCCGATGTAGCACCACGGGCAAGCGATGTCAGACCAGATCTCGATGTTCACACCAATCTCCTTGATTGAGTAAGCAACTACCTCGAGTGTAGCGGCGCCAGAAGCTCACCCATCGCAAGGAGTTTGCGCGCTGGATCGCGGAGGCCAAGCGCGAGGACACGCGCGCGCGGCGGGGCGTTCAGGCGCTCGAGATGCTCCGCGAGGGGCTCACACGCAGCTGAGCCGGGCTGGGGCACGCCGGGCACGCCCCGTCACATCGCGCGCACCTCGGCGCCCTGGGACTCGAACGGGACCCGTATCACCCGCGCCCAGCCGCTGCACTCACGGGCGAGCCGTTCGATCACGCCACCGGTCTGCTCGAAGTGTGACCACACGATCACAGTCGGCCCGGCCCCGGAGATCGTCGCGCCGAGGGCCCCGAAAGTGGGCGCGCGCTCGAGTAGCGCGGCGGACCGCGGGAACAGCGCCGAGCGGTAGGGCTGGTGCAGGCGATCATGGAGGCCCGCGGCGACGGCCTCCCAGTCTCCCGACGTGAGTCCTAGCGTGAGCATCGCGGCGTGGCCGATGTTGAATACGGCGTCGGCGAGCGGCACCTGCTCGGGGAGCGCGGCGCGCGCCTCTCCCGTCCGCACCGCCGCCTGCGGCACGACCAGCACCGCCTCGAGCCCGAGCGGTGCGTCGAACCGGCAAATTCGGTCTCCCGCGCAGACGACAAACCCGCCGTCGAGCGCTGCGGCGACATTGTCTGCGTGCCCCTCGAGCTCGATCGCGAGCGCCCTGACATCGGCGTCGAGCTCGAACATGTGGTCCGCTGCCATCAGCCCCGCGACAATCGCGGCGGCGCTCGAGCCGAGCCCCCCGCATGGGGGAATCTGCGAGGCGATCCGGAACGTGAATCCGTCGCTCGGGTGCAACCGCTCGAACGCGCGCACGAGGAGGTTGGTGCGATCCAAAGGCAGATCCAGGTCGGTCTCGACGGCGAAGGTCCCTGACTCGATCACCTCGACCTCGAGGTGGAGCGACAGCGCCGCCGCCAAGACATCGAATCCGGGACCCAGGTTGGCGGTCGAGGCGGGGACGCGAACAACCCGGCGGCGGGCGAGCGTCATCCGAGGACCGCCCGCTCGATCGCGATCAGCTTCGGATCGCACGGAACGACGCCGACCGCCTGCTCGAGCGCCGTCTGCGGGTCCTTGAGGCCGTGGCCCGTCAGCACGCAGACGATCCGCTCCGCGCCACGTGCCCCGTGCGCGAGCAGCCCGGCCACGCTCGCCGCCGAGGCGGGCTCGCAGAACACCCCTTCGTGCGAAGCCAGGAAACGGTACGCGGAGAGGATCTGCTCGTCGCTCACCGCCTGGATCGAGCCGTCCGAGGATGTCATCGCGTTCATCGCGTCCTCCCACCGCGCCGGGTTCCCGATCCGGATCGCACTCGCGACCGTCTCCGGGTGCTCGACCGGCGCGCCGAGTACGAGCGGCGCAGCGCCTGCTGCCTGGAAGCCAAGCATGCGGGGCCTCTGCCCGAGCTCCTGGAAGCCCTTCCAGTAGGCGGTGATGTTGCCCGCGTTCCCGACCGGGATGCAGAGCGCGTCGAGCTCGCCGAGCTCCTCGATGAGCTCGTAGGCCGCCGTCTTCTGTCCCTCGATCCGGAACTCGTTGACCGAGTTGACCAACGCCACGGGATGACGCTCGGCGAGCTCGCGCACGAGCGCCAGAGCGACGTCGAAGTTGCCGCGCAACGCGATCACGCGGGCGCCGTGCATCAGCGCCTGGGCGAGCTTGCCGGTGGCGATCTTGCCCTCGGGAACGATCACCGCCCCGCGTATCCCGGCGCGCGCGGCGTACGCCGCGGCGCTGGCAGCCGTGTTGCCGGTCGAAGCGCAGATGACGGCATCGGCCCCTTCGCGCACCGCGGCAGAGACCGCGCAGGTCATACCCCGGTCCTTGAACGAACCCGTCGGATTCGCCCCCTCGAGCTTCAGCCACACCTCGGCGCCCACGAGCTCGGACACGCGAGCGGCGTAAACGAGCGGCGTCGAGCCTTCGTTCAGCGTCACGATGGGATCGCCCGGCGCGAACGGCAGTTGCTCGCGGAAGCGCTCGATCAGGCCGGCCATCCGGAGCTACCCGAACTCCCGTTCGAGCACCCGGATCGCCCGCGGTGGCGCCCGCAGGACATCGAGTCCCGAGATCAGCTCCATCGCAGCGAAGAAGCGCGACTCGAGCACCGGGTGAACGACCATCACGAGCCGCGCCTGGTCGCGGATGCCTCGCTGGACGACGGACTTGACGGACACGTCCTGGAGCGCCAGCAGCTGCGCCACCTGTGCGAGCACGCCGGACTCATCGGCGACCTGGAGGTGCACGTAGAACGCGGACACCACATCCTCGACGATCGGCAGGCGCTGGATCGCCGCGGGCGTCGACGCCGGCGGGATCATCGCGCTGATCACGTCACCGAGGACGGCGGTCGCGGTCTGCGGTCCGCCGGCGCCAGGCCCGGACATCGTGATCTCGGTGATCGCTTCGGACTCAACTGTCACGGCATTGAAGGGTCCGCCGACCGACGCCAGCGGGTGGCCCGGGTACAGGAACGCCGGGTGCACGCGGACCGACAGCCCGTCCTCGAGCCGCTCGGCGGTCCCGATCAGCTTCAGTCCGAGGCCGAGCTCGCGGGCGTATTCGAGGTCATCCGGATGGATCTGCTCGATCCCCTCGTACCTGACCTGGTCGAGGTGCACGGGGGTGTCGAACGCGAGCCGCGCCAGGATCGCCATCTTCGCGGCGGCGTCGCGGCCGTCGACGTCCTCTGACGGGTCGGCCTCCGCATAACCGAGGCGCTGGGCCTCGGCGAGCGCTTCAGCGAAGCTGATCCCGATCCTCGCCATCTCGGTGAGGATGAAGTTGGTGGTCCCGTTGACGATCCCGTGCACCCGATCGATCGAGGCACCCGCCAGCGACTCCTGGAGCACGCGGATGATCGGGACCACGCCGGCGACCGAGGCCTCGAAGCGCAGCTGCACGCCGTGCTCGCGAGCCGCGTCCCATAGCTCCTCGCCGTACTGCGAGAGCAGCTGCTTGTTCGCCGTCACGACGTGCCGGCCGGCCCGCATCGCGCGCAGGACATAGTCGTACGCGGGGTCGATCCCGCCGATCAGCTCGACGATCAGATCGGAGCGCTCGAGGATGTCCTCGAAGTCGCCCCGGCTGCTCGTGAGCACGCCCGAGATCTCCGGGCGCAGGCCGGTGACCGCCTCGATCCGGCCGGCTTGCTCGGGCAACAGCGACGCGAACGCGGCCCCGACGGTGCCGTGGCCGAGCAGCCCGATTCGAAAGGGCGCCCCCGCCCCGACCTCAGACGTCACGTCGCATCAGGTCTTCGTAGGTCTCGCGGCGCACGACCACGCGCGCGGCGCCGCCACGGCAGAAGACCACGGGGGGTCGGGGCACGCCGTTGTAGTTGTTCGCGAGCGCGTACCCGTAGGCGCCCGTCGCCGGCGTGACGAGGACGTCGCCGGGCCGGGGTTCTGGCAGCGGGACGTCGCGCACAATCACATCGCCGGACTCGCAGTGCTTACCGGCGACGTGGAAGCGTCCGGACGGCGGCGCCGTTACGCGATCGGCGATCATCGCCTCGTACTGCGACCCGTAGAGCATCGGCCGCAGGTTGTCCGACATACCGCCGTCGACCGCCACCCAGCTCGAGATGTTGTGCTTGACGCCCTGCACCGTGTACAGCGTGACCGTGCTGTTCGCGACCAGCGCCCTTCCGGGCTCGAGCAGCAGCCGCTTGTCCTCGCCGAGCAGGTCGTGGGCGGTGCCGACAACGGCTTCGACGTAGTCCTCGATCGCCGGCGGATGCTGCTCGGCGGTGTAGGCGACGCCGAGGCCACCGCCGAGGTTGTACACGGGGAACTCGCCGAGGCCGGCAATCGCCCGCACCGCAGCGCGAAACGGCTCGAGCTCGAAGAGCTGTGAACCGATGTGGAAGTGCAGCCCGACGAGCTTTAGATGCGACGCCCGGCCGAGGCGCTCGATCGCCTCGCGGGCGTCGACTATCGAGAAGCCGAACTTGGAGTCGGCCTGGCCGGTCGAGATCGCCGCATGGGTGCTCCCGGCGACGTCCGGGTTGACGCGGATCAGCACCTCTTGGACGCGTCCGAGCTCGGCCGCGATCCGTTCTAGCCGCGCGCAGTCCTCGGTCGAGTCGAGCACGATGTGGCCGACTCCTGCTTCGAGCGCCTCGCGCAACTCGATCTCCGACTTCGCGTTCCCGTGCAGGTAGATCCGCGCCGGGTCGAAGCCGCCGCTGAGCGCGAGCGCGAGCTCGCCCCCCGAGGCCACGTCGCAGGCGAGCCGCTCCTCGGCCAGCACCCGATACACGGCAGTGCACGGGAACGCCTTCGAGGCGAAGAGCACGTCGAAGTCCGCGTGCCGTGCCGCCATCGCATCGACAAATGCGCGGGCACGGCCGCGCAGGTCGTCCTCGGCCACCACATACACCGGCGTACCGAACTCGAGTGCCAGCTCGACAACGTCGCAGCCGCCGATCTCGAGATGTCCGTTGCCGGTCACGCGCGCTCCGAGCGGATAGACGTGCGAAAGCTGTGAACCGGTGAGTACCACGGTGGCCGATCATGCCATGCGCGCGCCCGCACGGTGTGTCGGCGAGTTGCTCACCGCGTCAGTCAGTCAGGTGACGGCGCCGCCCCGCCGATCACCGAGCTTGGCTCTCGCACGCTCTGCTCGTGCGCCTTGTACCCGGTCAGGAACTCGACGAAGGCATAGAGCCGGGGGCCGAGCAGCATCGGCCTGTAGATCAGCGGCTCGACGAGCGCGAGCAGTGCCAGGCGGACAACGCTGCGGCGGTCGTAGGTCGCGAAGAAGACGACGTCGATCAGCAGGCCGGCGAGGCGGATGGCGGCGCTGATGCCAACCGAGAAGACGAGGAATACGACCAGGAACTCGACGTTGAGGATGCCGAAGATCGCCAGCACCGCGATGAACAGGTACGCGAACGCCTCGACGAATGGACCCAGGCCCTCGTACACCAGCAGGTACGGCATCGTGAGCATGCCGACGAGGCCGTAGCGCGGGTTGAACAGCATCGTCCGGTACTTCCACAGGACCTCGATCACGATCCGTTGCCAGCGCTTGCGCTGCAGGCGGATCGCCTCCCAGGTTGAAGGGACCTGTGTCCAGATCGTCGCGTCGGGCACGATCACGATCCGGTAAGGCACGCGTCCGCGACGGAACTGCCGGTGCGCGTTGATCGTCAGCTCGATGTCCTCATGTGTCACATCCGTCGCGTAACCACCGAGATCGATCACCACGTCGCGCCGCCAGACTCCGAATCCACCCGCCACGACGGTGATCGCGTTCATGCGACTCCATGCAATCCGGTGGGTCATGAACGCGCTCATGTACTCGACGATCTGAAAGCGCGCCACCAGCGAGCTCGGGAGATGAGAGCCGACGATGCGCCCGTCACGGATCCGCAGACCGTTGCTCGGGCGTAGCTGCCCACCGATTCCGATGATCCGGCGGGGGTCGAAATTGATCGCGTGCAACACGCGCACGAGCGTTTCCGGCTCGAACACGCAGTCGGCGTCGGTGTGGAGGATGTACGGGTAGTACGCGATGTTGACACCCGCGTTGCACGCGTCCGCCTCGCCGCCGTTGTCCTTGTCGACCACCCACAGGTTGTCATGGCGCAGCGACCGGTAGACCGTGCGCACGCGCTGGGTCTCGATCGGCTCCGGGTAGAACACGTCGCGCAGCTCGAGCTCGAAGGTGTCGTGTAGCACCTGCATGGTTGTGTCGGTCGAGCCGTCGTTGACGACGATCACCTCGAACTGCGGATGACGCGACGCCAGCACCGACAGCACGGTGTCGCGGATCACGGCCTCCTCGTTGTAGGCCGGGACGATCACACTGACCGCGATCGTGGCATCGGAGCGGATAACCCGCTCGAGATCGGTGTACTGAGCTTGGCGCCGGCGCAGGCGGTTCTCCCCGATCGCCATCACAACGAAGCCGACGGTGCCGAGGTTGAGCACGAGAAAGTAACTCAGCAGAATCGCGTAGACGATCTGGATCGCGCCGCTCATCGGTGCGCGTCAACCTCTTCGAGCAGGTCGCGCAGGCGCTCGCGCGTGGCTGCGTCGCCGACCTCGGCGCAGGCCTCGATCGACGACTTCGCCTCCGCCCGCGCAAGCGCGGTCAACGACTTCGTCGCGCCGGTGACGTCCGACTCCGTGCCCGCCAAGGCGGCGACCTGCGCGGTCACGTAGCCGAGATCGACGAGCACCTCGGCCGCCTTGTTGCGAACGAACCGATCCGGGTCCTCGAGCAGCGGGCGCACGACGGCGATCGAGGGTGCGCCGATCTGCTTGAGCGCGAGCGTGGCACTCTGGCGCACCCACCAGGCGCGGTCGTGCAGTAGCGGAGGGAGCCGGCCGGCGAGCTGACTGAGACCCGCCCGGCCTACCGACCGCGCAGCGTTGGCGCGCACGAGCCAATCGTGGTCGGTGAGTAAGCGCCCGAGCGTGGCGGCGTCCGGGAAACCGGCGAGCGACTCTGCGGCGCTGGCCCGGACCTTCGCGTCGGGATCGACGGCGAGCGCGGACAGCCACGCTCCTGCCCGCGCGTCGTCCGTGCGACCGATCAGGTATGCGATCCAGCTCCGGACCTCCGGGTCGCGGTCACCGCTCGCATCGGCGATCAGCCCGGGCGCACCCGTGAAGCGGGAGCCCTCGAGCAGCGTCGCCGCGAGCGGTCTGGCGAGTGTCTCGCGCCGCAGCGCGTCGAGCAGGCATCCGCAGGCCTGGGCGGAGTCGTACTCGGCCAGTGACTGCGCCGCAACGTAAGCCAGGTCGGGATCGGGGCCGTTCAACGCGTCGCACAACGTCGGGATCGAATCTTCGTCGGCGAGCCAGCCGAGCGTGAACAGCGCGTCAGCGCGCCGCCACTTGCGACGCGTGCGTGCGAACTGCGATTTGATGGCGGCGCTCGCGTCGATCCTGGCGAGGCTGGCGCGCAGCGCGGTGCGCTCTTCGGGTGAGAGCCGGGCGCTCACGATCCGAACCTCACGCAGCCGGGGAACCAGCGGCTCGAGCGCGACGCGACGGCCTGACTCCGGGAGCCGCAGCGCCAAGACCAGCATCGCCTCGAGCGCAGCGCCAGACTCGCGCTCGTGCTCGGCCACTCGTCGCCGGCGCGCCAGCGAACCGATCGTCATCGACAGGCCCGTCAGGTAAACGATCGCCGCCGCAGGGGCGAGCCACCAGAACTGCTCGAAGTAGGTCTCGGGTATTCGCGCGAGGACGACCGCGCCGACAACGATCCCTACGTAGGGAAAGAGCATCGCCGGGCCGCGGAGCCGCGATCGGCGGCGCGCGCCGGCTCCACCGTCGTGCAAGCCGCTGATCGCCGGTGGGGCGACCGCGTCCCGCGGGAACATCAGGCCGCGACGGCGATCGATCGCAGTCGTTGACGGCGCGGTGCGCGGACGCGGCGGGCGCCCTGAGAGTCAGCCTGCGTCTGGCAGGCGATTACCTCGTCGATCGTCTGATCGACGGTCCGCACCGGCTTCCACCCGGTGCGCGCTCGGAGCGCGCTCGTGTCAGGAACGCGGCGCCCCAGTTCCTCGTAGCCCGAGCCGTATGCCTCCGCGTACGGGATATAGACGATGCTCGAACGCGAGCCGACCCGCTCGATCACCACTCGCGCGAGCTCGTCGACCCTGATCGGATCGGATACGCCGACGTTGTAGGTAGCGCCGCCGGCGCCCTCGGCCCGCAGCAGACCCGCGACGGCGCCGACCGCGTCGTGGACGCTGGTGAAGCATCGCGACTGGCTACCGTCGCCGTAGATGGTCAAGTCTTCACCTGCGAGGGCTTGTGCGACAAAGCGCGGAAGGACCATGCCGTAGGCGGCGCTCTGCCGGGGACCGACGACGTTGAAGAACCGAACGGTGATGATGTCGGCCCCGGCATCCTGCTTGTAGGCGTTCGCGAGTGACTCGCCGAACTGCTTGGCGATCGCGTAGCTCCAGCGCGACCGATCCGGGGCTCCGATGGTGCAGTCGGCATCCTCTGTCAGCCCCGCAGCCGCGCGCTTTCCGTAGACCTCCGAGCTCGAGGCGAACAGCAAAGGTCGGCGTCGCCGGTGCGCTGCCTCCATCACGATGTCGGTGCCGCGGACGTTGGCCAGCAGCGTTTCTAGCGGGCGGTCGACGATTCGCTTGACCCCCAGCGCTGCCGCCATGTGCACGCACACGTCCGCCTCGGCCGTGCACCTGTCGACCAGCTCGGCGTCGAGGACGCTGCCCTCCACGAATCGCACCATGTCTCGCTCGATCGCCGCACGGTTCAGGTTACGCCGTGACCCACCGCTCAGGTCATCGAGCACGATCACCCTGTCACCGTTCGCGACGAGACGATCGGTGAGGTGAGAGCCGATGAAGCCCGCCCCGCCGGTGATCAAGTACGTCTTACTCGACGCGCTTTCGGCGCGCGGTCCAGTCACTGTGTCGGTCATCCCTGCCACCTTTTCCACGCGATTCGTGGGACTACCTTCGGCGTAAAGATCACCAAGCTTTAGACTTAAGTGCAGGTAGTCGTCTTTGGTCGGAGGTTTGGTCGAGGTTCGGCGCGCAAAGCTGCAGTGAAGCGCCAGCCAAGAGTCTGGCATAGTCAATTCCATGGCCCGCTCTCGGATTGTCAATACCTCGCTGCCCTCACAGACCGGCCGCCACAGCGGTCTCGCCTACGGCCTCTGGCTACCCACGGTTCCACCGCAGGGAGGCGTAGTGATAATCCACGGCGCAGACTCCTGCAAGGAGAATCACCACGATTTCGCCCGCGTCGCGATCGCTGCCGGATTCGCCGCGGCTACCTTCGATCAGCGCGGTCACGGCGAGAGTGACGGGCCGATGGACTCTCGCATGCTCGACGACGTCGTCGATGTCGCCGCACTGCTGCGCTCGGCCGCCGGCGATCCTGGGCTGCCGATCGCGCTGCGCGGATCGAGCATGGGCGGCTACCTCGCGATCGTCGCCGCCGAGCGAGCTCGCGCGCGGGCCGTGGTCGCGATCTGTCCGGCCCCTCCCGAGGGCCTCGTGCGGAGCCTGCGCGCCGGGAGGTTCGGGTTCGACGCCGATGTGGACGCGTTCGAGGCATTCCTGACCTCGCACGACCTGTTCGCGGCTGTCAAGTCCCTGAAGGTGCCGTTGCTGCTGCTGCATGCTGAAGGCGACGAGCGGGTTCCGGTCGAGCACTCGCGCGAGCTCGCGGCCGCCACGAGCTTCCCCGGCAGCCGGTTGCTCGCCCTGCGCGGCGGCCACCACCGCTCGATCCAGCATGACGGCGAGCTGCAGGCCGCCAGCATCAGCTTCATCAGGCGAGCGCTACCACGAACGGTGGATCACTGGCCGATCGCTGGGTCTGGGCGTTGATCCGCGCGCCTGGAGGCGGGGGGATCGGACCCGCCAGCAGCGGATCCGAAGTCTCCTCCATCCAGCGCACGAGGCGGGAGCGCAGATCGACGGCGATTTCCGCGTAATCCGGGTGATCGATCACGTTGCGGCCCTCGCCGGGGTTGAAGAACAGGTCGTGTAGAGCCTCGCGGCTGACGGTCCGTTTGGCCCATCCCCGTGCCAGGTATTCGTCCTTGCTCGGGCCGTCGTCGCAGTTGGGCAGCACCGGGTAGGGGTAGTCGTCGAACCTGCGGATGTACTTGTAGCGATCGGTTCGAATCGCGCGCTGCGGCTCGTAGGCGGCGTGATACGTCAGCTCGGAGAAGATCTCCGACCGCACCCCGGGTTCCTCGTCGCCGGCGGCAAGGGGAACGAGCGATCTGCCGACGAGCCAAGGCGGCGGGTCGATCCCCGCCAGATCACAGACCGTGGGGAACAAGTCGGCCTGCGAGACGAGCTCATCAAAGGCGTGGCCGCCGGTGAACCCGGGCCCGCGGAGGATCAGCATCACACCGATCCCGCGATCGAGGAGGCTGGCTTTGGCGGTTGGAAACGCGAGCCCGTGGTCGGTCGTGCAGATGACCAGCGTGTTCTGGTCGAGCCGGCTCTCGTGGAGGGCGTTGAGGACGGATCCGACGCCCTGGTCCAGCGAGCGTGCGCTGGCTTTGTACGCGGCGACGTCCTCTCTGATCCCGGGCGTGTCGGGCAGGAACGGCGGCGGCAGCGAATAGACGCGGTCGCGCACGGAGCTTGGCGCGAAGAAGCTGCGATGCGTCTCGAAGAACCCGACCGACATGAAGAATGGCTCGGGGATCGCACCCCTGAGGGATGCGATCGCCGCCGGGCCGACCGAGCTGACGCGCGTGTCCTCGATCTCATGGACGACGTCGTAGCCGAGTATCTCCGGGTCAGCGGAGATGTGCTGCTCGCCGATCAGCTCCGTGTGGTACCCGGCGGCGGCGAGCGTGCGCACCAGTTGGTGGTCATAGTTGTACAGCGAGAAGCCACGGTGGGCGAGCCCCATCATCCCGTTGGTATGGCAGTACTCGCCGGTCAGCATCGCGGCGCGGCTGCCCGAGCAGGAGGGCGCCGCGCAGAATGCGTTGCGGAACATCACGCCCTGGTCGGCGAGCCACTGGATGTTCGGAGTCGGGATCGCGTGGCCATACGGTTGGACGTAGCGGCCGGTGTCGTGCGAGTGGATGTAGAGGACGTTGCAGGGCACGAGGTGGAGGGTAGCCTGACGCTCACCCGCCGTCCGTGCTGATCTCTCCGCGCCCCGGGTCGCGGTTGGTCACGTCTCGGCGATAGGCGGCCACCCACTGTTCGCTGAGCGCATCCGCTTGGCGGTGGATCGGCACCTGAGCGTGCCAGCCGTCCGGCGGCTCGATCCCGACGTCGCGCAGCACCGTGGTGACCGTTGCGGTTCGGTCGCGCTCGAGGTCGTCCTCATAGACGACTCTGATCACGTCGAGCGAGCTAGTGTCGAAGTAATCGCTCCACGCGGCGTCTTCCGCGCTCAGCGACCGGACCAGATGGTCGATGCCCTCGAAGCTGTAGCGCAGGCTGGCGGTCGAATCATCCTCGCGGGGGTGCTCGAGACGCCAGGTCCGCGTCTGCAGCGCCCGCCACAGGCTCACCGCCTGGCGCACCTTGTCACGCCGTGTCATCCACACGTAACGAGGGTCACCTAGCAGCCTGGTCAGGAGGTCGTGGAGCTCGAGGCCGGCGTACTCCGGTTGCTGCGCTGCCAGCGCCTGGAGGTCCGGCAGGTGGCGCCACATGAGCTTGACGCCGAACACGCCGTTCTCGGTAGTGCCGAGCCGAAACGTTCGCTCCAGATGCTCGCGATAGCTGTGAAGCCCCAGCAACGACGAGTACTCGGGTCCGCGGGTGGGCGTGGCATCGTCCCTGATCCCCGCACCGGTACGAGGGAGGCCGGCGAGGTAGTCGCCCGGGTGTGGCGGCACCCCGGTCTCGAGGCGCGCTTCGAAGTACTCCTCCGGGTGACCGGCGACCCCGGTGCTCTTCAGCAGTTCGCACAGCAGCGTGCTACCGCTCCGCGGCGTCGCGCAAACGGCGTACGAAAGTGGCCCGTCGATCGGAGTCACGGTACCAACGGGCTCAGGCGCCGGCCTCATCGGCCGACGGTGGTCGCGAGTTCCCGATCAGGCGCCCGGTCGCAAGGTACAGATGAGAACAGGGCATGGCTGAGCGCTCGCGCCTGCGCTCGAATATCGGGGATCGCGGTGCTTTCCGGCAGCTCTCCGCGCCGTGGAGGGCCAATCGTGAACAGGCGCGAGGTGGACGTCCCGCCGGCGCCGAGCAGCCGGCCGTCGCGATCGCAGGCGAAGCCGATACCAAGGTCGTCGGGCCGGGCGTAGCCGCCGTCCAAAAGCCGCCGGATGAGCGGGTCCGCGGAATCGCACAGCCGGCTCGACGGGCCGGTGGCGTTGATGAGCAGGTCGGCGTGGAGCTGCCGGCTCTCCGCTTGCTCCAGGACCTCTACGCGGACCCCGGTCCCGCTCGAACGCGCGCCATCGAACCTGGCCGCGTGAACGGTGAGCACGCCGGAGCGCTGCAGGCGCCGTACCTCGTCTGCGACCGCGGGAGCCATACGGTGACGGTGCACGTCCCACCATGGCTTGAGCTCGTCCATGAACAGCTTGCGGTCATCGACGCTGAGTCGCTGCCACAGCTCGTTCGTCGACGGCCTGAGGCCGTCGACGACCTCACGCCACCCGCGGGGGTCGGCGCTGACCGCCGCGGAGATCGAGTTCACGAGCGCGGGCAGTCCGCTGCGGCCATCGCACGGCGGTGGCACCGGTGCGACGCGCGCGGGCTGGCGCAGGTGCACGCGCGGCAACCAGCCGTGACGGGAGATCGCGCACACCTGGATTCCGGGGCGCGCCGCCGACACGCTCAAGGCGACGTCGACCGCGGTCAATCCGGAGCCCACGATCACGACCCTGCGCGCCTGCGCCGCTCGAGCGAGCGCGCCGGGCGCCCACGGGTCGGGGACGTACGGCCCGAGCGCGCCGACGCCGGGCAACGGCGCGGGCGCGGAGTTGCCGGGAGCGAGCACGGCCGCGTCCACGATCAGGGCGCGGCCGTGAGCGAGCTCGATCCGAAGCCCATCACGATTCGCTACCGGCGCGACTCGCGTCGCCGCGCCGGTGACGAGCTTCAGGCGGTCGCCGTCTCCGAACCGCGCCAACAGACCCCGCAGGTACTCGCCGAACAGCGCTCTGGGCAGGAAATCGTCAGCGTCGGCATGAATCCCCCGATCACGGCACCAGCGGAGCAGATCGTCAGGGTCATCGTCGAACGCGCTCATCCCAGCGGCGCGGACGTTGAGCAGGTGGCGCGGATCGCATGTCCCATAGGCGATCCCGGGACCGTGCGTCTTGCGGTCGATCAGAACGACTCGGACGTCGGCTCGGGCGCGGCGGAGCAGGTGCACGGCGGTGAGCGTGCCACTCGCTCCCGCGCCGATCACCGCGATCACGCGCACGGCGGGTCCGGTCGCTCCCCTTACTTCATGGACCGCTCCACGCGGACGCTTGCTCGCGCGACCGCCGGCCACGTGACTCAGATCTCGGTCGAGAACCTGTTTGATGAACACAACCTGCCCCCTTTTGCCATAAAGTCGAGTGACTCAGTAGACAAACCATAGGACCTCCTCGGGCCGGCGTCAACGGCGGCAAACCTGATCTGATTTGCCTGCTATCGATCGAGGCGAGTGGCGGTGATGCGCGGGGGCGGGGGAGCGGGGGGCGGGAGCGGGAGCGGGAGCGGGAGCGCCGAGGCCCTAATGCCCGAGTCCGCCGAGGATCCCGCCGAGCAGCTGGCCGGTGCCCGCTACCGCATTGCCGGCGGTGCTCGTTGCTCCGGCGACGACGTTGCCGAGGGCCTGAGTGGCGCCCGAGACGAGCGTGCCGACGGCCGGGCTGACGCCGGAGAGCTTGCGCGCGAGCGCGCCGCCGACCTGTGTGACCGTATTCCCGAGGTTCTTGCCCGCGGAGCTGACGCCCGCGCCGACTGCCGCGGTGACGCCCGAGGTCACGCCGGCCAGGCTCCCCGGACCGTTGGCGGGGGTGCCGCACCCGGTGGCGCATGTCGCTGAGGTCGGCGTGGTCGCGGTCACTGTGGGGGTGTTCACCTGCCGCGGCTGACCGGTCGCGCTGGGACCGATGCCCGTCACCGGGGTGCTAGCCGTCTTCGTGCTCGTGCGCGAGACCGCGCCGACCTTACCGGTGCCGGCGACGCGAGAGGTCGCCGACGCTGACGGCCCGGTGCCGGTGGCGTCGGCGGTGAGCACCGCGTGGGAGGGCGGCCGGACGCCGTAGAGGGGCGTATGGGGAAGTACGAGCGCCGGGGTCGCTCCGGCATAGGCGACCTGGGGCCAGCCGCGATAGGCGACGACGGCGGTAGCCATCACGAAAACGACAGCCGCGCCCGCGAGAAGCGAACCGGCCGTCCCGAATCCAGCGATATATGCACGAGTCACCCGCATGCTCTGCCCGCGTGTCTATCGGCAGGTTCGAAACGAACCTTTAGCCCTGAACCGAAAAAGTTTTCGTCGCCCACCGGCGCGGCCCGCCGCTCGTGCCGTGCTCTAGCCTCGCACCCAATGGCCGAGGTCGCGATCGCCGTCGTCTCGTGGAACACCCGCGACCTGCTCGACGCCTGCCTGCGGGCGCTCGAGACCGACGTCGACGCCGGTCGTGCTGACGTCTGGGTGGTCGACAACGGCTCGATCGACGGTTCCGCCGCGCTCGTCCGCGACCGCTATCCGTGGGCCAATCTGCTCGAGGGAGGCAACATCGGCTTCGGCGCCGCAGTCAATCAAGTCGCCACCCGCACGGCCGCCCCGTGGATCGCGGCCGCCAACGCCGACATCGAGCTCACCGACGGTGCGCTACCGGCGATGCTACGGGCGGGCGCCGAGCATCCCCGCGCGGGGGCGATCGCGCCCCAGCTCTTGCTGGGCGACGGTCGGGTCCAGCATTCGGTTCATCCATTCCCGACCGCGGTCGTGACGCTGCTCTATAACCTCGGCCTCCCCCAGGCGATCCCCGTTCTCGGCGACCGGCTGACGATCGAGGGCCGATGGGACCCGACTCGGCCCAGAAACGTCGACTGGGCGCTGGGGGCGTTCGTGCTCTTGCGGCGCGAGGCCTTCGACGCGGTAGCCGGGTTCGACGAGCACCAGTGGATGTACGCGGAGGATCTCGACCTCGGATGGCGCCTGCGCCAGGCTGGATGGCGGACGTGGTTCGAGCCCTCGGCGGTCGTCCGCCACGCCGACGCGGCCGCCACCTCGCAGGTCTGGGGCAGCGAACGGAGCGAGCGCTGGATGTGGAGCACGTACGCCTGGATGCTCCGCCGGCGCGGGCTCGCGGTGGTGCGCCTGATCGCCGTCATCAACCTGCTCGGGGCAGCCGCCAGGGCCGCCGTCCTGTGCGTTCGCGCCCGTCGGGACCCCGAGCGGTTCGCGTATCGACGGGCAAAGATGCTCGGATGGGTGCGCCTGCACCGGATCGGACTCGCACGCCGGGCCACCCTCGAGCGGCATCGATAGGCGCACGGCTGACGATGGATGCCGAGGCGGATCCGCTCCCACCGGTCTGCATCCTCGCCGGTGGTCTCGCGACGCGGCTCGGCGAGTTCGCCGACGCCACCCCGAAGGCGCTGCTCGAGGTCGCAGGCGAACCGTTCGTCGACCACCAGCTCCGCCTGCTGGCCCGCCACCACGCGCGCGATGTGGTGCTGTCGGTCGGCTATCTCGGCGAGCTCGTTGCCGAGCACGTCGGCAGCGAGCGCTTCGGAATCCGGATCGCCTACAGCTACGACGGTCCCAGCCTGCTCGGGACGCTCGGCGCCCTCAGGCACGCCGCGCCGCTGCTCGGCCCGCGCTTCCTCGTCCTCTATGGCGACACATATCTTCGCATCGACTATGCCGCCGCCGCGTCCGCGTGGGCCCGTAGCGCGCTGCCGGGGATGATGACCGTGCTGCGCAACGACGGTCGCTGGGACACCTCGAACGCGTGCTTCGACGGCGCCCTCGTGACCGAGTACGATAAGCGCTCGCCGAGCTCGTGGATGCGGTGGATCGACTACGGGCTCGGCGGCTTCGACGTCTCGGCGCTCGATACCGTCGGAGCGGAGGTGACAGACGTCGCCGAGCTCTACCGCGAGCTGGCGCGCCGGCGGTCGCTGTTCGGCTTCGCCGCCACCGAGCGGTTCTACGAGATCGGCACGCCCGACTCGCTCGCCGAGACGAGCGCGTTCCTTCGCGGCGGTGCGGTGTGAACCCCGTCAGTCCGAGGGCAGCGCCGCGTACACGAGGATCTCACCGTCGAGGTCCTCGAGCGGGGTGCCGAGACGCGACAGCCGCTCGTTGACCCAGAGCTTGGCAAGGCCGGTGGCGGCGATCGCGCCTGTTTCGCTGGTGAAGATGCCGAGGCTGGTGAGCTCGTCGTGGCCGTTGTGAACGAGCGTGAAGGAAACGACGCCCGGCAGCTCGGCGAGCTGCGGGATGTACTCGTTCTCGATCAGGTCTGCGACTTCATCGACCTTTCCCGGCTTGCACTTCATTCGACGCACCGTGGCGTGCATGGTTCGATCCTCCTCGGTCAGTGCTCGCCGTAGTAGGCGTAGGAATAGTCGCCGTAGTCGTGCTCGCGCCCCGGCTTGAGGCCGGTTATGACGACTCCGACGGTCAGGTCCCGGCGGTGGCTGAGCGCGTTCTTCGCAGCACGGGCCTGGTCGCGAGTCGTCTGATCGGCGCGGATGCAGAGGAGCACGACGTCGGCGTGCGGGACGATCTCGAGCGTGTCAGATACGGCGAGTAGCGGCGGGGTGTCGATCACGACGATGTCGTAGGCGGCAGTGATCTCCTCGAGGAAGACCCGGAAGCGCTGCGAGCCGAGCAATTCGGCGGGCCTGATCGAGTGCGAGCCGGCGGTGATGACGGCGAGGTCGCCCGCGTCCATGGTGGCGCTACCGGGCTCGCTGCCGCTGGTGCCGTTCGGCGCCTGACCACCTTGTCGGAGCGTCACGACCTGCACGACCTCGGCCGGCGTCGCCTGTCCTGCCAGGTAATCGCTGAGGCCGGGGCTGGCTTCGACCGATAGACGCTCGGACAGGCACGGCCGTCGCAGGTCGCACTCGACGAGCAGCGTGCGCTTGCCGGCCGCAGCGTTGGCCGCCGCGAGCGACGCGGCGACGGTGGACTTGCCCTCCTCGGGAAGCGGGCTCGAGACTACGATCGACTTCAGCGGCTGGTCGATGTCGACGAAATCGAGGTTTGCCCGCAGGATGCGGAAGCTCTCGACGTCCTGGTCATGCATCGGACCGCGGCCGTTGGCTACGTATGCGGCGTTGCCCATCGCCTCGACGCGGACCCTGCCGATGACGGGCAGCGCAAGCGCCTCCTGGACCGCGCCCGAGTCCTGCAGGCGGCGGTCAAGCAGGTCACGGACGAACGCGATCCCGATCCCGAGCAGCAGGCCGATCAGCGCACCGAAGATCGTGCTGCGGAGTGGTTTGGGCGCCGAGGGCGAGGTCGGGACGGCAGCCGGCACGGCGATGCTCGCCGGTGTCGCGTTCGCGGCAAGCGTCTGCAGAGTAGAGACGCGGTCGAGCAGATCCTGGAGCGCGAGGGTCGGCTGGCTGCCGACCGGGCTGTGCAACGACCGCTGGCTGTTGTACTGGGCGAGGACGCGCGCGGCCGTAGCCTTGAACTGGCTACGCTCGGCGCTCGTCTGGGTCCTCACGGCGATGCGCGCGACGGCGTTTGCGAGCCTCGAGGCGAAAAGCCCCGTGTGGGCCGTCGCCGTTACAAGCACCAGCGCGCTGTTCGGGTCCACGCTGGTCACGACCATCGCGCGCAACGCGGCCAGCGACATCGTTGAGTGCAAGCTCTTGCGCACCCGCGAGAGCACGTTGGTACCAAGCATCGTCGTCGCTCCCTGCGCCGCGAGCTGGGCCGCCGTCTGCGTCAGGACGTTGGTCAAGCCAGCCTCAGCATCACTGAGGCTCTCGTCCTGGAACGTGACGCTTGCTGTCGCCACATAGCTCGGCTTCTGCGGATACGTCAGACCGAACGCGATCCCCGCGAAGACGAGCGTCGTGACGACTATCACCAGCCGGTTGGCGCGGAGCACGCGCAGGTACTCGCGAAGGGTGCTTTGGTGGTGATCGGTCATCCGGGGTTACGGTTCCTTGTAATCGTGACGGTACCGCCCCGCTCGTACCAGGCGCACCATAAGCCACGGGGCGTATGTCCGCCCCGCCCGCGCAGCGTGAGAATAGCAGCGCAAGCAGCGATTCCTACGCCGCCAGCAGCCTGCGATAAGTGTCGACCACGCGCCGCACATGCGTGCGCGCATCGAAGCGGCCGGCGAGCGACGCGCGCGCCGCCTTACCGAGGCTCGAACGCAGATCGTCGTCGTCCAGCAGGCGGATGATCTGGCTCGCCCACGCCCGCACGTCGCGGGGTGCCGCGAGCAGTCCGGTGACGCCGTCCTCGATGATCTCCCGAGGTCCTCCGACGCTCGTCGCGAGCACCGCGCGCTCCATCGCCATGCCCTCGATCACGCTGCGGCCGAAGGGCTCTGCCCAGGACGGCACCAGCACCACGTCGAGCGCGTGCACCACCGCCGGAACATCCGCCCGCTCGCCGAGGAAACTCACCGCATCGGCGCCCGCGGCCTGCGTCGCCTGGCGCTCGAGCGCGGCACGGAACGCCCGGTTGTCGAACCCCACGTCGTCGGAGACGAACTTCGCCTCGCCGACGAGGAACAGTCGCGTCAGCGGATGTGTGCGTCGTACCTCGGCAAGCGCCGCGATCGCGTCGTCCTGTCCCTTCCACGGGGTGATCTGAGCGACGACCCCGAGCGCGCGCTCACCGGGACGCAGTCCCAGTAGCGCGCGCGCAGCCGCGCGCTCGCTCGAGGCCGGATCGAACCGGTTCAGATCGACGCCGTTCGGTATCACCTGCACGGCGCCCCGCGGTCCGATGCTCCCCGCGACGTACTCGGAAATGCAGACGATCTCGCGTGCTCCGAGCTGGGTCGCTCGGCCGACGAGCCTTCCCGTCGCTCCGCGTGGGATCACGTCGCGGAGGTGCACGACGATCGGCGGGCTTCCGAGCGCCCGGCCTGGCGCCCCGATCAGTCCGGCGCGCGCGGAGTTGGCATGGACGAGGTCGACGCGAAGGCGGTGCGCGATCGCCCGCACGGCAGCGGCGCTGCGCGCGATATCGGCCAGCGCGCGCGTCGTTCGAACCGGATGCATGCGAAATGAGCCGCTGGTGCCGCGCAGCAGCTCCGCGCGAGCACCGAGCGCCAGGACCCGGTCGCGCAGCGGCCCCGCAGGGCTCGCGACGATCGGCACGACGTCGTCGGGCAATCCCTCCAGCAGCGTCAGCAGGGAGTGCTCGGCCCCGCTGACTTGAGCCGTGTGGTTGACGTACAGGACCCTCACCTGCGCGACCCGATGAGCTCGTCTACGAGCGCCTCGAGGGCCGCCGCCATCCGCTCCCACGACTGCGTCAGCGCCCTCGCGCGACCGGCGGCTCCGAGATCCGCCGCGCCAGCCGGGTCGGCAAGCAGCTGGGTCAGCGCGGCCGCCGCCTCGACGTGATCGTTCGCGTCCACCAGCAGACCGGTCTCCCCGTCGATCACGGCTTCGGCGACCGCGCCCGCGTTCCCGGCGACGCACGCCAGCCCGTGGGCGGCGGCCTCCAGGTAGACGAGCCCATAGCCCTCGCCGCCTCCGTCGGCGGGGAGTCGGCTGAGCATCGCGAACACGTGCGCGCGCGAGAACCACTCGTCCAGCTCCTGATCGGCGACCTGGCCCGGAAAGAGCACGGCGTCCTCGAGCCCCCACGCCCGGGCGGTGCGCTCGAGCTCGCCCCGCAACGGTCCGTCGCCGATCACGACCCAGCGTGCGGCCGGGAGCCGCGCTCGCACGAGCGGCATCGCCCGCAACATCACGTCGAATCCCTTGTAACGATCGGCGAGTCGCGCGACCGTGAGAACGGTCGGAAGCTCGAACTTGGCAGGACCGTCGGCTGACGGTTCCGGCACGTCGACGCCGGGCGAGATGACGTGCACCCGTGCTGGATCGGCGCCCGCAGATCGAGCGACGTCCGCCGCGTGCCGACTCAGCGCGACCGTGGCCGTCGAGCGACCCAGGGCCACCCGGCTCAGCCGGCGACGATGCGACAGCTCGCTGGCGTAGACGTATTGCACCGTGGGCACGCGCAACGCCGCCTGGAGAACCAGCGCCGCCGGACTGGCGACGACGTGACCGCAGATGACAACATCGGGGCGCCAGCCGATGCCTCTCCAGACCCCCGTCGCGTTCAGCCGTGCGATTCGTGTCGGCCTCAGCAGGGCGCTCGCCCGGCCGCCGACCGACACCCGCGCCCCCCCCTGTGCATCGCCCGCTTGCGCGATCGTCACGACGCGCGTGTCCCAGCCCGCGCAGCGCGCGACGATCTCCCCGAGCAGTCGCTGGATCCCACCCGTCGCAGGCGGGAAGTCCGGCGTCACGAGCAGAACCCGCGGCCGCCTCACAGGGCCGACGTTCCGCGCTGGGCTTCGAGCCAGCTCTCGAATGCGAGCACCGACCACAGCAGTCGTGAGCGATCGGCGCGACCGCTTGCGTGCTCGTCGACGAGCTGCCCGACCGCGCTGCGGTCGAGCCACCCTTCGGCAAACGCCTGACCGCGAGCGAGCTGCGCGTCGAGTACCGGCCGCAGCGGGCCCCGAAGCCACTCCGCCAGCGGGACGCGAAACGCTTTCTTGGGCTGGCCGCTATCCAGTTCGGGCCAGACCCGTTCGATCAGGCTGCGCAGCAGGTGCTTGTCGCGCGGCCCGGCGTGCTCCGAGATCGGCACCGTGGCGGCGAACTCTGCGAGCGAGCGGTCAAGAAACGGTGTTCGCATCTCGAGCGACACGAGCATGCTCGACCGGTCGGCCTTCGTCAGGACGTCGTTAGGCAGCCACCGCTCCTGGTCGAGGGTCATGAATGCACGCACGAGCCCGCTCGCGCCTGAGCGCGCGATCACCTCGTTTGCGTCGGCGACGGGCTCGAACGGCGTCGTCAGCCCGCGCAGTGCCGGACCCCAGATCTGCTGCGCGCCCTGCGCGAGTCCGTCCGTGACCCAGTTCAGATGGCGCTCGACGACGTGCCCGCCGCCGAGCACGTCCGTGAGCCGGCGAGCCCGACCGCGCAGCCCGATGCTGAGCGCGCCGGCGCCGGCGGCCACCAGCGGCGCCGGGGCAACCCTGGCGATCCGGCCGGAGACCGCAAGCCAGCGATAGCGTGGGTAACCGGCGAACAGCTCGTCCGCGCCCTCGCCCCCGACCGCCACGGTGACGTGTTCGCGCGCAAGGCCACAGACCGCGTGGAGGGCGACCAGCGCCGGGTCGGCGACGGGCTGGTCGAGCTGCCTCAGCATCGGCGGCACGCCGTCGGCGACGCCCGCTGGAGTCAGCACCATCTCCAAGTGCTCGGACCCGAGGATGCCCGCGACCCGACGCGCCCTCGGCCGCTCATCGAAATCGCTCTTGTCGTAGCCGATCGTGAACGTCTTTATCGGTCCGCGCGACGCGCGCGCGGCATATGCCGCTACAAGCGTCGAGTCCACCCCGCCGGACAGCAGCACGCCAACGGGCACGTCGGCCAGCAGGCGGCTGCGTACGGCCGCGGACAGGCGAAGATCGAGCTCGGTGGTCAGCTCCTCGAGTGACCGCGTCGCCGGCGGCTGCAGGTCGGGCAGGCGCCAGTACCTCGAGATCCGGGCGACGGGGTCCTGCGAGCTCCACACCAGCACGCTCGCGGGCGCGAGCTGGCTCACATCGCAGACCATGCTGCGTGAGCCCGGAACGTAGCCAAGGGCGAGGAAGGCAGTCAGCGACACCGGATCGACAGCGTCGGCGGCGTCGACGCCCCGCTGGAGCGCGGTCAGCTCCGAAGCGAACGTCAGCCGCCCCCCCGATGCGCGGTAGAACAGGGGCTTCTCGCCGAATCGATCGCGGGCGAGCAGCAGCCGGCGGCGCTTGGCGTCCCAGATCGCGAAGCAGTACATCCCCTCCAGCGCATGCACCAACGCGTCGCCGTAGTCCTCGTACAGATGGACCAGAACCTCGGTGTCGGTGCGCGAGCGCGAGACGTGGCCGCGAGCGCGCAGCCCGGCGTACAGCGCCGGATGGTTGTAGATCTCGCCGTTGAGGACCGCCCAGATCGTGCCGTCCTCATTGCAGACGGGCTGATGACCGCCCTCGACGTCGATCACGCTCAGGCGCCGCGCGCCGAGTGCGGCGCCTGACGGATCCACGAACGAGCCCTGGTCATCGGGACCCCGGTGAACCATCTTTGCGCTCATCGCGGCGACGGCGGTTCCGCGCGGATCCGAAGTAGAGCCGCAGATTCCGCACAAGGTGGGAGAATGAAACCACGGATGGCATGGCAGCGACTCAGCCGTAGATGCAGCTCATAACACCGATGGCCAGTCGCCGGCGGGGGTAATCGTGTCCACGGCATTCGGGCCAGCGGCGGTCGGCGCGATCCTGTTCTTGATGTTGGTGGGCTGGTGCTTCACGCACCGTCGCGTCGATCGATCGCTGGCGGCACTCGGGCTCTATCTCGGGCTCCTCGCGGGGTACTTGAAGCTGCGAACCGGGAGCTCGGCATTCACGCTCCTCCCCGCCATACTCGTTGCCGCGATTGCCGCCGGCGCCCTGATCCGGGCGTTGCGGTCGCACTCACGCCTGTCGATACCCCCGCTCGGTGGGCTCGTGATCGCGTTCACCTTGATCGTGATCGTCGAGATGTTCAATCCGCACGGGCGCAACATTCCCGGCAGCGTCGCGGGCCTGGCCCAGGACCTCGAGTACATGCCGCTGTTCTTCCTCGGCTTCGCGTTCATCCGCAGAAAGACGCAGGTCGAGAAGCTGCTCCTGATCCTCGTCGTCTGTGCGTCCTTAGGCGGCCTCGTCAGCTTCTACCAGTCAACCCTGACGCCCGCGCAGTTCGCGAGCTGGGGCCCCGGCTACAGCGAACGCGTCCTCGGCACCGGGCCCTACGCGGGTGCGGCGCGCATCTCGTACGACAATGGAGTCGCGTACGTGCGCCCGTTCGGGCTCGGGTCCGACATCGGCGACGGCGGGCTGATCGCCGCGCTCGCGCTACCCGGGCTGATCGCACTGATGCTTGGTCGGAATAAGGCGATCCGGGTCGCCTCGGTCCCCCTCGCGGTGGGGATCGCGCTGGCCGCGGCGACATCGGGCAGCCGGGCCTCGCTGGTGGTATTCGTGATCTGCGCGCTGGTGTTCGCGCTGCTTGCGGCGACCTCGAGGGCCGGGGTCCGTCTGATCGTCGGACTCACGATCGCCGGGGTCCTCGTGTACGGGGCATTCCAATTCCTGGGACCAGGGAACAACTCGGCGACCCGCGCCCAGAGCATCACGCCGAGCCACATCCTGTCGACGTTCTCACAGCACAGCGGCGGGAGCTTGCGGATATTCGGGACCTACGTATTGAAGTACCCACTGGGCCTCGGCACTGGATCGGTGGGCCCAGCGGCATCGACGTTCAGCAATGTGACCTCGGAGACGAACACCCTCAACACCGAGACTGAATGGAACTTCCTGCTACTCGAGACCGGGCTCGCGGGCCTGTTGGTCTTCGTGATCATGAACCTGCGACTGATGTGGGTCTCTCTCACCAGGATTCGTCGTATCGCAGATCAGCAGTTGCGCCTCCACCTTGCCGCGCTCGCCGCGCCGGTGTTCGGGCTGATCGCGGCTGGATTCGCCTCACCCACTACGGCTACAGTGCCACAAGCACCTTACTTCTGGTTTGTCGCGGGCGTGCTCAGCTACTGGTTGATCGCGGCTATGGGTGGCTCCCAGCCGAATCTCGACACAGCGTCAGACGTGGGTGATCCGACACCTCTGTCGGCTCGCGAACACGAGCGAACGCCGATCAGCGTGGGGGCATGACGACGTCGCGGACCATGCGAGCGATCACCGGCCACGCAAACCTCTCGGCGTAGAGCCGGCGGCCCGCTTCGCCGATCTCGCGGAGCCTGCCCGAGTCGGTGGAGAGTGACACCACGGCGCGGGCAAATGCGACGCGATCCCCGACCGGCGTAAGGATCAGGGCGCCGGGCGTAAGCAGCGAGCGATCGCTTTCTGGCGCCCGTAGCCCGACCACGGGAAGACCATGCGCCAACCCCGCCATCAGTGTCGTGCGCCGCGTCGAGACTCCGTCGGTGAACGGAAGGAGCAGCATGTCGCTGGCGCGGAGCGCATACGAAAGCTCGGCGTCGTCCTGACTGCTCAGTGTGCGTACGTCCACGTGCGCCGGGAGAGCAAGTCTCGGAGCCAGATCGCCGAGGTTGAAGACCGTGAGCCTTTGCCCGACCGGTGCCATCGCGAGCTCCGCGATCGCCCGCTCGGCGTAGTCGAGCGCACGACTCGGGTGAGCGCGCCCGAAGAGCGCGACCACGAAACGATCGCGCAGTCCGAATCGCTCTCGCGCGGTAGCGGTGTCTGCCGTGGTCGGGGTGATGTTCGTGCCCACTGGGATCGGTACCGCCCCTCGCCCGAGAGTCTGCGCCAACGACTCGGTCATCGCGATGATTGCGTCGGCTCGTGCCAGCAGCGCTCGCAGTTGAAGGCGCTGATAGCCACTCATGACGGCCGAGCGCCATCCGTAGATGTCCACCCAGGGCTCGTGGACGGACAAAACGATCCGACCGCCTGTGCGCCGGCGTAATCCGAGCACGCGGCGGAGCAGCGTCGGGGCGAACCCCCAGCGTCCATAGCTCAGCGGGTTGTACTGAAGCAGGACCCACGGGGCGTTTTGACCCGGCACCGACAGCGCCTGAGCACCATCGGGGGCGTAGCGAGCGGGCGCCCCGATCTCGCAGAGCGCACCGACGAGCCGTCGCGTGTATTCGTCGATGGCGTTGACCGCGCCATCATCTTGGAACACGACCAGCCCCGGCTCCAGGCTTGAGGCGCTCCCCGGCATAACGGCCTGAGCTGACAGTCAGTGCCACCTCGCCGGCACCAGAACGAGGTTCTGCGCACCTTCCGGGGGCAGGTCGAGATCATCGAGGCGTTCGACCGCGACCGTCACTGATCCTTGTGCGGCCGGCACGTCGAGCATGCCGCCTCCTCCTCCGTGCTCGCAATGAGCCCGCGTTGCCTTTCCGCGCACTGCCGGCAGCGCGCGGAGTCCGGCGGCCACGGCCTTCTCGGCGGTATCGATCATACGCCTCAAGTGATCGCATACTCGCAGACGGTGTCGCTGGACCGAGCCTCGCTGGCGCTACCGGATACTCTAGCCCGGTGCGCGCGCGCCTATTGCTGCGGCCGCGCTACACGGCGCGCCGGATCGTATACGCGCTGTATGTGCGCCGGCATCCGCACGAACCGTGGCTGGCGGCGCCGGCGATCGGCTACCTGGACCGGGAGCTGCCGCGCGATAGGGTGGGGCTCGAGTGGGGAAGCGGCCGCAGCACACGGTGGTTCGGCGAGCGACTTGCCCGGCTAGCTAGTCAGTGTCGAGATGGACTCCGCTTGGTATCAGAAGGTCAAGGCACGGGTCGCCCACATGCCCGGCATCGACCTCAGGTATGTTGCCATCGAGCACCCCGAGAACGAGGCCACGCGGCCTCATTACGAACCCGTCCCGAGCTACGTGTCGGTCGCGGAAGCGTTTGATGCCGCCTCGCTGGATTTCATACTGGTCGACGGCCACTACCGGCAAGCGTGCGTTCTCGCCGGTCTCCCCAAGCTTCGTCCGGGTGGCCTGCTGGTGATCGACGACACCGACTGGTTACCCGACGCCGAGTGGGCGTTCCCGAGGATTGGCAACGAGTACACCGTAGCTCGAATGTGGTCACCGTGACGACAATCTGGCGCAGACCGCATTAGGGTCCGCGAGTCACTTCGAGCGCGGACCTAAGCGCCGCCGAGAGGGCGCCGGCAACTGCAGGAACGCTGAACCGCTCCTGCACCGCTGCCCGGCCCGAGCTTGCCAGCCGGTCTCGGAGGCCCGGATCGTCCCGGAGCGCGACGAGCGCCCGGCGGAGTGCATCCACGTCGCCTTCGGGAAAGACCACGCCGCCGCCCGTGGACTCCACAACCCACGGGATCTCTCCGGAACTGGAACCGACCACTGGCACGCCACACGAGAGCGCCTCGACGAGCACCCGGCCGAACTGCTCTGCCCACGTCGGCGTCGTCCGTGAGGGCAGCACGAGCACGTCGAAGCCCACGTACACAGCCTGCATCGTGGCATGTGTGGCGTCGGTGACGATGTCGATCGGAGCCCCCGCGGCAGCCTGCCGCTGCAGCTCGCCGAGCATCGGCCCGTTGCCCACGAGGCGCGCCCGAGCGCCTGCGATCAGCGATATGGCCTGCACCAGATCGCCGAGGCCCTTCTCGGGCACGAAACGCCCCGCGTAGCCGACGGTGAACGGTCGCTCCCCACCCACCGCCGGCTGGGTCCATTCCGGCACGTGATGCGGTACCAGAGGCGTCGGCAGCGACGGCGCCAGTTCGTTCAGCAGCCGAGCCGCCGTCGGCGAGCGCGCCGCCGCGAATGCCGCCCTCGCGGTCGACCAGCGCCGGATCAGACGGGCGATCGCCGGGTACGGGCGCCGCAGGTTCTCATCGACCTGCACGGCGAACGGAATCCCCCAGCCCTGCAAAGCCCAACCCCACTGGAACGCGGCCAGCGATGTCGGCTCCGCCTCGAGGAAAGCGATTTCAGGCGCGACCTGACCGAGGATCCGGGAGATCTCGGTCGCGTAGACGTGTCGCTGCACCCGCCCGGGAAGGATCACCCGGCGAGTGGAGATCCGGCCGGCCAGCGCCGGTAGACGCTCGGGCGCGAACACCCGATCAGAGGAGTACTCGTGGCGCCAGCGCGACGGAACCACGAGCCACGGGTCCCACCCGTGCGCGCGCAGGCGCTCATAGGGCAGCTGGTTCACGGTCAGAACCGACGGGTGGCTGACGACAAGCACCCGCGTGGGCGTCGATGGGAGCGCCACGTGGGGTCTCGGCCGCTAATCCGCGCGTCGGAAGAGGAAGTCTCGCGAGCCCAGCTGCTCCACCAGCTCGTAGCGACCGCCGAGCACGCGCTGTAGGGGTGGGAGTCGCGTGGCCGGCGGGTCCGCCTCCACGAGGATGTACAACGGACCGTGTCGCTCGAGGTCCAACCCCCCTAGTGCCGATCGCTCGTGCCCCTCGAGATCGAGACTGAGGAAGTCCCACCTCGGCGCGGGCGCGTCATCGAGCACCTGACTCAGCGTCTTCGTCGGCACCGCGACGTCGTACGCTCGCGACCAGCCCCAGTTGGCGCCTTCCAGGTCGGGAGAGCCGTCATCCGGGCTCACCCTGTGCGACATCAGGTCGCCGAATCGCATCACCGCTGTAGTGCCCGCCGCTTCGGGTTCGACCAGTGCGCAGTTGAAGCACCGCGCACGCGGGCGCTGCAGGACGCACCGCTCGTAGAGCTCAGGAATGGGCTCGATCAAGACGCCGCGCCATCCCCTGAAGCGCTCGAGGTAGTAGGTGTTGCTCTGCCGAAAGCCGTCGTTCGCGCCGGCCTCGATGAAGTAACCGTCGTCGAAATCGAGATACCTCATGAGCCCTGCAACCTCGGGACGAGAGTAGCGGCGCGAGCCGAGCGCTTCGAAGCCGCGCCGCCGGATTCGGCGGATCGCGCGTGCCGCGTGGATCGCCCGCTCGCGCCGTTCGACGGTCGCGAAGATCGGAAGCCGCTCGAGGATCTGACGCCGGTGCACGCGGCAATCCTACGGCCCACAAACGGAAGGGTGACCTATCGTGTAGCGCATGTCACGGCGGGATCTGACGTCCGCGATCGTCCGCGCCGCCCGCGACGGGTACTCGGGTCGACGACCGCCTCGTTACCAAGAGCCGATGTGGGAGCTGCTGCGAGATCGGGTCGCGCCGGCGTTCCACGATCATGCGCGAATCCTCGACGTCGGGTCGGGCCGTGCGCCGCTGTTTGCTCCGGAGTACCGCCCGCCGCAGTGTGTGTACACAGGGCTAGATGCCGCGCGCTCGGAACTCGAAGCGGCGCCGGCCGGGTCATACGACGCAACCGTGGTGACAGATGTGCTCGATTACCGTCACGACCTGACCGCGCAGTTCGACCTGGTCGTGAGCTGGTGGTTACTCGAGCACGTCTCGTCTCTCACCCGCGCGCTCGAGAACCTCCGTGGCTATCTCAGTCCCGGCGGACGACTCGTCGTCTGCTTCTCCGGCGCTCGCTCCGTGGCCGCCTTGGCGAACCGCACGCTCCCCCATGCCCTCTCGCGGCTGTTGGTACAGCGCTTCACCGGCCGCAGTCACGAGTCGGTGTTCCCGGCCCGCTACGACCAGTGCAGCTACGACGAGGTGATGCGGCTTGCTGCGGGATGGCGCAGCTGGGAGCTGAGGTCACTCTATAACGGCGCCGACCGCTTCGCTTTCCTACCACCGGTGCTCGCCGCCTACCTCGCGTTCGAGGAGTGGACCTACCACACGAACCGCCACAACCTGGCGACGCACTATCTACTCACCGCTACGGTGTGAACATGGCGACTGAGATCGCAGCCCGCATAACGAGGCGCATCCGGCAGCTTCCTGTCTTGACCGAGCGAACGCTGCGGCATCCGGCCTGGATGTTCGAGAACGTGCGGATGATCGGCTACCGGCGAGCTGACCGGCGGCGGGGGTTCGACCTCGCCAGCTACTCGGCGATCGTGATGGATGCCGAGCGCGCGGTGTGCGAGGCGCTCGGCGTCGACGCGAGCGCCTACGCTGCGGCCAAGGCGCATTTTCGAGCCCCGGACGCCGAGGCGGGTCCGGAAGGCTCGAGCTGGGATGCGAGCAACGGCCTGCAGAGCCTGCTCAACGTTTGCATCCGGCTGCTCGCCCCCGATCGCATGGTCGAGACCGGCGTGGCGCGAGGCTACTCCACCGCGGTGGCGCTGATGACGATGCACGACCTCGCCCGAGGACAGCTCTTCAGCGTCGAGCTGCCGCGCGTCCTCGGGGATGGTCAGGCCGCCGTCGGAAGCGTCGTGCCCGACGCGTTGAAGTCGCGCTGGACACTCAAGCTGGGCCCTTCGCGCACGACGCTCCCGCTGATCCTGCGCGAAGCGTCTCCGATCGACATCTTTCTCCATGACTCCGACCACACCTACGCTTCTCAGACGTTCGAGTATCGGACGGCGTGGCCGCACATCCGCAGCGGCGGCCTGCTGCTCTCAGATGATGTGGCGAATCCGGCGCTGATGGACTTCGCGCGCGAGGTCGGCGTCCAGCCTCGCTTGATCGGCGAGGTCGCGCACGGAGCGGCGATCGGAATGCTCGTCAAACCGTGAGCGTCGGAGCGTCCACCGGACTTAGAACAAGAAACGGCGATATGACGGCAGCACGCTTTGGGCGGCGGGATCGCGTTCCCCGATCGGCACCGCCGGGTTGCCCGCGACGATCGTGCGCGCCGGGATGCGGCCCAGCGCGACCGCGCCCGCGGCGACGATAACGCCCTCGCCAATCTCTGTCCCGGGCATCACAATCGCTCGAGCGGCGACCCACGCACGGTCGCCCACGACGGTAGGGCGCATGCGGGCGGTGAAGGTCGGCGACTGCGGGTCGTGATCGCCACTGAACAAGATCGCTTCCGCCGAGATATTCACGCTCCGACCGATCGTCAATCCCCCGCTCGCCTCGAGCACTGTCTTTCTGCCGATGATCGTGCCGTCCCCGATCCGGAGTCCACCACGTGTCGTGATCCGCACGCCGCGCTGGATGGCACAACGTTCGCCCACCTCGGCAAGGACGAGCCGGCGCAAGACGGCGACGCGGAACTGATGCCCGGGCAGGCGCAGCAGCGCGTTGCAGAGCACGAGGCAGATGGAGTAGCGAACATCCGCGAGCATGCGAGCCGGATCGTATCCGAGCAACCCGATCCCAGATCAGCCAACCGCGATCCGGCGCACTCGTCCCTTGAGCCAGATCAGGTCGCTGCGAGTCGGCAGCAGCAGCTCGCGGTACGTCGTCGAGAACTCCTGGCGGGCGGGGCGTAGCTGCATGCCCAGTCGGATCGTGTACGCGATCAGGCTCACGACCGCGGCAAGCAAGCCGCCGTATCGATGCAGTAACACGATCAGTGTCGGGATCGTGAACGCCAGCGCAGCGAGCTCGGCGCGCATCGTGGCGCCGGGGTTGTTCGCCGCATTCAGCGCTGACGAGAGGAGGAACGCGCCGGCCATCGGCACGCTGGCGGCCAGCAGGATGATCGCCATCGGGACCGCATCGCGGAACCCATTGCCGAAGACGAAGGGCATCAGCCAGGGACTCGCCACGGCGAACACCAATGCGACCAACGCCACCACCCCGGTCGTGATCCGCGACGAACGGGCGACGATGCTGGCATCGCCCTCCGCGATCCGTGGGTACTGGGCATTGCTCACCGCGCCGATCAGGCCGCTCATCACCGATGCGACCGTGACGGCGACCGCGTAAAGCCCGAGCTCATGCGATGACACGAGGCCCGCCATCAGCACCTGATCAAGCCTGACGTTCGCCGTCGCTGCGATCGTACTGAGCCAGGCCTGCACACCGAATCGGGAGGCCTTCGCTGCACGCCTGCGATCGAATATCAGGCGCCGCATCCCCCGGAGGACGCGGAGAAGCAGAAGCGAGCCGATCAGCGAGCCGATCAGGTAGGCGGCCGCCGCCGTAGCCACCGTCAAGCTACCCAGCACGGCGAGCACGACGATCGCCAGCATTGGTAGGACGCTGCTGACAATGCTGTTCGCGGCGACGAGGCCCCACCGGGACTCGCCGGTTGCGAGACCGGCAAGGGTCTGAAGGACGACGCTGACGGGCATCAGAAACAGCCCGATTTCGAGGAATGTCGTGACTACAGGGCGACCGCGGCCAAGGGCGTGCGAAAGCGGAATCGCGACCGCAACGGCGATCAGCGAGCAGGCGAACGCCACTGGGAGGGCAGCCCCCAGGAGCTCCTCTCGCCCGACTCCGCGTGCACGCTCGCGGCCGAGCCAGAGCGTCTGGCCGACATCGAGCAGCCATGGACCGACTGTCAGCACGGCGATGATGGCCGCCAGATCGCCGCGGCCATCGACACCCAGCACCCTCGCAGTGATCGGCCCGGTGACCACCGCGGCCGCGAGCGCCACGACGTTGACACCGGTGAGACGACCGACGACCTTCGAGTACCTCCACCCCCGGCCGTCGGGTGGCAGGTGCGGCTCGGAGGAAGCGCTGAGGCTCGTCCCAGCCGCGACCTCGCTTTCGGGCACTAGTGCACCGCCGTCTTCCTCCAGAAGAACCCTGTCCAGTCGATCCACTCGATCGGATCCTCGATGCTGTTGCTGCGTCGGAAGTCGTCAACCGCTGCGCGGCACGGCGCGAGCGCTCCGTCGTCGACGATCACGTAGCCGCCAACCGACAGCTGTGGGTAGAGCGCCTCCAGCGCCTCGATGGTCGACTCGTACATATCGCCGTCGAGACGGATGATCGCCCAGCGCTGATCACGGAGGCCAGGCAGCGTGTCGCGGAACCAGCCGGGGACGAACCGCACCTGCGCGTCGAGCAGCCCGTAGCGGCGGAAGTTCTCCCGGACCACCTCGAGCGGGACGGCCAGATCGGAGAACCGATGGTGTCCGTCGCCCTGATCCGCCAGGTACCGGCCATCGGGTTCGGGCAATCCCTGGAACGAGTCCGCCACCCAGACCCGCCGGTCGGTCACTTCGAGCGCCTTCAGCACGCCGCGCATGAAGATCGATGCGCCGCCCCGCCAGACGCCGGTCTCGATCAGGTCGCCCGGGACGTCCTGCTGGACGGCGCGCTCGATGCAGGCCTGGAGATTGTCGAGCCGCGCGATCCCCACCATCGTCTCACCGATCAGAGGCCAGACATGACCAAGCTCGAGCGCCTCGTGGGAGCAGCGCTTCGCAAGCTCCCAGCGGCGGCGGTTGAGCGCCCACACCACGAGGTCGACGGCCACGCGTCGCGGACGCCACGAGGACAGACTCCGTTTCGGCTTAGCGACCACTCCCCGGCCGATATAGACATCTTGGTGCACGGTGGCAGTCAACGACCGCTTGAGCAACTCCAAGTATGCGTCAGCCAGCCCGTCTGCCGCTGTCGTCCTCGCGGTCCTGGAATCGCGGCGCGCGGCTGCCTCAATCGATCGACTGCTCGTCTGCGTCTCGTCCGGTTGCACTTGGACGCGAGAGTAGCGAGAGTGGCGAGGATCTCGCGGATCGTTACGACGGATACGATTGCGAGGCGATGAACCTCGAGCGCACCACAGCCGACGTCGAGGTGTCGATCGTCTCCCTCCGAGGCGGGCCGCGACTGGAGAACTGCCTGTCCGCGCTGCCGGGAGCGTGCGCCGGCCTCACCTGGCGGGTGACCCTAGTGGACAACTCACCGTCCGGCCTCGACCTCGCACTTCACGGGCTGCCCGCCGCCACCGTCCTGCGCAGCGAGGGCCGACGCGGCTTCGGCGCCAACCAGAATCTTGTACTCGCCGGCGCGGTCGCCCAGCGACGAGCCCGGTACGTGCTTGTCCTCAACGACGACGCCGAGCCCGGCAGCAGCTCAGTCACCACGCTCGTGCAATACGCCGACGAGCGGCCGCGCGCCGGAGCCGTAGCCCCGGTCATAGCCGGTCCCGACGGCAATCTTGAGCTGTCCGTCGTGGCATGGCCGACGCTGGCCACCTACGCGCTTAACTCGATGTTTCCAGGGCATCCACTAAAGACGGCAACCGCAGATGGCTTTCTCAACGGCGCCTGCATGCTGCTGCGAACCAAGGCGCTCGCGGAGGTCGGACTGTTCGATCCCCAATACTTCCTTTTCTTCGAGGAGACCGACCTGTGTCGCCGTCTGACGAACGCTGGGTGGCACACTGCGTGCTGCCCAGATGCGAAGGTCGTGCATCACAAGAGCCAGACAACGGCACGGACCGGTTTGGGAGTCGAAATGGAGGAGCAGATCCTCCGCAGCCAGTACCTCTACTTTCGTAAGCACCACGGAAGGCTCCCTGCTCGCGTGCTCAATGGGTGTGCGCGATCAGCCCTTCTCGTACGTGCTGCCAAGGCTGTATTGGAGGTAGCCGCCGGGCGGAATCCGAGCCGATCTAGGGCGGCCGTCCTGTGGGCTCTTATTCTGTTCCGGCCCGGCCGCCCAACCCGCTACGAGATTGAAGCCCGACCCGGTTCATCGGCGGCGTCAGCTGGAGTTGCTCCTCAGCGCACAGCGTGCAGAATCGGACGGTCATAGTAGCTGCCCCCAGGGCGTGCAACGCCGGCGTTGCGGCCCACGATTTCTACGTCGCGAAAGCCGAGCTTTCGCAGGATTTGCTCGAAGCATGCCTGGTTGGGAAACCACCAGGTGGCATGATCGTCCCCGAGCGTGTCACCGCCGACGTACAACGCCGCAGGCCGCGAACCGAACCCGGCCGGAAGGTATTGGGAGAGCACGAGCTTTCCTCGACACAGCGGTGCTACTGCGGTCAGCGCCTTGAACGGGTGCATCAAGTGCAACAGCAGGTCTCCGAGGAACACGAGGTCGAAGCTTCGAGATCCCAGGTCCGTTTCGGGAATGTCGTAGATCGATGAGTATCGACGCTCAACTCCGGAGCCGAGCACCTGGTGGCACAGCTTGAACGGACCATCGAGATAGTAATGGTAGAAGTCCGCCGCGCTCGCCCGGCGAAACACGGCGTCGAACTCGTCGTTCGTGTATGCCGACTGACCGGCTGTCATCACGGCGATCTTCTTTACCGTCTGCATCACGTCCTCACCAGGAAGGCGGTCAACCTCGTCGAGCGACGGCACCTCCACCGAGACGACTTCAGCACCGCGTTTCTCGAACTCGAACGCGAAGAACCCAGTGGCTGAGCCCACGTCGAGCACGGTCATCCCGCTCATGTCGTCGGGAAAGTGAAACTCGTCGAAGCTCGCCCGGTAATCCAGTGTGCCTGGTGTGATCAGGCCTCCCCCGAGGTCCACTGTGTGGTACCAGTAAAGCAGCCGGAGATCGCCGAGTCCCCGCTCCTCGGCGAGCCGATTGAATACCTTCGCTTGCTCGCTCAAGCTATAGCGCGGAATCCGGGCGCGCACCGAGTAAACCTTTGGATATGCCACCGCTGCCACGCGGTGTTTGACGCCTCGGGTCACGCGGGCCGGCGCAATCCGTTCCAGGACTGGGGTGGCGAATCTCACCCTTACACCCTACATTGCCGATGATGGCGCCGCGCTCACGGCCCGCCATCCACCGGGCGCGTGACCGTCAAGCCAGCTATGCTCTTGACGTGAGTTCCGTCGTCCATCCAGTCACCTCGGACGACAATCATTCTCGCGTGGTCCAGCCGGCACGCTATGAGAGCGAGCGTCCCGATGTTCAACCTCACATCCCGCTCGACGCGCGGCGGATTCTCGACCTCGGGTGCTGCACCGGAGGGCTTGGCGCGGCGCTGAAGCGCCGACAGGATGCGACGGTCCTCGGGGTGGAGATCGATCGGGACTTTGCCGCCCAGGCGCGTACGCGGCTCGACAGAGTCGTGACGTCGGACGTGGAGTTGTTCCTCGCGGGCGCCGCTCCAGCGGAGGCCCCATTCGACTGCCTGATCGCCGCCGATGTGCTTGAACATCTGATCGACCCCTGGCTCGCGCTGGCCCGAGCGGTCGATCTGCTCCGCCCGGGGGCTACAGTCGTAGTGAGCCTGCCGAACGTCGCTTGTTTCGAGGCGATCCGACTGCTGCTGCGCAGCGGCCATTGGCCGCGCGAGGACACCGGGGTCTTTGACCGGACGCACCTGCGGTGGTTCACGCTTGACGACGGGTTAGATCTCCTGCGCCAGGCGGGACTGCGACCGACGGCGGTCGAACCGCGCTACGGGAATCCCGTCGGCTGGCGTCTGCTCTGGCGGCAGGTCGCCGCCAACACGCCGCTCCACCGCTTCCTCCCACCTCAATACATCTTCCGCGCGGTCAAAGACGCCGCGCCGGGCGCTGTGCCCGACCGGTAGGGTCAACGAGAATGGGCCTGCGCCTGCGTGTTGTGGTCTCCGGACTGAACATTCTGCTTGCGGCTGGATGGCTCGCTCGAGGAATGAACCACTACGGATTCCAGAAGCTGCTGGGGAACGAAGGACGGATCCGCGCCTGGCGGCTTCTGGGAGCAACGATCGAGGACGGAGTTCGGATTGGCCCCAGAGTCCGAATCCGCGCTCCGAGCAATGTGGAGATCGGAGCTGGAACCTCGATCGGGGGGCCTCTCCTGATCGACTCCTGGGGGAAGGTCACGATCGGCCGTAACGTGCTGATCAACCACGGGGTTTCGCTGCTCACAGGGACCCACCTGGTGGACTCTCCGGACTTCGAAGGCGATATCCGCCCCGTCACCATCGGCGACTACGCATGGCTACCGATGCTGATCGTCGTCCTCCCAGGCGTCAGCATCGGCGAGGGGGCTGTGGTAGGGACAGGCTCGGTCGTCACTCGCGACGTGGCGGACTACGCGGTGGTCGCAGGCAATCCCGCGAAGGTCGTCTCGCAGCGCGCTCGGCAGCAATATCGCTACGTACCCAGCCGGCTGTGAGCGCGGGTCGCGCTTCGATGGCGGCGGGCTAGTCGAGGACGGCTTGACAGCTCTCGGCGCCGATGCTCGCACCGGAAGGCCCGCAGCCGGAACTTCGAAGCTGCCCCGGCTGGTTGGCGTGGACGCTCTCCGCGCCTGCGCGGCGATCCTGGTTCTGCTGCTGCACACTGGCCGCGACACCGGACCATTAGTGGTCCTGAAGCCGATTGCCGCGTTCGGCTGGTCAGGCGTTGGCCTGTTCCTCGTCCTGTCTGGATTCTCGATCCACTTTCGCTGGGCGGCCAGCGATGTGCCGCACCACGAGTTCACGACTGCACGCTTCTTCCGCCGTCGCTTCTTTCGAATCTATCCGACCTATGCGGCCGCCGTCCTGGTCACGATCATCCTGCTCGCGCTCGATCGTGAGCTGAGTACGCAGACTCCCTGGGTCATCGCCCACGGCAACCAGCCTGGCTGGGTGATCGCCATAAATCAGCTCGTCGTGATCCCTGCCAATGTGATCCCGGTTGCATTCGTGGGCGTCGCATGGAGCCTCGGACTGGAGATACAGCTTTACGTCGCCTACGCCGCTCTCGTGCGCCGCTTGCGCCGCGTCGGGGTGATGCGAATCGTCCTCGCGGCACTGCTGATCGCACTGGCGTACCGAGTCGCGAGCGAGCTGATCACGAGCTCGATGCCGGAGGGCCAGTTCTTCCCGAACGGCCAGGAAACCATGCTGTCACGTGTGCTCTACACCCAGCTGCCAAGCCGCGCGTTCGAGTGGTTTCTCGGTGTGCTCGCCGCTGAGGCGTACTTCGGGCGGCTCAAGCTTCCCGGGTGGACGCGGTCCCCGGTAGTCGGCGTGATCCTGCTGTTCGTCGCCGGTTTGGTGTACCGGCACCCACTCGGAGTCTCGCACATCAATGGCCACTTCTTCAGGTGGAGCGACGTCCTGCTCGACCCACTCGTGGGCATCTCATATTTCGTGCTGCTGCGCGCGGTGGTCACGCGCGCGGAGGGGCTCGCGACTGCTAGGAAGGGTATTCGTGCGGTCGTGGCCGCCCTCGCAAAGGTGGGACTCTTCTCCTATTCGCTCTACCTGATGCATCCTGCGCTGCTTGTCACCGGTGCCCGTTTGGCCGGTGACCTCGGCATCGGCGGCACGGCTGAGACAGTCCTCATGTTGGCGCTCGCGGTTGGTGGATCTTGGGCTTTCCATCTCGTTGTCGAGCGTCCGTTCATCTCGGGCGCCGGCGACCGATTCGTCCTCGCGCGTCTGCGGAGATTGCGGGGCGGCCTCTCGGCGGGGCACGCCGAGAGCTAGCCGCATGTTCATGACATTTCGCCATGGGAGCGGATTCGGCCGGATCCTTGTACCGTTTCCTGCCTGTCCGGAACGAGTTCGACGCGTAACCCGACGCTAAGACATACTTTCCGGTGTGACGGCCGTGAGGGCACAAAATCGGGACTGCGCAGAAGGCATCGTGACGCCTGATTCGATTGGTAGGACTGTTCGACATGAAGCGAGTGCCGGTCCGCCGGACGAGGTGACGCAGTCCGAGACAGATTCCCGGCACCGCGACGACGGCCTGGGCTCGGTAGCGCTCGTCCACGACTACCTCAATCAGCGCGGTGGCGCCGAACGAGTCGTACTCGAAATGACGCGGATGTGGCCCGCCGCTCCCCTTTACACCTCGCTGTATCGCCAAGGTTCGGTGTTCCCGGAGTTCGCAGCGGCCGACGTCAGGACCACATTCCTGGACAGGGTGCCGCTCGACGAGGGCTTCCGCATGCTGGCGCCGGCGCTTCCGCTCGCGTTTCGATCGCTGGGAGCGCTCGACCATGACGTCGTCATCTCCAGCTCGAGTGGCTGGGCCCACGGCGTGCGGACCAGCAGTGAAAGCACGCACGTGGTCTACTGCTATGCACCCGCTCGCTGGCTCTACTCGGCCGACCAGTACTTCGTCGGCGGGGACAGGCGCAGGCCCCCCGCCATCGTCACGCGGGGCCTACGTAGCTGGGACCGCCGCGCAGCCGGTCGCGCCGACGTGTACATCGCGATCGCTGAGAACGTCCGGGACCGCATCCGGGGGGCGTACGGGATCGAGGCCGAAGTCGTCTATCCGCCCGTGGACACACTCCGCTTCGACCCCCGGCCTCGTGGCGAGCGGCTGCTCGCGATCGCCCGCTTCCTGCCATACAAGCGGATCGATCTCATCCTCAGCGCTTGCAACCGGCTCGGAGTCGGGCTCGACATCGTCGGAGACGGTCCGCTGCGGCACGAGCTACGCGACCTTGCCGGGCCGACCGTGTCCTTCCACGGAGTGGTCTCCGACCCGGTACTGCACGAGCTGATCGAGGGGTGCAGTGCGGTCTGCATGCCCGGCGTCGAGGATTTCGGAATTGTCGCGCTGGAAGGAAATGCCGCCGGCAAGCCCGCGCTCGCGTTCGCCGGCGGAGGCGCGGTCGAAACGATCAGGGACGGGGTCAACGGCGTGCTCTTTGCCACGCCGACCGTGGAGTCAGTAGTCGAGGCCATCTATCGCTTGGACGTGATCGACTCTGATCCGACTGCGCTCGCCGCAGCCGCTGAGCGATTTTCCGTCGAGCGATTCCGTAACGCGCTGACCTCGAAGGTCAGAACCGCCGTCGAGCATCGCCGCAACGGCGGGACCGCCGAACCGCACTCGTGATCGGCCGCCTCAGCCGGCTTCTCACGCTCGTACTTCTCTGGTTTGCGCTGCTCGGCGCGCTCGCGACCTTTGCCCGATCGGCGCCGCGCGATGCGGCCGCTGGTCGTGCCGCAGCGTCGGCTGAGGCGACGTCGATACCGGGATCTGGGTACCTCGACACGGGCTTTGCGGACGCTTACGAGTTTGAACTGTCGACCCCATCGACGGCCTCGAGGTGGCTATCACGGGCCGAGAGCCTCGGCTCGAGCTACGTTCGTCTCGAGACGATCTGGAGCTCGATCGCACCTCTCAAATTGGTCCCGGGGTTCCGGCCCGCTGACCCGGGCGATCCGCGATACAACTGGTCCGGGCTCGACGCCGCCGTCCGCGCTGCCTTAGCGCATGGCCAGCGCGTAGTGCTCGTACTGCTCAACCCCCCGCCATGGGCGCTCGGCAAGCACCCGCCGAAGAGCGCCCCCGCCGGCACCTGGGAGCCGAATCCAAGTGCCCTTGGCGCGTTCGCTCACGCGGTAGCCGAGCGCTACGACGGTCGCTTCCCCGATCCGCAACACCCGGGACAGAGCCTCCCGCTGGTCACGCACTTCCAAGCGTGGAACGAACCGAACCTGTCCGCTTACCTGACGCCACAGTGGAGGCGCGGCCGCGCCGGGAAGTTCTTCCCGGTGAGCCCGTACCGGTACCGCCGCATGCTCAACGCCGTCTACGCCAACGTCAAGTCAGTTCAACCCCATTCCTTTGTGCTGGCGGGCGGAACGGCGCCGTACGGCGACCCGCCCGGAGGCGGCCGGATGGAGCCGGTGGTCTTCATGCGCAAGCTTCTCTGCCTGAGCGGTCGCAGGAACACGCTCGAACGCTGCCCGAACCCCGCTCATTTCGATGCTCTCGACAACCACCCCTACTCCCCGACTCCGACATACCACGCCCTGAACATCGACAACGTGAGCGTGGCCGATATCGGCAGGCTGCGGGCCGTCCTCGACGTCGCGGAGCGCACCGGTCGAGCGCTTCCCGCCGGACGCAAGCCGATCTGGGTCACCGAGATCGCCTGGACCTCGGACCCGCCCCTGCCGGGCGCGATCTCGGAGGCACGCCAGGCGCGTTACCTCTCGCTTGGGTTCTACGAGCTCTGGCGCGAGGGCGTCGACCATGTTTTCTGGCTCCTGATCCGTGACTATCCGTACGAGACCCTTGCCGGAAGCGGTCTCTACTTCGTCGGCGGAGCCGCGAAGCCGTCCTCGCGAGCGTTCCGCTTCCCGTTCGTGGCGGTACGCGGGCGTGACGAGGGGCTCACGCTGTGGGGACGCGCGCCGCAAGCGGGACGCGTGGTGATCGAGCGCGGGACCGCGGGCGGCTGGAGGCCCGTGCTGCTGCTGTCCACCACCCCTGGCGGCATCTTCTACGCCCAGCGCCGCCTCGGGTCACGCCTCGTGCTGCGCGCCGTGAGCGGAGGCATCGCCAGTCTCGCCTTTCCCACCGGCTGACGAGTAATGGTGTGTGGTGTCGCGGCGTGACTTTGAGCGGTGGGTGCGGAGGCGGCGGTGCTGGTGCCTGGGCGGGCGGTGACTTCGTGTGGCTGCTGCCAGTGCTTGGCGATGCCCCTCCCCGAACGCCTCCAGCCGATCCGCCACCACCAACAGCGCAAGAACTACGAGTTGAAGACCCTGCACTGGCCCGCTTCGCCCTATCCTCCGCGCAGTGGTTGACTTTCGGCGCAGGCAGGGAGGGCTGCTCTCGCGGCTGTTTCCCGCGAGGGCTCCGGCTGTCTCGGAGCCTGAAGCCCCGACCCCCGTGCCCCCCGTGCTCCCGGAGTCCGAGCGGGCCACCAGGTGGCTTCCCTCTGAGTCCGCCCGCGCGGCGCGGCGCGCCGGGGAGTCAGAGCGAGCCGCGCGCGCGACGATCCCCCCACGGGAGCCAGGGCCGGCCGATGTGCCCTCGCGACCGGATTCAGCCGCTCACAGGGCGACCGCTCGAACGCCGCGCGCGGTGACCCCAGAGGCCGCGAATCAATGGCTGCCGACCGTTCGCGCTCGCTCAAACGGTTCGAGCGCGGCACCCGCGCCGCCAGACGCCGCCCCCGCGCCGCCGGACGCCGCCCCCGCGCCGGCCACACCGACCGCGAGCGATACAGCCGCTGGCGGCACGGCGCCGAAGCGCAGTTCCACCGCTTCGTTCGTCGGTCGAGCGACTCCTGGGTGGCTCGCGAGGCGCAGGGCCGCCGCGGTCGAGACTCCGGCGCCGCAGCCCGCGGTAACTCCGTCCGATCCCGTGTCGTCCGCCGGCGATCGCCCAGTGCAAAAGCGACGTCGCGTCAGTTCGACGTCAGCGAGCGCGCTCCCGCGGGAGAAGGCACCGGTCCGCCGGAAGAAGCCCGGAGTGCACCGTAAGAAGGCTCCCACCCAGCAGACGGAGCCTCCACCCCAGCCTCCCGCCCAGCAGACGGAGCCTCCACCCCAGCCTCCCGCCCAGCAGACCGAGCCTCCACCCCAGCCTCCCGCCCAGCAAGCGGAGCCTCCACCCCAGCAGACGGGGCCTCCGGTCCAGAGCGCCGCCGACCAGCCGGTCGGCAACGACGAGCAGCCGCTGGCGCCGGCCGCCAGCCGCTGGCTCCCGGCGAGGGCGGAACCTGCCGGGTCGGAGACGCAGCGCCCAGCGGCACCCGCGCCGGAGCCCCAGGTCACGCCCGCGGCCGAGCCCCCGGCGCCCGCGAACCGGACGGTCGCCGAGCCGGCGTCAGCGGGCGACACCGTGTCGGGTGACGAGTGTGCTGCGACCGGTGAGGCTGACGGAGCGGACGAGAAGGCGGCGCCGGCGTCCTAGAATTATCGATATGGCTCGTCCAACGAACTTCGGCCGCGATCGCGGCCTCCAAGCCCGAATGACGCTCACCCTGTTCCTACTGGGGCTCGTCTACGCCGTCCTCGTCGGGGTGCTGTTCGCCGCCGGCGCCGGCGCTGTGACGATCGCGCTCATCGCGGCCGCCCTGTTCGCGGTCCAGTTCTTCACCTCGGACAAGATCGCCCTCCTTTCGATGGGTGCGCACGAGGTCACACCGGAACAGGCGCCCCAGCTGCACTCGATCATCGACCGGCTGTGCGTGACGGCGAACCTGCCGAAGCCGCACGTCGCGATCGCCGATACGCCGATGCCGAACGCCTTCGCGGTCGGCCGCTCGCCGAAGACGGCGACGGTCTGCGCGACCACGGGGCTGCTGAACCTGCTCGAGCCGGCCGAGCTCGAGGCGGTGCTCGGGCACGAGCTCACCCACGTCCAGAACCGCGACGTGATGGTGATGACGCTCGCGAGCTTCTTCGCCTCGATCGCCTCGTTCATCGTCCAGATCGGGTTCTGGTTCGGTGGGGCGTTCGACGAGGGCGACAACAACAACGGAGGCTTCGCGGTGGTGCTGCTGGTTTCGGCCGCGGTCTACGCGATCTCCTTCATGCTGCTGCGAGCGCTCTCGCGCTACCGCGAGTTCGCCGCCGACCGCGGCTCGGCGATCATCACCGGCCGGCCGAGCGCACTGATCTCGGCGCTGATGAAGATCAGCGGGAACATGCAGCGAATCCCGCAGCGGGACCTGCGCGCCAGCTCGAGCCTCGCCGCCTTCTACATCTTCCCGCCGAACGTCAAGTCGGCGATCGGGACGGTGTTCTCGACCCATCCGCCGCTCGAGAAGCGGATCGCCGCCCTGCAGCGGCTGGAGGCGCAGCTGCAGGGAACGGCCTAGGCCGCCGGCGCGGACGATGGGCTTCTTCGATGTGATCACGGGCAAGCACAAGCTCGCCGGACCGGCGCCCGACCGGCTGTTTGCGATGTCGACGGCGTACGTGACCCTCCAGGCGGAGCTCGACATCAGCTCACGCGGCGCCGCCGCGATCGTTTTCCAGCCGCTCGCAACGGCCGACTTCGAGTCGATCGTGAAGGACATGGAAGAGGTCGTGCAAAGCACCGCAGCGGACAGCGGAACCACGGTGACCAGCACCGACGATGCGTTTGGCTTCCGCTGGCTGGTCCTGCGCGGCAACGACTTCGACGACCTGGTCGTCGGGATCAACGCCGTCAGCAGCGCGCTCGAGACCGGTGGCTACGGCGATCGGGTCCTCTGTGCCGTGTTCGCCTTCAAGGACGCCAAGGGCAGGCCCCTGTACTGGATCTACAACTACAAGCGGGGCAGCTTCTATCCGTTCGTACCGGCCGGAGAGCAGCGACGCGACACGGAGCGGGAGCTGCAGCTGAAGGCGCAGATCGGGCGCGAGCTGCCGCTCGAGGAGGAGCTGGAGCGCTGGTTCCCGCTGTGGGGGATTCCCGTATAGCGGCTGGGGAGCGTCGTCTCGACGGCGCTCGGGTCCTGGTGACGGGGGGATCGGCCGGCATCGGCCTCGAGGCGAGCCGCCAGCTCGCCCGGAGTGGTGCGACGGTCGTGATCGCCGCCCGCGACCTCGACGCGGTGCAGGCCGCGGTCGCGGGGCTCGACGGCGGCGGCCACCAGGGGCTGGCCCTCGACGTCTCCGACGAAGGCGCCTGGGCAGGTGTGATGGCGAGCATCGACGCGGTGGGTCCGCTGCACGGGCTCGTGACGGCGGCGGGCCTGCTCGGCCCGATCGGCCCGCTCGAGGACGTGGCGCCAGCGGAATTCTCCCGGACGATCGCGGTCAACCTGACCGGGACGATGCTGGCGCTCTACCACGCGCTACCGCGCCTTCGAGGCAGCGGCGGACGGGCGGTCACCTTCTCGGGCGGTGGCGCGAGCACCCCGTTCCCCCGTTACGACGCCTATGCCGTCTCCAAGGCGGCCGTCGTGCGCCTGACCGAGAACGTGGCCGCGGCGTCCGCGGTCGAGGTCAACTGCGTCGCGCCCGGCTTCGTTGCCACGCGTATCCACGAGGCCACGCTCCGGGCCGGGCCGGAGCTCGCAGGAAGCGTCTATCACGAGCGTACGCGCGCGCTGCTCGACGAAGGGGGCTTCCCCGCCGGGGAGGCAGCAGAGCTCGTCTGCTTCCTGCTCTCGGACGCGGCGGCCGGCATCACCGGACGCCTGCTGAGCGCGCAGTGGGACCCCTGGCGCGAGGAAGAGTTCCTGGCGCGCCTGCGCGCCGACCCGGAGCTCGCCACCCTGCGGCGCATCGACGATCAGGCGTTCGGCCGCCTCCACCGCTGAGGTGACGCCGGCGCCGGGGCGAGCCTCTCGAAGAACGACGTCGCCGCGATTAGCCTGCGCATCCGGGACCGCCGTAGGTGAACGCCCCGATCGAGGGGTTGCGACCGCCGATGTCGTAGTCGTATCCGCTCGGCGTATCGGTGTAGTACTGGGTCGGAACGAGATAGTTCTCCTGACCGCTGGGCGAGACGAGCACGACAAACGAGACCGGCGCGGACCCGGGCCGGTTCCCGAGCACCCCGCTTCCCATCTGTGTGTACGGGCAGCTACTGACCGAGGACACCTCGCCCCCCGCCTCCGCCTCCGTGATGGACGTGATCGGGTGCCCCTCCCAGGAGGCGTCGTACTCCGGGATGTAGCCGTAGTAGTACCCGCCGTAGTAGAAGAACCAGTAGCCGCCGTCGAGCAGGACCCCCCAGCCACCGTCTCCTCCGCCCCCGGCGATCGCCTGCCCGGCAGTGATCGGCGAGCCGGGTATGCCGACGAACCCGCAACCGTCGTAGCACGAGTCCGCGCCGTAGTCATCGCCAGTGTGGAACACGAACAGGTGGGCGTTGTCGTCGCCCCATTGGCCCGGAGAGACCGACCAGCCTGTCTCCAATGTCGAGGGCTCTCCCGCCCCTCCACCCAGACCCCAGATCTGCCCGATACTGTGAGCCCCGGGGTCGTTAGGGTTGACACTCGGCGTGTAGGTGCCCAAGCCCGCGAACAAGCCCACCTCGCCGATGCCCCACTCGTCTTCGACCTCATGGCAGTACCAGTAGCCGACCTCTGACTGACAAGGAGTGGTCGTCGTGGGTGCGGTGTCCGGGGTCAGGCTGCTGGACGGGAGGCCGCTGGATGCCTGCTGTGGGCGGCCTTTGCGCACGAACACGTTGTGGGGGATGGCGACTTGTCCCGCGGGACACAGCGGGCGTGCGTGAACGAGATGCGCGGCTTGGCGGTCGGCCATCGCGAATGGCGGCAGCGGCGGCGGCTTCGGCTGATCAGCGGGGGCCCGCTTGCACGACCACTCGGGAAACCTCCCAACCGGGGTGCGAGCAGCAGCGGCAGCCTGACTCGCGAGGAGCGCGAAACCGCATGCGACAGCTCCGGCGAGCACGATCCGACGCGCCGCGGTGACAGCGCAGCCTGCGAAGCCGCTCCCGCACGCCTTCCGGCTCATTCTCCGCAACGATCTCGTCTGGATCCCCTCTTCGTAAGATCTGCGCCGGAAAGTCCGGGCACGCTAGCCGAGGTGGCCGTTATACCACACGTATGGGCGCAGTTGGAGGTTCCGGAAGCAGCTGCGCCAACTGCCGGCGCGCCTCCATATTCCGGTTACTCGCCCGGTCCCCGGGCGGCGGCCAATTGCTCTCCAGCAACGGTCTAACCTGCCACCGTGGCCGAGACCTCCCACAGCCGGCGCTACTTCGACTCCGTCGCAGCGATCGCCCGCACGATCGATACCGAGCAGGTCGACGCGATGTCACGAGGACTGGCGGCGGTTCGCGAACGCGGAGGGCGTCTCTTTATCCTCGGCGTCGGCGGTGGCGCCGGGCATGCCTCGCACGCTGTCAACGACTTCCGCAAGCTGTGCCTGATCGAGAGCTACGCGCCGACCGACAACGTCTCCGAGCTCACGGCACGCACCAACGACGACGGCTGGGAGAGCTCGTTCAGCGACTGGCTCGAGGTGTCGAAGCTATCGGACCGTGACGCGGTACTCGTGTTCAGCGTCGGTGGCGGCTCGCGCGAGCACAACGTGTCGATCAACCTCGTGAACGCGATCGAACGCGCTCGCGACCTCGGCGCGGCGATCTACGGGATCGTCGGCTCGCCCGATGGGACGCTCGCCCAGCTCGCCGACATCGCGATCGTCGTGACCGCGCCGCCGGACCTGAAGACGCCGCTGGTCGAATCCTTCCAGGCCGTCGTCTGGCACGCGCTCGTCTCACACCCCGAGCTGGCAGCACGCCAGGGTCACTGGGAGTCGATCGCCAAGTGATGCACGCGGCCGGGTCGACCCGCCCGGCGTCGGACGCGTCGCCGGAGTCGTGAGCCGCGCCCGTGGGCGCCGGGCGGTCTTCGTCGACCGCGACGGCGTAATCAGCGAGCTGACTCCGGATCCCGATTCGGGGCGTCCCGAGTCGCCGCTGCGCGTGGAGGACGTCGCCCTGGTTGCCGGCGCGGCGGCGGCGCTCCGCCGGCTGGCGGCCGGCGGGCTGCTCCTGGTCGGCGTCTCAAATCAGCCGGCCGCGGCCAAGGGCACCGTCTCGCGAGCTCGGCTCGACGCCGTGCAGCGCCGCGTGATCGAGCTCCTCGCCGGCGAGGGCGTCACTTTCGACGCCTTCCGTATCTGCCTGCACCATCCCGATGGGGTGGTCCCAGAGCTGAGCGGCGCCTGTGACTGCCGCAAGCCGGCCCCGGGCATGCTGCTCGGCGCCGCCCGAGAGCTCGACATCGACCTCGCCGGTTCGTGGATGATCGGCGACACCGACGCCGACATCGAGGCGGGGGCGGCGGCGGGATGCCGGACCGTGCTGATCGAGCATCCCGGAAGCGCGCACAAGCGCGCTCACGACCTTCACCCGGACGCGACCGCACCCGACCTCGGGGGCGCGGTCGCGTCGGTCATAGCCGCAGTTCAGGCGTCGATGTAGGAAACGCCCGTCGCCGTGTGCGTGACGCCCTGACCGTCGACGATGGTCAGCGTGACCGTGTATGTCCCCTTGTTCGCGTAGGTGTGCGACAGCGGCGAGGGGAGCGGGAAGCCCAGCGTGGGCGTGGCGGCGATGGTCAGCGGTGCCGTGCCGTCGCCGAAGTTCCACGTCTCGCTCTGGATCGGTCCCTGGGTGCCGGCAGAAGACGAGTCGTAGAACATATCGGTGCTCGTGCTGCCGGAGACCGAGCAGAGTCCGTCGTCGGCCGAGCAGAGGTTCGAGAATCCCGCCGTCGCGGCGAGTGCGTAAGGGCCATTGCAGTCGCCCGCGGTCGCCGTACCGGCGGCGATGGACACATTCGTGGCCGCAGATCCGGTCAGCGTGATCGCCCCGAGTACCGGGTCGTGCGCCACCAGCGCGCCGGCGAACGCGCCGTTGCGCGCGTCCGGAGAGGAGCCGACGCACACGGGGAGCCCGGCAAATGTCAGCGATCCGGTCAGCGTGGACCCGGCCCCGCCGATCGTGGCCGAGCTGAGGTCCGGCGCGACGTTGAAGACGTTGGTTCCACCGTCCGATGAGATCAGCAGGTCGTCGGTGATCGAGCCCGACAGCGTGGCGGTCTCGCTGATGAGGACCGAACGCTTGCCTCTGGCGAGGTAATTGGCGTCGAGGAAGGCCGGCCCGAAGGTGCCGAATGCGGTGATTCCCGTGCTCGTCTTGGTGGTGCAGCTGAGGTTCGCGCCTCGGTCGAGCAGCGCCTTCGCCTTGTGCACGTGGATCCTCCCGAACACTCCGCGATGGATTGAGATCTTCAGCGTTCCCGTCACCGTGGCAGCCCGCCCGATACCCCCACTTCCGCTGCAACCGTGGAAGCGCTTGAACTTCTTCAGCTTGCGTGGGTTCTTGACCGACAGCCTGATCTTGACCAGGCCTCCCCAATGGGCGCTCAGCGATCCGGACCCAAGCTTTCGCGAGACCTTGCACTTCGATGCGCCGCCCGAGTAATCATGGGTGATGCTGACGCTCCGCCCCTTCGAGAACTCGACCGTCAGCGCGCTCCCCTGCCTGGTGCAGGAGCCGTCGAACAGAGTCATCGAAAAGCCGTGGGAGGCTTTGATCGGGCCTATCTCGATACCGGGCGGGCTCGCGGCGGCGGCCGCGGTTGAAGCACCGATCGCGGCCACGGCGCATGCGCACGCGACAATCGTCAACGACCGGGTCGCAAAGACCTTGAGCATGCTCATTCCTCTCGTATACCGGCCTGCCACCGGCTCTCCACCTACGCGACCGCGAGGTTACCCGAAACGACGCGATTCAAACCGGACCCCGCGCCGGGCGATACAGTGATCGCGTGGTGGAAGGCCTGACTGTGAAGATCTTCGCGGACGGCGCCGACCTCGATGCGATCCTCGCACTGGCCGCTGACCGCCGAATCGCAGGCTTCACCACCAATCCGACGCTGATGTGGAAGGCCGGGCTGACGGACTACCAGGAGTTCGCTCGGCGGCTGCTCGAACAGATCACCGAGCACCCGATCTCGTTCGAGGTGTTCGCCGACGAAGTCGGCGAGATCCGCCGGCAGGCACTGATGATCGCGACGTGGGGCGAGAACGTCTATGTCAAGGTCCCCGTCTGCACGACCTCCGGCCAGTCGATGGCGCCCCTCATCCGCGAGCTGTCGGAGAGCGGCGTGAAGGTCAACGTCACCGCGCTGTTCACGACCGCGCAGGTCGAGCTGATCACCGAGGCGATCAAGGATGGGGCGGCGTCCTACATCTCGGTGTTCGCGGGGCGGATCGCCGACGCGGGGATCGATCCGGTGCCGATCATGGCGCGGGCAGTCGACATCATGGTCGCGGCACCGCGGTCCGAGCTGATCTGGGCTTCGCCGCGGGAGATCCTCAACGTCGTCCAAGCCGACCAGGCGGGCTGCCACATCATCACGATGACCAGCGATCTGCTGAAGAAGCTCGACCTGCTCGGCAAGGACCTGCTCCAGTTCTCGCTCGAGACGGTCCAGATGTTCCACCGCGACGCGACCGCCGCGGGCTTCACTCTGTAGATGCAGCGCGCGTGCATCACGGGCGGCGCCGGCTTCATCGGCTCGAACCTCGCCGATCGGCTACGGCGCCTCGGCGTCGAGGTGGTGATCGTCGATGACTTTCGCACCGGGCGGCACGAGTTCGTCGATGAGCTGCTGACCGATCCGGCGGTGACCCTCCACGAGGGCGATGTGCTCGACCAGAGCCTGCTCGAGAGAGCCTTTGCCGGTTGCGACTGGGTGTTCCACCTGCAGGCGAACGCCGACGTTCGCCACGGCCTCGAGCACCCGCGCCGAGACCTCGAGCAGAACACGATTGCGACCGCGAACGTGCTCGAGGCTATGCGGTCGGTCGGGGCCACGCGGATCGCGTTCTCCTCGACCGGCTCGGTCTACGGCGAGCCGGAGGTCTTCCCGACGCCGGAGGATGCGCCGTTTCCGACTCAGACCTCGTTGTATGCGGCATCGAAGCTCGCCGGGGAGGGGATGATCGGGGCCTATGCCCACGGCTATGGGTTCACGGGCGTGATCTTCCGGTTCGTCTCGATCCTCGGCGAGCGCTACACCCACGGCCACGTGTTCGACTTCTACCGGGCGCTGAAGCGTGACCCGACACAGCTCGAGGTGCTCGGCGACGGCCGGCAGGAGAAGTCATACCTGTATGTCGAGGATTGCGTGAGGGCGATGAGCACCGCGGCCGCGGCCCACGATCGGCGTCCGGGCGAGCTCGCCGTTTACAACCTCGGCACCGACGAGACGGTGGTGGTCAACGACTCGATCGCGATCATCTCCGAGCACCTCGGCGTCGACCCGGCGCTCGCGTACACGGGTGGAGCCCGGGGCTGGGCCGGTGACAGCCCGCTGATCCACCTCGATTGCGCGCGGATTCGCGCGCTCGGCTGGGCGCCGACACTGACGATCCGCGAGGCGATCGTGCGCACGCTGGACTGGCTCGACACCAACGCCTACGCGCTCGAGGCCCAAACCGTATGAGCGTCATCTTCAGCCGCGCGCCGCTGCGGGTCTCGCTCGGCGGCGGCGGCACCGATCTGCCGTCGTATTACCGCGAGCACGGCGGCTTCCTGGTCGCCGGGGCGATCGACAAGTACATCTACATGCTGATGCACACGGTGTTCCAGCGCCGCTACAAGATGAAGTACTCGGAGACCGAGGAGGTGGGCGACATCGCCTCGATCCGCCACCCGATCCTGCGCGAGACGCTGCAGCGCCACTGGCGCGGCAGCCCGCTCGAGATCGCCTCCGTGGCCGATGTCCCCGCCGGCACCGGGATGGGCTCCTCGGGGGCCTTCACGGTCTGTCTGCTGAAGGGTCTCGCCCACGCCCGCCGCACATCGATCACCCAGGAAGCGCTCGCCGAATCGGCTTGCGAGATCGAGATCGACGTGCTCGGCGAGCCGGTCGGCAAGCAGGATCCGTATGTGGCCGCGCACGGCGGCATCTGTACCTACAGCTTCGAGCACGACGGCCGGGTGGTGGTCGAGCCGCTCGAGCTGGGCGCGTCGACGCTGCGGTCACTGCGCGACCACCTGCTGCTGTTCTTCACCGGCGAGGCTCGCGGCGCGTCGTCGGTCCTCGCGGACCAGGATGCGCGCACCCAGTCCGGCGATGCCGAGATGCTCGAGAACCTGCATCACACCAAGGAGCTCGGCCTGCGAAGCCGCGACCTGCTGATCGCAGGCGACCTCGAGGCCTACGCGGAGCTGATGCACGAGCACTGGCTGGGCAAGCGCGTCCGCTCGCCGGGGATGGCAAGCCGGCGCGTCGACGAGCTGTACACGCTTGCGCGACGGAGCGGCGCGATCGGCGGCAAGCTGGTCGGTGCCGGCGGCGGCGGGTTTCTCCTCGTCTACGTCACCAACCCGGCCGACACCCGGCAGGCGATGGCCGCCGCGGGCGCGCCCGAGCTCGCATTCGACTTCGAGTTCGTGGGAGCGCATTCAAGCGAGTACTCATGAGGGTGGGGATCGTTGGCTGCGGGTTGATCGGACACCGACGCGCCGAGGCACTCGGGCCGGGCGACGAGCTGATCGGCACCGTCGACGTCGTCCCCTCACGCGCCCGGGAGCTGGCGGCAGCGCGCGGTGGACGCGCGTGCGCGGACCTCGACGAGCTGCTCGGGCTTGCTCCCGACGTCGTGATCGTCGCGGCCACCCACGACCGGCTCGCGCCGCTCACCGAGCGCGCGCTTGGATCGGGCGCCCATGTCCTGGTCGAGAAGCCCGCCGGTCTCGGCACCGTGCAGATCGCGCGGCTCGAGCGCGCCGCGACCGCTGCCGGCCGTCTGGTCAAGGTCGGCTTCAACCATCGCTTCCACCCCGCGATCGCCAAGCTGGCCGAGGAGGTGCACTCGGGGCGGCACGGCGAGCTGATGCACCTGCGCGCGCGCTACGGCCATGGCGGCCGGCTCGGCTATGAGCGCGAATGGCGGACCCAGCCGGAGCGCTCGGGCGGCGGCGAGCTGGTCGATCAAGGCATGCACCTGCTCGACCTCACGCACTGGATCGCGGGTCCGCTGCCACTCCACTCGGCGCTTCTGCGCACCCATTTCTGGGACACGCCGGTAGAGGACAACGCCGCGCTGATCCTCGGCGAGGCGGATGATCGCCGCGCGCCCTGGGCGATGCTGCACGTGACCTGGACCGAGTGGAAGAACATGTTCTCGCTCGAGGTCTACTGCCGCGATGCGAAGCTCCAGGTCGACGGGCTCGTGCGCTCCTACGGCCCCCAGCGGCTTCGCATCTACAGGATGGGACCCGAGCTCGGGCCTCCCGAGCTCGAGGAGCGTGCGTTCCCCGACGAAGACGTGTCGTGGGCAGCCGAATGGCAGCACTTCGCCACCGCGATAGCGACCGGGATACCGCTCCTCGGCGCGCTCGAGGATGCCCGTTACGCGTGGGCCCGAGTCGAGGATGCATATGCGGTATCGGCGCCGTACGCCGCTGTACGCGCCGCCGTCGTGCGCGACTGACAGGCGGGCCATTACCTGGTCAAAGCTCTAGTTCTCGGTCGCGCCACCACGCGGGTATCTATGCTTGGCCCGTGCTTGGCAGGGCACGATCGATGCATGTTGCCTCCGCGGAAACGGGCAAGGGCGGAGCGGATGGTGTGCGCGCCGAGACACTGGTGTGCGCCTATTGCAGCGAGTTGTGCGGTCCCGTGGTCGGTAGGCACGCGGTCGCGGCGACCTTCGCAGCTCTCGGTACGGCAGTCGGATCCGCGATCGCGGCGGATGACGGCCTGCTGCGGATCACGCGAGCGATCGCCGCCAAGCATCTATCGGCCGGCGTCAACGGGCACGGCACGGGCGGCGAATCGCCGGCCGGGCGCGACGCCGCATGCAGCACGACCCCCGCGCGACTCGTCGCCGGTGCCGACCATCAGCTCGATCCGGCCCAGCTGAGCGAGCTGATCAGCCATCTTCGCGGCTGCCTCGTGTGCAAGGCGACCGGGATCAAGATGGACCGGGCGGAGCGCGTTTTCGCGGTGATGCACGCCGGCATGGCGAGGATCCAGACGCGTTCCGATTCGACCGAGCTTGCGCTTCGCCCTACCGATCCCCTAGCTCGAGCCGCGCTGGCCTCCTCGCGCGAGCCCGGACTCGAGCCGCAGCAGGCTCGGGCGGCCGTGCGGGCCTACTGCCGCGAGTGGTGCGGCGGCAGCGACTTCGACCACGCTGTCGACGCGGTCCTCGCAACGCGGCGAAACGAAAACGGAAACGGATCCGCTCCGGCGACGGCGGTCGAGCTGCTCCGGACCACGCGCGCGATCGCTGCCGAGCATGCGGCGGGCTATCCACGGCCGGCCAACGCGTACCTCGAGTGCGCCGACACGCCGGCGCTCCTCGCGGCCCGCGGCAACGACGGGCTCACCCGACGCGAGCGCGGTGAGCTGACAGAGCATCTTTGCGACTGCCTGGCATGCCAGGCGACCGAGATCAGGATGGCTCGAGCGCAGCGCGCGTTCTTGATCATGGCCGCCGCTCCGGCCGTCGTCGAGGCGCGGGTAAGCCCGATCGAGGCGCTGCCAGCCGCGGTCGAGCCACCTGTCGATACGCTCCAGTGGCCGCGAGCACCGGAGGTGAGCGACTCTCGGGCCGCGGTAACCGTCGCCGCCGCTTCGGCGAGCGCAGCGGCAGTGCCCGCCGACGCTGAGCCGACCGGGAGACCGCGCGCGGGGCACGGCCGCCGGCGGCGGCTCGGCGCCATCCGGTTGGTGGACGTCGCGATCGCTGCCGCGCTGCTGCTCGCGGTTGTGGTGGCCGGCGCCGAGCTGGTGCTCGGGAGCGGCTCGGGCAAGACAGCGGCCGCGCGGGTCCACTCGCTACCGACTACCGTCGCGGCAGTCGCACCGTCTCACGCCACGACGATTCAACCGGCGGTCAAGCCGAAGCCCGCCAGGCATCCGGCGTCGAAGCCGGCCAGACACGCGGCGCGGGCCCCCGCTCACCGGGCGGCCAAGAAGTTCCATCCGGCCCCGAAGCACATCACCGTCGCTAGTCGCCCGGCCGCGCCAAGCGTAGCCGTAACCCCAACCGCGCCCGCGATCGAACCCGTCGCTCCCTTGCGCGACCAGCCCGCCAGAGTCGTCCCGAGGGCGCCGGCTCCCCCACCCGCGAAGCCCAGCTCTCCCTCGGTCACCCCGCAGCAAAGCAGCCTTCCCGCCCAGACGGCGCCCACTCAGGGCATCAGCCCCTAGCCGCGGGATCGCTCAGCGCGATCTCGAGCCAGCGACGCCGTATCTCCTCGGGTGGCGACTCGCCCGGCTCCCTGGTAAACGCAGCTTCAGCCTCGCGGAAGCGCTTCGCGGTGCGCCGGCAGACGGCGCATTCCACGAGGTGCCGATCGAGCTCCGCGTCCGGCGCCAGCTCGCCGCTCACATAGGCGGCCAGCAGCTCGGGCATCGCCCGGCAGATCGGCCCGGGTTCTGTGACGCCGGTGGGATCGGAGGCGGGGCCGTCCGAGCTCGGAGCGTCCGCCACCTGAACACGGCCCGCAGCGGATCCGCGCGTCGACCTCCAGAGCAGCTCATCGAAGTCCGCATCCTCGCCGGCCGCGTCCACGCGACCGAGAAAGTCAACGAACGCAACGAACGTCGCTTCGTCGACCAAGTCCGCCGGGCAGATCAACGCGCAGTACTCCCGCACCGTGCCGGCGCGCCTGTCGTAGAAGGCTGCGAGCGCCTCCGGATCACGGGCTAGAACTGAATCCACAGAGAAATGGTAGCTCGGGCTATGGCTGCGGTATCGTCGGACAGCGATGTTCCGTGCCCTGCGTCTAATGCTCGCCTTCGCGATATCGGCTGCGATGCTCGGCAGCGGGGCGGCCGCGGCGCAGGCGGCGAGCGCGGCGCAACCGGGAGCGAGCTGCAACAACACGTCGAGCGCGATCAACCAGTACTGCGAGGACCTCCCATCCGCGTCCGGCGGCAGCCCCCCGCCGGGCACGCCGATGCCGGCGCTGGGCGCAACGCTGCCGCTGAGCGCGGTCCGCGCCTACAACCACCTGCCGGCCAAGGCCCGGAAACGTGCTCGCAAGCTGCTGTCGCTGCCTGCTCCTGCAGCCTCGGTGCGAGTGAATGCTTCGATCTCGACGCATAAGAGCGCCTGGTCACTGCCGTTCTGGATTGTCCTCGCGATCATCGCGATCGCCGCCGCATGTCTGGCCGCAGTCGCCCGGCGTCGCCGCGATCGGACCGGACCAGCTACCGAAGCGTGAGGACGGGCGGGAGCTCGAACGCGACCGAGTCCGGTCGCAGTCGATGGGCGCGCGTGTAGTCGACGAGGGCGGCGGCGATCTGGCCGCGTTCGGTCTCGACTCGCGCAAGGTCCAGCCAGTGCACGTAATTGGTCGGCTCGTCGGAGATCGCCTGGCGCAGGGCGACGGCCGCCGCATTGAACCGGCCCGCGGCCTCCAAGACGAGCCCGCGTTGCTCGTACGCGCTAGCCGACCAGGGCTCGGCAGCGACGGCAGCGTTCGCCCATGACAGCGCAAGGTTGCCGTTGCGGGCGCGTTCGGCCGCCTGACTGCGCCTGATCTCCGTCGTGCTCAGCAGCCCGGGGAGCTGGACGACGCCGGCGCCGACGGCGAGCGCGACGAAGATCGCCCGCGCCCACCAGCTCAGCCTCGGCGGCCGTCCCGCGAGGCGCCCCCCGATCACCGCAACGCCGGCGAGCGCCAGCACCGTAATCGCGGTGGACTCCCAGATCCAGTCGACGCTGGCGTGAAAGAGGAATACGACGAAGGCGGCGAGGAATGCGGTGCTGACGCCGGCGCTTGTCGAGCGACGGGCTCGACGCCGAACCGATACTGCGACGGCGATCGCGGCGATCGCGACCCCGACAATCAGCAGCAGGCCGGGCAATCCGAGATCCGCCATGTTCTGAAGCCACAGGTTGTGGGCGTTGCGGACGAATTCGGCATCGCGCGGGTGGCTGTTCCACCAGAACTCGAAAGTCCCGGCTCCGGTCCCGTCGAGCGGGTGCGCGTCGAACGCGGCCAGCGCGCTCTGCCAGACCTCATAGCGGGTCCCGCTGAGGCTGAGCAAGCGGGCGGCGGGGTCACTGGCTGCGGGAACGGTGCCCAGGCTGGTGAAGGAATGCCATGCATGCGAGATCAGTTTCGGACCGGCGATCACCGCTGCCACGAGCGCCGCGCCAGAAAACGCGAGCAGGACGCTGCGAGCCACCCGGCGCGGCAGCCGCCGGCTGTCGATGCCAAGCCGGCCCGTGAGCCACGCGGCGGCGAATGCCGCGATGCTCGCGCCAACCACCGCGGCTGCCACGGTGCTGGACCCTCGATCGCCCGTCTCCAGCGCGATCTGGGGCGCGGCGCGGACGGCGATAATGGCGATCGCCGCGCCGGCCGCCGCCACCGCGGTATGCGCGACCAAGGTCAGCCGGTTGCGAGTGACCGCGAACACGGTCACCAAGCCAAGGCCGATGCCGAGCGCACCGGCCCGCGAGTACGTCAGGTAGGTCGCCGTGACCGCGGCCGGGACCAGCGCCAGAGCGACCGCCCGCCGCAGGCGACTGGTGTCGTGGGCGCTCCATGCGATCGCGATCGTGGTGGACATCGCCCCCCAAGCCGCAAGCGCGTTCCAGTACCCGAACGGATAACTCAGCCTGTCGGTCTTGAACGTGATCGCCACCAGATCGACGGGAAATTCCGCCGGATCGAGCCGGCTGGCAAGCGCCAATACGCAGACGACGAGCGCGCCGAACCCTAGCCCCGCCGCCGCGGCCCTCCAGGTGCTGCGACCCACGAGCAAGCCCAGCAACAGCAGCAGTCCGAGGTAGTCCAGCGACCTGGCGATCTCCTCCGTGGTCAACTCGCTGCTCTGCGTCCAAATCAAGCTGAGCGCCGTCCATGCGGCGTACGCGAGCATCGCCCCACACAGGAGCAGGACGGCACGAGCCGGGCGCACGCGCGGTAGCACCCCCAGCGCGATCCCGACCGCCAGCAGCCACCAGATCAGCAGTCCGTACTCCTCGAACGCGACGATGTCATACGAACCCCCGCGCAGCGCGTAGGCCAGCACGAGCCCGAACGCAGCGGTGAATGCGATCGCGCTGCCGGCGGTGGTCGAGCGATCCGCTCGACGACGCCTGCTCTTGCTTCCCGGGCGGTGAGGGTCTAGTGCCGCGGTCGGAGTCTCTTGTTCGCTCAGCATCCGTATTGCCCCCGTTACGTCCGTCCTCCGATGCGACGGGTCAGCGCACGATCCGCGCTCACCGCGCCGGCGACCCTATCCGGGAAGCAGCCCCTCGGCGGTGAACTCCTTGCTCGCCTCCTCCAGCGATACGTCCGGCGGCGGCAAGATCAGGTCTGAGCCGCCGAGATGATCGGCGGCCACCGGGCTGCCATTGGTGCGGACGAACTCGAGCAGCCGGCCGTACGCCGCATGAAACCGGTCCTCGTCGTGGGCCTCGCAGGCTTCCACGGCCTGATTGTCGAGCTCGTTCAGCGCTGCCACAGAGCCGTCGGCGAGCTCGTACTGTCCCTCATGCGAGATCCGGACGATCATTGCGCCTGTCCCTCTCCCGGGTTGCTCGCTTCGGAGGCCTCGGCGGGGGACTCGCCGGCAGCGCCGCCGCCCGCGCCGAGCTCTCCGGCCGGCGTCGCGCCGACGCCCAGCTCAGCCTTCAGCTTCGCCAGATCGGAGTCGACTTCGCTCGTCGTCGAGAGCGCCTTCAGCTGACGGTCGATGTCGTCCTCGCCCGACCCGAGCGCCGTCAGGTCCTCGAACGTGCCGGCGGCCTCGAGCTCTGACACCGCGTCGGCGCGCGCCTTCATGTTCTCCGTCTTATCGATCGCCCGCTGCATCGCGAGGCCGACGTCGGCCATCTCCTCGCCGACCCCGGTTGCGGCCTCGGAGATCCTTACCTGCGCCTCGGCGGCGGAGTACTGGGCCTTGATGATCTCCTTCTTGGAGCGGAACTGCTCGATCTTGGTGCGAAGGTTCTGCTCTGACTGAGTCAGCTGCTCCTGCTGCTTCTGGAGCTCGCCGATCTGGCCGTCGAGGCCTTGCAATTCGGTCTGCGCGATGTTCTTGCGCTCGAGCGCGGTGCGCGCGAGGTCCTCCTGGCCGGCGGCGAGCGCCTGACGCGCCTGCGTGTCGAGCTTGACGACGTTCTGCTGGAGCCGCTCGGACTGAAGCTGCAGGCGCTTCTTCGAGGTTACGACGTCCGCGATCCCCTTCTTGACGTTCTGAAGTTGCTCGATCTGCTTCTGGTAGCTGTACTCGAGCGTCTCCGCCGGATCCTCGGCGCGATCGAGGAGCTTCGAGATCTTGGCTTTGACGACGGTGGACATGCGCCCGGAGAGGCCCGGCATCGCATCCTCCTTGTGGCTGGCTGGACGAGCACCCGTAGCGTACACGCGGGCGCGTCCAGCTATCGTGCCATCTGTTTGCGACGGATTCGCTCAGGGAGGTGAGGTGGTCTTGCTCGGACGACGCTGGATGAAGCTCGTGACGGCGCTGGTGGTCGGCGGCTCTGTGGTCGCGGTATCGGCCCCCGCGGCGAATGCTCAAGGACTATGTGGACCGCTCACCCCGCAATACTGTCCGGCTCCGGCGGTGAGCACTGGCCCTGTGATCGGCGTGACGGACTCCTCCGCGGTCTTGACCGGCACGGTAAACCCGAACGGGGCGGCGACCAACTGTGCCTTCACATACGCCGTGACCTCGCCCAACGGGATGCCGACCCCGGTCCAGAGCATCCCCGCGGGCAGCAGTCCGGTCTTGCTCATGACTCCACTCGTCGGGCTCGAGGCGCAGACGGGCTTCCAATATGCGCTCGAATGCATTAGCGACGGAGGGCTCGGCATCGGTAGCACAGCGACGTTCGCCACGCTCGATCACGGACCCTCCCATCTCTCGCTCACTGGCGACAACGATTTCGTGTCCTCCGGTCGCTACGTGAGCATCTTTCTAGGTTGCTACGGAGACGAGTCCTGCCGAGGCGAGGTCACGCTAAGGGTCTACGGACAGCGGATCGCCGCGGGGAGGTTCAGTCTCGGGAACAACTCGGGTGGCCCGATCGAGCTGAGGGTGACCAAGAAGACATTTCGGAAGCTCGAGCATCGTTCGCTCAACGCCACGATCAAGGCCACGCAGACGAACGGTGGCAACACGGTGTCGCACTCGATCACGCTGCACAGATTCAGCTGAGACGGATCAGAAAGGCCGCCGGCGACGCTGCGCCGGAGTCGGCTCGCTATGGTCACCGCGCATGCGACGGTTCTCGGTTCTACTCCTTGCCGGTGCGGCGCTGATCGGCGGCTGCGGGGGCTCGAAGCTTGCCATCGTCAACCATACGATCCAAGTCGTCGGCAACGCGCCCACGGCCTCCCAGCCCGCGCCGTCGCTCGGCATCCCGCTCGCCGCGACAAACAACACGACGCGCATCGGCGGCCCGGGCCGATCACGGACGCGGCCGGCGTCGCGCGGGCGGTCTATCCGGCGCTGATTCCGGGCACCCATCCGACGGCAGTGACGATCGCTCCGACCGGCGACTGGCAGGCGGCGCTCGCCTCCGCGGTGCTGATGGCGGCTCCGATCCATGCCCCGATTCTGCTCTCGGGCCCCGGCTCGCTGCCGGCGGTAACCAGCTCAGCCCTGCATGCACTCGCGCCGACGGGCGCCGGGACGGCCCGCGGGGCGCAGGTGATAACGGTGGGGAACGTCCCGACGCCGAGCGGCCTGCGCAGGGTGGCGATCACGGGGGCCAACGACTTCGCCCTGGCCGCCGCGATCGACTCGTTCGAGACCGCGGCGGCGGGCCAGCCAAGCCAGGATGTAATCGTCGCCTCCGCCGATTCGCCGGCATACGCGATGCCGGCCGCGGGCTATGCGGCCGAGAGCGGAGATCCGATTCTCTACGTGACCGGATCGACCGTTCCGCCGGCGACGCGTCAGGCCCTCCTCGCGCACGGACATCCGCGCATCTACGTGCTTGGCCCGCCAAGCGTGATCCCCGACGCCGTCACCACGGTGCTCGCCAAGCTCGGCACCGTCCACCGCGTCGACGGCACCGGCCCGATCAGCAACGCGGTCGCGTTCTCACGCTACCGGGACCCTCCGTGCTCGTCCACGGGCACCTGCGCTCCCGGCGAGGGCACCTTCGGCTGGGCGGTCATAACCCCAGGGCACGGGTATGTATTCGCGAACGTCAGCCGCCCCCTCGACGCGGCCGCTGCGGCACCCCTGTCGGGGAGCGGTCAGTACGGACCACTGCTGCTCGTCGACAGCGCCTCGGCGGTGCCCCAGCAGGACATCAACGATCTCCTGGACAATCGTCCCGGCTACAACCAGGAGGGGCCGACCGCAGCGGTCTACAACCGCGCCTGGATAATCGGCGACCAGAACGCCGTCTCCGGCGCTTCGCAAGCTCGCATAGACTCGCTGCTGAACCTCGTGCCGGCCAAGTAGATGAGCGAAGCCGAGAACCCCGAACGCCTCAGAACCGGCCGCGAGGTCACGGTCGACGACATCCGCCAGCTGATGGGTGCGTCCACGCCACATTTCGCGCTCCAGCTGCGAGAGAGGATCCGGGCGCTGATCCGCCGTCTCCCCGCCGACGATCCGGCCCGGATCCTCGGCGAGCAGGAGATCGCGCGCCTCGACCGGCTCGCCGTCGCGGGAGAGTTCCGCGGTCACGAGGCTGAAGACGGCCTCGCTCCGCTGCCGAGCCTGGCCAGCGAGCACAACCAGCCGGGCCCAGGTTGACGCCTCGCACCACCGGACCGGCGGAAAATCGCAACCGGCGGGCGGTCGATACGTTATGAGCGTGGAGGTGGCTTACGACATCGCGATCATCGGACTCGGCCGTGTCGGGCTGCCGCTGGCCCTGTGCTTCGCCGATCGCGGGCTTCGCGTGCTCGGCATCGACAAGGATCCCGAGCTCCTGTCGTCGGTCCGCGGCGGCCGGATGCCATTCGCTGAGAGCGGCACGCAGGATCTCCTCGACCGCGTGACGGCGGCCGGGCGCCTGCACTTCGCCGACCGAGCCGCTGATGCCGCCACGGCCAGGAATATCGTGATCACGCTTGGAACCCCGTCCTTCTCGCACATCGAGAGCGACCTCAGTCAGGTGCGGGAGGCCCTCGACGACCTGCTGCCGGTGCTCGGTCACGGTCACGCGCTGATCCTGCGTTCGACGATCGCCCCCGGGACCACGGAGTTCGTGGCCGGCTATCTCGAGAAGCGGGGCGGACTCAAGGTCGGCGAAGACGTGTTCGTGGCACACGCTCCCGAACGGATCGCCGCTGGGCGCTTCCTCGAGGAGATCTCGACCCTGCCGTGCATCGTCGCGGGCGTCGATGAGGAATCGACCCGGCGGGCGGCGAGCGTGTTCGAGGTCTTCGGCGCCCCGATCGTGCGGACGACGCCGGTCCAAGCCGAGCTCGCCAAGATCTGGACGAACATCCTGCGTTACGCGACCTTCGCGCTGCCGAATCTGCTGATGATGGACTGCGAGCGCTGCGACGCGAACGTCTTCGAGGTGATCGACCTGATCAACCGTGACTACCCTCGCGGTGGTATCGCGCGGCCGGGCATGACCGCGGGAAGCTGCCTGCGCAAGGACTTCGCCTTCTCCGAAGAGCGCTCGAACGCCCCGGGAATGCTGCTCGCGGTCTCGCGCGTCAACGAAGCGGTGCCCCTGTTCCTGGTCGAGGGCGTGAAGCGGCGGATCGGGTCGCTGGCGTCGCGTAAGGTGGCGGTGCTCGGACTGACCTTCAAGCGGGACACCGACGACGAGCGTGACTCACTCTCGCCGAAGCTGATCCGCCTGCTCGAGCGTGAGCTCGCCGATGTCGCGGTCTGCGACCCGCATGCGTCGACGCCGACCTTGCCGCTCGACGAGGCGATCAGGGATGCCGAGGTGGTGATCGTCGCGACCAACCATTCCGAGTTCGAGCAGCCCGAGGCTCAGCAGGCGATCCTCGACTCGGTCGGCGGCGACTGTCTGCTGGTGGATCCGTGGAACTCGCTCGGCACAAATCAGGTGTTCGCGTTCGCGACGGAGACGGCGGCGATGCGGCCTCCCGCGGCGACGGCACCGTGAGTCGCGTCCTGGTCACCGGCGGCGCGGGCATGATCGGATCCGCGGTCGTAAGGCGGCTGCTCAGCGACCCCCGGTTCGAGGTCAGGGTGTCCGACCAACGAGCGGCCCCTCCGTGGATCCGCGAGGGATGCGAGGTCCGAACCGGCGACCTGCGGGAGCCGAGCGAAGCCCTCGCCGCGACCGACGGCTGCTCGCACGTGATCCATCTCGCCGCGATCGTGGGCGGGATCGCCAACTTCCACAAGCTCCCCCACACGCTGACCGAGGTCAACAACGCGCTCTCAGGCGCGGTCGTCAGAGCCGCGCTGTCGCACGACGTCGAGCGATACACGTACGTCTCGTCTTCGATGGTGTTCGAGCGCGCTACCGAGTTTCCGACCACCGAGGAGCATCTGCTCGACTGCCCCGCCCCGCGCTCGGCCTACGGGTTCTCGAAGCTCTCGGGCGAGGTCTATGCGCGAGCCGCCAACGACGAACACGGACTGCGGTACACGATCTGCCGGCCATTCAACGCCTACGGGCCGGGTGAGCTACCCGACCCGGGTGAGCCTGGCATCGCCCACGCGGTGCCGGATCTGATCGAGAAGGTCCTCTCCGGGCAGAGCCCACTCGAGATCTTCGGCTCCGGCGAGCAGACCCGGACGCTCACGCACATCGACGACATCGCCGACGGGATCGTCACCGCGATGGCTTCGCCCGCGGGCGAGAATCAGGACTTCAACATCTCCGCATCGACCGAGCTGACCGTGGCCGAGATCGCGCGGATCATCTGGGAAGCCTGCGGCCAGCATCCCGACGAACTATCCCTGACGCACCTCCCGAGCTTCGAGGTCGACGTGCAGCGACGGTGGCCATCGGTCGAGAAGGCGCGCCGCGTGCTCGGCTGGGAGGCCGCGATCGACGTCCGCGACGGCATCGCCGAGACTGTCCAGTGGCTGCGGTCCCGGCGCGCGGAAGTGGTGACCTGAGCGCTCGCCGGATGTCGCGCGATCCGATCGGCCAGACGATCCACGAGAGCGCCGCACGCGGTTTCGATCGCGCGGCCGAGGCATACGAACGCGGCCGGCCGGGCTACCCGCCGGCCGCGATCTCGCTGCTCGCCGCCGAGCTGAAATTCGGACCCGGGAGCACAGTCGTCGACCTCGCTGCCGGGACCGGGAAGCTTACGCGCGAGCTGATCGCGACCGGCGCGCGAGTGATCGCGGTCGAGCCGGTGCCCGGCATGCGCGCGCAGCTCGAGCGCGTGACCCCCAGCGCGGAGATCCTGACCGGGACGGCTGAGGCGATCCCCCTGGGCGACGCGAGCGCCGATGCCGTGCTCGTGGCGCAGGCCTTCCACTGGTTCGACACTCCGGTGGCCGCGCGGGAGATTCACCGCGTGCTGCGCCCCGGCGGAGGCCTCGGCGTGATCTGGAACATCTGGGACGACTCCGTCGAGTGGGTCGCGCGGATGCAACGGATGGTCGGCGCGTACCGCGGCGATACGCCTCAGCGCGGGACGAGCGCGTGGCGGGAGCAGCTTCGCGCCACGGAGCTGTTCACACCACTTGAGGAACGGACCTTGCCCCACGTCGTCGAGGGAAGTCTCGAGGTCCTGCTCGCCCGGACCGCATCCGTCAGCTTCATCGCGACACTGGCCGACGCCGAGCGCGCCAAGCTCCTCGACGAGGTACGCGCGCTCGTCGGTGAGGAGCACGCGGGGTCGGGGGAGGCGCTGACGATGCCTTACGTGACGCAGGTCACGTGGTGCCGGGCACAGCCCTCACGGAGAGCTCATCGGCCGGGCACGGACGGCTGAAGTAGCACCCTGTCGATCGGGCGTAGCGTGGCAACCGCCGTGACACCCTGTGCGTTTAAGTGGGTATGCAGCGGAACCCGACCCTCGCAAGGGCGCGCAAGGACATCGACTTCGAGGATTTCGTGGCGAGCTACTCGGCCCGGCTGCTGCGAGGCGCCTATCTGCTGATCGGCGATCACGCCATCGCCGAGGATCTGCTGCAGATGACGCTGATGCGCACCGCCCGTCGTTGGCCATCGGCCAAGGCTGCTCCTGAGGCATACGCGCGCAAGGTGCTCGTCAACCTCTCTCGAGACCACGACCGGCGCCGGCACTCCCGGGTACGCGAGCAACCACTGCCGGAGCCCGGCGGCGACTCGTTCGCGAACGGTCGTCCCGATGCCGGCGACGATCACGCCGACACCATCATCGGACGCGACGCGGTTATCGCCGCGCTCGCCGAGCTTCCCGCGCGCCAGCGCGAGGTGCTGGTGCTGCGCTTCTCCGCCGACCTCTCGGTCGCCGAGACGGCTTTCGCGGTGGGCGCATCCGAAGGCACCGTCAAGTCCTACACGAGCCGCGCGCTGGCCAGGATGCGCGAGCTGCTCGCCGATCCTGTTGCAGCCGATGCTGATCCACCCGCAGTCGAGGTCCCCGAATGACAACCGATGAACAACTGATCGAACGAATCCAATCCGCGATGAAAGGCGAGGTCGCGGGCCTGATGCCGCCGCGCGAGCTGCTCGACGCGATCGAAGTCCCACGTTCGCGTAGCCTGCGCCGCCAAGCTTCGGCGGCGCGGTTGCGGTGCTCGGCAGCGCCGGCGCGGTGGCGATCGCGATCATCGCGCTCGCGGTCATCGGCCATGGGTCTTCGCATCGCGCGGGGACCGGAGCGCCCGGCCGCCCGCCGGCGCTCACCGGCGGGGTGCTCGCGAGCGAGCGTACGCTCGTGTCGGAGCTGGCGATCCTGCGCCGGCCGCAGACGGCGGCGGACAAGCTGCCGAAGTGGGCCGCCCGGGAAGCGCGACAAGAGGTGGGGCAAGGAGTCAAGTTGCTCCCCGGCCTCACCCGGTTCATCGCGACCGAGCCCTCGCCCATGGGTTCCGGGGTCGAGCGCGTCTATATGGTGGTGGAGCTCGCGCCGGTCAGGCATGATCGAGCTGAGGGGACGTCAGGTGGGCAACTGTCCGCACTGACGGGGGGCCCACGAGCTCCATGTCTCGGTGATCGGCCTGGCGCCAGGTGTGATTGATCCCCGGGGCAGCCCGGGGCTCGTGCCGCCGCCTGCTGACATCGCCCTCTCGCCCGGCGTGATGCTGCTCGACACCGACAACGTAGGGGTCGTCCCCGACGGCGTTACCCGCGTCAAGTGGGTGTTCGACGGCTGGGGTCAGACGCCGCCCGGGCCGCGTGCCGTGTACCCGAGGATCCACGGCAACGTCGCGATCTCGAAGACGATCCCGGGGGAGTACCATTGTGCAGCGCCACCTGGCACGGCTCAGGCGGCAATGTGATCGCCTCCTACAGCGACGCCTACTGGATCGACCGCGAGAACCATCTCGACGCGGTCATGCAGGCGGCGCTCGATGCCAGCGACCGCCAACCGATCGCGTCGACGCTCCGGCAGCACTTCGCGGTCGCCCGTCTCCCCCGACTGAAGGGATTCACCGCGGGCGGAATCTCCCACAACCTGGCGGCGAAGATCATCGAGCAGAATCCATATGGCCTGAACGTCGGTGACGCCCACTTCGTTGCCTATAACGGCGTGGCTCATGCCGCGATCGGCACCCCGAGCGGCGGGTTCGTGATCCCCGGCAGCCGCGGCGTGTGCCTATCCGGATCCAGTATCAACGGCAGCGGCCTTCGCGGATTCAGCTGCGTGCGCCTGGCGCGCGTAAACTCCGGCTCCTTCCACGTCACGATTCGGACCGCCAACGGGTCGCGGACGCTGGTCGGACTCGTGCCGGATGCAAACACCAGCGTGACCGTGCAGCCGGCGGGTGGGCACCCGCTCACCGCTCGGGTGTTCGAGAACGTCTGGAAACTCACGATCCCAACCGCGCCCGCCACGCTGCTGGTCAAGAACTCCGCCGGGCAGAGCGTGCGCGCCACGCTCTGACGGACGCGCCCGGACGGCCGCCGAATCCGTCCGCCCCTGTGACGACACTCACGAGGTGCCAACGCCGGCTGAACGTATCTACGACGCAGCCGCGGCGGCGTTGGATGCCCAGCAGGCTCGTGCTGATCAAATCACCAATCAGATCGGGCCGATCGGCGCGGGCGCTGCGGCGGCGGCCCTTCTCCTCAAGCCGGGGCTGCACGACATAAGCCATGCAAGAGTCGCGCAAATAGTGGGCTTGGTGGTGGGCGTCCTCGGCCTGCTACTCGTGCTAGGCGCCGGAATCCTGGTGCTGATCGGGATCAACATCAAGCGCGTTGAGGCCGTTGAGCTGGTTGACCTCGGCGACACTCGCCCGGATCTGATGGGCAATCCTCAGGCATTCGATGTCGAAGCTGCGATAAAGATGGGTGGGACACGGACCGATAACGCAGAGGCGCTGAGCAAGCTTCGACGCCGCTTTTTCGTTGTCGCGGTGGGGCTGCTGCTAGAGGTCGCCGGCCTCGCCGTCGCCGCGGAGATCTAGCCGAGTGCCAGGCCAAAGCCGGCCACGATTCGGGTGACCAGCGCGACCCTCCGGCGCGGCGGCCTGAGTCTTCGTGGCCAGCTGGGTCCAGGCGCTGTCGACAGGGTGAGGGTTGTCGTAACGCTCCATGGTCGAAGCGCTCAGACGATCTCGCGCGTCGCGCTGGTTCGGCATGGGCACTCCATGGTGCGGGTCAGCGCCAAGCCGGGGGTGCGGCCGTTGCGCTCTGCCACCTACACGATCAAGTGGGCTGGGTCGCCGAGCGCCCCGAAGGCCCAATTGTCTGGCAGCGTCCGACGAGTAGCCCGTTGAGGCTGGTCTACACTCAGGGCATGGACGAATCTGAGGTGACCGAGGAGCCGGCCCGAAGCACCGGGGGCGATTCTGCTGAGAAGGCCAAGGAGGTGCTCGACGCGCTCAAGAAGGCAAGAGTGGCACTGGCGCCGCCGCCCGACGCGGGGCGGACAGGGTTTTTCCCGAGCTTTCGTCGACACAGCACCTGACGGGCGGTTGCGAGTCGGTCTGCTCGCACGAGCGCGGTATCGATTAATCCCCGCCCGCACGGTCAAGCCTCGGATCCTGGCTAGCTCAGCGACATCGTCATGAAGGTGCTGCTCGGACTCGGCGCGTAATCGCCGAACGGCCCGCACAGCCTGAATCCGGCGGCCGCGTAGAGCGACCGCGCCGGCGCAAACGCCGGTTGCGATCCAGTCTCGAGGCTTACCCGGCGAAAGCCGCGGTCGCGGGCTACGCTGATCAGATGATCGACCATCGCCCGGCCGATTCCCCGGCCTCGCGCCGCTTCGGCGGTGTGCATGGACTTCAGCTCGGCGTGGCGGCGATCAAGGCGTTTCAGCGCAGCGACCCCGAGGAGCTCGCCGTCGAGGCGGAAACTGAAGAATGTGACGGCCGCATCGAGCAGCGCGTCCACGTCCAGCGCATGGACGTCCTCCGGCGGGCTGTGCGCATTGGCGAATGCGAGATGACGCTCGAGGAGTACGCGCACATCTTCGCCTCGCGGGTCGTCAATTGAGATCTTGCCCTCAGGCACGGCGGGACTCGGAGCTGGAAGAAGGGATCACGTGAGCCAGGACGGGATTGTCGTCGGAGAGGACGGCGTCGCACGCTGCTCGTGGGGGAACTCCACCCGGGAGTACCGCGCCTATCACGACACGGAGTGGGGCTTTCCCGTCTCCGACGACGTGCGGCTGTTCGAGAAGCTCAGCTTGGAGGGCTTCCAGGCCGGCCTGTCCTGGCTGACGATCCTCCGCAAGCGAGAGGCCTTCAGGCACGCCTTCGCGGGTTTCGAGTTCGAGCAGATCGCACGGTTCGGCGAACCTGACGTCGATCGCCTGCTCGCCGACGCCGGGATCGTGCGCCACCGCGGGAAGATCGAGGCGGTGATCAACAACGCCCGCCGAGCGGTCGAGCTGGTGCAGGCCGAGGGCTCGCTTGCTCACTACGTGTGGCGCTTCGAGCCTCAGACGCGAACCGGGCCGCTCGATCGCGCCGCGCTCGCCGAGCTCGCGGTCACAGCCGAGTCGACCGCGCTCGCCAAGGACCTGAAGCGACGGGGGTGGCGGTTCGTCGGGCCGACCACCGTGTACGCGTTCATGCAGGCGATGGGCCTCGTCAACGACCACCTCGGCGGCTGCGAGGCGTGGGCACGCGTGGACGGCGATCGGAACCGCTTCGATCGGCCGTAGGGCCGTGCGCCGCGGAGTCGCCACAGCTCACGGCGGTCGCTCGGGAAGGGACATCGCCGAGCGGCGTCTGGTGCTCGTAATCAGCGCCGTCGTGTTCGTCGACACGATGCTCTACGCGGTCATCGCTCCGCTGCTGCCCGGTCTGGCACACGAGCTGCGGCTGTCGAAGCTGTCGGCGGGTCTGATGACCGCGAGCTATCCGATCGGGATGCTGCTGGGCTCGCTTCCGGGCGGCGTGCTTGCCGTCCGCGCCGGTCCGCGGTTCACGGTTTGCACCGGCCTGACGCTGCTGGCCGTCTCGACGATCGCCTTCGGCGTGCTGCATGACGCAGCGGCGCTCGACGCGGCGCGCTTCGTCGAGGGGGTCGGAGGCGCGTGCACCTGGTCTGGAGGGATTGCATGGATCGCCGCCGCGACCCCGGTTGACCGCCGCGGCGCGATGATGGGCCGCGCGGTCGGTGCGGCCGTGGGAGGAGCCCTGTTCGGTCCGGTGATCGGGACGATCGCGACCGCGATCGGAAGGCCGGCCGCGTTCGGTGCCCTGGCGGTCGTCGTCGGGATGTTGATCGCCGCGACGCGCGGGCTTCCCGCTCATCATGCCTCCTCCGAGCAGGGTCTGCGGAGCCTGGTAGGCGTCCTCGGCAAGCCGCGCGTAGCTGCCGGGATGTGGCTCGTCGCACTCCCCGCGGTCGCCTCCGGCATGCTCAACGTGCTCGGTCCGCTGCGCCTGCACCGCTTCGGCGCCCCGGCGGCGGCGATCGGAGCCACTTTCCTCGTCGGCGCGGCGATCGAGGCCGGGACCGCCCCGGCGATCGGCAGCCTGTCCGATCGCCGCGGACGGCTGACACCGCTGCGCTACGGACTTGCTGCTGCGACGGTGGCGCTGTGCTGTTTCACGCTTCCGGCCGATGTAGTGCTGCTGGCCCTGGTGATCGACATCATCGTTGCAGCGCTCGGCGTGTTCTGGGCACCGGCGATGGCGATGCTCTCGGACGCCACCGAGGCCCATTCTCTCGATCAAGCTCTCGCGGCGGCGCTCATGAACCTCGCCTGGGCGGGCGGCCAGATAGTCGGCTCGGGCGGCGGCGGCGCGGTCGCCAAGGTCGCGGGCGATGGACTTCCGACAGCGCTCGCCGCCGGGCTATGCGCCGCGACGATCGCGGTGCTAGCGGCGGGTATCGTCCGCGGATAGCTCGAGGATCAGGTCGTCCAGCTCCGGGACGTGGGCTCGCAGGCTCGGCAGGTTCACGACGATGCCCTCCTGCGTGCTGCGCGCCAGCACGACGACCGCCTCTTCGTCCACCGACGGATTCTCTTCGCGATGGGGCACGTACGGCGGCACGTACACGTAGTCGCCGGGAACCGTCTCGACCCGCCGCTCGACGTCCTGATCGAGGAACACGAACACCGGATGTCCGCTGACGACATAGATGCCGGTCTCGGCCTCGCCGTGGTGATGATCGGCGGAGATCATTCCCGGGCCGACGTGGCTCTCGCCCATCCAGATCTTCCGCGAGCCGTTGCGTGCCCCGGAGATCGCCTCGTAGCGCTTCATTCCCGGGGTCTGAGCGGTCTCCTCGCTCAGTCGATCACGGCCGGTGTGATGCAACCGGCGGTGCCAAGCTGCCGTGCCGTCCTCGCGTCCGGGCTCGCCCTCGCTCACGACCGCGCACGATAGCGTCGCCGCCGGCGATACGCTGGGCTGATGAGCCTGTGGGGACGGATCTTCGCCTCGCTGTACGACACCTCGATGGCAGGTTCGGAGCGAACGTGCCTCGGTGAGCACCGGCGAGAGCTCCTGGCCGGTGCGAGCGGCGATGTGCTCGAGATCGGCGCGGGCACCGGGGCCAATCTCGCCCATTACCCGGGATCGATCGCGCTCGTCCTGACTGAGCCCGAGGCGCCGATGGCACACCGGCTCGAGCGAAAGCTGGCACGGTCCGGGCGGTCCGCCTCGGTCGTCAGGGCACCCGCTGAGGAGCTGCCGTTCGAGGACGCGAGCTTCGACCACGTCGTCGCGACGCTGGCGCTCTGCACCGTCACCGATCCCGCCCGCGCGCTCAGCGAGATTCACCGGGTCCTGAGGCCCGGCGGGCGCCTGCTGTTCATGGAGCACGTCCGCTCGAGCGATCCCCGCCTCGCGCGCTGGCAGGATCGCCTGAGCGGCGCGTGGACCTACGTCGGACACGGCTGCAACTGCAACCGCCAGACGCTCGACGCAATCGAAGGCGCTCACTTCTCGGTCACCGCGCTAAAGCGAGAGCCGCTGCCCGGCTGGCCGCCGATCGTGGGGCCACTGATCGTCGGGACAGCAGAGGCGGCAGCGTCACCGAGCGCGGGCCTTTAGAACGACGGTTACCTTCGCCGGGCGGCGGGCTCGAGGCCCGGGTTCGGCCACCCGCCGTCGGCGGGATTGATGTTCACGCCCGGCGGCACGATCTCGTCGACCTTGTCGAGCACCTCGTCCGTGAGGGCGACGTCTGCCGCCGTGAGCTGCGACTCGAGGTGCTCCATCGTCCGCGGGCCGATGATCGCGGCTGTCACCGCCGGGTGGCGGATCACGAACGCCAGCGCGAGCTCGATCAGCGTGATCCCCGCCTCCTCGGCCACCCGCGCGAGTGCGTCCGCTGCCTCGAGCTTGCGCTGGTTGCCGGGCAAGGAAAGGTCGTAGCGGCTCGGGATCATCTCGGCGCGGCGCGAGGCCGGCACCTCCTGCCCGAGGCGATAGCGGCCCGAGAGCCAGCCGCCCGCCAGCGGGCTCCACGGGATCACGCCGATGCCGTAGCGGCGGCATGTCGGCAGCACGTCGGCCTCGACCCCGCGGACGAGGATCGAATACGGCGGCTGCTCGCAGACGAAGCGCTCGCGACCGCGACGCTCGGCAACCCACTGCGCCTCGACGATCTGGCTGGCGGGGAAAGTCGACGAGCCGACGTACCTGACCTTTCCCGCGCGGATCAGATCGGTGAGGGCGCCGAGCGTCTCGTCGACGTCGGTGTCGGCCTCGGGCCGGTGGATCTGGTACAGGTCGATCCAGTCCGTACCGAGACGCCGCAGGCTGTTCTCGACCTCGCGCACGATCCAACGGCGCGAGTTGCCGAACTGATTCGGATCGTCGCCCATCTTCCCGTGCACCTTGGTCGCGAGCACGACATGCTCGCGCCGTCCGCCGGCGAGCGCCTTGCCCACCACCTCTTCGGACCCGCCGCGCGAGTAGACGTCGGCGGTGTCGATGAAGTTGATCCCGGCGTCGAGTGCGCGGTGGATGATGCGAACCCCGTCATCCTGGTCGGTGTTGCCCCAGGCGCCGAACATCATCGCGCCGAGACAGAGCGGGCTGACCTTGACGCCCGTGTTGCCGAGAGTGCGGTATTCCATCGCTAAAACTTAGCGGGGCGGGGTCGTCCGCCGGCGTCCGCGCGATCACAGCTGCTTGCCGCCGCGTTTCCGCGTGGCGGCCTGGCCGTCGAAGCTGCACCCTCGAGTCTTGAGCTCCGCGAACAGCAGCTCCGGATCGATGCAGCGCTCGGGCGGCAGCGCGCCGGTCGCGGTCAGCTGGCCGCGCGCGAGCAAGCGCACCGCCGCCGCCGCTGGGGCCGCGGTCGATACGACGGAGCCGCCGAGCCCGAAGTGCGGGCGGCTGATCGCCCGCACGACGACGGTGCTGCCGCCCGCACCGTGGGCGATGACGCGATGGACCGATACGGTCTCGGCCGACGGCGAGGTCGCCTCGCGCGTCGCGCGCTCGACCTCCTCGGTGGTCGCCGAGACGAGCTCGCGCAGGCGGCTCAGGAGCGCAGGCGCGAGCGAGAGCCGAAAGCTCGCCTCCCGGCAGCCGAAGCTCTCGCCGAACGTCGCCAGCTCCGAGTGCAGCGTGTAGATCGTCGCGGCCTGACCGATCGGCGGCCCGTAGTCGAGCGTGCCGCCGTCGGTCATCGGCTCGATCTCCACCGGTCGGCCGTCACGCAGCACCACCGGCGCGAGCGTGAGCTCGTCGATCAGCGTCGTGACCGCGTAGGGCGGGCTGAAGCCACCGCTCGCGCGCGGATCACGGCCCGCAGCCGCCACCTCGATCGAGTTGGCCGAACCGCCGAGCTCGCGCACCCCACGCATTGCCATCACGTTCGTCTTGCCGGGGCTCGAGCCGATCCCCAGCAGCGCAAGCAGCCCGGCCTCCCGGAACTCCTGATCGAGCGCGAGCTGGCGCCCCGTCATCCAGTACAGCCCGCCGAGGTCCAGGTAGTGGCAACCGGCCGTCAGGCAGGCCTGCATCGCGTCGAGGTTGATCCGGTAGCTCGCCGCGTTGATGAGGACGTCGACGCCGGCGAGCTCGGCCGCGAGTGTGCCGGCGTCGCGCGCGTCGGCGGCCCGGGCCTCGGCCTTGCCGCCACCGTGCGCGGATGCGACCGCGCTCGCGCGCTCGGCGTCCAGGTCGAGCAGGAGCATGCTCGCTACCTCATCGGACTCGGCAAGGTCGCGCACGATCGCCGGCGCAATCGTGCCGCCGGCACCGAGGACCGCTACGGAAAGTGGTGGCATAGCCCCAAACCGTAACGGCTAGCGGCTCGCACAGAGCCCCGGACAAGTGGGACTCGGCGGCGCGAAATCCGCGTGGTAGGTGCTCGGCGGCACGCCGCCATTACGGAAACTTGCGCTCGAAGCGCTCACAGAAGAGAATGCCGTGCTCAGGCGGAGGGCGTGGGGACGAGCGCGCGCGTCCGTCGCCCCTCACAGCCCGGCCACGACAACGAGCAAAGAGAGGCCGCTGTGGAGAGTGCATCGTTGGCAGAGCCGGTTCACGGCATTGTCGTCGAAGACAAGGGCCTGAAGAAGAACGCGATCTCGTTCGTCTCGAACGTCGTGATCGGCGTCGCTTCGACGGCACCGGCGTACAGCCTGGCGGCGACGCTCGGCTACATCGCGCTGGTCGGGGGCCTCGGGGTCCAGTCCCCGGCAGTCATCCTCGTCTGCTTCTTCCCAATGGCGGCGATCGCGATGGCCTACTACTACATGAACCGCGCCGACCCCGATTGCGGCACGACATTCACGTGGATGACGCGGGCCATGGGCCCATGGGCCGGCTGGCAGGGTGGCTGGGCGATCGTCGTCGCCGACGTGCTCGTGATGCCGAGCCTGGCCTCGGTGGCAGGCGTCTACACCTGCTCGCTTGTCGGTGTCAACAACCCCAGCAACCTCGCCGTGACGACCATCGGGATCGCGTGGATCGTGATCATGACCGTGATCTGTTACATCGGGATCGAGATCTCCGCCGCCACGCAGCGCTTCCTGCTCGCGATGGAGTTCGCGACGCTGATCGCCTTCTCGGTGGTGGCGCTGATCAAGGTCTACGTCGACCATCCTTCGCATTCGATGGAGCCGATGCTGTCCTGGTTCAACCCATTCGAGATCTCGAGCGTCAACGCGCTGGTCGGCGGTGTCCTGCTCGCCGTGTTCATCTACTGGGGCTGGGACTCGGGCGTGACCGTGAACGAGGAAACCGAGGATTCGAGCACGGCTCCGGGGCGGGCCGCGATCGTCTCCACGTTCGTGCTCGTCGGCATCTACCTGCTCGTGGCTACCGCTGCCCAGGCGTTCGGCGGAGTCATGTCGCTGGCCAACAACCCGAGCGACGTGCTGGCGCCGCTCGGCAAGGGGGTGCTCGGGTCGCCGCTCGACAAGATCCTGATCATCGCGGTGCTGTCCTCCGCCTCGGCATCGACCCAGACGACGATCCTGCCGACCGCGAGGACTACCCTGTCGATGGCGCGGATGAAGGCGATCCCGAGGCAGTTCGGCAACGTCCACCCGCGCTTCCTCAGCCCGGGCTTCTCGACGATCTGGATGGGCGTCGTGTCGACGCTCGTGTACGTGCTGCTGTCGGTCACGAGCCCGGTCAACCTGATCGGCGACGCGTTCACCTCGCTCGCGCTGACGATCGCCTTCTACTACGGGTTCACCGGCTTCGCCTGCGTCATCTTCTACCGGCGCGAGCTGTTGAAGAGCATCAAGAACTTCGTCTACATCGGCGTGTTCCCGTTCTCCGGCGGAGCCGTGCTGACGTACATCCTTTACAAGGCCGTCCGCGTCTACTCCAAGCCCCATGCGGGATTCGCCAAGCCGTTCCTGGGGATCGGCTCACCGATCGCGATCGCGCTGCTGATGATCATCCTGGGAATCGTGTTGATGATCATCCAGCGGATCACGATGCCTGAGTTCTTCAAGCGAAAGACCGAAGTCGTCGATCCCTCGGTCCTCGCCACCGCTCCCGCCGGGCGCACGTCATGAGCTCCGGAATCGTCGTCGGCTACGACGGTTCGGATTGCGCCAAGGAGGCGGTCCGCGTTGCGATCGAGGTCGGCAAGGCATACGGAGAGAACGTCGTGATCGCCTTCGGCTACGACCTAAACCCGGTCGGGGGCGAACTCCACGACTACCACTCGGCGCTCAAAGAACTGGCGACGAAGCGCTTGACCGAGGCGACCGCTCTGGCTGCCGGCGCCGAGGTGGACGTCGAGGCGGTCATCGTCGAGAGGGCGCCCGCAACGGCGCTCGTTGAGCTTGCCGACGAGCGCGACGCCCGCGTGATCGTCGTCGGCACCCGCGGCGAGAGCCCGATCAGGGGCGCGCTGCTCGGATCGACCCCACACAAGTTGCTTCACCTCTCGCACCGGCCCGTGCTCGTGGTGCCGCTTCCCGAATAAGCGGAGGTCATAACCTCCAGCCCGTGGACACGCTCGCGACCGCGCTCGCCTTTGACCGGTCGCTACGCATCCGTGCCGCTCGACGCACCGTCAGGTTGCCGCATGGTGTCGTGGTCCTCCACGATCAGCTACGGACGATCTACCACCTGAACTCGCTCACGCTCGACGCGCCGCTGACCCCGGAGCTCGACCCTGAGGACATCATCAGCCTGGCCGACCACTGGCTCGGCCACCTGCGCCACCGCCACGTCGTTCTCGACGACGCCGGCGCAGCCGAGGCGGTCGTCCCGGCCCTCACGCGAGCGGGCTGGTCCGAGCAGCGCACCGTGTTCATGGCACTCGAGCGAGACCCAGATCGGCCCGCCCGGCCCGGCATCGCGCGAGAGGTCGACACGCCGACTCTGCGCGCGCTCGAGTTGCGCCTTGGCGAGGAGGAGCGCCCCCTCGGCGGTGGTCCTCGCATTCCCCAGCTAATCGTTGAGTCGATGGACGCGCTCCGCGCCCATACCCACGCTCGCGGCTTCGCGGCCGGCGAGAACGGCGATCTCGCGGCAGCCTGCACGCTCTTCCTCGATCGCTCTCGAGGCGGGCCTGCCCTGATCGACAATGTGGGCACGCTGCGGGCGTCACGACGGCGTGGCCTCGGTCGCGCCGTCGTCACCGCGGCGATCGACGTCGCCCGCGCGCACGGGTGCGATCCGATCGTCATCCCAGCGGACCTGGACGATTGGCCAAAGGAGCTCTACGAACGCATGGGGTTCGTACAGCTCGGGGTACAGGTCGCCTTCACCCTCGCACGCGCCGAATAGGCCGGCGCCCCGCGGCGAGAAACTCATCGATACAGCAGTGAGCAGATAATCCCGTCACAGATAATCCGGCCACTGATCGGCCGATGGTAAGCTCTGAGGCAGATGTCAGCGATCGCCGAAGCCGCCGCAGCAACCGAGGATTGCCCGCAGTGCCTGCTCGGGAACCTCAACTGGCTGCTCGCGCAGGCGCATTACGCGCTCGCAAGCGAGCTGGCGGCGGCGTTCGAGCCGCTCGGGATCACCCCACGAGGCCACAGCGTGCTCGGCGCGGCGCTCACCGGTCCGCACACGCAGAAAGAACTCGCGGACCTCGTCGGGCTTGACAAGACGACGATGGTCGTCACGCTCGACGAGCTCGAAGCCTCTGGGCTGGCCAACCGGGCACCGTCGAGCACCGACCGGCGGGCGCGGGTGATCGAGGTCACGAAGGCCGGCCGTGCGAAGGTCACCGCCGCGAACAAGATCGTGGCGCGTGTGCAGGCCGAGGTGCTCGCATCGCTCGGAGCGCCGACCGGGGACGTGCTGCTGAGCACCCTCGGGCAGTTGGTGCGCCAGCGGCTGTCGGAGCCGGCGGCCTGCAAGGGCGTGCGACGGCGCGAGCCGCGCGCTCACGGCGCTTAGGGTTCGCGCAGGAATAAGTGCTGTGATCCGGCGAGTGGCTGGGCGTGGCTGACGCCGCCGGCTCGCCCGGTAATACCGGGAGTATTTGAGGGCGAGCGGGTGGCGATCGCGGTAGGGACCGCCATTGCTGGCGGCCCCCCGCACGGATCCCAGCGTGCGCGTCAACGCACTGGGCTCCTCCCTTGGGGTCTGGCGTCGAAGCGCGCGTTCGGCCAGGGGTGAAGGATGCGGGGTTGAGGTAGCCATCGATCGGCGAGGCGGCGGGCCCGTTCCCAGGTGATCCGGCTTTTCTGGCTGCGACGCGCGAGCGCCGCTTTCCAGTGCCGGATGACTTGCTCTCGGAAGCCGCGTAGCGCCTCTCTGTTGTCGGGCACCCTCGGTTCGCCGACGACTTTCTTGACCGGATGCAGCTCCAACCCGAACACGAGCACACCCAACATAACGGAGCACTCCTTCTCAGGCCTGGGCGCTCGCAGCATGATGCGTTGGATGCGGTCGCGGCCGGGATCTCGGATGTCCGCGTCGAGCACGAAGTTAGCTGAGATCAAGCGCTCATCGGTTCGTCTCGGTGGTCGTGGGGCGGGCGGGTTCGACCGCTTCGCTGTGCTGGTCGCGGTAACCATCCATACCAGATAGTCCCGCACAAGACGATCTGCTACGGTTGCT